>Ga0307508_10006297_pt1 | contig 11176 bp, 15 predicted proteins | sample 9_EM_MG_FD_203089 | JGI IMG/M metagenome (GOLD analysis project Ga0307508, IMG submission 203089) | Populus trichocarpa ectomycorrhiza microbial communities from riparian zone in the Pacific Northwest, United States - 9_EM | ecosystem: Host-associated > Plants > Roots > Unclassified | place...
GTCCAGACGGTTCGAGTTGTCGGTTCAGGTCACTCCGGGACGAGGCCGAGGGCGTGGTCGTACCGGCTGATCGTGGACCCCTTGAAGCCGGGGTACGTCCGCACCCGCTCCCACAGCTCCGTGGGCGAGCCGATCCCCTCCCCCGGCGCCGCGAAGGTCCTGTCGTAGGCCTCGGGGCTCTCCCACTCGGCGTAGTTGAGGACGTGAGTGCCGTCGTCGCCGAGATGGAAGTGCGCGGAGATCAGTCCGGAGTGCCCGACGGGATCGTCGGCGAGGGCCAGCAGCACGGTGTCGATCCAGTCGGTGTGCCGGTCGGCGGCGTCCGGTGCGAAGTCGATCCGTACGGCCACGACCAGGCCCGGCACCCGGGCGTCCCCGACGACCCGCTCGCGGCTGCGGTACCGCCGGTAGCGGCCGAGGCCCACCCGCTCGATGCCCGGCACGGCGGTGTCGATCTCGTCGACGCGCTCCTGCCGGTGCGTCTTCACGAAGGCCTCGTACGCCTGCTCGCTCGTCCACTGCGAGTGGTGCAGCAGCGTGGAGCCGTCGTGGCCGGTGTAGACGTGGTACGAGAGCAGACCGGCGGCCGGCCAGTCGCGCCGCTCCCAGGTGCCGGCGATCACCTCGGCGGTCAGCCGCTGCCGCTCGGGGGTGCCGACCCGCCAGGTGCTGAAGAAGGGGGCTCCGGCCTCGGCGCGGGTGAGATCGGGATGGGTGTCGGTACGTCGGGTCATGACGGCCTCCGTGGATCGGTAGGGGACGCGTTGGGATGCGTCGGAACGCGTCGGGATCATCGGAACGCGTGGGGACGCGTTCACCCACCACTCTTCAACCTCGACCAAGATTCAGGTCAAGCAGCCGATTCGAGCGGCGCGTTCGGGAGACCCGCCGCCCATGGACGAGAAGGCCGACCAGGCCGAGAACCCTGAGCCTCGGAGCCCTTCCGCGTTGCCCCGGCGGTCGTGGGGCGCCGTGGCGCGGCGCACGCTCAAGGAGCTGCTGGACGACGAACTCGCCGACCGCGCGGCGGCGTTGACGTACTACGGCGTCCTGTCGCTGTTCCCCGCCCTGCTGGTGATGGTGTCCCTGCTCGGGGTGGTGGGGCAGCGCGCGACGGACAAGATCCTCGACAACATCGGGGACCTCGCACCGGGCCCGGCCCGGGACATCCTGCGGGACGCGGTGGTCCAACTCGGCGACAGCGGCGGCACGGGCAGTGTCCTGGCGATCCTCGGACTGCTCGCCGCGCTGTGGTCCGCGTCCGGGTACGTCGCCGCGTTCATCCGTACGTCCAACGCCGTGTACGACCTGCCCGAGGGCCGTCCGGTGTGGAAGCTGACGCCGCTCAGGCTGGGCCTGACCGTGATCCTCATGCTGATGCTGTCGGCGAGCGCGCTGATCGTGGTGTTCACGGGACCGCTCGCCGAACGGGCGGGCAAACTGGTGGGGTTGGGCGACGCGGCGATCACGGCGTGGGACATCGTGAAGTGGCCGGTGCTGCTGCTCCTGGTCGTCCTGATGATCGCCCTGCTGTACTGGGCCGCCCCCAACGTCCGCGGCCGCGACTTCCGTTGGATCTCCCCCGGCAGCGTCCTCGCCACCCTGATCTGGCTCGCCGCGTCCGCCGGCTTCGCGCTGTACGCCGCCAACTTCGGCTCCTACAACAAGACGTACGGCACGCTCGCGGGCGCCATCGTGTTCCTGGTGTGGCTCTGGCTGTCCAACCTGGCGATCCTGCTGGGCCTGGAGTTCGACGCGGAGCTCGCACGGGAGCGGGCGATCAGCTCCGGCGAGCACGAGCCGACGGAGGAGCCGTATGTGGAGCCCCGGGACACCAGGAAGTGGCCGGCGAAACTGCGGGCGAAGCGCGGCGAGTAGGCCTCGCGGCGCGCACGAGCGTGGGCGGTACCCGTGACTCGGGTACCGCCCACCCTGTAGTGCGAACCGCTACTTCCTGGGGTACCGCCACCACGCCACCACGACGACCACGGCCGCTGCCGCCGCCGCGCCGATGACGAGCGCCGGCGTCGGACGCCGTACCGCCGCCCTGTCCTGGACGGCATGACCCGCCACCATCGTCCGGTCGTGGACACGATGACCGGCCTGCGTCGCCCTGTCGTGGACCTTGTGGCCGGCCTGCGTGGCCCTGTCGTGCACGGTGTGCCCCGCCTGCGTGGCCCTGTCGTGCACGGTGTGACCGGCCTGCGTGGCGGTGCTGCGCAGTTGCACGGTCATCGCGCCCGCCTTGTCCCTGAGATCGGCCGCCCTGGCCCGCGCACGGCCCTTCACATCCATCCTGCCCGCCAACTCCTCCACTGTGTCGCCGAGTCGGCTGCGGGTGCGCTCGATCTGCCGCCGCAGCTCCTCGGGTCCCTCGGCACCGGCCGCCTGCGCGGCATCGGCGCCCGTGCCCTGCGGGCCTGTCCTGTCCGTCGTCATCGGTGCGCCCTCTCCTTGATCTCCTCGACGTCCGCCTTGACGCTGCCGAGGGCCTCCTCGGGTGTGGGGGGTGCGGCGCGGCGCAGCTGGGCGCGGCCGGTCGCGGCGAGCAGCCCCGCGATCACGAACAGCACGGCCGTCACGATCAGCGCCGAGGCCCAGACCGGCAGCGTCAGCGAGAGGGCGGCGGTGGCCGTCCCGGCCAGGGCGAGCAGCCCGGCGTAGGCGAAGGCGCCCGCGGAACCGAGCAGTCCGCCGCCGCGTCCGGCGCGCCGGCCCTTCGCGGCCAGCTCCTCCTTCGCGAGGGCGACTTCCTGCCTGACCAGCAGGGAAAGCTGTTCGGTGGCCTGTCCGACGAGTTCGCCCACCGAGTGGTGTTCGTCGGGCGCCGGCCTGGGTGCCGTGGTTCCGGTCACGGGGCTCCGCCTCCTCTCGGGTCGGAGCACCCGGGTACCCGGCCGGGCCCCCGCTACCCCTGTACGGCGCCGCCCGGGCCGCCCTTGCCGAGCCGTGCCAGCTGGCCCTGGAACCAGTCGAGCCGCGCCTGCAACAGGGCTGCCTCCGCGACGAGTTCGGGCACACCGAGCCCTTCGGTCACCTCGGCACCGGCGACCCCGGTACCGGCCACCACCCGCAGCCCCTCCCCGGCCAGCCGCGCGAACCCGGCGAGCGAGACGGCCGTACGCCCGCGCAGGCAGCCCGCGCACGAGGGGGCCAGGGCGCGCCAGCCGGGTCTGCCCCAGCCGGCGTCGGCGAGCGCCGCCGCGACCGTGCCGCAGGCGCACGGCCCGACGGTGGCCGTGCGGACGCGCTGACGGGCGTAGCGGAAGCCGCGTTCGAAGCGGAGGTAGCGGCCGAGGACCAGGACTTCGAGCAGCACGGCCGTGCGGTGCTCGGCCGTGCACAGCAGCGCCTCGGCCACCGTACGGTCGTGCACGCAGTGGAAGCCGCAGTCGCAGCGGCGGTTCGGCGCCCGGTGCCGCAGGCCGTAGACGCAGGACGCGTCGGCGAGGGCTCCGTACGGCAGCGCGCCGCCGAGCGACACACCGGTGAACCCGGCCCGGGTGCCGTCCTGGGACAGCACCGGGTGGGCGATCTTGTAGCCGGTCGGCGGCTCCGTCGGGCGTTCCTCCGGAAGCCGCAGCCTCATCGGGCCGCCGGAACCTCTTCGGGGGCCTTCAGTTCCTTGATCTCCTCGGGGAGTTCGAGTTCCTCGTCCTGGATCAGCGGCCGCTCTTCGGCGACTCCGGTGGCCAGTGCCTTGCCGAGCTTCATGACGCCTCCCATGAAGTGGGGTCCATGACCGTTCTCGCCATGGTGACCCATGAGGGCCGTATTGGACATAGGGCCCCGACACCATTCGCCGTAGCATCGCTTACACATACCGGGAAGAAGAATTAAGTGGAGCTTCAGCGACGGTGAGCCGAGACTACCCTCATGACTCCTTCGACTCCCTTCGGCCGCGCTCTCTGCGCCATGATCACCCCGTTCACCGAGGCGGGCGCGCTCGATCTCGACGGGGCGCAGCGGCTCGCCGCGCGGCTGGTGGACCGGGGGTGCGACGGTCTCGTGCTGTCCGGCACGACGGGCGAGTCGCCGACCACGACGGACGCGGAGAAGGCGGCGCTCGTGACGGCGGTGCGGGAGGCGGTCGGCGAGCGGGCGTCGGTCGTGGCCGGGGTGGGCACCTTCGACACCCGGCACACCGTCGAGCTGGCCCTGGCGGCCGAAAAGGCGGGCGCGGACGGGGTGTTGGTGGTGACGCCGTACTACAGCAGGCCGCCGCAGGACGCCGTCGAGGCGCACTTCCGGGAGATCGCGGACGCCTCGGGCCTGCCCGTCATGCTGTACGACATCCCGGGCCGCACCGGCACCCGCATCGAGCCGGAGACCCTGATCCGGCTCGCCGAGCATCCCCGGATCGTCGCGGTCAAGGACTGTTCCTACGACCTTCTCGGCACCCAAAAGGTCCTGAACCGCACGGAGTTGGCGTACTACGCGGGCTGCGACGAGCACATCCTCGCCCTGTACGCGGTGGGCGGGGCGGGCTATGTCAGCACGGTCGCCAACGTGGTCCCGGCCCAACTCCGGGCGGTCCTGGACACGTTCGAGGCGGGCGACACCCCCGTGTCCGCCCGCCTCCAACAAAGGGCCACGCCGCTGATCGAGGCGATGATGTCGGCGGGCCTGCCCGGCACGGTCACCGCCAAGGCCCTCCTCAACGCGCTCGGTCTGCCCGCGGGCCCGGTCCGCTCCCCCCTGCGGCCCGCCGACCGGGTGACGGCCAACGGGCTGCTGGCGGAGTACGAACGGCTCGTGGCCGCCTGATCAGGGCTGGGCGAAGAGCGGTTCCCAGCGTCCGGCGTCCCCGTCGTTGCCCACGCGGAAGCCGCTCAGCGGAACGGTCTTCTCGCTGCCGACGGTGACCAGCACCAGCCGCTGATGGAACTCGTTCTTGCCCTCCTTGTCGATGTCCCAGGCGATGAGCTTGCTGTTGCCGACCCAGGCGAGCAGCTGCTGCCCGCGCACCTCCGTCTTCGCGCCGGTGAGGGCGTCGACGACATAGGACGAGGTCGTCCACTTCTTGCCCGCGAAGTCACCGGCGACAAGCTTTCCGCTCGGCGACTTGCCCGCGTCGACGAACCACGACAGGTACTTGTCGCCCTTCGGCGCGGGGACCTTGTTGCCCCTGAGGTCGTGGAAGGCATAGCCGGGCTCCGTGGGGCTGCCCTCCCAGACATGTCGGCCGTCGTCGGTGAGGGCGAAGTCCTGGCGGCTGTTGAGGAAGCTGCCGCCCATCGGGTCGTCGGGGTCGCTCGACAGCTTGACCTCGGCCCAGTCCCCCTTCCCGGAGGCCACGTCGAGGACGTAGAAGCCGGTGCGGCTCGACGTCCACTCCTGGCCCCAGTCGTCGGAGCCCTCCGTCCTGACCCGCAGATCGGGGTTCTTGGTGTACGTCGTCGCGACCAGCTTGCGGCCGTCGCGGGAGAAGGAGAGCCCGGCGACGTCGTGCTCGACCTGGATCCACCGCTCGACCTTGCCGGTGGTCAGGTCGAGCAGGCCGATCCGCGAGACGGGCAGGTCCCGTTCGAGGACGGCGGCGGTCTTCATGCCGGGGGCGACGGCGACCCAGGACCAGTCGGCGGCCTTGGCGTACTTGCCGGTCTTCGGGTCCAGCAGATGATAGGTGCGCTGGTAGACCGCGGTGTCCGAGGACGTCTCGACCGTCTCCGGGAGGTAGTACCCGGCCAGGGTCGTCCCCCCGACGGAGATCTCCTCGCGCGGCGGCGACTGGTCGGGGTGCGCCTTCGTGTCCTTCTTCTCCACCACGATGCCGCCGGAGGGCCGTACGTCCTCCTTGCCTGAGTCCAGCAGCGGCACCGCCACGGCTACGGCGACCGCGGCGGCCGTGGCCACGGCGGCGGCCGCGAGCCTGCGGGTCCGGCGGCGCCGGCGGACGGCCAGCACTCGATCGGCGAACCCCGTTGCCACCGGGGCCTGTTCGGCTGCCTGCTCGCGCAGGGTGTCGCGCACGAGATCGTCGACGTTCACGAACGCACCTCCGCGGGCGAGTAGTTGGGGGAGCCGAACCGCTCGGCCTCGGCGGAGCCCAACGCGGCAAGTTCGGGGGCCAGTTGGCGCAGCCGGGCCAGCGAGCGGTGGGTGGTGGACCGTACGGTGCCGACGGAGCAGCCGAGGAGCCGGGCCACGTCGGCCTCGGGCAGGTCCTCGAAGTACCGCAGTACCAGGACGGTGCGCTGACGTGCGGTGAGCCGGGACAGCGCCTGGCGCATCACGAGGCGCAGTTCGGTCGCGGCGGCCGGGTCGGCGCCGGCCCCGTCCGCTTCGGGCGGCTCGGCGACGCTGACCTCCCGCCGGGGCCACTTGAGCCGCCAGCGGCTGACCTGTTGGCGGTAGAGAACCCGCCGTACATAGGCCTCGGGCTCGTCGATCCGCTGCCATCGCCCGGCCGCCTTGATCAGGGCGTTCTGCAACAGGTCCTCACCAGCGTGCTGGTCTCCCCCGCACAGCAGCACAGCGGTCTTCAGCAGGGCGGACGACCTGCTGTCCACGAAGTCCCGGAAACTCTCCAGCCCTTCGGCATTCATCGTCACCTTCTCTTCCCCGACGGCACCTGTGCACCGCCCCTCCGCCCTTTGTGACGCGCACGGACCACCACCGCTATGCCACCCCCACGAAAAAAGTCGCCGCAGAGGATTTCGGTCCTCTACGGCGACTTCCGCGCGGGTCAGTTCCAGGAGTGCCCGCCACCGATGAGCAGCACGTGCTCCAGGACGTCCTCCATCGGATCGTCCACCTGGCCGATGTTGACCAGGCCGATCCGGGGGCCGTTGTGCGAGGCTGTGTTGGTCTCGTCGGCGCTCGCGGTCCCGGCCGACGCCCAGCAGCACGCCCCCGCGAGGGCCAGCGCCGCGGCCCACGCCCGCCTGTTCCTCATCGCCTTCATCGCCCTCGTCGCCCTCATCGCTCGACCCCTCGTTCGTCGTTTCGGCGTCTGATCGGACTCTGCGTCCACCCGTTCATCTGCCGAAACGTCGCCGAGGTCACGCCGAGCAACCCGGAAGTGATCTTCGAGCGCTCAGTTGTGGCTGTGCAGGACGTCGTTCAGGCCGCCCCAGACCGCGTTGTTCGGGCGGGCCTCGACCGTGCCGGTGACCGAGTTGCGGCGGAAGAGGATGTTGGAGGCGCCGCTCAGTTCGCGGGCCTTGACGATCTGGCCGTCGGGCATGGTGATCCGGGTGCCCGCGGTGACGTAGAGGCCCGCCTCGACGACGCACTCGTCGCCCAGCGCGATACCGACGCCCGCCTCGGCACCGATCAGGCAGCGCTCGCCGATGGAGATGATGACGCTGCCGCCGCCGGAGAGCGTGCCCATGGTGGAGGCACCGCCGCCGATGTCCGAACCGTCGCCGACCACGACACCGGCGGAGATCCGGCCCTCGACCATCGACGTGCCGAGCGTGCCGGCGTTGAAGTTCACGAAGCCCTCGTGCATCACCGTGGTGCCCGCGGCGAGGTGCGCACCCAGGCGGACCCGGTCGGCGTCGGCGATCCGGACGCCCTTGGGGGCCACGTAGTCCGTCATGCGCGGGAACTTGTCGACGGACGTCACCTGGAGGTGCAGCCCCTCGGCGCGGGCGTTGAGCCGCACCTTCTCGACGTCGTCGACGGCGACCGGGCCGAGCGAGGTCCAGGCGACGTTGGCGAGGAAGCCGAACTGGCCCTCCAGGGACAGGCCGTGCGGCTTCACCAGGCGGTGCGAGAGGAGGTGCAGGCGCAGGTAGACGTCGTGCGCGTCGATCGGCTTCTCGTCGAGGGAGGCGATGACCGTACGGACCGCGACCACCTCGACGCCACGGCGGGCGTCCGGCCCGATCGCGTTGGCGGCGCCTTCGCCGAGCAGTTCCACGGCCTTCTCGGCGGAGAGCCGCTCGGTGCCGGCCGGACCGGGTTCGGCGGCGAGCTCGGGGGCGGGGAACCAGGTGTCGAGAACAGTGCCGTCGGCGGCGACGGTGGCGAGGCCTGCGGCGATGGCGCCGGTGGTACGCGAAGCAGTCGTGTCGGTCATAAGGGCAACCTAACCGGCGGGAGGCCGGGGAGGCGAACCCACGCGGGGGGTGTCTCAGGTGGCGGGCGGTTCGGGGAGGAATGGGGTGGGGTGAGGCGGGGTGGGGTGGAGGCCGGGGAACTCAGGGAGGGCTCGGGGGGCTGTCCCTCACTCCCCCCGACCGACCGGCCGCCCCACACCCCCGCCCGCCCCCTCGGGAATCACCCGCGCCAGCACCTCCCGCGCATAACTCTCGTCGTACGCCGTCCCCGTCAGCAGCACTTGCAGACAGATCCCGTCCGTCAGCGCGACCAGCGCCCGTGCCGTGACCGGGTCCGTGCGGTGGGCGAGGCGTTCGGCGAGGTCGTCGGCCCATTCGGCGGCGACCGGGCGCAGGGCGGGGCGGCGCAGCGCGGCGAGGTAGAGCTCGCACTCCAGCTCGACTCCGGTGCGGTCGCCGCTCAGCCAGTCGCCGAGGACGCGCGCGAGGTCGGCGGCCAGGTCACCGCGGGGGTCGTCCAGGGCACCGTGCGCGGCGACCGCCTTGGCGAAACCCTCGTTGGCCTGGCGCAGGGCGGCGACCATCAGTTCGTCGAGGGTCTTGAAGTGGTACGTCGTCGAGCCGAGCGGTACGTCGGCCTCGGCGGCGGCGCTGCGGTGGGTGAGCCCCGCCAGGCCCTTCTCGCCCACGACCCGGATGGCCGCGTCGATGATCCGCTGCCGGCGCTCGGGATCGTGCCGCCGGGCCATCAGTGCGCCCCGCCCAGGTTCAGCACCACGACCCCGACGATGATCAGCGCGATCCCGGCGGCCTTGGTGACCGTCATCCCCTCCCCGAGGAAGAACATCCCTATGGCGGCGATGGTCGCGGTGCCCGCCCCGGCCCAGATCGCGTAGGCGGTGCCGACGGACACGGTCTTCAGGGTCTGGGCGAGCAGGGCGAAGGACAGGACGTACCCGAGCACGGTCAGCAGCGAGGGCCCGAGCCGGCTGAAGCCTTCGGTGTACTTCATGGCCGTGGTCGCACCGACCTCGGCGGCGATGGCTCCGGCGAGCAGCAGGTATCCCATGTGTACGAGCGTACATAACGGCGGCCTCGCAGGACAGCCGGCTCGGCCCTCACGCCCTGAACTCCGACGTGGTGACCGTCCGGGCCGCCGCCACCGGGCCCGGTTCACGCAGCCGCGCCACGCGGTCGAGGACCCGCCGCTTGGCGTGGGCGGCGCGGCGCAGGGCGGACACCCGGCGGTAGCGGAGCAGTTCGGCGGGGTCGGGGCGGACGGCACCGCTCAGCGCATAGCCGTTGCCGACAAGCCGCTCGCCCAACACGGCGTCGCACAGCCGTATCTGATCGGGCGTCAGCCGCTGCTGCCAACTGCCCGCGCGGGAGGTGTCCAGGGCGCCGTGGGTGCGCCGGTGCCAGGTCTTGCGGGCGGGGACGGCGGCCGGGGCCACGCGGCGCGGCTCGGTCATCTCGGGGGCGTACTCCTCGCCCAAGTAGGCGCAGAGTTCCCGGAGTCGGGGCTCGGGGTCGGTCACCAGGTCCTCGAAGCGCAGCTCGTGCCAGCTGTCGGGGCCGAGCCTTCGGGCGTACCGCCGGGTCACGTCCATGACCTGCGCCCAGGTGGCGACGGCCTCGTGGAAGCCGCGGTGCCACCAGGGCATCCCGAGCAACGAGGCGACGCAGTCCCGTCCGTCACGGACGAGGTGCACGAACTGGGCGTCCGGGAAGAGCCGCAGGATCTCCTCGACGTGCAGCGCGTACGCCGGCCGCTTGTCGCCCCAGCGGACCTTGCCGTGCCGTTCCGCGTACGACGCGAGCGTGATCCCCAGTGCCGAGCCGAGGGTGGGCGGGCCGCTCTCGATGCGTTCGGCGACGGTGCCGGCGTCCAGGCCGAGTTCGTGGAACCGGGTCTCCCTGCGCCCGGTGATCCAGGCGGCGAGCCCGGCCCGGTTGCCGGCGTCCCTGAGGTCGCCGAAGCGCAGGCGGTCCTCGTAGGCGGGGAGCACGAACCGGGTCTCCGGAGGCAGGGCGATTCTCGGGTGCGCGTGCAGCATGAGCTGCAACAGTGTCGTCCCCGAGCGGGGGCAGCCGAGGACGAAGACGGGCCGTACGGGACAAGCGGGGGCAGAGGTAACCACGGTGCCACGCTGCCGTCGTGGGATGAGGGCGGGCTGGGAGGGTTCTGAGAGCACGATGTGGAAACCACTCGCTTCAAAGGGCTCCTCGTAGCGCCCGGTAACCACTAGTGTTCCCCCCGGAACCACATGTGGTTCACCGTTCACCTACCGCGCCATCACAGCCGCGGCCGTGCATCGCGCCGCCGGAGGAACAGCGCATGCCCGAAGACAAGTCCCGGCCGCCCCAGGACCGCCCCTGGGAGAACGGCTGGACGTTGGACACCTCCCGCACACCCGGCACCAGACGGCTCTATCTGGCCGGGGTACTGGCGGTGGCCACGATCGTCGCCTGCGCGGCGGCGATAGCCGTCACGCACAACGAGACCGACAGCCCGGCGAAGACCGCGCGGGACGACGGCTCCGGCCTGATCTCCTTCTCCTCGCAGCCCGCGACGACCATCCCCCCGGAGGGCGACAGCGGCCTGTCGCCGGTGTCCCCCACCGCCCAGGCTCCCCGGCAGCAGGGCTCCACCCCCACCGCCAGGGTCACGGCCACCCCGAAGCCGCCCAAGTCCACGCCGTCCAAGGGCAGTTCGTCGAAGCCGAAGCCCTCGGTCACCTACCGCTCCGTCCGCGCGGTCAACTACCCCGACCGCTACTGGCACGTGAGCGACGGCTACGTGGCCCTGGACCCGGTCGGCGGCTCCGAGTCCCGCGAGGACTCCACCTTCAAACAGGTCAAGGGCCTGGCCAACGCCTCCTGTTACTCCTTCACCACCCACGACGGCAAGTACCTCCGCCACCGCAACTTCGTCCTGCGCGCCGACCGCAACGACGGCTCCTCCCTCTTCAGGCAGGACGCCACGTTCTGCGCCCGCGCCTCCTCCTACTACTCCGGCGCGGTCACCCTGGAATCGGTCAACTACCCCGGCTACTTCCTCCGCCACAAGAACTTCGTGGTCCGCCTGGAACGCTTCGAGTACAGCTCGCAGTTCGTCCAGGACTCGTCGTTCCAACTGGTGGGCGGGCTGGTGTAGGCACACGAAA
>Ga0307508_10006299_pt1 | contig 11174 bp, 4 predicted proteins | sample 9_EM_MG_FD_203089 | JGI IMG/M metagenome (GOLD analysis project Ga0307508, IMG submission 203089) | Populus trichocarpa ectomycorrhiza microbial communities from riparian zone in the Pacific Northwest, United States - 9_EM | ecosystem: Host-associated > Plants > Roots > Unclassified | place...
AACAAAGAAAATCTATCCCTTTCCCTGATAATCGAAGGAAAATAATAATAATAATAATCGATCCCTTTCCCTGATAAAATCATCAGGTACCTTCACCATTCAGAGAAAATCGTGAGCTCCTTTTTCCATCACCTTCCCAACAGATTAGTAGCCACCATCCATTCTCCTCCAGGACCTCCACTGTAGACGGCAGATCAGCCCCTATGACAGCAGCCTCTCCATATCGTGAAAGCAGCCCACACAGCCCTCTCTCCCTCAAACCAAAGAACTGCAAAATAATTAAGTCTCCATAGCCACCTGAAGTTGTTTCTTCCAATAGACCCAATTCCACCAAACAGCCACCATCTTCAACCTCCTTCTCTCAGCCGACCTTCTTCTTCATAGCCTCCAATCCATCCATATTCGCCATAACCAAATGACCTCCTTTTCCAACAGCAATCACACAATTGACCGCCTCCCACGCACTATCATTCCTCTCGAAGCCACCGTCATATCAACAGCTAAAGACACAAACACCAACCTTCTCCAACCCCCAGCAGGTCCTCTTCACACTAATAAACCCATAACAACTCCTCTCTTCCATTACAAGCCCCAAAACAGACCCACTTTGTCATTTGCTTCTTCTCTCTTTGTGCGCGCCGCTGTTAGCCATCAGGAACTCCTATACAACCACCAGACTCACCTCCCTCTTCCACAACACCGATCGGTGGTGTTGAAAACTAGCAGAGAGAGATAGAAGCAGATTTGAAAATAGAAAGAAGGAAATAACTGAACTTTTAAGTGACCAAATCTGTCTCTAGGAGTGGCGTTGCATGACACCGCTAGCAGGGAGGTGAAAAGGGAGTGGAGTTTCAAATCCACTAGGTGGCATCTCTCCAGTAGCGGTGGCGGTGGTGCATGAACCCGCACGCTGGCTGCTAGTGGTAGTGGCGTGTGAGACCATACGTAATCACTATTTTTATGATTTCATTGTTGATTTCACTATATCCTGAACATTTTATTATAAACTCAAATAATTTTTGGATAAATCGTTATAATATGCTGAAATTTTGCACAAATTATTTATTGTTGTTGTTATTTTTGGATATTATTTGATTTGAATTTATATGTATTTTTAGTTTAATAATTTGTGTTAAATTACAAGTTTATTTTTTAAGCTGTGATTGTTTTTTAACATTAAATATTGGTTTATGATTTATGTTTAGGTATATATTGATTTATTTAAATTAACATGAAATTTGAATAAAGATTTATGTGGATGTTTGGTTTTGAGTTGATAAGTAATAATTTGTTTTGAATTGATATCATGGTTAAAATAACATTGATAAAAATATTTTATTTGTGTTTTATCAAACATGGTTTTCGATCAATTTTTAATTCTTGAAAGATTATTTTGTAATTAACTTTGAATTCTTTATTTTTTTTTTCTACTTTCACATATTTAATATTTGGAATTGGAACCTACACGCAAGGTGTTTTTTCAGTATTAAACGAATCGATTCTCTTCCACAAAAATAACAAAAACAAATATTTTTAAAAAATATAAAAATTTTATTTTAGTTTACATATGACCAAGTCTCTTAAAAATAAATTATATTTGTATATTTTAGCACATTAAAAAATCACAAAAAATATTCATTTTATTTTTACATGTATTATTGGATTTAGTAACTAGTTTATTAAAGATATGAGAACTTAACTTACATTTTAAAAAATATCAAAAATATTATTTTGTTTGTTCTAGTATCAAGGATTACGAACTTATACGTAGGATATATTCCTGATATTAAAAGAAAAAAATATAAAAATATGTTTTGACTCCATGATGGCTAGGGTTTAACTTGATAAAATAAGGATTTTTTTTATTAAGGAGAACTTTTCTTAAACTTTAGACAGACTAATAGTTAGAAAACACAACAATACATTTGTATATATAAGACAAACAAACAATACAATTTACCTTAAGTAAGATATATTAGGGGTGATACGTCCTCTCTATACATAATCAGTCTTCTTATCCAGACTTTGAGATCAGTTAGGGTTTTTAATGATTAAAATATTAGGTGGCGACTCCATCTTTTTTTTACTGATAAGAAACAAGAATTCTCTGTTTTTTTCCCAATTACCAAAGAGATACTGACCTGGGAGGACGATCGTTGTGATGTCGTATATGTGCAATAAGTACAATAGCCACTCGATGAATTCCCACTAATATTTTTATACCACTTGATGAATCCACACTAAGATTTTTCACCACTTTAAGATATTCTCTCTTCAAGACTCTTCACCACTTGATGAATCCACATCAAGATTCTTCCTAATTTTTTGATATGTCATTTTCAAGATTTTTCCCATTCCAAGATGTAACCTCTTCAAGATTTTTTTTCTTAGTGAAATCACCTCACAAATACCACGAGTTCTTACCTAACTCTTAAATATTTACAAAAATGATTTTGTTATCACAATTAACTCTATTAATAAATGGATAATACAATTGAAAGATTTAATATCTCTATATATAACAAGATAACACTTATAGGATTTAAAGGTGTTTAAGTGTAGTGAGAATGAGATTGAATATCATTGTGCTAGATTATGAAGATTTAATATCACCAATTAGAGTATAATCAATGATTGATGATTTTGAAGTGTATTTGCTCTTAGATTAACTTGTTTGTCATATATGCTCGGAATCCCTTACTAAATTTTCAATTATATAAGCTATATATATATGTTTCTAAAAAAAACTAGTTGTTGTAATTCTACTGACAACTCAAATGGTCGACTAGTTTAGAATTTAGATTGGTCAAGCCAATCAGTCAACCGGTTCCTGCAGAATCCCAGGTGTTTATCACCAATGAATAAGTGTTCGATTAATTCATTTTTTCATACCAAATGGTTGATCAATTCATGCAGAATCCCATTTTTAATAGATTAACTTTGATAAATTCTTAGAACTGTTTATCTTAGATTATATTAGATTATTTATCAATCATTTAATGCATGCAAAGTGAAGTGTGTGAATTCATTTTTATTGTGCTATCAAGTAGGATATAAAGATTAATATGAACACTAAAATGAACATTTAATCTAATTCTTCACTTTGCTTCTTTCTTGGATTGCTTGATTGATTTCATCATGAAATCTGTCATGCTTGTTGATATGTTCTTTGAATAAACCTATTTAAAACTTTTTCTCAACAAGGCATATTATCAATCCATTTTTAATTTTATTTTTATAATCAAAATATATAAAAACGTTAATATTTGACCTTAAGGTCAACACTTCTCTCCACAGGTTTTAACACACATTTTTGACATGTAGATTTTTAGATTTTTTTTTAAAGGTTTAAATCCTTATTTTATTGTGTATGTGTGTGCGTGTGAGAGAGAGAGGGAGTTGATACTATTTGGTCTATAACATCTCTATATTCATTTCTTCTTTTTTGAATTGAGTGACATAAGAAAATTTAGGGTTTTGGTTTAATGGAATGTTCATAAAATTTAGTAATTTTTCTATTGTAAAGTTATAGTGATATTTGGTAAATGGCATCTTCTACTTGTTCCTTTTTATCAACGAGAACATTTTAATCAAATCCCTACTAGTGTTGATGTAGCACAAGGATATTTATTTTGCTTGAGAAAGCTAACACTAATATTATTTATGTTGTTTGTCAAGATAGGGTTTTAACTGTTATTATTGAGAAATTACCACCTTTATTAAGGCCAAGATTGCTTAAAGAATTAGAGTATATGTAATATGGGCTATTTTGTGAGTTAAGGAGAAAAATAATGAGAGTGTCTATGTTGAATTAGTTTGGGAATATTATTCATTGGGTATGAAATATTTTGACAGTGTCTATTTTTGAATTAGTTTTTAGTTACTAAAAATTAATTTGTTCAAAATATGGTATGGAGTATGAATTTAGTACCAATCTATTTATCATAAAAATATCTTCTTGTTAATTTGCTTGATGTTAATTTAACCTTTGTAGTAATTAATTAATCCCATTGATTCCATTGCAATTATGTAATAATGTCAATGCTTATTCTTATTGTATTGTTAAGTAGATCACTTTATGTTTGGTTTGTCTTAATATAAGTCCTTAAAATGTCTTGTCATGGTTTGAGGCAAGGATTAATTACTTTACAATTCAAGATAGTGAGAGAATTAATTGAAGCAACACAAGTGTTGGAAACATGTATTGGGGAAAGCTATCAGGGTCAGTATGGAGTTGGTAAAAGAAAGGATATTGATTATTCTATGAATAGGCCACCGCTTCTGAAAGGAAGAGCGGACCGTTTAATCAGTTTAAGAGAAAAGGGGGGACATTATTGGGTTCGCACCGACATACAGGTGGAAGAGTGATAGAGGGATAGACACATTCGAGGACTAACCCATCGGAAAGGAAGAGTGGACCGTTTAATCAGTTTAAGAGAAAAGGGGGGGACATTATTGGGTTCGCACTGACATACAGGTGGAAGAGTGATAGGGGGATAGACACACTCAAGGACTAACCCATCGGGGGGATCTAGTGACCAGAAAAATATTATCTACCCTCATTGTGTCTGTTGTGAACAGAGACACCCCGATAATTGTTCAGTCTCCCTGGAGCAATGTTTTGTATGCCGAGGAGAGGGCCATAGATGAAGAGCTTGTCAATATCTAGGATAAGGATGTCATTATTGTGATGAAAGAGAACACCTTAAAAGAGAGTTTCCACACAAGAACACTGGGCAAGTGCAGAATATGAAGCAACCAAGTTAGAGTCACTAATAGTCTATCACAGTAAACAAGCTAGTGAGGTCCACACAATCGAGGGCTAATTCTTGTCGAAGATGGCCAAGGACACAGAATGAACGGACTTAGGGGAGGGCCTTTCATATGACACAAGAAGAAGTCGGAGCAGCATTTGATGTAATGGCAGGTACGCTATATATGAATAATTTAAAAATACATATTTTGTTTGATCTGAGTGCCACTCACTTATTTATAACTAGTAAAATTGTAGCCAATTTGGGGAAAGAAGCAAAAAGGGTAGAAAAAAGGTTTTACAATAGGGACACCTTTAGGTGATGTGGTACAAACCAATGGTATGTGGGTGTGAAAATTGGCGAACACGAGTCAAAAGTAGATTTGATACCTTTAGAATCAAACAATTTCGATATAATCCTAGGCATGGATTGGTTGAGTAAACACAAAGCTCAGATAGATTGTTACACAAAAACTGTTACCTTTCAAGGATTATGGGGTAGAAGAATGATCTTTAGGGGAGAAAGGACTATTATCCCAACCAACCTGATTTCAGCTGTGAGCAACAGAAAGTTATTAAGGAAGGGATGTACGAGATACCTTGCGTATGTGTTGAATTCCAAAAATGATGAAACAGGGCTAAATGATATTTTGATTGTAAAGGAATTTCCAAATGTATTCCTTAAAGAACTACCTGGACTACCCCCGGACTGAGAAGTCAAAGTTTCCATCAATACCTTCCCAGAAGTGCCTCCCGATAGCACAACCACCATACAAAATGGCTCCGACAGAACTAAAGGAATTAAAAATCTAGCTGCAAGAGTTACTGGATAAGGGATTTATATAACCCATTGGATCACCTAGGGGAGCGCTGGTTTTGTTCGTGAAAAAGAAGAATGGCACTCATAGGCTTTGTATAGATTATCGTTAGCTAAATAAGGTAACAATGAATAATAAGTATCTGCTACCATAGACAAATGACTTATTTGACCAATTAAAGAGGGCCAGTGTGTTTTCGAAGATTGATTTAAGGTCAGGGTATTACCAAATGAAGATTAAAGAACAAGATGTGTCGAAGACTGCTTTTAAAACTCGATACAAGCACCATGAGTTTTTGTTATCGCTGTATGGATTAAAGAATGCCTCGAAACTTTTCATGGATCTAATGAATATGATTTTTCAGCCATACCTTGATAAATTTATTGTAATATTTATAGAAAATATTTTGGTCTAATCAAAATTCCTTTGAAGAACATGAATGGCAGTTAAGGCAAGTACTGCAGACCTTGAGGAGTCATCAACTATACGCCAAATTGAATAAATATGACTTCTGGCTTGAAAAGGTAACCTTTTTAGGGCACATCATTTATGCTAAGGGCATCCTTATAAACCCCTAGAAGATTAAAACAGTCTTGAAATGAGAAAGGCCGACTATAATAATTGAAATTCATAACTTCCTAGGGCTTGCGAGGTATTACAAGAGATTTATTAAAGGGTTTTCATTGATAGCAACTCCTTTGATGTGCTTAACTAGAAAGGATATAAAATAAGAGTGGTCGAAAATGTGTAGAGAAAACTTTTAAGAATTGAAGAAGAGACTTACCACTACCCCTGTGTTGACATTCCCATTAGGAACCGAGGGCTTTGTGGTTTATAATGATGCCTCAAGAAAGGGACTCAAGTGTGTTTTGATGCAACACAAAATTGTAATTGCTTATGCATCGAGACAATTGAAGACACATGAGGTAAATTACCCAGTACACGATCTAGAATTGGCAGTTGTGATATTTTCCTTGAGGGTATAAAGACACTACCTCTACGGGTCTCGAGTCCAAATCTTCACAAACCATAAAAGTAGAGTGAATGCTACAGACCATAAAATACCTAACGTCGTAAAAAAAAACTGGATATGCGATAGAGGAGATTAGAACCCATCAAAAAATATGATTGCACTATAGAATACCATCCCGAAAAGGCAAACATGTTAGTGGATGCTTTTAGTCTAAAAAACAAAATGGCTTTGAACAAGCCACCAATATGGAAGGAACAATCACTAATAGAGTTGAGGAGATTAGGGGCTCGGTTAAACATAAATTATGAACAGGTATTAATAGCACAGTTAAAGGTACAACCAATGTATTGAGAACATATATTACAAGCACAATATGAAGATAATGATCCTTTTTGGCTCTCTCTTTAGCCCTATATCTCTTATCCCTAGGAGGTCTTCCTCCACTAGCAGGTTTTTTCGGAAAACTCCTTTTATTTTGGTGTGGATGGCTGGCAAGCCTATATTTCATGGTTTCAATAGGACTCCTTATGAGCGTTCTTTCTATCTACTATTATCTAGAAATAATCATGTTATTAATGACTGGACAAAACCAAGAAATAACCCCTCATGTGTGAAATTATAGAGGATCCCATATAAGATCAAACAATTCCATCGAATTCAGTATATCAAAGATGAGAAGTACAGTGAATGCTAAAATTAGAACTCCTTTTAGAATTACAAATGATTAAGTGTTGATCATGGGACAGTGCGTGTGTGTACCTAACAATGAAATTGTAAAATAAAAGGTTTTATAAGAGGCATATGAGTCCAAATTTATGATACGTTTAATTAGTATTAAAATGTACTAGGATATGAAGCAACATTATTGGTGGCCTAATATGAAAAGAGAAATAGCTGAGTATGTGGTGAAGTGTGGTATTTGCCAACATGTTAAAATGGAGTACCAAAGGCCAGCAAGGTCACTGTAACCCTTGCTAATTCCTGAATAGAAGTGGGAAATGATCACCATGGATTTCATGCCAGGCTTACTTGGGGGAAAGGGGAATGATGCAATATATGTCATCATAGATCGCTTAACAAAGTCTGCTTTATTAATACTTGTGAAGATGACAGACCTGGAGGACAAACTCGCCAAAATTTATATGAATAAAGTAGTACGACTTCATGGAATCCCAACGTCCATTGTCTCCGATCAGGATCCCAGGTTCACTTCTTGCCTTTGGCCAAACATACAACATACCCAGTGAACAAGGTTGGATATGAGCACTGCATTCCTCCCCTAGACTGATGGTCAATCCAAAAGGGTCATCCAAATCCTGGAAGATTTATTAAGGGCGTGTGCTTTAGAATTTAGAGGAAACTAGGAAGAACATATAACATTAGTGGAATTCATATACAATAATAGTCATCAGGCAACAATAGGAATGGCCCCATATGAAGCCTTATACAGTAGGAAGTGCAGAACGCCCTTGTACTGGGAAGAGGTCGAGGACAAAAAATTGTATGATGTTGAGTTAATTCAAGTTACTACCGAAAAGGTAAAAATTATTAAAGATCATATAAAGGCCGTTCAAGATAGACAATATAAGTTTATAGATACTAGAAGAAGACCCCTCAAATTTATTACAAAAGACAAAGTATTTCTGAAAGTGGCCCTGTGAAAGAATATATTGAGATTCAGTTTGAAGGGGAAGTTAATTCCCAGATTCATCGGGCCCTTTAAAATCCTAACACGCATCGGACTTGTAGTCTACAAAATAGACTTGCCCCCACGATTGGCCAAAGTTCATAATGTATTCCATGTTTTCTTGTTGTGAAAACATAGACCCTTCACGATTTCTACACCAGATTCAACTGGAAGTTAAGGAAGATTTAACTTTTGAAGTAAAATCAATGAAGATACTAGATTGGGGAGAGAAAGAATTACAGAATAAAAAGACTCATATCATCATAATCTTATGGCAGAGCTCGTAAATTGAAAAGGAAACTTGGGAGAGGGAATCTGAGATGAGAAATAAATATCTTGAATTGTTCGAAGAACCAGGTATGATACATAAATTTTAATTTCAATGATGCAATTCATATTAGAAGGGGAGAATGTAAAACCCCATAAAAAAAAGAATTGAACCGGTCAATACCTAGGAGAAAACATGAGGAAACCAATCAAAGAATAACCTACAAGACATTAGAATAAGAGTGTACAATATCCAAACATGACCTACCCTTATTTAAAAGGGAGAATAAATACATTAAAAGAATAAAGAGATGACTTTCCTCTCCCCATGGATCTGGCAAAACAACCCTACCAGCCCCCTCTCTTACAAAATTTCCACCAAAACACCATTTGCATGTCACCTTCCTTGAACACTTGAGTGAGAGGAGAGTTGAAGAGTGAAAGAAGACTAAAAACATTAAAGGGATGAGGGAGATAAGAGGTCAACTAGAATAGAGGTGAGGAAGAAGGAGAAAATTGAAAGGAAGAAGAAGAAAACCACCGAAACACTTCCTGAAATTTTGTCTAAACTCATGTGGTAAGGATGACCCCTACTCTCATATTTGTTGTTTTGAGATAATGAGGAAAAATGAGAAGGAAACCTGATGCAACCATATTTTTTTATAATTTTATTTATCCACATTTACATAGTATTTTGTTCATGTTTTATATATATAATGCCTTGATAATCCTTGTTTTATATTTTGAAGGCATTTTTGGATGTGAGATTTGAAAAGAAGTAAATTGAAAATAAAATTCAGACGATGTTCCAACCAGTGTCGAATATTGGCAGATTTGATCTCTGATCGATGTTTTATGCAGAACTTGAGTTGTAGAGGTCAAAATAAAGTGATTCTTGTGGCATTAGAAAGCTAACATCCATACCTTTCTATACATTTATGGCAAGAAAAATAAAAAGAAAATGGATGAAAATCATAGCCTTCAAAGATAAGTCTTGCATTCTGCTAATTTTGACCTTTGGCCATTCCAACTTGAATATCTTGAGTTAGGAAGTTCATTTGATGCAAACTCAATTTGGTGGATTCTTGACTCAAAGATCTATCTTCTTACCAAATTGCAGCAGAAAAAGAGTTCATATGAGAGAGATATGAGTTTTCTAAGACAACCTATAAATTATGCCAACAAGCAGGTTTTGTGAAGAAACAAGTCCAACTTATTTAAATGTAAATTATCCATTTTGGAAAGGACAATTTTTATTTTTTTTGGGAGGATACAAATGGATTGGAGATGTGGGGATCAAGGTTTCCTATCAAATAAAAAGAAAACGAGAAAGAAAGAGAGGGGGCGGCCAGAAAAAAGAAGAAAACTTCACCCTTTTCTCTTATACCCGATATTATGTTCTCATATGTTCTATTCATTAGTTTTCGATAGACATGCAAAGCTAAGTTATTTTTCTTGGTTGAAAGGATGTAAGAACCTTCGAATCTAAAAAATTATGAGCTCTATTCTATATTTTCTTTTCAGTTCATATGATGAACATGAATGTTTTCCTATGATTATTTAGTTTGATTGTTAAAGCGGACTCTAAATTATTATCAAAACTGAGTTTGATATTTGAACTTGTGAAGCGACTAGGTTTAATAATTATGGCGGATCTATATTGTTAATCTTAGGGAAACATTCAATTAAATCAAACATAGACCGCGGACAATTATGTTGTCTAGATTTATCAATCTATTTAGTTCTTAAGGTTGCCAATGAATTAAATTACTACTGCGAACACTATAGTTGTTTAATGGTTATCATAAAGACCTGAACTAGATCTTCCTCGTGGGATCGACCTCTTGTTTGCTCTATATTATCTTATTCGTTTAAACTAGGGTAATTAATTTGTATGATCGCGACATCACAATAAATTTTAGCGTCGTTATCGGGGAAGTGATTCTTATGCTGTGATTGCTATTTATTTTATTCAAAAGAAAAAAAAACAGAAAAAAAAACAAAGTGTTGCGATGCGGTACCGTTTAAATTGAAATTTTTGGTGGAATTGGGCTTCGATATTTAGTTTCCTAAAGGAAAATGATGTTCTGAGTAAGACTAGTAGTTTATTTGACATTCAACCACTGACCCAACCCTTTCGAGGCCAAATTCCACTATTTTCTAGGGTTTTTAGGCAATTTTTGTGTTTTAGCATTGAATTTTTATTTACTTGCACTACTTTAATCTCTCTTGTGGTTGATTTATTTTTAGTTTATTTGAGTTTTCTTGACTATTTATGCCTACAACTTGCTCTATTGACCAAGGGCAAGTGCAGGTAGATCTTGAAATAGAAAACACTTTACACAGGTTATGAAAGGAAGCTCACATCAACAACATGGTTGTTGCACGACAATAGACACTCTAGGAGCTTGTTACTCCCAAGATGGAGAATCAACCATTGTGCATAAACATCAACAACAACGCTAAATTTGACCTCAAGTCTGGGTTTATACATCTGTTGCTAATATTCATTGGACTTGCTAGAGAAGGCCCTCATACTCATCTCAAGGAGTTCCATATGGTTTGTGTTGGCATGAAACCATATAGAGTTGATGAAGAACAAGTTAAGTTTAAAGCATTCCTTTTCTCTTTAAAAGGGGCAGCAAAAACATGGCTTTTCTCCATTCTCCTTGGTTC
>Ga0307508_10006300_pt1 | contig 11174 bp, 7 predicted proteins | sample 9_EM_MG_FD_203089 | JGI IMG/M metagenome (GOLD analysis project Ga0307508, IMG submission 203089) | Populus trichocarpa ectomycorrhiza microbial communities from riparian zone in the Pacific Northwest, United States - 9_EM | ecosystem: Host-associated > Plants > Roots > Unclassified | place...
GCAGAAGCGCAACGCTGCGGCGCCGTACACGACCAGCAAGATCCAGCAGGACGCGACCAGCTACCTGCGCTTCACCACGAAGCGCACCATGAGCATCGCGCAGAAGCTGTACGAGGGCATCGACCTGAAGAAGGACGGCGGCCTGGTCGGTCTCATCACTTACATGCGTACCGACTCGGTGCGGGTTAGCCCCGATGCCATCACCGACGCTCGCGCCTACATCGAAAAGGAGCACGGCAAGCAGTTCCTGCCGGAGAAGCCGAACGTCTTCAAGTCGCGCAAGGACGCACAAGAGGCGCACGAGGCCATCCGCCCGACGTCGCTCGAGTTCTCGCCGACCAAGGTGCGCAAGTACCTGACCGACGAGCAGTTCAAGCTCTACAAGCTGGTCTGGGACCGCTTCTTGGCTTCGCAGATGTCGCCGGCGGTTTACGACCAAACCGGCGTCGACATCGAAGCGACGTGCAAGCCTGGTTCCAAGCACAAGACGCTCGGCCTGCGCGCCAGCGGCAAGGTGCTGAAGTTCTCGGGTTGGCTCCAGCAGTACGAGGCCAGCAAATCGGAGCCTGACGAAGAGGCGCCCAAGCAGCTGGCCGGCGAGGAAGACGCCAAAGAAGACGGCGCCGCCAACGGTGCAGCAGCAGCTGCTGCCGCGGCCGAGGACGATGAGGCTTTGCTGCCCGAGCTGGCAACGGCCGAAGCGTTGTCGTTGGTCACGCCGCCCGGCGTGCTCGCCGAGCAGAAGTTCACACAACCACCACCGCGCTTCAACGAAGGCTCGCTGGTGCGCGAGCTCGAGAAGCGCGGCATCGGTCGGCCTTCGACCTACGCGGAAATCATCAGCAAGGTGCAGGCGCGCGACTACGTGGAACGCTTGCCCGGCGGTCAGATGAAGGCGTCGGACTTGGGCAAGACGGTCATCGACGGCCTGGTCTCGACCAAGCTCGACTTCATGGAGCCGAGCTTCACGGCCAGCATGGAGGAAGAGCTCGACGACGTGCAGGCCGGCAAGCTGCAGCGCACCAAGCTGCTGGAGCGCTTCTACGTCCGCTTCCGCGAGGTGCTCGACGTCGCCAAGAAGAACAAGCGCTGGGCGCCCGATCCGGAAAAGACGGATTTTCCCTGCCCCGAGACGGGTGAGCAAGGTCACAAGCTGCTCAAGCGCTGGAGCAAGAACGGCTTCTTCCTCGGCTGCGAAGACTACCCGACCTGCAAGTACACGCGCGACTTCGGCTCCGACGGCACGCCCAAGCCCGTCGTCTTGACCGACTACGACTGCGAGAAGTGCGGCAAGAAGATGATCATCAAGAGCGGCCGCTACGGCGAGTTCTTGTCTTGCAGCGACTACCCGACTTGCAAGACGACTCGTCCGGTGCCACTTGGCGTGCCGTGCCCGAAGTGCGGCGGTGACATCGTCGAGGTGCGCTCGAAGAAGCGCGGCAGTAAATCGTTCTACGGCTGCACGCGCTACGCGGCGACGCCCAGCTGCGATTTCAAAGCCTGGCAGAAGCCGGTCGCGATTCCGTGCCCGGTTTGCAAATGCCCGTTCATGACCATCGGCGGCGGCGCCAAGAACCCGAAGCTGGTCTGCGGTCGCGGCAAAGAGTGCGGTCACAGTCAGCCGCTCGACGAGAGCATGCTGGAAGCGCTGGGTAAGCCCAACGGCCACGGCGCCGAAATCGCCGACACGCCGCCGGACGAAGCCGACGACGCGCCTAAGCGCGGCGGCAAGAGCCCGGCCGCCTCGGTCTCGCCGTGACGACACCGATCGTCAGCATCGTGGGCGCAGGTCTCGCAGGCTGCGAGGCGGCGCTCACGCTGGCGGCGCGCGGGGTTCAGGTGCGCCTGTTCGAGCAGAAGCCGAAGGCGCGCACGCCGGCGCAAGAGAGCGACAAGCTCTGCGAGCTGGTTTGCAGTAACTCGTTTCGCGGTGCGGCGCTCTCGAACGCAGTTGGGCTCTTGAAAGAAGAGATGCGACGCCTCGGCTCCTTCGTCATGCAAGTGGCCGAAGAAACCAAGGTGCCGGCTGGCGGCGCCCTGGCCGTCGATCGCGAACGCTTCGCCGACGGCATGACGCGGCTCATTCAGCAAAACTCGAACATCGAGCTGCGACCGGAGCTGGTCGAGAAATTGCCAGAAGCCCGGCCAACCATCATCGCTACCGGTCCGCTGACGGGTGACGCGCTGGCGCGCGACATCGCGGAAAAAGTCGGTACGACGGCGCTGGCATACTACGACGCCATCGCGCCGATCATCGGCGCCGATTCGATCGATTGGGACCAGGTGTTTTTGGCTTCGCGCTGGGAAAAGGGCGAAACCGAAGAGGACAAGACCGCCTACGTGAACTGCCCGCTCAATCAAGAGCAATACAAGGCGTTCGTGGCGGAGGTGTGCGCCGCCCGTAAAGTCGAGCCGAAGAGCTTCGAGGACGTGCGCTACTTCGAAGGCTGCTTGCCGATCGAAGTGATGGCCGAGCGCGGCGAGATGACCTTGGCGTTCGGACCGATGAAGCCCATAGGCCTCACGGATCCGCGCACCGGGCGCTGGCCGTTCGCGGTGATTCAGTTGCGCAAAGAAGACGAAGCCGGGACCGCCTACAACATGGTCGGCTTCCAAAGCCGGATGGCTTGGCCGGAGCAAGAGCGCATCTTCCGCAGCATTCCGGGTCTACAGAACGCGGAGTTTCAGCGTTACGGCGCCGTGCACCGCAACACCTTCTTGAACGCGCCGAAGCTGCTCGACGGCACGTTTCAACTGCGTGACGACCGGGGGCTTTACTTCACCGGACAGATCGCCGGCACCGAGGGCTACGTCGAGAGCGCCGCGGGCGGCCTGCTCACGGCTTATTTCGTCGCGGCACGCCTGCGCGGCGCCGAGCCGCTTCTGCCGCCGCCGACCACGGCGCTCGGCGGCATCCTCACGCACCTGGGCCGAAACCCCGGCGACTACCAGCCGTCGAACATCACGTTTTCACACATCGCGCCGTGGGACGGCAAACGCCTCAAGAAGCGCGAAAAGTACGAGGCGATGGCCGAGCGCGCGCTGCGCGATCTCGAAACGTTCCGCCAACAGGTTCAACCAGCCGCCGCGCTGACCGCCTAGCCTCGCCGCACTGGACACGGGCGGCGTTGCGGATGCCCCCGGGTGCGGCGACGGGTCGTCGCCGAAGCGTTGCGGAGGAGCCATCGGCGACGCAGGTTGTTTCACGGCATGACAGGTCCTGCGGCACCGCCCGGCGTGCGGAAACCTGCGAAAGACCAAGGTTTTTCGCAATCATCAACCGCCGGTGTTACATTCTCTTACCCCCCGCCACCCCCGGCTTCGGTTCGGTTTCGGGTAGGTAAGCCCGTGCTGGCACTCCACGATCTCGTCACCAAAGTCCAAAGCTACCACCCGGCAGCGGACGTCGAGCTCATCGAGCGAGCCTACAAGTTTGCCGAATGGTCGCATCGCGAGCAGATGCGCAAGAGCGGGGACCCGTACTTCATTCACCCTGCGAGCGTCGCCGGCATCATCGCCGACCTGCGACTCGACACTGCCAGCGTGTGTGCGGGGCTGCTGCACGATGTCGTCGAAGACACCCCTGCCAGTCTAGAGCAGATCAAAAATAGCTTTGGGCAAGAGGTGGCGACCATCGTCGATGGCGTGACCAAGCTCGGCAAGATCAACTTCACCTCGCGCGAAGATCGTCAGGCGGAGAGCTTCCGCAAGATGGTCGTGGCCATGGCGCAAGATCTGCGCGTGCTCTTGATCAAGTTGTGTGACCGGCTCGACAACATGCGCACGCTCGATCACATGAAGGACGAGGCGATCGAGCGCATCGCGCGCGAGACGCGTGATATCTATGCGCCGCTCGCCGGTCGCCTCGGCATGCAGAACATCAAGAGTGAGCTGGAAGACTTGACCTTCCGGCACCTCGAGCCCGATGCGTTCAAAGAACTGTCCGGCAAGCTCTCCAAGAGCAACAAAGAGCGCGACAACTACATCGACAGCGTCTGCCGCACGATCACCTCGCGGTTGGCCGAGCAAGGTTTCGCGGCCGAGGTGAAAGGGCGCGCGAAGCACCTGTACTCCATCTATCGCAAAATGAAGGAGCAGCAGTGCGACTTCGAGCAGGTTTACGACATCGTCGCGTTTCGCCTGAACGTGGAGAGCGTCGCTGATTGCTACGCGGCGCTCGGCGCCATGCACTCGCGTTGGACGCCGATTCCTGGGCGCTTCAAAGACTACGTCGCGCTGCCCAAGCCGAACATGTACCAGTCGCTGCACACGACCGTGATTGGTCCGGGGCGGCAGCGCATCGAGATTCAGATCCGCACGCACGAGATGAACCGCGTTGCGGAGCACGGCGTGGCTGCGCACTGGAAGTACAAGGAGCGCATCTCCGGCGGCGTGGATCCGAAAGATGCCGAGAAGTTCAGTTGGCTGCGAGAGCTCGCCGACTTCCAGAGGAACCTCAAAGATCCGGCCGAGTTCCTGGAGAGCGTGAAGATCGACCTGTTTCCTGATGAGGTCTACATCTTCACGCCCAAAGGCGACCTGCGCGTCTTGCCGCGCGGTTCGACGCCGATCGACTTCGCGTTCGCGATTCACTCGCAGGTCGGCGAACATTGTTCTGGCGCGCGCGCCAACGGGCAGATCGTGCCGCTGCGCTACAAGCTCAAGAGCGGCGACGTGATGGAGGTCATGACCTCGCAGCACCAGCAGCCGACCAAAGATTGGTTGGATTTCGCGGTAACCACCCGCGCCCGCGCGCGTATCCGCGCGCATTTGCGCACGGAGCAGCGCCAAAAGAGCATCAATCTGGGGCGCGAGTTGCTCGAGAACGAGATGCGCTCGGCTGGCATCAGCTTCCCGAAGTTCAGCAAGAACGACGTGGAAGTGCGGCGCGTCTCCGAGACGCTCGAGGTGTTGAACCTCGACGAGCTATTGCTCCAGGTCGGCTACGGAAAAATCGACACGGATCAGGTCATCGATCTGTTGAAAGAAGGCCCGCACAGCGAAAAGAACGGCGAAGCACCGGCTTCGATTCGCCAGGGCAAGATCGAGCAGTTCGTGCGCAAGGTCACCGGGCGTGACCAAGGCGGGATCAAGGTCAGCGGCATCGACGACGTACTGGTGCGTTACGCCAAATGCTGCAATCCGCTGCCGGGCGACTCCATCATCGGCTTCATCACGCGCGGGCGCGGCGTTACCATTCATCGCCGTGAGTGCATGAAAGCCTTCGACACCGATCCGGAGCGCCGCATCGAGGTGAGCTGGGATTCGAAGGCCAAGATCAATCGCCCGGTGCAGCTGAGCGTGACGACCACGAACAAGCCCGGCATCTTGGCCGTGGTCAGCCAAACCTTCAGCGCGCAGAGCATCAACATCAGCGAAGCCAACTGTCGCGCCGGTGACGATGGACGCGCGCGCAACGTCTTCACCTTCAACTGCGCCGACCTATCCCAACTCAAGAAGGTGATGAGCGCGCTGTCGAAGGTGACCGGCGTGGTCGAGGTCGCTAGAATTTAGTTGCCGCTGCAAGCGCCGCTGGCACAGCTGGGCAGGTTGCAGTTGCCGTTGTTCGTGCAGTCGAACGTGCAAGTGGAGCCTGCTTGGCAGTCGGCTTTAGGGCAGATTGAGCCGCCGGAAGTGCAACTGAAGTTGCACGTAGAGTTGCTTTGACAGGTGACTTGCAGGTCCTTGCAATTGCCGGAATCATTGCACTTGAAGTCACAGGTCTTGCCGGCTCCGCAGGTGGCTTGGCCGCTGCAGACGCTGCCCCCGTCGTTGCAGTCGAAGTCGCAATCGGCGCCGGGTTGGCAGTCGATGCCCTTACAACTGCCCGAGCCGTGGCAGTCGAACGCGCAGGTTGCGGAAGGCCTGCACACGCTGCCGTCGCAGCTGCTGCCGCCGCCCGAACAGTCGAGCGAGCACTTGGACTTGGTGTCGCAGACCAGGCCGCTACAGTGACCGCTGCCGTTGCAATCGAAGGTGCAGGTGGCGTCGTGGTTACACTGCACGTTGCTACATGATTTGCCGCCGCCGCTGCAGTTGACGTTGCAGCTGGTGCCCAGCTTGCATTCGGCGCCGTTGCAGGCCTCGGCACTGCAGCCGGTGCCGTCCAAGCAGGAGGCGACACCCTTGCTGCAACCGCTGCAAAGCGTGGTGTCGTATCGGCAGCTGGCCGTGCACGGCAAGATCTTCTTCGGATTGTCGGCGATCTGTTCGTCGGCGCAGGTGTGCCCGCCTGGGCCGGGACCACCGGCGCCACCGGCACCGCCGGCACCGCCGGCGCCACCCGCGTCGCCGCCGCCGGCGCCGCCGTCCCCTGGATCGGCTCCATCACAGGCTTCGCCTTCTTCACGTTTGCCGTTGCCGCAAATCGAGCAGCCCGAGGTATCCCAGCCGTCACAGGTCGCTTTGCAGGTGGCCTGCCCGCCGCTGAATTCGCCGGGCGCCCCCACGGCGACGCAATCTTTGACTTCGTCGACCTCGCAGACCTCGCACGGCTCCAACTTGCCGTCGTCGCAGACGGGGGGGCCCTTGTCGACGCAGTCTTTGGCCGTGCCGGCCAGCTCGCACACGAAGCACGAGCCCTTGACCTGCGCGCAGTCGGCGTCGAGCTGACATTTGTCGGTACTGGCCGTGGCGCCGCCGCTCGGGCCCATGCCGGCGCTGTCTGGCGCACCAGCTTCGGGCGGGCCGCCGCTCTTGCCACCGCTTCCTGTGCTGGCGCCGGCGACGGCGCCGCTGCCGTCCGTGCCGCCGAACGCGCTCGTCTTGCCCGACGCGCCTTCCGGCGATTTCCCGGCACTCGTGCCCCCCGCGCTCGTGGTTCCGGCCGCGCCGGGCCCGAGCGTGTTTACTTCGTTGGCGCAGCCGCCCGGCACCGCCGCTGCGATGGCCAGACCGAGCAGGCTGGCTGCGACGTTACGGCTGAGAAACGCGCGCTTCATGAGCCTGCCCAGCCTGGCGGGTCAGCCCTGGTGCGCCTTGCGGTTGGGGGGCGAGCCGGGCGCTTTGCGGACGCCGAGCGTGCCGCCCCTCTCGGAGGCACGCACCTCGTCTTCGGTTTCGATGATCTCGTCTTCGCCGACCATGTCGCCCTCTTCAGGGCCGGCGGCGCTTTTTTCTTCCGCTTTGGCCGATGTGTCGTCTGCGGGCCGCATGCTCCAGCCGCCTTCGACCTCGCTCGGCTTGCCATTGTCTGGCTGGGGCTGGCCCGGCTTGGCGGCGTAGTCGTGCTGCTCGGCGATCAGTGGGACGATGACTTTGTCCCACAGGTAGTCGAGCGGCACGTGCGTTACCAAGCTGCTGGGCGGCGCTGCGTGCAGCAAGTCTTCTTCTGTGAACTTGTCCGATTTCTTCAGGCTCGCCTCGATGATTTGGCCCAAGAGCTCCGAGGGCAGCCAGCCGGCGAGCTTCACGACGCCGAGCGCCGACACGATGTCCTCGTGCGAAATCAAGAGATTCTCGATGGCGCGGTCGATGATGTACGCCAGGTATTTTTCGGCGCGCGAGTGCGCCGCGCCGTCGTTCGCCGACACCTTCCAGGGCTGGCCCTCGATGTCGAATGCCCATAGCTCGTGTCGGTTCAGGTAGCGCTGGCGATCATCGGGCTGGAACAGCCGCACGATCTCTTTCGGAGTGGTGACGCCTTCGTCGAGGGCAATCTGCAACGTCTCGCCGGCGTTTTCGGGCGATAGCTTGTTGGCGACGCGCTCGTGCACGCCGGTCAGCTCGCTGATGATGCGCGCGCGCTCCATCGGCCGCGACGACAGCGCGAGCATGATTTTGCTGCACGAGAACAGCCGCAGGAAATCTTCCGGCGTGCGTTCGCTCACTTGCAGGCAATATTCGGTCACCTCCGAGTGAAAGGCTTCACGACCCTTACCGAGGCCCGACACGAACGCATTCGTACCACTCGACTCGACCATGACGACTCCTGGCTCGCGTGTGGCTCGACGGCCACACCGACCCACGACTTTACGCCTGAGTCGCCCGAACCGGGGGCGGTTTTTCTCGTTTTGCGCTTGAGGCTCGGTGGTCTCGTTTGTCGGTGGGGCTCGGTCTCGTTTGCCGGTGGGGAGCCCCACCTCAGCCCCACCTTTCTCGTTCGTCGTCCCGTTTGTCGGTGGGGCTCGGTCTCGTTTGCCGGTGGGGAGCCCCACCTCAGCCCCACCCTTCAATGTTTGGGGGGGCGCCCGGCCGAGCGGATGTTTCGGTCTTGGTGCGCGCCGCAGGATACAGGGGGCTGTCTGGCGGGTCGGCCCAGCGCCGCCTCCTTCAACGGTTGAGCTTGCGTCCGCTCAGTTTTGGTACGCGCCGCACGACTCTCTGATCACCAATCTAGGCGTCAGAAGCAGGCTGCGAGCGGGAAGGTTCGGGTCGGCGATGCGCTCGAGCAGCGCATGAAATGCCGTAATGGCGATGTCGCGACACGGCTGGTGGATGGTGGTGAGTGGCACACCCACAAGCGTGGCGTACTTTGCATCGTCGAAGCCCACCACGCGAATGTCGTGCGGCACCCGCACGCCGTTGCGATCGAGGCTGCGTAAGAGCTGAGCGGCGGTCAGGTCGTTCGCGCAGACGATCGCGTCCGGCTTGCCTTTCTGCAAGAGCTCTCCCACCACCTTCGCGTCTTCGGGCTCGTCGACCTCCAGCCAATCCGTCGTCAACTGCAGATCGTGTCGCGCGAGCGCTTCACGAACGCCCGTGATGCGCGCGTCGACCGTAGCGGCCGCCAATGGGCGACGCAAGAAGGCGATCTTACGGCAGCCGAGCTTGAGCAAGTGCTCGGCGATCAAATAGCCGGCGGTGAAGTTGTCGATGCCGACCAGATCGAGATCGCAACGCGTGGGGAAAGGACCGAGATCGCGGTCGAGCAGCACGACTGGAACGCCAGCCGCTTGAAAGCGCTCGGCGATGGCGCGATTGGTAGCGTCGCCCTGGTGACGCAACTCGAAGGGCGCGAACAGCACGCCGGCCACGCGCCGCTCGATCAGTTGCTCGCACAGCTCGAGCGCGTGCTGCTCCGTCTCGTCCTTGTCGTCATTTCGGCCCGCGGCGCCGCCCCACACCAGCGTGTAGTCTTGCGCACGCGCCAGGCTAGCCAGCTCGCCACAGATGAGCTCGAAGATCTCGGTGGAGCGGAATCCGGGAATCATCAACGCCAACTGGCGCGCGGGCGGTCCTGGCGGTGCTTGCTCTTTGACGTAGGTGCCCGAGCCCGCCCGCCGCACCACCAGACCCTCCGCCTGTAAGTCGCGGAGCGCCCGCGCGACCGTGGGACGAGAAACACCGAACCTTTTGACAAGCTGCACCTCACTGGGGAGGCGCCCCGACGCGGCGTATTTTCCGGCGGCTATTTCGCTCAGGAGGGCGTTCGAAATCTCGCGGTGCTTCGACTGCTCAGCCATAGGCAGTCATTATCAGTTTAGAGCCTGTAATGCTAGTGGCTTGAAAATCTGTAAGGTTACTAGTTGCTCGTTGCGCCGCCAGCTCGGCGGGGCAAAGTGCCTTGAATTTACCTGAGTCAACCGCTTGATATGGCAGTCGGTGCGCTCGGCTGCTCACTTGCCGGGCTGTGGCGCTCACGCGCGCAGGGGCGCTCTCGCGCACCGGCCTGTGGTTTCAGCGCACGGTGAGTGGTCGGTTGACTGATTTTCGAGCATTTGTCCGTCCACCGCGTTAGGTGCGGTCCCGATGACAGAGCGCGTTTTGATCGTTGGAGCAACGTCGGCAATCGCGGCGGAGGTTGCCAAAGCGTACGCGCGCCGGGGGGCGCGCCTACATCTCGTAGCGCGCGACCGCTACAAGCTCGAGCTGCTGAAGGAGAGCCTGTCGGGCGCAGTGGTCACCAGCTCGCTCGCGGATTTTCGCAATTTGGATCAGATCGAGGCGCTGGTTCGGCAAGCAGCAGAGCAGCTGGGCGGCTTCGACGCGGCGCTGATCGCCCACGGGGTGCTCGGGGACCAAGTCGAAACCGAGCGGAGCTTCGTGGCGGCCGAGGCAATCTTCCACGCGAACCTCCTCAGCGTGGTCGCATTTTTGGTCCCGCTCGCAAACTTGTTCGAAGCGCAGGGCCGCGGCTCGCTAGGCGTCATCACGTCAGTGGCTGGTGACCGAGGCCGGCCACGCAACTACACGTATGGAGCGGCCAAAGGCGCGCTCAATGTTTACCTGCAGGGACTGCGCTCGCGGCTCTTCAAATCAGGCGTGAAGGTCGTGACTTTGAAGCTCGGTCCGGTCGACACTCCGATGACGGTCGCGCACACGAAAACGCCGCTGTTCGCTCGTCCTGCGGCCGCCGCCGCGGGCATCGTTGCGGCCCTCGACGCTGGGGCGGCGGAGGCGTACGTGCCCGGCTTCTGGGCTGCCATCATGCCGCTGGTCAAGCATACTCCCGAGCGGTTCTTTCAATTGTTTCCCTTCCTCGCTGGCCGCTAGTCCCGAACGCGCGCACGGCGAGGGAGGCGCTGGGAACATCGGGCCGCGGGCCCAGACCTGAGCCCATTTCCTTTCTGGGCGGATTTCGAGAAGTCGCGGGCCACTGGTGCTGGTTCGAGCCCCCTGGCGCGAAGTGACGTTCGTGTTATGGAGCCGACTCGGGGTGGGCCGTGCCTAGCGCGGCCGCGGCTTCCCGCAACACGCAACACTCAATAGGGAGATAACAGGATGAACTTAGTAAGGGCTCTGCTTAGCGGTACTGGGGTGGCCATGATCGCCTTGATCATTGGCACCAGCGGCTGCGGTGACGACGATGACAGCTCGTCGCCCTCCGCCGGCACCTCGGGCAAGAACACGGGCGGCTCAGCCGCCGGCAATGGTGGCGACAACACGGGCGGCTCGACCTCCGGCAAGTCGGGCGGCGGCAGCGCTGGCAAGACGAGCGGCGGGACTGCCGGCACCGGCACCGGCGGCAAGTCTTCTGGCGGCACGTCTCCTGGCGGCACGTCTCCTGGCGGCGCGGCTGGCATGGCTGGCGAGGGTGGCGTTGGCGGAGCCATGGGCGGCGCAGCTGGTGAAGCTGGCGTTGGTGGCGAAATGGTCGGTGGCGCGGGTGCCGGCGGCGCTGGCGCCGGCGGCGTCTAAGGCGTCGCGAACGAGCTGATCAGCGTTTGGCTCGACAACCTAGCGAGCCTGGAGTTGCCTGATCAGCCGAGTAGCAGTGCCGACGTAGCTTCCCG
>Ga0307508_10006303_pt1 | contig 11172 bp, 12 predicted proteins | sample 9_EM_MG_FD_203089 | JGI IMG/M metagenome (GOLD analysis project Ga0307508, IMG submission 203089) | Populus trichocarpa ectomycorrhiza microbial communities from riparian zone in the Pacific Northwest, United States - 9_EM | ecosystem: Host-associated > Plants > Roots > Unclassified | place...
GGCTTCCGCGTCCGCCAATCTAGACTGCCAAAACGGTCGAAGCTCCGGCTCCGTCTCGGCGTCGAGCGCTGAGCGTGCCGCATCGACGGCTGTGCGGAATAGGCTCGGAACCTCTCCGATGCTGCCGGACCAGCTCCGGACGCCTCTTTCGGTGAGCGTTGAGAATGCGGAGGCGAGGAACTCGGAACCGTGGGGAGCGGCCGCTCGAGCTGCGGCGAGCGCAATCGTTCGCCACGCCGAACTGTTCACGGCGTAAGCGCCGCCGACCCGCATCAGCGCCAGGATGCGCTTGGGCTGGTCAATCGATGCCAGCGCGGCCGCGACGGCATCGGGCACGACGAACCCTACCGGATCGACGTCGTGCAGTACTTCGGGCAGGTAGTACCCGACGGTGCCGCCCGCCTCCGCCAGCGTCAGCAGCTCGTCGATAGCGCACCGCATTCTCACATCAGCGGTGTCAGTGTTCGTAAGCTTACGAACGTATTTGCTGATTCGTAGGTTGTAGCTGACCGCGCGTGCTTCCAGCGACTCGCCAGCTTTTGCCTCTTGATCTCGACGAAGCATCAGCGCTTCCGGAAGCCAACTGAGCTCGACGGCGCCAACGCGCTTGATGATTTCGTCCAGATGCCATTCCGGATTGCCACCCATTTCCTCGAAGTCTGGGAGGAGCAACAGCTGGGTCATCAGCCAGTTCCCTAGCCCATCGGGCACCTCGTCCGCTTCTCGTACGGCCCAATAGACACCATCGATGAGCGAGCGCATGGTATGTGGCAGTCGTTCGGCGGGAATGGAGCGCAGCAAGCCTTCGAGGAGCGGACGAAGGCTCGACCAATCGTGATCGAGGGTTTGTGCGAGGCCGCCGATGAATGGAGCTTCTCGCCCGGCCTCTGCAAACAACGAGTATGCGTTTCGGAGCAAAGCATGCTCTCCGGCGGTAAAGTCCTCGGCGCCCCTGAGTTTAGGCAGCCCACAGTAAAGTTGCTGCAGCAAGGAGGCACGCTCGTTGTTGCTTGCGCACTGCGCGAGAAGCTCTTTCACGAGCACATGCACTCGTTCAGCGGGGCCTTGCGTTCGTGCTGCCCTGACCCAGCTCACGGCCGTGGTAATTGCAAATTTCAAACGCGGAGTTACGCCTGGCTGAGCGAGGCACCCATTCACGAAGCGCCTCACGACCTCGCGTTCGGCAGCGTAGCGGCCAAGCGCCCAGGCAACGCCGTCCAAGGTGTACAATCGCTCTTCGCCGCCAAAAAAGGCGATCGCCCGCGCCACAAAGTCTGAGATCCCTTCGGGCTCGGTTGCCGCCGCTAGCTCCGCCGCCTTCTCGGAGAGAAGCGCCTCGTGTCGTTTCAAGTCATCGAACTTTTGGAGCGGGCCAAACTCTCGGGCCAACCCGTTCGCTTCGTACAGCCTCTCGAGCTCATCGGCGGCGCTCTTGAGCTCCGGGTCCTCTGAAAACTCAGCGTACCAATGCCAGACCTCTCTGGCGGCGGTTAGCTCCTCGATGGGCGCTGCGCGCCCCTTCAGCACTTCGCGGATCCATCTCATCCGCTCAAGCTGTGCGTCGTCGCGTGCCGTTGCGAGCACGTGCCAGAGCAGCACGCGACTCGCGATCGGCGTTCGCTCCTCGGCGACAGCAGCTCGGACGTCAGCTAACACGCGCTGCCGAGCGCTCCACACTGGGCTATCCGGACCGATGCGATAGGTTCTCCACGAGAACGAGCGTTCATCACTCCAGCTCTGCGTCCTTTCAACACTCAGGAACGGCTCCACAAGAGACTTCAGCAATGCGGCTTGACCAAGCGCGGGCTCACGCTGCGTGAGAGCAGCGATAAGTTCGGTCGACAGTTTCTCGGCTACTTCGTCGTAGTCGTCTCGGAACTGCGGTCCACCTTGCAGCACCCTCGTCACCAACGCTGCTGCTCGCTTCCCGTCGTTGGGTAAGCCGTGTGGGCGCGTGCGTGTCAGCTCGGCCTCGAGCTCCGTGAGCGAGCAGAGTTCGCGAAGAACGGCTTCTTGATCCTTCGGGGTCGTTGCGCCCATGGCGCCGATGAACACCGGCCAGGCCAGCGCCAGAAGCACGTGTTCCTGTCCCACGCGTTGTGTCCGAAACGTGCCTTCCATCTCTTCGTCCGCAACGGGATTCTTGCGCATCTTCCTTGTCAGAGAAGGCGCAGCACTTGGGTAGAAGACAGCTATGGCCTCGATGATGTCCAACACCACGAGCCGTTGGCTGGGCGTCATTGTCGGCGCGGCTGCTTCGAGCGTCGCGAAGAATTCCGAGAGCAGCTGAAGCTCGTGCCCAGCCAAACCGAGAAGAAATTCTGTGCGAGCGAGCGAGATGAGTACAGCGCGTCTAGGCTGGTCGAGGGTGCCAGTGAGCGTCGCGCTTTGCACGTCATCGAGCAGCGCTTTGGCGTCCTTGGACGCAGTAACTTGATTTTCGCCAACGTCCGTCGCAAGCCAACGAAGGAGGACGTGGTCACGCAGGACGTCCGGCCTAAGCTCGACAAGGCGATTGTGCGCTCCTCGCTCGCTAAGAGCCCGCCGCTGGATCAGCGACGCGAGCCGCTGCCGCACCTCGGTCGCTCCGCCTACGCCGCTGCGTTCTCCGATCATTTCTACGACAGCATCGCTACGCCGGTCGACGCCTCCAACCAGCGCCAACCAGCGCAACAAGCTGCGGACTTGATTGGGTAGAACGTCCGACTGACTACCTTCCACCTCCGCGAGGTACTCGTCGGCTAGCGCCTCCGCATCAGCGGGCACCTGCTTCAGATGGCCGTGGTCTTCAAGGTGCTGCACGGCGAGCGTCAACCAGACCGGCTGACGAGCGAAGCGCTCACTCAGTGAATGAGCGAGTTTTCGCAGCTCGTCCTCCGGAAGAGTGCCGAGCTTTCCGGTGTTTAGCAACTGGAAGCACATCGCTTCGGCATCGGTCGCCGGCAGTGCCGCCACCGGCAGCTCTTGAACGCGCTGCTTCATGCGTGCCCCACGAAGATAGCGAAGCACCGGATCCTTCGGCGAACGAACGGCGACGACAACCTTCCAGTGTGCGGCCCGCCCAAGCTTCCCGCCGACCTGTTCCGCGACTTGCTGCAGAATCAGTTCGTTCGGTGGCTCGTCAATGAGAAGCAAGGTGGGCCGCTCCGGAACGATGCCCTCGAACCACGCGGAGCTGCTCGCCATGCTGATTACGTTGGCCCAGAGAACTTGCCACGCACCGTCCACCGCGTTCGCGTGTCCCGCTTCGACGAGCAGCCGTGTCTTACCGACGCCACCGCTTCCATGAACGACCAGAAACAGTTCCTTGGAAGCCAAGAATTCCCGAATCATGGTCAGCTCGTTCTGCCGTCCGCAGAACGGGCCTAGATCATCGCGGCGGAGGAAAGGCTCCTGAGCTGGAAGACGCTCCCTCGCCTCTGGAATAGTCAGAAAAACTCGCGTCTCGTGCTCGAAGAACGAGCGGTGAATCTCGGGATGCTTGTCGAGCAGCGCGTTCAGATTTTCGCGCTCCCAATAGTCCGCGGTCAGCCCCTGCTCCGCGAAAAGCGGAGCAACCTCCGTGTCCCACGTTTCCTTGTCCGTGGGGTTGAAGACAGCGTTGGTCACCAGGCGCCAGTACTGCACCCCCCGCCACTGGTCGTTTCGGGCATGACCGGGCCGCCGATACTTGGCGACCTGGCTCGCTTCCTTCTTGGCGTCGCGGATGGCCGAGGCAGCCGAACCGTTCTGATGAAACTTCGCCTGAAATACTCGACTGCCGTCTGACGAGCGCGCATCTTGCCCCCCGTCTTTACCTTCACGTCCAAACAGCGCCGCGCCCGGGTCTTCGAAGGCAATCAGGGCCGTAGCGAGCGCTTCAAAGGTCGCGCCGCTCGGAATGGCACCCCACTTGCGCTCAGCCATCACCGGCCACCCGGATCCCGTGAGCGTGACGCCCTCGGGAAAGCGACAAGGATAGCGCCGGAACTCCTGCGCAGACGCCTAGCACACAAACCTCGCATCTGCCTCCCAACATGCGCGACTTCGTCATCAGGCTCTCAGGTGACCTTGTCATGCAAAGCGTTTCATCATCTCGATGTAATACTCCTCGATGACCCGCGGGTCTCGAACCAATGTTCCCCACTCGTCTCGGAATGGCTTCGACGGGTCGCCGCGGAACGAGAGCCAGTTGAAACTGGTGATAACGAAGAACTCAGCGTCCTTGATGAGGACCTTGGCGTGCGTGTTTCCAAGTCGCTTCATCTGGAACCGCTCGGTGCTCGCCGCGAGCGACTCGAGCAACGCACGCGCCTGAGCGTCCCCTGGCTTCTCCCCTTCATCGACATCACCCAACCCGAAGCCGAGAGATATACGGACGCCCCGGGCGCAGGCTCGCTCGAGCTTGCGCAGGAACGGGTCGTTGACCACCGCGCGACGAATCCACGGTGAGATGATCAAGAGCCGCTCGCGCGCGGTCTCCAACGCCTCCTCTAGAATGGCCGGATGCTCGTAGACGGGCACAGGTCTGACGACGTTCCGGCGAAGCTCGGCTTCCGCCTCCGACAGTCCTCGCCGCGCCTCGGCCTCCTGATTGCTTGCGCTCGCCCTTTCGGCGTCCGTTCGGGCTGTCGCGCGCGCGACAGCCGCACGATCGGCTTGGCTACGTCCTCGTGCGACTTGAAGTCGCTTGCTGCCATGCACCTGAGGCACAGTACGCAGTAGGAGTAGGGGTCGCGTGAGGCGGGGCCGCTGGCATCGTCCATGGGGGCGTATGGCTCCGATTTGAATCCTGCCAACGTTGCACCGCCGGCAGGGATGGGTGTGAGCGCCAGCTTGGCAATGCCGAAGTCGGCTATCTTTACCGTGCCATCACCGTCGACCAAGACGTTGCCGGGCTTCAGGTCGCGATGGACCACCTGCTTGGTGAAGGCGTACACGAGTGCGCCAAGGAGCGCCCGCCCGATCCTCGCGTAGAAATCATCCCAATCGAGGGTCGGCATGGAAGCCAGGTGTTGCTCGAGGTCATGCTCCAACCACTCGAGGACGAGGTAGGGCGGATCGTTCCGCGCATCGAAGTCCACGATCTTCACAATGTTGGGGTGGTCCAGCGTGTTGAGAGCGGCTAGCTCTCGGGCGAAGGCCTCGCGGACAATGCGATCATCGCGGATGCGCGAGGTCGTCACGAACTTGACCGCGACCGGTCTCAGGCCGTCTCGAATGTCGACAGCCCGGTAGATCTCTGCCATCCCACCCAGCCGCGGCTCGCCCTCGGCAAGAACGAATCGATCCCCGACTGTCCTCATCATCGGTGGCAGCCTACAACAGCGCGCTCGGTTGCTCTACACCGGCCTCGAGCGCGTGCGGTCCTCGGTGTCGGGTAGCGCATCGAGCCGATTCAGCACATGGACGCGGCAACGCGCCGTGGAACCGTCGGCGCATCCCCGTGAGGATGCTTTGACGTTCCCTGACGTGAGGCGTCCGCAACGCGGGCGATTCCCTTGTGAAGGAAGTCGTCACGAGGATTGCCGTCGACCGACCCGTCACCCAATCTATCGCATCATGCGCGAACGCCCTTGGCTGCGGCTATTGGGGCCATTTCCAACGCTTAGTAGTTTCTTGAACGGTCCTACCGGGGGGACGACTCCCACGAGAGAGGTCCTGAGACGCCCGAGCTGCAACCTTGGGTGCACCTGATCGGCGCCTAGGGGCGGCAGTTGTCTACATGTAGTTGCGCCCTGGAGCTTCGAGCCCCTCCACCCGCCAGCTCGTCCGAACGATCGTTTCCAAGGGAAGGTTCAATTTTCACGAGGTCTGCGGAATAAGAACCACGAGGAGCCCAAACCCTCGAAAGGAAATCCCATGGTTCAGATCCCAGTCACGTTCGTTTTACGCGCAAGCCAGTACTTGCTGCGCGTCGCTCGCCACGAGTCCACCAAGCGTGGTCTCGCGGCTGCCGGTGCCGGCTTCATCATGAGCATGATCATCGAAGCATGGCCGGCTTCGCGAGCCGGCTGATTGCCGAGCTGATCGGCGAGGTCTTTGTAGACGCTGTCGATCGTAGCCGACGGGAGTCAGTCGAGCGCGCCAGGCAAGCATGGTTCTGGTTTCGTGAAGTGGCAGAGCCGCCGCAGGGTGCGGAGCTGTTGGTCCCCGATGGCGCGGTCTTCACGGGCGTCATCTTCGTCGAGCGAAACCAGGCAGTCTTCCTGCTCGCCTTTCGCCATCGCGCGCGGTCCGCGCCGCGCAGGCCTGATTCTCAACCTTGGTCACCGCGTGATCGTCACCCGAGCTTGTTCGAACAGGACGAGCTCGAGCTGGACGAGCGCAACCCCCTTTACCGACGCTGATTTCGCCAGCCGCAACCGCGGGCGCGAGTGATCAGCGCATTTCAACTTGGAGGTCTTCATGTGCCGTATTCGAGGTCGTCGTATCTACCCGTCCACTATCAACGAGAGACGCGTGCTCATGATCCTCGGGGCCTACCCGATGTACTGCCCGCGCGGACTCAGCCCGTACCTGGTCGCGCGGAAGGTCACGCGGGTCGCCCTGGGGCAGTCGCCGGACCTCGTCCTGCTTCGTGACTTGTTGGCGCGCGGCACGCGCAAGCCGTCGATGCCGCGACCGGAGCCCATCGATGCGGCGTCGTCCGCCGCGTGAGCTGCTGGCGACCCTAATCGCTTCAGTGGAGTCCGAGAGTGAGGATGACCAGGAGCTACAACAGCTTCTGGTCGCCCACGCCCTGGAACTCTCCGAAACTCTCGGGGTCTCTCCTGGGTCGCTGGTCGCCGCGTGCGCATTGTCGCCAATGGACCGGATCGTGCGTGTGCGGGTGCTCGTCCGTCGTGCCGAAGAGAGGGCGCGGAGTGCTCACGCAGCGGTGACACAAAACGTGGCGCTCGCAGCGGCGGCAATGCTCTCTAGGCTGACCAAGTGGGGTGAGGACCGCGTTGAGCTCGATTCGCGCATCGTTCTTGGTCGAAACCTGCTCGCAGACAGAACCAAGAAATACGTTCGTTTCGACGCGGAAAACATTGGCTCCGTCGTCGTGCGCCGCGGCAAGCTGGCGGACGCGGGCAAGGCCTTGCGATTCCCGGACCTGACGTGTTGGCTCGATAGGTCGGGTCTGTCTTTCGGATGGCGTGCTGGAAGAGGCGGGCTTCGGCTTGTCACCCAGCAGGTCGCGGCACGGGAGCGGGACGCCGTGTTGGTGGTCGTGATGGATCGGCCACGACCTGCACGGGTCGACGAGCATCGCCCCGCGCCTTCGGAGCGTCCGTCGAGCTGGCTCGGTGATGCCCTTACCGAGTTAAGCATGTTCTGAAACACGGTCTCGCGCGCGTACGCGGTGTGACCACGAATTCGCGCTTGAGGCGCGGGAAGTACAACCCTCATGAACGACAGAATTGTTTCTTCACTTGGCCTGCCGCCACCGCTTCGCCCAGCAAGAGACATGGCACCGAACTGGATCGACGTCGATCTAGATTTCGATACCGCTGCCGAGCGCTTCGTCCGCCGACATCAAGCCGATGGTGCACCACGCGACTTGCCCATTATGGACTTGCGCACGTGGGGCGTCTCGGCGACTCCCGACGGCGAGCGCTTCACCTTGAAGCCACTGGCTGGTCACGAGTCGCCGCTGCCCCTCCGGTCAACGGCGTTTTCGGCTCTTTGTACTCGCCTGGGCGCCCCGGCCGAGTTCATCCGAGACAAGTTGCCGGCGCCTTTGCAACTTGCGACCTTGAACTTCCTCATGGCGCAAGGCGAACGGCCCGGTACCGCGATGCTTCGTCTGCGCGGCGATGACGTGACCGCCATCGTCTCCGACCGCTATGCGCCTCTCGATGCGGGGGAGTTGGTCGGGACGTTGCGGAATGCGTTAGCGCGGCACGGGTTGCTCGAGACGGTACGGGTTCGTGCTGTGGCCAGCGGTGTGACCGACGTCATCAGGCTCGTCATCCCGAGCGAGTCGACTGCAATCAAAGTCGGAGACACGTCCGTGGTGGGTCTCGACGTGAGCTCCAGCTCTTTCGGGCGCTCGGCGGTCCACGTTAGGGGCGTCATCTGGCGGCTCGTCTGCATGAACGGGGCCCGCACGCCCAGCTCGATGGGCGACGTCTCGCTCCGTCACCTGGGCGAGACGCAACGCCTACGGGACGGCTTGGCGGAAGGCGTCGCCACCGCGCTCACTCACGCGCGCGGACTGATGGACCGGTGGAAGTCAGCCGTCTCCACGTACGTCACCAACCTCGCAGACTTCATCGACGGCATGCGCGAGCTCAACTTGAGCGAGCAGCAGGCTGTCCGCGTCGAGCTGGGGGCGAACAAGCCCGCCGAGCTGCCGGAACGCGTCAGCGTCTTCGACTTCGTCAACGCCGTCACCCAAGCGGCACACGAGGCCGAGCCGGCGCGACGCATCGAGCTAGAGTCCATTGCAGGCGGCGTCTTGATCGATCAGACGGGTGGTCGGTAATGACGTACCCAGAGGTGGATCTTCTCGCCATCCTGGTCGGTGACAGCGCGGCCCGCAAGGTCAGTGCTGCGCCGGGTGGCTGGCGCACGCTCAGCCAGGCCGAGCTTGAGCAACTGCGGCTCAAGCCTCGAGCAAAGGACGCGCTGCTGGCGCTTCAAGCACTCACGCAGCGTCCCTTTGCGGAGCTGCCCGCCGGCCAGATGTGCGACGCCGCTTCGGTAGCTGCGTTCTACGCCGAGCGTCTCGGTAGCCTCGACCACGAAGTCGTCATTGCCGTGGCGATCGACGGGCAGCATCGCGCGCTAGGTGAGTTCGAGGTTGCTCGCGGTGGACGTCACGGCGCGGCGCTCACGGCTGCGGACGTCTTTCGTCCCGCCATCCGGGCGGCGGCGTCTGCGCTGATTCTGGTGCACAACCATCCGTCGGGCGATCCGTCGCCCAGCTCGGAGGACATCCACCTGACGAAAGCGATCCGGAACGCTGGCATCGTCGTAGGCATCCCGCTGCTCGACCACATCATCGTGGCCGCGCGCGGCGGCGGCTACATCTCGTTGTGCGAGCACGGCACATTGGGGACCCTGTGAACGCCAGGGTTCCGGGGCCTTCAGCAGCGGGTCGTGCCGGGAACCCGGCGCTGACAACTGCGGCGGCCGAGCTACTGGCGGCGGGCGAAGGGCTGGTTCGGGCGGCGGGTGCGCTCGCCGAGCTGGCGCGGAGAAGCACTCGGTCACCCCCGACATCGCCTGAAACCCGACCGAGGAGCACGCTGCCTGTGGGCGAACGACTGAGTAGCAAGCAGCTGGGGGCCATTCGGGCGATGTCGCGGCGGGCCGGGCTCTCTCGTGACGGGCTCGTCGAGCTCTTGGACGAGATCACGGGCAAGGAAGAACCGTCTGACCTGAGCCGCAGCGAAGCGAGCCTCGTGCTTGACAAGCTCAGCGCCCTAACCGGCTACGCGCGCTGACGAGCGCGGCCGACAACCCCAAACAAGGACAGGAGCTCGCGCGTCGCCTTGGCGCGCGGGCTCCTCTCCGGAGGACCGACCGATGCAGCCATCACTCGATACACTCCGCCAGCAGCCGCACCTCAGCGTCTCTGCATTGAAGATGTGGCTCAGTTGCCCGCGCAAGTTCCGGCTGCACTACGTCGACCGGGCGCAAGCCTCCCACCGTTCCATTGCACTGGCCTTCGGCCACGCGTGGCATGACCTAGTCGGTCGGGTGCTGTGGCTCCACCAGAAAGGACGTGAGCTGCGACGGGGCGTGCTGCGCGACTACTTTGCAGCCGCCCTCGACCGTGAGATCAACGCCGACGGCCCGCCGGTCCTGTTTGAGGATGGTGAGGATGCCGCTGCGCTGGTCGTCACGGCGATGCACATGCTCGAAGCGTTTCTCGCGAAAGTGCCCCTTCCCGAGAACCTGCTGCACGTCGAGCTGCCGTTTCGCCTGGACCTCTTCGATCCGGAGACCGGCGAGATGCTTCCGATGCCTCTCATCGGCGCCATCGACGCCGTCACGGAAGATGAGAGGGGTATCGAGGTGTTCGAGATCAAGAGCGGCAAGCGCCGGTGGTCAGACGACGCCGTGCTCTACGACTTCCAACCGACCGCTTATCGCATGGCGGTGCGGGCGATGAGCAACCGCCTCCGCCAGGCAGCAGAGCCAAGGCTCAAGCTCATCGTCACCACGAAGGCTCAGAAGCCGGACGTCCAGGTCGAAGACCTCGTGCGCACCCGTGCCGACGAACGCGACCTCATGGAGACGGCGGCGAGCATTCATCGCGCCACGTTGTCAGGCTGCTTTCACCCGGTGCGCAGCTGGATGTGCAAGCAGTGCGAGTTCGCGGAGGTGTGCAGGTAGCGCGAACGATCTTGAATTTCCTTTCTCGCTCTCCCGTCTGAAAATGAACATGGTGGGGCCGGCGCTGCTATCAACAGCCCGACCCCGGACCAAAGGAGTTTGACCTCCCGTGGCCAAGAAGAAAGTATCAGTCCCGAAGGCACTCGACCAGGCGTCAGTTGCTGACGTCCTCTACAAAGACTTTGAAAACCTGCCCGGAGAGATCCGGCATTACCTGACCTGCTACTCGGGCAGCACCGACGAGGTCAGGAACGTCGCGCACGGCATCAACGCCGTCATCGGCGAGGTCAACGGCGCCTCATCGGCGGACGCATTGAGACAAGCGGCGTCGCTGGTCCGCGCGCATGTTGCTCACGCGCACCGAGCACTGTTCGAGCTGCAATGCTTCGCCGGCACTCTCGACGGGCTGGCGTGGGCCGTCGACGTTCGCTGTCGCGCGGAAACATTCTTCCAGCCCTAAGTCGAGCCCGGTGTTACTTTTTCCGGACGGTCCGAGTCGGCACGCGCCTCAGGCGTGAAGTCGCCCGCATCTTCGGAATCACGAACAGCTCGCGGATCGGGACGCGAAGGACTCGAGCTACGAGGGCGGCAGTGCGGACAGTAACGTTCTGCCGGCCGCCCTCGATTTCCTGGACGTAGCGGATGTCCCGATCGAGGCGCTCGGCCAGGCGCTCCTGCGTGATTCCCCTTTCGATCCGAAGCTCTGCCACTCGCCGGCCGAGATTTCGGAGCTCACGGTCGCCTTGGGCGCGTTCGACAGCCACGCCCTCTTCGGTCGCTCATTCGTCATAGCCAAACCACGGTACTTTGATACCGTAGTAACCACCGGGACTCCCGAGTCTCGGCGCTGAGGAGAGAAAG
>Ga0307508_10006304_pt1 | contig 11169 bp, 8 predicted proteins | sample 9_EM_MG_FD_203089 | JGI IMG/M metagenome (GOLD analysis project Ga0307508, IMG submission 203089) | Populus trichocarpa ectomycorrhiza microbial communities from riparian zone in the Pacific Northwest, United States - 9_EM | ecosystem: Host-associated > Plants > Roots > Unclassified | place...
GCTCAGGGACGGGCTGATGCGCATCAACGGCGAGCCCGTCTCCTTCCGCGGCACCAACCGCCACGAGATGCACCCGGACCGCGGCACCGCGCTCACCCGCGCGGACCTCGTGAAGGACATCACGATCATCAAGCGGCTGAACATCAACTCCGTCCGCACCTCGCACTACCCCAACAACCCGCTGTGGCTCGAACTGGCCGACGAGTACGGCCTCTACCTCGTCGACGAGACCAACCTGGAGACCCACGGCATCCGCGACGAGTACCCCGGCAACCACCCCGACTGGAGCGCCGCCTGTGTGGCCCGCGCCCAGAACATGGTCCACCGCGACAAGAACCACGCCTCGGTGGTGATCTGGTCGCTGGGCAACGAGGCGGGCGGCGGCAGCACGTTCGTCAACATGCGCGACTGGATCAAGTCGTACGACACCACCCGCGTCGTCCAGTACGAGGGCGACGACCGCCCCACGATCAGCGACATCCGCTCGGAGATGTACGAGAGCCCCGCACGCGTGGAGCAGCGCGCCAAGGACACCTCCGACACCCGGCCGTACGTCATGATCGAGTACTGCCACGCGATGGGGAACTCCAACGGCAACTTCAAGAAGTACTGGGACATCGTCCGCCGCTACCCCGTCCTCCAGGGCGGCTGGATCTGGGACTTCGTCGACCAGTCGCTCAGCGAGCCCATCCCGCTGCGCCAGTTGCTGACCGAGACCGGACCCGGCGGGCTGAAGGGCGAAGTCCTCCCGGCGAGCGCCCGGTTCGACCGCGACAAGGGCGTCTCCGGCGGCACGGTGTTCGCCCGTGACGCGCGTCTCGACCTCACCGGCTCGCTGACGCTGGAGGCCTGGTTCACCCCGAAGGTGACGGGCTATCACCAGCCCGTCATAGCCAAGGGCGACACCCAGTACGCCCTCAAACAGTCCGGGAACACACTGGAGTTCTTCATCTACGGCGGTGGCCAGTGGATCGCCGTCAACTGGGCGCTCCCGGACGACTGGACGGGCAAGGAGCACCACGTCGTCGGTGTCTTCGACGCGGACGCGGGCACGCTCACCCTCCATGTCGACGGCTCGGTGAAGGCGACCAGGACGACGACCCGGCGGCCCGGCAGCAACACCGCGCCCCTCGCGCTGGCCGTCGATGTCGACAACCCCACACGGGAGTTGAGCGGCACGATCAGGAAGGCGCGCGTGTACGCCCGTGCCCTGAGCGCCGCCGAACTGGCCTCCGACGGCCGGGGTCCCGGCGACGAGGGTGTGCGGTTCTGGTTCGACGCGGCGACCGCGGGACTGAAGGAGAAGCGGTCCACGGAGAAGACCTTCTTCGCGTTCGGCGGCGACTGGGGCGACAACCCCAGCGACGGCGCCTTCGTCGCGGACGGCATCGTCACCGCCGACCGCGGGCACACCGGCAAGGCCGTCGAGGTCAAGCGGATCTACCAGGCGATCCACGCGACCTGGGTGTCCGGCGGCGGGGGAGCGGTCAAGCTCACCAACGAGAACCTGTTCACCAACCTCCGTGAATTCGACGGCAGTTGGGAACTCGTGGCCGACGGCAAGGTCGTCGGGCGCGGCAAGCTGACACGGGACCAGCTGAACGTGGCGCCGCTGTCGGGCAAGGAGATCACCGTCCCGTACCAGCTGCCGAGCGCACCCGCGCCCGGCACCGAGTACTTCCTCCGACTCTCCTTCACCACCCGGGAGTCCACGCCCTGGGCGAAGGCCGGCTTCGAGGTGGCCGGGCAGCAGCTCGCCGTCGACGCGAGCAGCCCGGCGGTGACGCCGGTACCGCTGTCGAGCGTCCCGGCGCTGTCGTACGAGAACGGGGACAACGCGGTCACCGTGACCGGCAAGGGCTTCTCCGTCACCGTCGACAAGGGCAGCGGGACCATCACGTCGTACGAGGTCCGCGGCACCCGGCTCCTCGACTCCGGTCCCGTGCCGAACTTCTGGCGGGCACCCACCGACAACGACCACGGCAACGGACAGCACACCCGCAACCAGACCTGGCGCGACGCCGGAGCGAACCGCCGGGTGACCGACGTGAGCGTGCGGGCGCTGCGGGACCGGGCCGTCGAGATCAAGGTGAGCGGCACGCTGCCGACGACGACCGGGTCGACGTACACCACGACCTACACGGTCTTCGGTAACGGCGAGATCAAGGTCGACAACACCCTTCACCCCGGGGCGAGTTCACTGCCGTACATCCCGGAGGTCGGCACGCTGCTGTTCCTGCCGCGGCGGCTCGACCGGCTGCACTACTACGGCCGCGGGCCCGAGGAGAACCACTGGGACCGCAACGACGGCACCGACGTCGGCCTGTACTCCGGGACCGTCGCCGAGCAGTGGACCTCCTACATCCGCCCGCAGGAGAACGGCAACAAGACCGACGTCCGCTGGGCCGCCCTGACCGGCCGTGACGGCGTCGGCCTGCTCGTCTCGGGGGAGCCCCTCCTGGAGGTCAACGCCTCGCACTTCACCCCGGAGGACCTGTCCAACGGGGTGCGGCACGACTACCAGCTCACCCCGCGCGACGCGGTCGTCCTGCGGGTGAACCACCGGCAGATGGGCGTCGGCGGCGACAACAGCTGGGGTGCGCACACGCACGACGAGTACAAGCTGTTCGCCGACCGGGACTACGCGTACACGTACCGGTTGCGGCCGCTGACGGATGTGCGTGACGCGACGCGGGCCTCGCGGCGGCCGACCGTGACCGAGTAGCGCGCCGCGGGTGAGGCGCCCCTAGCCCCGGTTCCCTTGTGGCCGGCCGGGGCGCCTCACTCAGCGGCGTCGCTCAGCCCCAGCCGCAGATGTTCCACGTGGTAGACGGCCTGGTCGAGGAGTTCGGCGACATGGTGGTCGTGGAGGGCGTACACGACGGACCGGCCCTGGCGCTCGCCCACCACCAGACCGAGGTTGCGCAGGAGCCGCAGCTGGTGCGAGCACGCGGACTGTTCCATGCCCACTTCGGCGGCCAACTCCGTGGCCGGCAGCGGCCCTTCGCGTAGTCGCGCCAGGATCAGCAGGCGGGACGGCGTGGAGAGGGCCTGGAGCGTGGTGGCCACCTTGGCGACATTGGCCGCGTCCAGGCGTACGCGCTCTTCGGCGGTGGTGGTGACGGCTCCATGACCCATGGGCGGTATCTTACTCGCCGTACATGAACAGATGAATGAGTCTTCATGTGTTCCTGTATGGTGGGCCCGGTGTCCACGACTCTCACCCCCGTCCCTGTCGCTCCCTCGGTCTCGGCGGCCCGGTCCCGCACTCGCCTCCTGGCCCTCCCGGAGGCCCGTTGGGCGCTGGTCTCGACCGTCGCCTTCCTGCTGGGCCTGGCCCTGGACCTCGGCGGAATGCCGTGGTGGGCGTCCGACCCGCTGTACACGGTCGCCTACGTCACCGGCGGCTGGGAGCCGGCCCTCGAAGGGCTGCGGGCGTTGCGCGAGAAGAGCCTGGACGTCGACCTGCTGATGATCGTCGCGGCCCTCGGCGCGGCCGCGATCGGGCAGGTCCTTGACGGCGCTCTGCTGATCGTCATCTTCGCCACGTCCGGAGCGCTGGAGGCGCTGGCCACGGCACGGACGGCCGACTCGGTGCGGGGGTTGCTGGACCTCGCGCCCTCCGTCGCCACCCGGCTGACGGGCGACGGCGAGGAGACGGTCCCGGTGTCCGAACTCGCCGTCGGGGACGTCCTGTTGATCCGGCCGGGCGAGCGCATCGGCGCCGACGGACGGGTCCTGGAGGGAGCGAGCGAGGCCGACCAGGCCACCATCACCGGCGAATCCCTGCCGGTCGCCAAGGGCCCCGGCGACGAGGTCTTCGCCGGCACCCTCAACGGCACCGGGGTACTGCGCGTCCGCGTCGAGCGCGATCCCGCCGACTCCGTGATCGCCCGCATCGTGACGCTGGTCGAGGAGGCCTCGCGCACCAAGGCGCCCACGCAGCTGTTCATCGAGAAGGTCGAGCAGCGGTACGCGGTGGGGGTCGTGGCCGCCACGCTCGCCGTGTTCGGTGTCCCGCTGCTGTTCGGCGCCGGCCTCACGGACGCACTGCTGCGCGCGATGACCTTCATGATCGTCGCCTCGCCGTGTGCGGTCGTCCTCGCCACCATGCCGCCCCTGCTGTCCGCCATCGCCAACGCCGGGCGGCACGGCGTCCTGGTCAAGTCCGCGGTCGCGATGGAGCGTCTGGGGGAGGTGGACGCCGTAGCCCTCGACAAGACGGGGACGCTGACGGAGGGGGCGCCGGAGGTGACGTCCGTACGGCCGCTGCCGGGCTCGGGGCTCGCTCCGGACGCCCTTCTCGCGCTGGCGGCCGCCGCGGAGTACGCGAGTGAGCATCCGCTGGCTCGGGCGATCGTGGGGGCGGCGCGGGCCCGTGGGGTGCGGATCGCGGGCGCGGAGGAGTTCACGGCCACGCCCGGGCGGGGGGTGAGGGCGGTGGTCGGCGGCCGGGTGATCGAGGTCGGCCGCACAGGGGCCGATGGCGTCGCCGAACCCTCCCCGGACGTCAAGGAGGGTGGCACCGTCGTACTGGTGACCGCTGACGGCGTCCCCCTCGGCACCCTCACCCTCGCCGACCGCCTCCGCCCCGACGCCCCCGCCACCACCGCCGCGCTCACCGCCCTGACCGGCACCGCCCCCGTCCTGCTCACCGGGGACAACGCGCGAGCCGCCGCCCTCGTCGCCGAGGCCACCGGCCTGGTGGACGTCCGCGCCGACCTGCTCCCCGAGGGCAAGGTGGACGCCGTACGGGAGCTTCAGGACGCCGGAGGCAAGGTGCTGTTCGTCGGGGACGGCGTCAATGACGCGCCCGCGCTCGCCGCCGCGCACTCCGGTATCGCGATGGGGCGGGTGGGCTCCGACCTGGCGTTGGAGACGGCGGACGCGGTCGTCGTGCGGGACGAGCTCAGGGCCGTTCCGGCGGTCGTACGGCTGTCCCGGGCCGCCCGCCGGCTGGTCGTGCAGAACCTGGTGGTCGCGGGTGCCTTCATCACCGGTCTCGTCCTGTGGGACCTGCTCGGACACCTCCCGCTGCCGCTCGGAGTCGCGGGGCACGAGGGCTCGACGGTGCTCGTCGGCCTCAACGGGCTGCGGCTGCTGAGGGAGTCCGCCTGGGTCCAGGACACGCGAGGCTGATGTCGGATTCTCGCCAGCCCGGGCCCGTCCCGTGGCCGATGCTGGATCCATGCAGACGGGGATGTACACCGAGACCGAGCGCTGTGTGCGCGCCGTGCAGTCCAAGGACGCGCGGTTCGACGGATGGTTCTTCACGGCCGTCCTGACGACCCGCATCTACTGCCGGCCCAGCTGCCCGGTCGTACCGCCCAAGCCCGAGAACATGGTCTTCCACCCCAGCGCGGCGGCCTGCCAGCAGGCGGGATTCCGGGCCTGCAAGCGCTGCCGGCCCGACACCAGCCCCGGCTCCCCGGAGTGGAACCAGCGCGCCGACCTCGTCGCCCGCGCGATGCGGCTGATCGCCGACGGCGTGGTCGACCGGGAGGGCGTGCCCGGTCTCGCCGCCCGGCTCGGCTACAGCACCCGGCAGGTCGAACGCCAGCTGCTGGCCGAGCTGGGCGCCGGTCCGCTCGCCCTCGCCCGGGCCCAGCGCGCCCAGACGGCGAGGATCCTCATCGAGACGACCGGGCTCCCGATGGCGGACATCGCCTTCGCGGCCGGCTTCTCCGCGATCCGCACCTTCAACGACACCGTGCGCGAGGTCTTCGCGCTCGCACCGAGCGAGCTGCGCACGCGGGCGTCGAAGTCCAAGTCGCAGTCGCAGGAGTCCCGGGGCGCGCCGCACACCCCCGGCTCCCTGTCCCTGCGGCTGCCGTTCCGCGCACCCCTCAACCCCGACAACCTCTTCGGCCACCTCGCGGCGACCGCGGTCCCCGGCGTGGAGGAGTGGCGGGACGGGGCGTACCGGCGCACGCTGCGGCTGCCGTACGGACACGGCATCGTGGCGCTCGCGCCCCAACCCGACCACATCGCCTGCCGGTTGACGCTCAGCGACCTGCGCGACCTGACCGTCGCCATCAGCCGGTGCCGCCGGATGCTCGACCTGGACGCCGACCCGGTCGCGATCGACGACCAGTTGCGCACGGACCCGCTCCTGGCACCCCTGGTGGACAAGGCACCCGGCCGCCGCGTCCCGCGCACGGTCGACGAGGCGGAGTTCGCGGTACGGGCCGTGCTGGGCCAACAGGTCTCCACGGCCGCGGCTCGCACCCACGCCGGTCGCCTGGTCGCGGCGCACGGTGATCCGGTGGACGACTCCGAGGGCGGCCTCACGCACCTCTTCCCGTCCTCCGAGGCGCTGGCCGCGGTGGACCCCGCCTCGCTCGCGCTGCCCCGCACCCGCCGCACGACCTTCGCCACTCTGGTCGGCCAACTCGCCGACGGCACCCTCAAGTTGGGTGTCGAGAACGACTGGACGGAAGCCCGCGCCCGCCTCCTCGACCTCCCCGGCTTCGGCCCCTGGACGGTCGACGTCATCGCCATGCGCGCCCTCGGCGACCCGGACGCCTTCCTCCCGACCGACCTCGGAATCCGCCGCGCCGCCCAGGAGTTGGGCCTGCCCTCGACCCCGGCGGCACTGACGGCCCGCGCGGCGGCCTGGCAGCCCTGGCGGGCCTACGCGGTCCAGTACCTGTGGGCGACCGACAGCCACCCGATCAACTTCCTTCCCGCATAAGGACATCCGATGCACCAGCGCCACACCGTGATCGACAGCCCCTACGGCCCCCTGACCCTCGTCGCCGACGACGGCGTCCTGTGCGGCCTCTACATGACCGACCAGCGCCACCGCCCCCTGGAGGAGACCTTCGGCGAGCGGGACGACACGCCCTTCGCGGAGGCCGAGGAACAGCTGCGGGCCTACTTCCAGGGCGAGTTGAAGGAGTTCTCCCTCGAACTCCGCCTGCGGGGAACACCGTTCCAGAGCACCGTCTGGCAGGCACTCCGCGCCATCCCCTACGGCGAGACCCGCACCTACGGCGAACTCGCCGACACCCTCGGCAACCCCAAGGCCTCCCGCGCGGTCGGCCTCGCCAACGGCAAGAACCCCGTCGGCATCATCGTCCCCTGCCACCGCGTGGTCGGCGCCGACGGCAGCCTCACCGGCTACGGCGGCGGCCTGGAGCGCAAGCAGCGACTGCTGGACTTCGAGCGGGGAGCGGCGCTCTTCTGAACCCGGGACGTGGTGCGTCAATCCTCAGGCAGCGACGGTGACTTCAGCTCCCGTCGGTACCAGATCCCCGGCTTGCCGCCGAGGTCGGACGGGTCGGCCGGGCCGGTCGGGAGGAAGCCCGCTTTGGTCAGCACCTTCTGGGACGCGGCGTTCTCGTGGGAGGTGGCCGCGCGCAGGGTGTGCAGCCCGTACCGCGCCGCCGAGAGCCGGCACAGCTCCAGGACGGTCGCGGTGGCCACCCCACGGCCGGTGACATGCTGGGCGACCCGGTAGCCGAGCTCCGCGGCGCCGTCCTCGATGTCGACCAGGTTGAACCTGCCGAGCACCGAGCCGTCCTCGTCGAGGAGCACGTGGAACGCGCAGATGCCGGCCTCCTGTTCGGCCAGCAAGGCGTCGTACCACTCGTCGAACCGGTCGAAGTAGGCGTCCCCCCGGTCGGAGATCGAAGCGGCGAAGTAGGCGCGGTTGGCCAGCTCGAAGGCCAGCACCGCCGGGGCGTGACGGGCGTGCAGCTGCTTCAGTTCGGGCATCGACGCCTGCCTCAGGTGTGCGCGGTGAGTGTGCGGAGGAGCTCGGGCAGCGCCGTGCCGATCGGCTCCCGAATGACCTCGTCGGCGCGTTCGTCGTACGGCGTCGGCTCGGCGTTGACGATGACGAGCCGTGCGCCGTGGTCGGCGGCGAGGCCCGCGAGGCCGGCCGCCGGCTGCACCTGGAGGCTGGTGCCGACGGCGATGAACACCTGGCAGGCCTTGGTGATGGCGACCGCCTCGCCGAGCACCACCGGGTCGAGACGCTCGCCGAACATCACGGTCGCCGACTTCAGGATGCCGCCGTACTCCAGGCACGGCGGGTCCTCCTCGCCGGTCTCGACCCGGGCGAGGGCGTCCTCCATCGGACCGCGGGCGTGGCACTTGGTGCACACCACCTGCCGTGCGGTGCCGTGCAGTTCGAGCACCTTGCGGTCCGGCATCCCGGCGAGCTGATGGAGCCCGTCCACGTTCTGCGTGATCACCCGCACCGGTACACCGGACTTCTCCAACTCGGCCACCGCCACGTGCGCGGCGTTGGGCTCCGCCTTCAACGTCCGGTTCTTCCGCCGCATCTGCCAGGACCGGCGCCGGATCTCCGGATCGCCCATGTAGTACTCGTACGTCACGAGCTTCTCGGCCTCGGGATCCTTGCGCCACAGTCCGTTCGGGCCGCGGTAGTCGGGGATGCCGGAGTCGGTGGAGATACCCGCGCCACTGAGGACGGCGATGAGCGGCTGCTTCATGGGCCCGAGCGTAGGACGCCGCCTCGCTCGGGGCGAACGAGTATCCCCGCACGTGCCGCGCGTCGGTGGCCGGCCGACTACCGGTCCGGTGGCGGGTGGCCCGCCTCCCCGGGGTGGACGAGGGCGTGTTCGTAGGCGTACACGACGACTTGCACCCGGTCGCGGAGGCCGAGTTTGGAGAGGATGCGCGCGACGTGCGTCTTGACGGTGCCCTCTCCGATGAACAGGCCGGTGGCGATCTCCTGGTTGGACAGTCCGCGTGCCACATGGCGCAGGACGTCGAGTTCGCGAGCGGTGAGGGTCTTCAGCTCGGCCGGCCGGGGGAGATGGGGCGGGGGGCTCGCGAGGTAGCGCTCGATGAGCCGACGGGTGGTGTCGGGCCCGAGGAGTGCGTCTCCGGCGGCGACGACGCGGACCGCGTCCACGATGCGGTCCGGCGGATCGGTCTTGAGGAGAAACCCTGCCGCGCCCGCCCGCAGCGCATCGTAGACGTACTCGTCGATGCCGTACGTGGTCAGCACGAGGACCCGCGTGGGGGTGGGCAGTTCGGTGAGCCGACGGGTCGCCTCGATGCCGTCGACCACCGGCATACGGATGTCCATCATGACGACGTCGGGCTTCAACGCCTTGGTGAGCGTGACCGCTTCGGCGCCGTCGGCTGCCTCGGCGACGACCTCCACATCCGTCTGCGCACCCAGGATGGTGCGCAGGCCCGCACGTACGACGGCCTGGTCGTCGGCGAGGAGGACGCGGATCATGACGGGGTGGGGAAGGAGGCGCTGACCTTCCAGCCGCCACGTGGATCGGGCCCGGCCTCGAACCGGCCGCCGAACACCGCGACGCGCTCCCGCAGTCCGATCAGGCCCCGGTGCGCACCGGGACCCGGACTCCTGCCGGTGCCGTCGTCGGCGATCTCCACCTCCACGGCGTCGTCGCGGTAGCGCAGGACGACCCGCACCTCGGCCCGGCCGGCGTGCTTGAGCGCGTTGGTGAGTCCCTCCTGGACCACCCGGTACGCGTTGAGCTCGACGCTCGCGGGCAGGTCACGCTCCCTCCCCTCGGTCCGGAGTCGCACCGCGAGCCCCGCTGAACCCGTCGTGGCGACCAACCGCCCGATGTCGCCCAGGGTCGGCTGAGGGTGGCGTTCCGGCCTCGACTCGTCGCGCATCAGCCCGACCAGTGTGCCCAGCTCCGCGATCGCCTCCTGCCCCGTCGCGCGGATCAGCCCGAGCGCCTCGCGCGCCTTGCCCGGATCGCTGTCGAGGACCTGCTCGGCCGCGCCGGCATGGAGGACGACGACCCCGAGTCCATGGCTGATGACGTCGTGCAACTCCCGGGCGATACGGCGTCGTTCCTCGTCGGCGACGGCCTCGGCCAGCGCCTGCTGTTCCCGCTTCAGCAGGTCGGCGCGGTGCTCCGCGCTCCGGACCCGGCCGCGCAGTCGCCGCGCGGTCAGGCCGACGGCGAGCGGCAGGGACAGGGCGGCCAGGGTCCACAACAGGTCGGGAACCGCCTCCCGCGCGGGCTGTCCGAGCCCCGTGGTCGCGGCGAACCCCGCGAGCAGGGCCAGCGCGAAGGGCAGGTTGCGGCCGTAGGCACCCGCGGAGTACGCGGCCACGAGGGCGACCAGCAGCGACGAGCCCGTCTCGTAGTGTCCGAGGACCACGTACGCGACCGCCAGCGGTCCGAGGACACCGGTGAACGAGACGAGCGGACAGCCACGTCGTACGGCCAGGAACGCGGCGGACGTCATGCCCAGCGCCGCCGACGCCCACCGCGGCTCGGGCCAGTCCGAGGTGTTGAGCGCGTCGAACCCGACGTTGGCGGTCAGCAGGAGCGCCAGCACGACATCGAGCAACGGCGACCTTGCCACGCCCCGCACAGCGGAACCGAGCCCTTGGGCCTGCATGACCCGAACCATAGACCCGGCCGGTTGGCGTGGCGTCTGCCCTGAGAGGGATCCGGCGTCACCCGTGCGGCCCGACCGACCCTGTCCGCGGACCGACGACAGATCCGGTCCCGCGTTCCTACCGTTCGTAGCGGTGGCCCGAGCGGGTCGCCGGTGCCGAAACGGACCGAGGGCAAGGGAGCACGATGATGGACCGATGCATTCGCGCGGGGACCGTTGCCGCGGTCCTGGGGGGTCTGCTGCTGGCGGTCGGGGCCTTCCTCCGGGTTCTGCCGCCGCACTACGAGCACTTCTCCGAGGAGGTCGTCACCGACGCGTTCGCCGTCTCCTCGGCGCTCCGCTTCACGGGGGCGATCCTCATGACGTGGGGTCTGGTCGCGCTCTACGCCCGCCAGGCCGACCGGGCCGGCCGGCTCGGGCTCGTCGGTGTCGTCGCGTGCCTGGCCAACATGGCCCTTCAAGGGGGATGGATGTTCGCGGACCTCTTCATCGCGCCGAGCTTCGCGAAGGACGCGGCACAGATCCTCGACGGTGACTCTCCCGGGCGCCTGGCGGTGGCAGCCGTGGTGACGTGGTTCGCCAACTCCACCTTCGTCCTGCTGGGCATCGCGACCCTGAAGGCACGGGTGCTTCCCAAGGCCTGCGGCATCGCACTGGTCGTCGCCGGTGCGTGCGCCCTGGTTCCCCTGCCGGTCGACGGGCCCGCGTTCGAGGTCGCCATCGGAATCGCCTTCACCCTGGCCGGAGTTCGCGCACACGCGGCCCGGGGACCCGCACAACTCACCGCCGAGACACCTG
>Ga0307508_10006305_pt1 | contig 11168 bp, 17 predicted proteins | sample 9_EM_MG_FD_203089 | JGI IMG/M metagenome (GOLD analysis project Ga0307508, IMG submission 203089) | Populus trichocarpa ectomycorrhiza microbial communities from riparian zone in the Pacific Northwest, United States - 9_EM | ecosystem: Host-associated > Plants > Roots > Unclassified | place...
TTAATGCCCCATGCGGTAAATTTTTTTTTTTTAACCCCCTTCCCCCCCCCCCCCCCCCCCCCTTCTGTCCCGAAAAAGGGATGGTGCGCACCAAGGAAAGGAGAGCACCCGTCTCCCCTCCCTAGATATGTAGATATATAAAGTACGTATGTACTCCTCTTCCGTAGAGGACCATGGGGAAGAGGGAACAGCGGTTGTTCCGCAAGCCTCAGCGCGCCGACTGCTTCGCTCTGGCGCGTCTTTCTCGGCCGCTGCTACTAGCCTCCCTCTCCACCCGCCAGCAGTTGGCTGGGTGAATGGCATGGGGGGGCGGCGGGGGGCACGGTGGCTATTATGTATACTCCGGGTAGGGTATGTAGATACATACATACATGCAGAAAGAATGATATGTAGCGAGCACATGAGCTTTCATCTAGGTAGGTATGTAGTTAGTCTAGGGCATGAGCTCCAGTTGGTGCTAGCGATAGGGAGTCCGGCGGTTGGGCTTCTTGATGGGTGCGATACAAGCAACTGCCAGTACCCAGCGAGATGGCGGCGACCTGCAGTTATCGTTCTTACGCTCGGAAAAGCGTCGCTCCGTGTAGATATGTACTTATGTACCGTACCTCAGCGGACATGGCTGGAATATCTACGTAGATCGATACATAGACAGGACATCAAGTTGGGAATGGGGAAACCGTTGTTGCTGGCGTGGTTCCGGCCACCATCCGACCGCGGCCAGGCCGCTAGATGTGCATCTATCAATGTACATACGAACATCTCACGCGACAAGGCACATTGGGCGGTATATATGTAGTTAGATATCTAGTCCCGGGGGCTCGTCAATCTGTACAGGGTGCTGATTCTGTCTCAGAGGTTCCTCTCTACCTGTATGTACATACGTATTGGGGGGGGGATTCTTGTAGTGCATACTGCGCAACCCCGCAGCTCGTGTTCCGGGGACGAGGCCTGATACCGCTGCGGATTCGCTTTCCCAATGCTCGATTACCGTATGTAGCTCCAGACCCGTGAGGATTCAAGCCTTTTTTTCTTCTTCCCCGAATTGATATGCAGCACCACCAGCTGGATCAGACTCTCCGTGGTGGGGCGTGGTGTATGTAGTGCTGGTGGTCTCACGGAGAACAGCCAAGCCATAGCTAAGTACCCATCTACATACATTACATGCACACAGCTGGCAGCCCGCCCAGTTCGCCGCTTGGCCGTTGGAGAGTGCAACACCCAATTGGTCCCAGTTCGAACGGCTGGAAGATCCGCATCCGCGGCGGAGAGGAAGTCCAGAGCCGCCTGGCTGCACAGCTCTCGCCCGCGAAGAGGACCCGCTCACGATGATGATGATGATGATGCTTCATTAATCGTGTGCGATGATGGATGGACCCGCTCACGTGCCTGTGTTCCATGGGGCAGAGCGACGACCGGCGAGTGATGCGTCGTGTCCGCCCGCTCGCAGCGTCTCACGCCAGGCCGTCGACGCGGTGTCCGGATCCGTCCGGCCGTCCGTCCCGAAGCATCGACGGCCGGCCGTTCGCGGAAGCAGGCGCCGGGTGCGAGGCCATGCGAGAGTGGCATGTGCGCGACGCCGGCCACTCCGGATCCGGCTGGAGAGAGAGAGAGAGTTGCATTCCCCGTCGCGCAGCAGACGGAGTGCAGCTATGCTCCCATTCCCGAACGCATCCATCGTCTCTCCTGCACGCGCGATCCTGTCCCCACGGCAGATGCGTGCCGCTGGGCTGGGCTCCGCTTACGTACGTGCGATGGCCGGGGCCGTGTTTATCCACACTCGGATCCCCCCCTCCTCCCATACGCACATCCGCTCGACGAAGGGCCAGCCAGCGGCGGCGGCCGGATGGGTGAGGTCGGCAGAGCAGCCAGAGCACAGTGTAAGTGCCTTCCCGCCCTCGATCGCCCCCGCCGCCCCCGCCCGGGGGGGGGGGGGGGGGGGGGGGGGGGCGACAAGCGTCATGCCGCCAGCCGGGGCGGCGCCGAGAAGCCATGCACGAGTGCGAGCGCGAGCGGCGCGTCGTCGTGGGGCCCCGGCACATCGGGCGTTATCTGGCCGTGCACCCACTCATCGCCCGCCAGCCAGATATGCATCGGCACGAGCGAAAACAGGTATGTAACTACTGCGGGTGTCTGCTTTTCCTTCCCATCTTCGCTCCGGATGTGCGTGCGTGCGTGTATGTACCAGTACAGCGGGCACGGATGTACTCGGATACCGGCAGCGGCGTAGCTGCGGTCCACCAGTGTTCCCCCCGGTTGCCAGACCAACCAGCAGGGGCCAGCGCTGGACGGAGGCCCGCCGTGCCGTGGATGTCAGCATGCCGTCCGACAAGGCCCGACAGTGCCAAGGAATCCTCTCGTGCTCTGGCTCCCACCTGCACTACATGTCGGCCCCGCCGGTGGCGCAGAGATTGGCGAGCCGTCACCAGAGAACACATGTCTATGGATACGGGATCTTGCGATCTGTCTTTCCCCCATGGCGAGAGGCTTGTGTGTGTATGTAGGGAGGGAGGGAGGGAGGGAGGGAGCGAGCGAGCGAGCGAGCAAACAGATCGATCGATCACCCTGAACCCCAGCCCTCGACGAGGCGACGTGCGGCATGGCGGATGCGCGGGAGGGAGGAGGGAGCGATAGATAACACGTAGATACGTAACTAGATACGCGAAAAAGAAAAGAAGAGGAACGGGGCTCGTCAGCTGTGCACGTGTCTGTATGTATGTGTGCATGTATGCATGTATGTATGTATGTGTGTGAAGAAATCTGCGTCGGCGTCTGTGGAGCAGATTAGGATGGAGGGCGAATCATACCACAGCTGCATGGCACAACTCTGGGGGGGGTTTCTTTTTTTTCGCCAGATTTTCCCGTCTCTGCCTTGTCGTGTGCATGATTTTCTGGCCTATATATTTTTTGTTCTTTCATCCTTCATTTATGATATTTTTGTTCTTTCATCCTTCATTTATGATACTTATTTATTTTTTTTCATTTTTTTTTTCAGTTTTTTTTTTTTTGGCTCCGCCTGGGCCGTGTCGACCTGAGCTGAGCCCTCTCTCTCCGAATCCTCTTGGAGGACGGCCCATCCATCCATCCATCCATCCATCCATCCATCCATCCATCCGTCCGTCCGTCCGCGAAGGAGTGGCGCCTGGGCCTGGGCTTGGAGCCGTTGCAAGTTTCCCTCATCTCAAGCGGAGCTTCCACACCGAATCACCCTGCACGGCGGAGACTGGATATGGATGTATGTCGTATGGATGTATGTTGTATGTGTGTATGTTGTATGTATGTATGTGCCCCAGTAGCCCACGTGGCTGCGCGAATGTTGGAATGTCTGGAGCAGTCCATGCAGTCCACACGCGGGGCGGGGTGGTTGTGGTTGGCAGCAGGCTATCATTCGGTGTTTGGCGTTTGGTGTTTGCTGGGCTGGTTCGTCTGGCTCCTGTTTTTTTTTTCCCCTTTTCTTTTTTTCCTTTTTTTCTCGGGGTTTCGCTTCCTCCGGAGGGTGATTCATCTTAAATGGAGATCGGAGACGGAGACAAGTGGGTGGGAATGGGGGATGGCAAAATGGAAGTGGATGGATGATATGGATGACATGGACGGACGGATGGACGGGGATGGATGGACGTGGAAGGCCGCATTCCAGATGCGGAGTGCCATTGGTCCCACGGGCCGGGGGCTTCGCGGCAGCGTCGTATGCATGCGCGGCAGAGTGCTCTGCTGTGGGTGGACGGACGGCCGGCGGACGGGCAAGGGAAGCGGACGCATGTCCGACGAAAGCCGCTCGGACGAGAAGCAGGTCCGGTCGTATTCGTGCTCGCTCCCTGCTGCCCGTTCGCAGCCCCGGAGCCCGGTCAGAGGTCCGGGGTCCGGTCTGGGCTCCGGAGTCCGGACGGCATGGATGGGAGCCGGCAGGGAACAGCGCCGGGCGTTTGACTCAGCGGTCGCCCGAGTTCGCCGGTCGGCGCCGATGTGAAACGCCCGTCGTCCGAGACCATCGGCGCCGACGTCCGGCGGCGGCGCTCGCGGGGCACATCGGCCAGGCAGATGGGGGGCCGACACATCGCACGCTGGGCGGAGCGGATCGCAGCCGGACCGAGCCGGAAAACAGCCGACCGCAGCGCACAGTGGATGCCAGCCGGGCTGCGGATCTCGGGATCCGCCCACGCCCCGCAGCGGACGGGCGCTCAGTCTGCGCGGGAGCGGAGCCATGCGGAGCGCACCAGCACAACAACGCGCGGCCGGGCGTATCTCTCGGCACACATCTGACAGGAACGAGGCCACGCGCGCAGTGCCGTGCATGCATGGGGCGACGTCATCTCGACAACATGGCAGGGCGGGCGGGCGGGGGGGGATGCGCGATTTCCACGGGGGGGCAGTCTGGAGATGTGCCGCTCGCGCCGGCCATTTGGCCTGGCTGACGGACTGGCCGCTGGCGCGACTTTAGAGTTACATAAAGCTCCGCGGACAGCCACGTTGCTCGGCGCTGCCATGAGCCGCCACCCTTGCCGGGACCGTCCAGCCGTACAGATAGATATCTACATAGATACCGAGATGGCCAGCCGGGCGCGATCCCTGCAAGCGTCGGGCTGCGTGGCTGGCACTGCTGCTGGCTGACTCATCGTCCGCGTCCACGGTGACGTCCGCGTGCGAATGCAACCTGTCGTTCGGACGGACGGCCGGCCGGCCAGTCGTCTTCGCCGGTCGGCGGCCCGGGGACGCAAGGCTGGCGGACTCGCGCGGGTGGACTCGCGCGGGCTGCGGCGTCCGTCGGCCGCATGCGGCGGGTGCGCTGGCAGGCTGTAGATGCGAGCACGGTGGTGCGGCGTGTCCGAGTTCGGCGGCCCCCGGGACGCACGCGGGGTCCCGTCCGGCGAAACACGGTGCGGACCCCGGCCGGATGCGGCGCTGACGAGCTCGGCAGCGCCGCGCGGAGGTCTCGACGGGCGAGATATCGTCAGCCAGCCTCCGTTCGGGCGGCGCGCCATCGTCAGCCAGCCCTCGTATTCGCCGGCGAGGAGAGCGGGAGACGGCCGCGCTGCGTCCAGCTGGCGAGCAAACGGTCCCCAGCAGCCTCCCGTGCTGCGGCCGCCGGATTGGCGCGGGGATCGACGGCGACGAGTGGACGGCAGCGTGGACGGCAGCGTGGACGGCACTCGCACTGCGTTTTTCTCCTTCCGAGCATCCGGACGGCGGCGAGTGGAGGGGGTTGGTCCGAACCTCCGATTCGGCGCAGCGGATCTAGGCTGCGCTATGCACGCAGCGCCGTCGCGAGTCGCGAGTCGCATTCCTTCCATGTGGGAGTCTCTGTGCCATGTGCAGCCCGCCACCCACGGTCCCTGGCCATCCCGCCGCTCCATCGCCACCACCGCCCGCATTAGCAACACGGCGCACGCTGCTTACTCTTGACTCGCCGATACATGGAGTACATAATCGATCGAAGCACATCCCGATCGGGACATCTCGCAAACCGGCGCCATCGGAACGTTGCACGGGGGGGGCCCAACTCGGGCCTCGTGCACGACCGAACAAGCGAGCCACCGCCATCCTGGCTTGGCAGCCAGCCAGCCGTCCATCCTTGGCACCAGCCAGTCCCCGGCGCTTGCTGCTGGACTCGCCATCCCGACGGCAACCCTCCATCGCCAGCACAGCGAGCCGGCTGCGATCGCGAGCAGCTTCTCCACCCGAACCCCCCCGCCCCCACCCACCGAACGCGTTCCTGCAAGGTAAGTGGCGGAGTTCTGTCGTCGTCGTCGGGCTGGCTTCGTGCGGCGGACGTTTCTCGCCGGGTCCGCTCGGCACGGTGGCTGGCTGGCTGGCTGGCGAATGCACGTTGCTTACACGCGTCCCGTCCCGGCCAGGGCCAGCAGCAGGAAGGAGAAAAGCGAAGCCCGTTTGGCAGCTGCGCGAAACAGCGCCGTCGCTTCGAGGAGCCACTCATCTCGCGCCGCTAGATACGAGCTTTGGCTCTGCTCCGGATACTCTAGAGACACATTCTCTGCTCTGCTCTGGAGCAGATCCGGGAGAGCGTGGCGCCGCGGTTCCGCAGCGCCTTCCCCGTCCGGACGGCCGGCCCCCTGCCTCGCAGAGGTGAGTTGTCTGACTCGGTTCTCGCTCCGCCGTCGCGCGTGGCCCCCTCGCGGGCCCGGCGATGTCCGGAGGCGGCCTGCTTTCCTTCCTTCAGCTCGCGCGAGCACCGGAGACGGCGGCTGACGACTGGCTGGCTGGGCCGGACAGAGCGGGCGATCCAGCCTTCTTCCGCACGCATCGGCCTGGCCCTCGAGCGTAGGGCAGCGTGCACACATTCCTGCACGCTTTCCGCTGCCAGGTGGGCCATCCCCTTCTTCTGCTGTTCTCCCGCTCCGCGTCATCATCCGTCACCGCGATCGGGGCGACGGCGCACGTCCGCTGCAGCAGAGCGAGCTATGTATGGAGCAAGCAAGCAAGCAAGCAGCGCCGTCCGGCCGCCGCTGCATTCCTGCATGCACACACACATACTTTGCTCTGTCCCGCGGCCCCTCTCGTGCCCTCTCGTGCCCGCTCCCCTCGGCTGCGGCCACTCTGCCGCGATGCGGTGCCTGGACATGCGCTTCCCCCCACCCCGTGGCGAGCGTTTCTCACGCTTCTCACCGCACGTTCTATTCTTGCCGTCAGCCGCTTCTTCTTCCCGCTGCGTTCCTCTCCCCGCGTGCAGTCCTCGTTCTGCCGTCCACAGCGCGCACGTGCTGATGCATACATGCTCGCGATCCAGACGGACGCATCCTCGCGATATCTAGACACCGGAGGGCAGCACCCTTCGCGCTCCCCGCAGACTGCCACAAGGTATCTACACATCCAGAATCCGCACACCCGCACCCGCACCCGCACCCGCACCTTGCCACCTCTGTCCCCTGCCCCTGCCCCTCACCGCGTCCTTGCCAAATAAACAGGGACTGCGGCGCCCCCGTCCCCCCCCCATCCAGAAGCGCGGCCTCCACGAGAATCCCTAGATATTAGGCATACACTACCTGGAAGAAGCAGCCGAGCGTTCTGTCCGACCGGTCCACCACTCTAAACACTGTCCACCACTCTAAACAGTGTCCTCCACTCTGCTCACGGCGTCCACTGTGTTCGTCAATCGACACCTCCTGCCCTGAACACCCCTCCCGCCTCGTCGCCCCTCAAACCCCCAAACCATCCCCCCCCCCCCGGGGCACTTAACCTCCCGTGCCCCCCCCCTACGTCCCGGGTACCACAAGCCTTCTCCAAACTATCTATCTAGCCATCTATCTATTACATACTCCCGCTACCCTTCCGCAGGGCCAGATCTGCCGACTTGCCGGCCTACTCTCCACACGCCAAATAGCCTCCTGCGCTGCATCACCTCCACGCTGCATAGTCTGCCACCAGGAAGAAAGAAAGAAAAATAGTCCCTCCTCGCTATCCCTCCTCCTCCTCCTCCTCCTCCTCCCTTCCCCTTCCCCTTCCCCTTCCGCCGTCTGTCTGCGTCCTCTCCTCGCCCGCTCGTTCTCATCCTCTCCGTGCAGCTTGCTTGCTTGTCCGTCGTTCGCCCCCCTCCACCCCACCCCGCCTTCGTTGCTGTCATTTGCTTTTGCGACTCAATCCCACCCGCTCCTAGTCGCCCTTAGTCGGTCTTACCCCCTTGACGCTGGAAGCCCGGCCGGAACCTGTGTCCCTCCTCCACGCACCAGCCAACCAACCCGGCGTAGCCTCCGCCCTCCACACCCAACTCGCTGCACGTTCCATCCAACCACATTGCGGCCCACCCAACGGCTCGACTGCTCTGTCCTCGCAATCCAGCTACTTACCGTCTGCGTCCGCCAGCCGTCCACGCTCCCCACCTTCAATCCCGCACTTCGCTCCGTCGCGACGCTCTCACGGCTCGCCCGTTTCTCTCCTCCGTCCGCGTCGTCGCCCCCCGAACCGAAAGCTTTCTGCCCGAGTAGCCAGCTCGTCCTGTCCGTAAATCCCATCGAAACCGTCGCCGCTCCCCCCCCCCCAGGCGGTCGCATCCCACCCTCCATTGTCGTCGGTTCCGCCGCTTTGCAGCTATCGCTCATGATGGCCACTATCAATCCCACTCCGTGGGATTCCTCGCGTCGCCCGTCACTCGGGCCTTCCAGCCAGACCCTCCCCCCGATCGGCAACCTCGCAGGCCTCAATGGTGCGTCGATCGTGGAGGGATCCAGAGACTCGGGAAACTGGTCGTTAACGTCCTCGCAAAGAACGAGCAACAGTAAGTCTCTGCCCTTCTTGGCCGGATCGTCCCTGGGCGTGTCTTGCGCTGCGTGTTGGTAGCTTATCGCTGAGACAGTATCCGAAGTCACACTACCCCCGATCGACGCCCACACGCGAAACAGCCCCGGAGAGCAGCATAGCGGCAACACACTGTACTCGCAGGCATCTCCCGCGTCCACTGCTTTCGGTGCCTCGACAACGAGCCTTCACAGCACACACACGACGCCCCCCGCGAACAACCACTACCAACCCCACGGCGGAGAGCTTCCAACACCCTCGCCGTCGGCGTCTCGTCGAAGCAGCTTCGACAGCAGGCTGGGAAACCTCCAGCTGTCGTCTCCGATCAACGGAACCCCAGCAGCGAGCCAGATAAGCCTCAACAGCACGCTGCTGAACAGGGACCACTTGACCTCGCAGATGCAACGCGAACGCGGCATCCAGAGCAATTCTCCGTGCCTGCCACCGCAACACCTCAACCATGATAGCTCGAGCCAGGTTCCCCCGCACAACCCGTACAGTATGCACTCGAGCCGCGCCAGCGTTCCGCGTACGGCACCTCCCATCGTCGGCTCTTCGAGGTATCCCTACGGACAGGCGTCACATCCCAACGCCCCCTCGCCAACGAAGGGTTTGCCGTGGGCCTTCCCGGATCCGGAGATCATCGAGCCGGGGCGGCCAAGCGATGCGGTTACGGCACGAACGAGTACCAGCTCCCTTGTGGGATCGACGGCAAGCAGCATATACGGGGGATCAGGCTTGCCTGCCTCTCACGTGCAACACCAGATGCCGCCCATGATGGGAATGAACGGGGGCATGGGGGGAACTTCACTGCCTCACATCGGGGCGGCGACGCATCATCACGGGTTGACCGCCCGGCGGCCGAGCGTAATCAGCGAAGTCCAGCAACAGGCGACGCCCTACTCGCGCACACCGGAGCTTCGCGTGAGCCACAAGCTCGCGGAGCGAAAACGACGAAAGGAGATGAAGGATCTGTTTGACGAGCTGCGGGAGTCATTACCCGCCGAGCGAGGCGGCAAAAGCAGCAAATGGGAGGTTCTGACAAAAGGTTTGCGCCCGCGTGCGATTTGGGGGGGACTTAGTCCCACATCACACACACTCTCTGTGGATCCAAACTGACGAATTTTGCCTAGCAATCGAATTTGTGAACCATCAGAAGGACGTTATCCAAGATAAGACGCGACAAATAGACGACATGCGGATCCAGATGCAAAGGCAGCAGAAGGAACTGGAAGCGGCCCGAGCCGAGGTACATCAGATCAGAGGGATGCAGCAGTGTACGCCTAGCTATCATTCGCACCCGCCGCAGCATTCGCACGATGGAGGCTATCATCCCCAGCAACAGCAGCCGAATGGGAACGATGGGGGCTACCACGGACATTCGAATCATGGCAACGGCCCTGTCAAGATGCAGGGGCTCGAGTCATGTTAATCGGTACTGGGTACGCGCAATCGGTAGCGGATATATACGGCTCGGCTTGCTGAGGACCGGCATCATTTAGTATCCGAGAATTAAGTGGGGGGGGAAGTCCATCGCCGACGGAGCGACGGCCAACCCCTGGTTTTTATTTCTTTGTATCGACCTTCCGGCTTGCTCGACGCTTCTCCTGGACGTTGCATGATGTGTCTCTGAAGTTTTGAGGCTGCGGCCATGGATACTCTGTTTTTTTTGTTTTGTTTTTTTTCCACCCCACTTTAACCAACCTTTTGTTTTCCTTAGAGGCCTTTTTGGAGTTTTTTTTTTCTTTTCGTATGGGGGTATTCAACCACACTCAACCTGGGATCTCTTTTATTTTATTTTATTTTCATTACGAAGTTGTCTGGATATGTCGTCGCCAACCGGGCCTTTCTTCCTTCCATTTGTGGTCCGTGCAAGAACGGTGGTTTTTCACAGGTTTATCTCTTTTGCTCACTCCTCCCTCGGTGGTGCGATGTCAAAACGAGGTTCGCAAGGCGCCCCCCCCCGCCCGCCCTTCCGTGTCCGCGATACTCTCCAACTTGAGGCGGGGCATCGAAAGACACTTCCTCCATTGGCGTCCGCCGTTACAGGACGGAGTTTGGGTCATCCAGAATCACTCCTCCGTTTTCGTCTTGGAGATGGGTTTATGCTTGCCGGTTCAACTGGCTGGCTTTGCTTTTCCTCTACTCACCGCTCATTTGGTTGCGCGGACGTGCATTGTTTCTTCCTCGTCTGTTTCTTTGTTCTTGTGCCCGCTAGCTCCCGGGGGTTCGTCTTTTTGGATTTCCTTGCGTTTGTTGTGTTTTGCCGTGTGCTTCCTACTGCTCAGGTCCGAAGGGAAGGACGAGAGGGGATACCATCACATGCGCCGCGACCGCCTCGACCACGGTTTTTCTACTGCTGGTTTCTTTCCTTTTTAGGTTGTTTTGTCTGGGTGGGGTGGGGGGGGGGAAGGGAATTATCGGGATTATGATAGCTTTGGCGGTTGGGGTTACTTAGTTACTGGAGAAAAATGGGCTGGGTTTTTTGCTTTTTTTTTTATATATTAGTATTTTCCATTCCATCTTTCCTTTTATTCGTACATACGGTAGCCGACTGAGTGGGGTGGGGCGAATCCAACCAACCCATAGCCCGTCATACAGTGCATGTACCTATCTACCTAGGTACTAGTAAAGGCCCTCATCCATGTGCCTAACTACCCCTATGTACTCCAATGGGACGGTGGACACGACGAGAAGAGAGGTCTCTGGACATGGACATGGCTTGATCAACGGCTCAATCTCGCCAACGCTTTCCTCGTGGCCAGTGCGTGGCACGAGAAGGGCGTATCCTGCTATCGGTGCGCCGCCGGTGATTGGCCCGACGGAGCACACCACACGCACACACACCAGGCCAGACAAATTAAATATCTATGATCTCTGAATGTAGATATGTGTGCGGCGGCGGCGCCGAGGCACCGGTCGCT
>Ga0307508_10006306_pt1 | contig 11167 bp, 10 predicted proteins | sample 9_EM_MG_FD_203089 | JGI IMG/M metagenome (GOLD analysis project Ga0307508, IMG submission 203089) | Populus trichocarpa ectomycorrhiza microbial communities from riparian zone in the Pacific Northwest, United States - 9_EM | ecosystem: Host-associated > Plants > Roots > Unclassified | place...
TATATATATATATATATATATATATATATATATAGCCAATCCACAATCTCAAAAACCGCTGAAACGTGGAGTCATTAATCTCAGGTAACAAAAGAGGAAAAAGAAAGAAGAAGATAAGTCATGAAGATGTCATTATCTTTATCTACCATTAAAATAACTGATCCTCAAAGTTCTCGACTTTTCTTATGATTAATGTTCCGAACAAAAATACAAAATGTTAGTCGACAAGATTGTAGATCAGATCAGAGAATGGAACTTTCGGTGCACTGAGTCATTGTTTCTGGAACCTCTTTATCCTCGTCAGCAAAATGGTCTTGCATTTACTGTCTTGTATTTGACTGGTATTGGTAATTTTTTTTCGACGCATAATTTAATCAAAATAAGAGAGAAGAAATAATATACTTTCTTATGCCTGAATTGTGGCATAGAGTTAATTAATTGAAGTTTATTAAAACTAGGGCAGATCGGAATGCGCGGAGGTCAAAGCTAAAGAACAAGATAGGTTAAGACTGGAAAGTCCAGCTGACGTGCCAATGAGATGGATTATTGATTTATAGTCATAGTTTGATTTTGACTCGGTCTTTCAATATTGAAAAAGGTTGGTTCTTGATGATGGAAACGGGTGGCCAGACCAGCTGGGCTATTCTGATGACAACATTACATATTTTTGTGAATGACTTCAAGTCATTGGTTATTTCACTTTTGTATAAGATGGTATGAGAAAAATTTATAGAAGAAAAAACAAAATTGAATTTATATAAAGTATGGAAGGAAAATCTGGGGTAGGTCGTTCCTAATTAATTAAAATGCAGTGGAATTGCAAATATTTTAGATGTTATGTGTATCTTTTAATCACGTGATTAAGTCATTCTTAAAGAAATAAATAATAACTTGAAATGTTGAAAATTAGGTTTGATAGAACTTTGACTTAAATGTAATCCCATACGTAAAAGCCAAATGTATTGGAAAAAAAAAACTTGGATCTAGAGATAATCTTATATTTAAGAACTCTAAGTATGTGAATGACACTATAAAGCCAGTTAATATTCGATAAATCTATGTATGATATTTGTCCTTACAAAAAAAAGGTTGTTTTGCTACAAACAAATAAAAAAAAAACTCATGTTTATTCTCCAACTTGCTGTTAGAATTTGCAGCTAAAAAAACATAATATAGTCTCCTCTAATTTATCATAATAGGCCCTTTTTGGGTTGTAAGTTAATAGGCCTAAACTAGTAATCAACTAACATCAGTTCGATAATGAAATAAACCCTAAACAATATTTAATGAGCCAAAACAAACCCAAATTAAAAATGATTATTCAAAAATAAATAAAAATAATAATAAAATAGGATAATAACAATAAAGTCTTTATGTCAAAATTCCTCAATATAGCTCGAATCTTCAATTTCACATATATTTTTTTTGTAGATTTTCAGTCCTGACTTCAAACACGTCGTTCTTTCTCGTATGGATGAATTACTGGGTCTACCGTATGTGGTTAGAAAGCTTGAGATGTTTAGTCTCTAGAACAACTTGAATTGCAACAAAATTCCATCTGTGGCTCTAGATATGGCACATATAGCGTACAAAGATCTAATCTAACAGATTTGACAAGATTTGTCTAGTAACTTCGATCTTATGAAATAATATATTCCCAAACTCCATTTGACTTGAAAGTTTACCAAAGTATAGTTACATGTGTCTAGTATTTTTCTGTGATATTTTAGCTCGTTCTGATATACGGTTTAAGACATATGTCTGATCTCACAAAACTAGTCAACAGACATTTTAAGGTAAAACCTAACTTGGTTCGTATCATCACCCCTTCTTTAAAAATATTTGACCTCGAATCTATCATGGAAAACATCTTATAAGGTTAAAAAATTAGTACAAAACTGAAGAATAACATAATCATCAAAACCAAGAAGAACTTTATTAGCAAATAAGGTCTCTTTGACATACAAGCTCTCCTTTTTAACAATCTTCTCATTCTTCAATTTCAGTTGCTTATATTTTCTTAGGTGTCAAAGATAAAAGAGTTATAGGTCTTCCATTCATTTCAAACGAATACCTATTTGTTACTCCATCATGCATAAGAATAGTACCCTCCTGTTTAAGCTGTTTATCTACCTTCACGGCCATATGCATCATCTCCTCCAACTCCATATAATTATGCGACTCCACAATATGAGTTATATCATAATTAAGGCCATTAATGAATCTAGTCATAGTAGCCTCCATATCCTCCTCAACATTAGCTCGAATCATAGCAAGTTTCATCTCCTTGAAGTACTCATCAACCTTGACTCAAACTCTGCAACCTTTGATGCAATTCTCTATAATAATGGCTAGGCACAAATCTCCTTATAAGGGATTTCATCTAATCCCAAGTATCAATTTGCCTCTTATAATTTCTCATGATGTTATTGCACTAGAAAGGCTTCAGAACCTTTCCTTGGAGATTGTGGGGCTATTGTCTTAGAGAGATCACATACATATCCCTTGAGGAGTGGTGGGGCTATTTCTCCAGGGAGATTACATACTCATCCCTTGAGTCCTTAGGCATTAGCCGGAGAATATGAAAACATAATTATTTTGAATAAGATATTCATAAATTAGAAACTTACATTCTTATTTAGTATGATACAATATTAAAGGATCTAAAAGTGAGACATTATTTCTTTTCATATCTTATAGATGATAAGTGTTCGTCTTAACTATTCTTATGATTTTAAAAGAACCATCTCATTTCGACCAGGCTCTTCCTTGCTTTACTCATGATGGGAGTCCCTTTTCAAGAATTAGTGGAGATGTTCTTTAACTATCATTCTATCAATTCATTTCCTTAAAACATAACATTCTTCTGTGTTATATTCTTTATCACTGTTGAACAAACAATATTTCTTGAAAGTGCGAGTACTGAATGATATTGATCTCATGGGCAGAGGGTATTGAATCTTCTTTGCAGTAAACTCTTTCATTTAAATTTAAGCATGCTAAGAGATGTACCTAATTTTCGCAGTTCAAGGTAAAGGCAGCTACAATTGGGAAAAAATTATGGCATTGGTTCAACATCATTTTTTTTTTCTCAGTGGCTTTGGGTTTGCAATCACAACTTCTGCAGTCATAAGAAAATAACAGCTTCTTTGCAGATACATAATATGTTGCAAACATGCATCAACCTATTTATCTGAATGATGTTCTTCACATGATGGCATCGGTTGTAATTAACTTGTTGATTTAAAAGAAAAATCATGAGAAAATAACACCTACCTGCTGCATACGATGTGTTTGAATTGAAAAATCATAAAAAATACTCGTTTTTTGAAAGTTAACTTGCACCTTTTTTTCATCGAATTCAACATGTTTTTTAATTTGAGTCGATGAATAATTTCTTGGATTTTTTTATTACAAAGAATAGATTTGAACTCGAAATATCTATTGATTAATGTCAATAAGATACGTTGACAATAATTGTTTATTCTAAATATAATAAAATACCTCCATTCACGAATAAAATAAAATATAAACCGACAAACTATAGTTTATTCAAACACATTATACGAGTGCTAAAAAAAACTACACATTATACACAAGCAAATTTGATTGCATAGAAGACTCTTTATGCAATTTTTCCAGGAGGATATCTTGGAGGCAGGCCATGAAGGCCGTGAGATACAAAACGTCTCTCACCACATTTGAAAGGTGCACGGTTGACCTGCATAACTAGAAAATTTCCACCAAAAAGGTCGTTAATATGAGCCTGGCCATTCTTCAGCCTCTTCCATGCCTTGAGCCAGGAAACTTTAACCCTAGAGAATAACCTAGCTCTTTTCCTCAAGAACCTTCTCAAGCCCGGAACTCGGAGCCTCAGACGCTTCGTAATGGTGAACTTTTTAAGCCTAGGAAAGTTCCTTACCCTCCTCAAAGCTCTCTCTTCCTCAGCTTCCTCATCGAGCCAACCTTCGTGTCCAAGTCTGTAATAATAAGAATATTTTCTGACTGATGACATGTCAAAGAGAGATGTGATTAATGATACTTGAAGAGAACCCAGAAGAGTTTTTGAAGGAAATCAGAGTGTGGTGTTCTACTTCCCATTATCTAAAGGGACAGATCGGTAGCTAGATAGTCTTGTTATCTTTAAAATGAAAGTGACAGGAGACAGAAAGTCGTTGAGTGTATTCAAGGCATCAAGAAGCTGAAATATGCTGGTGAGACTGGGACATGCTAATTAATTTTTTTAATTAGTAAGGAAGAGATTTTTCGGAGAGATCTACATAAGTGTCGGTAGATGTAGATTAATTTATCAAGAAGAAAAGTTAAGATAGTGTTGTTACCGACAATAAAAATAGCAAATGTAAGTCATTTTCTTCGAGTTATGATTGCATCAGAACTTAATTGCTCTGATCAAGTCCTTTAACGCAATTAATTATTATTAGATTAATCCCACGGCTCCTCCAATCTTACATTTTTCAAGAATTTTTTCAAATCAACTCAACCCTGATCGAATAAAAGCAATACTTAAAAAATAAAAGTAAAAGAATGCGTTTCGTGGATGTTGAAGTAATAATGTATAAAAAAATCCAGAATAGAAAAGGTATATCTCCTTGCATTGCATGATTAGGAATTCATGTGTCGTCAAATTCAATACTCTTTTGTTGATAATACCCTTGGCTACCAACCAAGCCTTGTAACATTCATAGAGAGATAAAAAAAAAAAACCAAAGACGAGGTGAGTTTGCAAATCAACACATCAATTTCCCCTTTATCATCACTGATTTCCCACCTGGGATGTCATTTGGCCTCAGTGAAACAAATAGTTTCGGATAAAGAGGGTAAAACAACCTTGACTAGGGAAAGATGTAGGACATGATAATGTTTGAGCTGGCATGAACAAAAGGTCATAGGGTAAGTATGGATAGGAGGTGGGTGATTTGAAGGAGAAGATGAAATGGATGAGCTAGTGTCTGTGAAAATGTTTAGACCAAAATAAGCAGGCAGAGTCCTAGAGATGGATAAATGATGAGAGACAGTACGAGACTGTGTTGGAGTTGAAGAATAGGAACTAGATGGAGGGGGAGACAAGGGACCGATGATGGAGTAGTGCAAGGAGTTCTCTAATCGACAGAGAGAGTAGAACGAGGTGAGGTAAAGGACGACACCATGAGATGAGGTAATAGGGTAAACATGAGAATTCTAATCCATGGAAAATCAACGACAAGAGGATAGGAAGGCAAAGGTTGTAATGATGGAGAGGAAACTAATGAAGTCTCATGGAACTTACAATGATGAACGGCATGACGAGTTGAAATATTCATGCAACAGTTCTAGTTGATCCAGACTATAACCAAGGAAGATAGACAGGACAAGGTGAAAATAAAGTTTATGTTTGTTACATTTATGTAGAAATGGAAAGCATAAGAAACAAAAAAAATAAAATTGAAATGCATTGTGAGGTTATCATTTGAGAAGTTTCAAAAGATAAGATTGTTGTTGAAGAATTAGTGTAAGCATTTGGTTGATGAGAAAAAAAAAAATCAGTTTTGAAGATATAAGACCAAATGTTTGTGGGAGATAGCATATCCAAGTAAGGTAAGAACGATTTCAACAATATTATAGTGATAGCATTCCATAGCCCTATTTCATAATTAATAATTTTTCCATATGGCAGAAAATAGCATATAAATAGTCAAAACAAAGAAACTAACAAAAACCAATAAATAAGTTTATGGTCTGCTAAATAAAATATGTAATAAAACAATATAAATTAAGCCTAATAATAATAGGTTCGGCTATACTCCATCTACAATCAAGCACGGGTGTGAACTATATTTCCGGGTCCGGTGTCCCCGCCACCTTAATCAGGGTAAACTTAAATTCAAACAATAATACTACATAATCAAGGCTGCCAGCTATGGAACCCGGCTTCCCATAGCTGATCAAACTATATATAGTTAAAGGCAATGAACAGCCAGAACTGCTTTATTTACAAGGCTAAAGATCCTGTGAACAACCTTCCATCTGATCTGTTATGCACATCCACACCAAGTAGTAATCCATAGACATAGCATAACATGGAGTTACAGTGCTGACAATAGAGAAATACAATATTTTGGGACAAGCACTCACTCGGTTGTTTTTCTTTAATGCAAGCAGATGCCATTTAATAGAGCTTTATTCTGGTGTGGATGGTGCTTCGACAGATGGGGCATAACTGGAGATCTTGACCACAGTCACAGCATGTCTGCAATTAAATAAAGCTTAACATAAGATGCATTCCCATTTATATGCTAGAGATGGAGAATTGCGTGTGGATGTGTGTGTGTGTGTGTGTGTGTGTGGAGAGAGAGAGAGTTATATTTACCTGATGTCCACAACTAAAGGCCATATCCTTAGGGTCGGTGAGGCAAATGGGACAAAGCTGTTAATGAAAATAAGAAGTTTAAATTCATTTCTTTCACTTTGGATCTAACATCGTAACCGTGTTCTATAAGAGTAAATGCACTAGTAAGACTATTATGAAGAAGCACAATGTGAAACAAAAGGAGTCTTTAAATATTAACTCAATAGCATATAGGTATGAATACGTGAAGTACATGATTATCAGAAGCAGAACTTCCAGGAAATGCTGTGCCATCATGTCTTTCAGAAGAAGGCGCACTTGGACGAGTGCTGCTTGATTGAGCAGGTTCTGGGTTTCTGAATGAATCTGCACCAGCACCATACCGGGGAGAGGGAAGAGGAACCCTATCGATGCCCTTCCTGAATGAATCTGCACCAGCACCATACTGGGGAGGGGGAAGAGGAACCCTATCGATGCCCTTCCCTCTAGTAGCACTGATAAAGAAAGGAAATAAAAAAACAATTTGCATTCAGCACTTCCAGGGCAGTAAAAACCTCTGTGTAGTGTAGAGAAGTCAAAAGTTACCCCAAAATATTAAGCTCTAGTGTTGCTTTATACTGAGAAGGTATTTCCATCAAAGCAGAAAGAGAAAACTCTGCTTCTTTTCTGGATCGGTCCATGTTCTTTGACATTATTTTTGTAAAATTCACAAACTACAAAAGGTAGCATTTCCCAGTTTAGCACTGACCAAGAACAAGTGAGGAACTACAGAACTTGAAAATAAAAGTGAAGATAAAAAATTCTTGCCTGGAAATTGTCAAATGCCCGGGCAGGGATGTTATCATCAAATTCCTTCATCATGTCCCATGGTCCATCTCCAACCCCAACTAATATAATGGACAGGGGGTACTCACTGCAAACTAACAAAGACATCAAAAGGATTTTCGGGGAAGAAAAAGGCTACTTATGTAACAAGGCTAAACATCTTACCTAGCTTTCACAATTGCTTCAACAGTTCCCTTTTCCTGCGGGCTTAGTTGGCCACGCTCAGTGTCAACACTTCTTGTCACCTGTGGCAACCCATAGTTCATATAATAAATCTTAGATAAATGAGATAAAAGCGAGCATGTGTGAAGTTAGGACAGCATATTTTGTTGCTGCATGTGCTAGGTATTGAGCATGGAAGAAATTTTAAGCAGTGCTATTGAAAATTTTAGTTTTTTGTTGTACAAGCTCCAAAGCTAGTAATAATAAGTGACCTCACTTGCTTTCTGATTATTATTTATTTTTATTTTTTTAAAATACTAGCCACTTTGATTACTCAGGAACTCAGCTGAGTTGCTTAGTTCATTAGAAAGTTACGTAAGCCCAGCTATGTACCCTGAGGTGCTGCCTGATGTGCTAAACAGCTAAAATCACCAAACAAAATAACCAGAAATCAAATAAAAAAGAAACTCTATCAATGCCAATGAAACATTGGTCCGGTGATCAAGGACTTAAAGCTGAGACTTCACAGTTAGAGTACCATTTCAAATCATCCCCACTGCAAAATATTCAACAGACAAAAATAAAAATAATAACAAAAAGAAACTCCTACCATACTTCTGTTGATCACATTCCCCTGAGCATAACTTATTTCAGTATATTTATTCAGCAGCAAGATTGCTCAGTTACAAGAACGTTAAAAAATTCAAATGCAGCTTTCTCACCTGAAACTAAGTTGTTTAACGGAAGTTCAAGGCCAGCATCAAAGTTATAATTATGCTGGTACAAAATAGTATCATTTCTAATTATTTCAAATGCCACAGAAGGTTTAAAAATGTCATATATCCAATTGGGCTAGAATGGTGAAAAATTCATCAGTTGCAACTTTTTGCTGGTAACTCATTACATTCTATGAAATATCAAACACAGCCACAAAGTACCTGCCCATCAGCTATTATAAGTAAAACATGGTACTGGCCGCCACTTTGCTCAACTATTGTAATAGCCATTTCAATGATAGGGGCAAAAGATGTTGGTCCTATCACAAAACAAAAAATATGAGAAAAGTCAGTAAGCAGGAAAGCAACCAAGAAAGAAGCTAAAGAAAGGGATTCGATTTGCAACCTGCAAGTCGTAGCTGGGGGGCCAATTCTCTATATTGTGTCAAAACTTCTGCAAATCCATTACAAAACCTCTCATCCGGAAAAAAACTGAAAACTTCTTGATCATGCGTTGATGCTGATAGTTTATAGAATTACATTTATAAGTTATCATGAGGATTAAATATTTTAGCAGTCAATGCAACACTTGTTCCGAGAAATACCATCTCCAAATCCAAAACAGGGAATTAAGTTATCCTCATCAAAGGAAGATAATGTTTTTCCAATGATAGATATTGCTTGCTCATAGGGATTTTGCTCATCTCCAATGTGATGCAGGCTTCTCCTGTTGAATGACCTTGCACCTGATATTTAAAAAGGTTAACAAATTAAAGCAACTTGGAAAAAGGAAAAGAAAAAACAGCTTGAATATGCACTATTAAGGTCAAACCTGTCCACTCATTGCTTTTTGTGAAATCAATACCGACAATAAGATTTGAAGACTCCAAGCCAGCACGTGCCAGGGCATCAGTAACCTGTGAATACGTTGATTTTAGCACAACATCACACTCTTTGTTGCAACAAGATGTTATCACAATCAACATTACCAAATTCATTACCCAGACATTAAATTATTTTCTTAAGAGATCAATATCTTGGTTTCATTAGAGTAATTCACCCTTGTCCCTGAGAATGGTCAAAACATTAAAAACAAGCTTCAAAATTCAAGCTGGTATAAAAATTTTATTCCATGCGAAGCAAATCTATAACACATTCTCAAAGATAGCATCCCCCACACTTTGCAACAAAGATCAGCTACATTTAATTAGTTCCTCCACAATTGTACTGTGGTTATGCTGATATACAGAGAAATTAAAAGGCATATCTCACCTGCTCCAGGCTATTATAAAAATCTATAACACATTCTCAAAGATAGCATCTCCCACACTTTGCATCAAAGATCAGCTACATTTTATTAGTTCCTCCACAACTTTACTGTGGTTATGCTGATATACAGAGAAATTAAAAAGCATAACTCACCTGCTCCAGGCTATTATAATTATCATCTATCCTTGAATACTTTCTCTCCAATCTCCTAGAATTTGGTGCTCGATCACCATAGCTCTGAGGTGGAGGTGCATAGTGCTGGTATGCCGTATGTTCTTGACTTGGTTGAGCATATGGTGACTGGGGATAGCTGTTATGACTCCATGAATGTGAACTAGAAGGATAGCGTGATCTTGTACGTGTGGAGAGTATCCCTCCCATTAATGCTACAAACTATCAATTCTCTGCGATTCCAACGAATTCAAAAACAATTCACTCTCCCAAATAGATGAAATGGAAAAATAACCATCATCATGGGAACTAAGTCTTTCTAAGAATTGTTTTTGGTAAACCTTTCTTTATGGTTGATAAAATACTTCTCTAAATATTTAAGTGAAAAGTGGCACTCTTTAAAGTCTCAATGATAAATACTACCACAAATTCTATGAAACAACTTGGCAAAAGATAGAGTAGTAAAGCTAGATAAACTCCTAATTAAAGGGAAAGATTCCTTTTCAGCCTCGACCCCCTCAACTACATTGTTTAAAAACAAAATACTGTGTGAGGAAGAAAATGTTGATAATAGCCATAGGGCAAGAAAGTTCAAGGAAAGCAAGTATTCTTAGTTCATGAAATTGAAAACGATAAAAATCAGACATGCCAAAAACACAGGTCAATTTCTTTCCATTTCAAAGTTTTCTTATCTGGTACTGATGTGGGACCTGAAAAGGAAACCGCAAGTTGTTGCCTAATGTAAAACCATTTAGTCAAGACTCAAGACATTCTATGGCTCAAGAGTGCCATCCAAACTCTTCAAAAAGACAATTATACAACCTGTTTTTCATTATTGAAGCGCTACTTTTTCCACATATATCTACTATCTAGACTTTTCTCATTGGTCAATAACCATGAAACACGGTTCCAAATTTGAAACCGGAAACATCAACATACTTTTCTAGTGCTCCTTCAGAATTCACACCAGTGATCATACAAATTTACAGTCACAATCTACTACATTCAGTATTCAAGAAAAACTCGTTTTTTCCAAATTCCAGATCAACCCATTTTTGTTTTAGCATGGTTCAAGAAAAGAAACAAGATTCTTTATACTAGAAGAATTAAATAAAAAAGATACCTTAACAAGAGTTGAGGTTCCTCCGCATTTCCACAAAGGGTGAGAGTGATATCAGTGGGCGGAGAAGTCCACAAAGATAGATAGCAAAGTGGAGATGGTTGTAGGGTTAAAGTTGAACTGAAGAAAAGAAAGTAAAGTGGATGTTTTGTTGTTTACTGCATCGCATTGAGAGCTGGTTCTTGGAAGTTTCCTTTCCGTGTACAAACTGTTCCTTGTTATCGTGGTATGGGGACGCCCCAACTCCTACTTTCATTTTTCTCTTCGTATTCCTATTCCAATCTTGGTGTTACGCTTGTGGATAAAATTTTAAGTTAAATTTTTTGACACTGTAAAAAAGACTAATTAAGAATTAGAAAATTGATGGTTCTATTTAATAAAATAAATTATAAAATTTATTTACTAATAAATTATAAAAAGAATTTTAATATTAACTAAAAACTGAAACAAAATCTAAGAAACAAATTCACTAAGGATATTTCATTCATCTCATGTGAGCACTTTTTTTATATGTTGTTTATTGCATAGAAACTATAAACAATTAAAATTAATATCTAA
>Ga0307508_10006308_pt1 | contig 11166 bp, 10 predicted proteins | sample 9_EM_MG_FD_203089 | JGI IMG/M metagenome (GOLD analysis project Ga0307508, IMG submission 203089) | Populus trichocarpa ectomycorrhiza microbial communities from riparian zone in the Pacific Northwest, United States - 9_EM | ecosystem: Host-associated > Plants > Roots > Unclassified | place...
CGGCGACCGCGGCGCGGCTCTTCTCGACCAGCAGCAGCGTGTCGTCGCGCAGCGGCACGCGCTCCTGCAGCAAGGCCGGCGTGATCAGCGGGCGCACCGCGCCGATGCGCACGTCGTCGATGCGGGTGGTGTCCAGTGTGCTGTCGCGCGCACCGATTTCGCGGTCGTGCAGGGGGTCGTCGAATTTGGCGGATGTGGTCATGGGCGCGCAGCTTACCGCGAGACGACGGCGATGCCGCGGAACTGGCCCGCGGTCGCGCTCGCAGCCGGCTTCGGGTAGCGCTCCGGCATGAAGCGGTGCAGCAGCTCGGCTTCGCGCGCCCGCGCCAGCGCGACGTTGGCGATCTTCACGTGGCCGTAGCCGCGCATGCTCAGTGGCAGCGCCGCGATCTGGATCGCGCTCGGCAGCCGGTCGGCGGTCAGGTGGGCCGTCAAGTCTTCGACGCGGCGCTCGAACTGCGTCACCAGATCGCGCTCCATGCGGCGCTCCTCGGTGTGGCCGAAGAGGTCGAACCAGCTGCCGCGCAAGGCCTTGCCTTTCGCGAGCAGCTTCATTGCCGGCAGCATCCACGCGCCGAGCGCGATCTTCTTCGGCGGCTGGCCGTTCTTGGGCAGCGCGATCAGCGGCGGGGCCATGTGGAATTCGAGCTTCACGTCGCCTTCGAACTGGTCCGCGAGCTGGCGCTGGAAGCTGCCGTCGGTGTACAGGCGCGCGACCTCGTACTCGTCCTTGTACGACATCAGTTTCATCAGGCTGCGCGCCACCGCACGTGTCAGCGGCAACGACGCGTCGCTGCCGGCGCAGGCCTGCTCCGCTTGCTGAGCGCGGCGCACCGCGGCCTCGAAATGCTGCGCCCACGCGGCGTTCTGATAGCCGGTCAGGTGCGCGACCCCGCGCGCGATCAAGCCTTCGAGCGTGTCGTCGTCGCTCTTCGCCGTAGCCTCTTCGCGCAAGGCCGCCGGGTTGCCAGCCGCGAGCCGGCCGAGTGCGAACGACAGCAGGTTGCTCTCGACCGCAACGCCATTCAATTCGATCGCACGCTGCATCGCCGGCAGGCCGATCGGAATCAGCCCGCGCTGCCACGCATAGCCCATCGCGAGGATGTTCGCGGTGACGGTGTCGCCGAGAAACTCCTCGGCCAAGGATTGCGCGTCGAAGGTCTCGACGAAATCGTCGCCCGCCGCGAAGCGCATCTTCGCGAGCAGTGCCTCGGTCTTCAGATCGGCATCGGGGTTCTTCAGCGACTCGGCGACCGGGATCTCGTGCACGTTCGTGACGATGCGGGTGCGACCGTGGCGCACGGTTTGCAGCGCCTCGGGCGACGCTGCCACGACCATGTCGCAGGCCAGCACCGCGTCGGCTTGCTGGGTATCGATGCGCACCTGGTTCAGGCGCTCGGGCACGTCGGCCAGGCGCACGAAGCTCAGCACCGAGCCGCCCTTTTGCGCGAAGCCCATGAAGTCGAGCACGCTGGCCGACTTGGCCTCGAGGTGCGCGGCCATCGCGATCACCGCGCCGACGGTGACGACGCCGGTGCCGCCGACGCCGGTGACGAGCAGGTCCCACGGGCCGTCCCACACATGCGCCTGCGGCGACGGCAGCGCCGCCACGCGGCCGAGAAACGCCTCCTTGCCCGCGGACAACGCGCCGCTCTTCTTGCGCAGCTTGCCGCCGGTTACGCCGACGAAGCTCGGGCAGAAGCCCTTCTCGCACGAGTAGTCCTTGTTGCACGCGGTCTGGTCGATCTTGCGCTTGCGGCCCATCGCGGTTTCATGCGGCAGCACCGCGACGCAGTTGCTCTGCACCGTGCAGTCGCCGCAGCCTTCACACACGGCTTCGTTGATCAGCAGGCGCTTCGGCGGATCGACCAGCTCGCCCTTCTTGCGCCGGCGCCGCTTCTCGGCCGCGCAGGTCTGCTCGTAGATCAGCACCGTGACACCGGACACCTCGCGCAGCCGGCGCTGCACGGTGTCAAGTTCGCTGCGGTCGTGGAACTCGGTGCCCGCGGGGAAGCGACTCTTGATCGCACCGTACTTGTCGATGTCGTCGCTGACGACCACGACCTGCGTCACGCCTTCGCTCTCGACCTGGCGCGCGATGCGGTCGACGCTGATCACGCCGTCGACCGGCTGGCCGCCGGTCATCGCGACCGCATCGTTGTAGAGGATCTTGTAGGTGATCGTCGCCTTCGCCGCGACCGCCTGGCGGATCGCCAGATAGCCCGAGTGGTAATAGGTGCCGTCGCCGAGGTTCTGGAACACGTGCGGCGTCTTCGTGAACATCGCATGCGAGATCCAGTCCACGCCCTCGCCGCCCATCTGGATCAGCCCGGCGGTGCTGCGGTCCATCCAGTTCGCCATGAAGTGGCAGCCGATGCCGGCGCGCGCGCTCGACCCCTCGGGCACGCGGGTAGAAGTGTTGTGCGGGCAGCCGGCGCAGAAATACGGCACGCGCTTGACGCTGTCCGAGGCATTCGCGAGCAGATCCGGCGGCGTGAAGTCGCGCACATGCTGCAGGTGATCGCCGAGCACGGTGTTGTCGGGGAAGTGCACGGCCAGCCAGTGCGCGACCAGCTCGATCAGGCGCGACGGGCGCAGCTCGCCGAGCACCGACACCAGCGCAGCGCCCTCCTTGTCGTGCTTGCCGATCAGCACCGGCCGCGCGTCCGCCGGCGCGTTGTAGAACAGGTCGCGCAGCTGCGTCTCGACGATCGCGCCCTTCTCTTCGATCACGAGGATCTCGCTCAAACCCTGCGCGAACGCACGCATGCGCGTCGTCTCGAGCGGGAAGCTCAGGCCCACCTTGTACAGCCGCACGCCGGCCGCGGCGAGCATCTCGGGCGTGATCTGCAAACGCCGCAGCACCTCCATCAGGTCGAGGTGCGCCTTGCCGCAGGTGACGATGCCGACCGTGGCCTGCGGGCTGGTGATGACCTCGCGGTCGATCGCATTGACACGCGCAAACGCGGCGACCGCGGCGAGCTTGTCGGTCAGGCGCGATTCGATGCGCAGCGACGGCAGATCGGGCCAGCGGTAGTGCAGGCCATCGGCCGGTGCCTGGTGGCCGGTGCGCTCGCGCACGGTGCCGGCGTCGACCCAGGCGTCGGCATGGGCGAGCACCGCGTCGAGGTCCACGGTGCCGGCGCTCTCGACCACTTCGGACAAGGCCGTGAACCCGACCCACGCGCCCGAATAGCGCGACAGCGCCCAGCCGTAGAGCCCGAAGCTCAGCATCTCGGCGACGTTGGCCGGCGACACGATCGGCATCTGCCAGGCCTGGAACGCGTGGTCGCTCTGGTGCGGCATCGACGACGAGACACAGCCGTGGTCGTCGCCCGCGACCACCAGCACGCCGCCGTGCGGTGACGAGCCGTAGGCATTGCCGTGCTTGATCGCATCGCCGGCGCGGTCCACGCCTGGGCCCTTGCCGTACCACATGCCGAACACGCCGTCGACCGTGCGCTCCGGGTCCGACTCGACGCGCTGCGTGCCCAGCACCTGGGTCGCGGCGAGTTCCTCGTTGATCGCCGGCACGAAGCGGATGCCGGTCTCGCTGAATTTCTTGCCGGCCTTCCAGACCGCCTGGTCCACCATGCCCAGCGGCGAGCCGCGGTAGCCGCTGATGAAGCCCTGCGTGTTCAAGCCCGCGGCGGCATCGCGTGTGTGCTGCATCACCAGCAGGCGCACCAGCGCCTGCGTGCCGGTCAGGAAGACCGACCCCTGGGGCGCCCACAGGTTGTCCGACAGCTTGTAGTCGGGTCGGCGCACGGAGGAATCGATGATGGCGGTCGCAGTCATGCCTGGAATTGTTGCGCCGCTGATTGAGAAGATGCTTCTCAATTCCGCTATGGTTACTGCCTAGTCTTGGTAAAAATCGGATCGAACATGGCAAAGAACGACGAATCCTTTCTTCTGGACGCGTACAGCCTGAAGATCCTTCTCGAACTCCAGCGCGACGCCCGCCAGACCGTGGCCCAGCTCTCGGCCGCGGTCGGCTTGTCGCCCACGCCCTGCTGGAAGCGCGTCAAGGAGATGGAGGCGGCCGGCGTGATCCTCGGCTACACCGCGCTGGTCGATCAGGAGAAGGTCGGGCTGCACCTCACGGTGATGGTCGAGGTCAACCTGACGCACCACAGCGAAGAGCAGGTGCAGCGCTTCGAGCAGGCCGTCGCCGCGAGCCTGAACATCGTGCGCTGCCAGGCCACCACCGGCCAGGCCGACTACCTGATGACGGTGCTCGCGCCCGACATCAAGCACTACGAGCGCTTGCTGCACGACACCATCTTCAAGCTGCCGGGCGTGACGCATGTGCGCTCGAGCATCGTGCTGAAGGAGATCAAGTCCGAGATCGCGCTGCCGATCGGACAGCTGCTCGCGCCGCCAACGAAGCGGTCCTGAGCGGGCCACGCCGACGCGGTCCGACTCAGTCCGGATCGAGCCCGAGCGCAGCCCAGGTGAGCTGACCCACTTCGCCGTCTGGGACCATGCCTTTGCGGGCCTGGAACGCACGCACCGCATGCGCGGTCTGTGGGCCGAAGATGCTGTCGACATCGCCGACCAGCAGACCGAGCGCGACCAGCCGCTGCTGTACCGCGCGCACGCTGTCGCCGCGCGTCAACGGGTTCGTGAGCCGCAGCGTCTCGGCGCCCGCGTCGACGACGACCGGCGTGTCCGAACGCAGGTAGCGGATGCCCGGCACGAGGATGCCGCAGTCCCAGCGCCGCCCGGACAAGCTGCCGGGGATCACGCCCCGCACACGGCTGTGTGCCTCGACGCTGCCGCCGCGGCCATCCGACAGCACGATGTGCCCGGTCTGGCCGCTCATCGGCCGGCGCAGCAGGACGGCGCCGGCGATGCCCGCGGCCTCGCGCCAATCGACGAGGGCGCCGCCGGCTTGTGCCTGCTGGAACCAGAAGCCGGTGTAGGCATCGGCGAGCATCGGGTCGGCGCGCGGCTCGGTGCCGAACAGGATCCCGCTCGCGCGGTAGACGCACCACGAGACGAACTCGGCGCAGTCCCAAGGCCCGGCCCACCCGGCATTGCCCATCGGCGCGCGCGCACCCAGCACATAGGCCTCGCCGAGGTGCTGACGCGCGACGGCGAGCACTTCCTCGCCGGTCGCGCCCGAGAACGGAACCGGGGCGGCGACCGCGGTTGGCATCGGCAGCGCCGCGAGTGCATGGAAGCCGGCGAACTTCGCCCTCGACCCGAGCTCTTCGCCCTCGCCCAGCTCGTCGCCGTCGAGCAGCTCACCGCCGCCGGACAAATCACCGCCGTCGTCAGCGAGCGCTGTATCGACTGGCTTGAGTTTGGGCTTGGGCTTGGGCATGTTGTGTCTCCCTCGGTGTCATGCGCTCGTCGCTCGTCGCTCGTCGCTCATCGGCCAGCGGCCGAGGCCGGTGTCGTTGCCGCCAGTGCCACCGCGGGCGGCGGGTTGTCGGTCGGAATCCTCGCGATCGCGGCCTTGATGCTGTTGCCGAGATTGCGGGCCGCGACCCCGGTCGCGAAGTAGCGCTCCAGCCCGAGGCCGAGCTGCGTGGTCTCGGTGTTCACCTTGAACTGGCCCAGCACCGACATCGCGTCGGCCGGTCTTCCTTCCGCATCGCCGCCGGCACTGGCGGCGACCCTGACGATCTTCTGTCCTGCGGCCGTGGCGTAGACCGGGATCAGCGCCAGGTTGCGATTCGTGTAGCCCAGATTGAACTGCAGGCCTTGTTCGGCGAGTGAGCCGCCGATGTCGATGCCGACGGAATCGGTGCGCAGGAACAGCAGCGGTGCCTGATAGGGCCGATCGGTCGCGGTCGCGGTTGTGGCCGCCGTCTGCACGGCCTGCGCCGGGGGGAGAGGGGCGGGCAGCACTTCGGGCGCCGTGCACGTCGAGAGGCCTCCCTCTCGGCACAGGTAGCCCGCCGTCAGCGACTGCGCGGCCAGGCCGGTCGAGAACACCTGGCCGAGACGCACCGTCGACGTCTTCGGCGTGCCGGCGGGCGTACTCGCGCTGCTTTCGAACGACGCGAACACCGACATCGCGTCGGCGCCCTTGTCCTCGCCATGCCCTTTGAGCAACCACGCCTTGCCGTTCTCATCGAGCACCGACACCGGCACGACCGCGATGCTCTGCACCTTGTAGCCCAGCGACACCGAGCCGCCGCCGGTCGCGGTGTCGTTGCCCAGACGCAGGCCGTAGGTCGTGGTGTCGCCGAACATCAGCGGCGGATTGGTGGCGCAGCCCGCCACGGTCAACGCCGTCGCGAGCAGGCCGCAGTGAATTTTTGCCTTCGTCATGGTGTCTGCTCCTTGATGAGCGCCGTGGTCTGCAGATCGTCGGCGCGCTCCGCGATCAGGCACACGCCCGCCGCGCGCACCAGTTCGTCGCGCGTCTGCTCGTTGATTCCCCCCGGCGGCAGCCACACGACGGCACGACACGCCGGCCCGATCAGCGCCCAGCGCTGGCGCGTGTAGCCCAGGCTCGTGCCGAGCGGCGCGCTGACCATGCCCACGCCCGACACGCTGCCGACGATCGCCTGCTGCGGCTGCGCCAGCTCGACCTGCAGCCACCCGGCATGGCGCACGGTGCGAACCTCGCCGTCGCGGGCTTCGATGTGCACCGTGACGCAGCCGGCGAGCGCGCTCGCCAGCGCCACGATCACGACCAGGACACCGAGCCGCCGCGATCGGCTCACGCCACGCCCCAGAGCTTGCGCAGTTGCGCAACCGAACCGTTGAAGCGATCGCGATCGCAGGGGCCTACGCCGACGGCGTCGTGCGGCTCGGGGCCGTGCACGCCGTCGGTGTATTGCCAGAAGGTCCAGGTCTCGAACGTGGGCGGGATGCCGAGCGGCCGCGGGCCTTTGTACTGCGCGATCCACAGGAAGCAATTCGACAGGACCGGGTCGGGGGCCGCGCCGCCCAGCTGTTCCTTGATCAGGTGGCCGGAGTACAGCCCGGGGAAGCGCCCGACCAGGTTGTTCGTGTGCTCGACGAACTCGCGCGCCTGGTTCAGCGTCATCGTCGGGCCGGTGTGGTTGGGCTCGTAGTCGAGCACGAGCAGGGTTTCCGGGTCGGTGCCCGCGGTCTCGATGAAGAAATCCGCCTGGTCGGAGCCGTCCGCGCCGACCCCGAAGTGATACGCGCCCCACAGCAGGCCTTCGGCGAGCGCCGCCTGGCGCCGCACGGCGTACTTCTTGTCGACGAAGCCGGTGCCCTCGGTCGCCTTGTGGATCACGCCGACGACGCCGCCGGCCTTGAGTTTCTTGAAGTCGACGCTGGCGTTGTGGTGCGACAGATCGACGACGACGTTGATGGGCTCTGCCATGCTGGCCTCCGCGCGTTGTAGGGCGGAAACCATTGCACGCCGCAGCTCGCCGGCGCGCATCCGCAAGCTTGGGGAATCGCTCCAGCGCGAGCTCGCCGATGCACACGCCGTCGGAATCAGCGCGCGCCGGAATAAACCGGTGTGCGCGTACGTCCACCTCGGTGACAGGGGCGATTCGCTCCTGCGCACACCACCATTCCTTCGGAGTTCGCATGGTCAAGATCCTCGCCCTCGCCGCGTCCGCGGCCACCCTGTTGTTGGCCAGCGGCTGCGCCAGCACGATGGCCACGCCGGCCGCGCCGGCGATGCTGTCCAGCGGCGCGCTCGTCGCCCCCAACGGCATGACGCTCTACACCTTCGACAAGGACACCGCAGGCAGCGGCAAGAGCACCTGCAACGGCCCCTGCGCCGCGCTGTGGCCGCCCTTGATGGCCGGCACGAACGACCAACTCAGCGGCGCCTACAGCGTGGTCACGCGCGACGACGGCACGCGCCAGTGGGCCTACAAGGGCAAGCCGGTGTACTTCTACAAGCCGGATCAGAAGGCCGGCGACCGCACCGGCGACAACTTCCGGGACGTTTGGCACATCATCAAGGAATGACGCCAGACGACCAGCAGTTGCTGAGCTGGGTGCCGCGCCTGCGCCGCTACGCGCGCGCGCTCGCCGGCAACCGCGACGATGCCGACGACCTGGTCCAGGACACGCTCGAACGCGCCTGGGCCAAGTCGGCGCTGTGGCGCGGCGTCGCCGACATGCGCGGCTGGCTGTTCGGCATCATGCACAACCTGCACGTCGATGGCGTGCGGCGGCCGCGCCTGGCCACGCAGTCCATCGACGACGACACGCCCGAGGTCGCGACGGCGCCGACCCAGGGCGAACGCCTCGCGGTGCTCGACCTGCAGGCCGCGCTCGATCAGCTGCCCGTCGAGCAGAAGGAGATCGTGCTGCTCGTCGCGCTCGAGGACATGGCCTATGCCGATGTCGCGAAGGCGCTCGGCATCCCGATCGGCACCGTGATGTCGCGCCTGTCACGCGGCCGCGAGCGCCTGCGCGCGCTGATGGACGGCCGCGACCCGCCAGTGCGCCTGAAAGTCGTCAAATGAGCCGTTCACGATGAACCCGATCACTGAAGCCGAGCTGCACGCCTTCGTCGACGGCCAGCTCACGCCCGAGCGCCACCGCGAGATCGAGGCCAGCCTCGTGCAGCGGCCCGAGGAGGCGCTGCGGGTACAGAGCTACCGCGACCAGAAGCGCGAGCTGCGCGCGCTGTTCGACCCGGTGCTCGACGAGGCACTGCCGCAGCGCGTGCTCGACGCCGCGCGGCCGCGTGCGCCGTGGTACACGCGGCGCTGGGTCGCCGGCCTTGCGATCGCGCTGATCAGCGGCGCGGCCGGCTGGGGCCTGCACGGCGCGTGGCAGGCCGCATCGTCACCCGCGGGCCAGCTGCCCATGGCCGGCTTCGCGCAGCGCGCGGCGGTGGCGCATGCGGTCTACAGCCCGGAGCAGCGCCGCCCGGTCGAGGTCGATGCGGCGCACGAGGACCAGCTCGTCGCGTGGTTGTCCAAACGCATGGGCGCGCCGATGAAGCCGCCGCACCTGCAGGCGCTCGGCTATGCGCTCGAAGGCGGCCGGCTGCTGCCGGGCGGCCGCGGACCGGTCGCGCAGTTCATGTACCGCGACGCCGGCGGGCGCCGGCTCACGCTGTACGTGTCGAACGAGATCGGCGAGCTGTCGTCGCCGTCGGCGAGCGGGGCGCACGGCGTGAATCGCGAGACCGCGTTCCGCTTCGCGCGCGAAGGCCAGCTCAATGTCTTCTACTGGGTCGAGGGCCGCTTCGGCTACGCGATCTCGGCGGAGGCCGATCGCGCCGCGCTCACCGAGGTGTCGAGCGAGGTCTACCACCAGCTGACGAAAGGTGCGACGGGCGGATAAGGCGATCGCGTATCGAACCACGATACGCGCAGACGCGCGCGTCGACACGCACGCAGCGCCTGCTTCGCGCGCTGTTGATTCGTGGGCAAGCTGCGCCTCCTTGACACGAAAGACCTTGCGATGAATCACCACCCCACCCCGCGCCGCTGGCGCCTCGCCCTCGCGGCGCTGATGACGACGACGACGATGCTGGCTTGTTGCATCACGCGGCCGGCCGCCGCACAACCTGCGCCGATGAGCACGTTCCGGCCGCAGCTTCAGGTCGGCGACTTGGTGTTCATCCGCGTGACGGCGCTGCCGTTCCGCAAGGTCGCCGCGGCCACCGGCAGCTGGACCAACCACGTCGGCGTCGTGATCGACACCAGCGGCGCCGACCCGGTGATCGGCGAGAGCACGTTCCCGGTGTCGAAGGCGACCCCGCTGACGCGTTTCGTCGCACGCTCCGAAGATGGCCGCGTCGCCGTGACGCGGCTGGCCACAGCGCTCACCGACGCGCAGCGCGCGCAGATCCGCAGCGCGGCCGAGGCGCGCATGGGCATCGGCTACGACACCGGCTTCGACCTGCATTCGCGGCGCCAGTTCTGCTCGCGCTATGCGCGCGAGGTGCTGGTCGAGGCGACCGGCACCGCGGTCGGCGAGGTCGAGACCTTCGCGCACCTGCTCGAGCGCAACCCGGCAGCCGGGCTGGGCTTCTGGCGCGTCTGGTACTTCGGCCGCATTCCGTGGACGCGCGAGACGGTCACGCCGGCCAGCCTGTTGCAGAGCACGCAGCTGCGCAGCGTCTTCGACGGCCGCGTGCGCGCCTAAGCCGTCGGCCGGGACAGCGCGCGCTGCACCTCGCCGATGAATCGACCGTGGTTGAACTCGGCCTTGCCGACGATGTCCTGGATGTGCCCGTTGAGCCGGTCGCGATCGGACCGCGTCAGGTCCTTCGCGGTGACGACGACGATCGGGATCCGCGCCGTCGACGGGTTGCCCTTGAGCGCCTCGACGACATCGAAGCCACTGACCTCGGGCATCTCGAGGTCGAGCGCGATCAGGTCGGGCCGGAAACGCCGCGCCAGCTCGATGCCTTCGCGTCCACCGAGGGCGCGCAGGACGAGGTAGTCGCTCTGGTGCAGATGCGCGGCCAGCAACTCGACCGCGTCCGCATCGTCGTCGACGATCAGCACCGTCAGCGGGCGACTGCTCTGCGGCGCCAGCCCGAGGCGTTCGAGCCCGCGGGTCAACGCATCGCGGCCGATCGGCTTTTGCAACACCAGCGCGGCACCCAGCGAGAAGCCCCGGCCCTGATCGGCAACCACCGAGACGACCACGACGGGCACGGCCTCCCAGCGCGCCGTCTGCCGGAGCCGGGCCAGGAACTCCCAGCCGTCCATGCCGGGCAGCAGGATGTCCAGCGTGATGAGGTCGGGCGTCATGTCGTCCACCAGCGCCAGCGCGCTCTCGGCCGAGGCCACACGCTCGACCACGAAGCCTTCGGCCTCGAGCTGCGCGCGCATCAGCGCCGCGGCATCGTCGTTGTCCTCGACGACCAGCGCCGTGGGCCGCTTCGCCGAACGCATGGCAGCCGAATCGGCGCCGTTGCCCGCCAGCGCCACGCTCGCCCGCCACGGCAGCCAGACCGTGAAACACGTGCCTCGTCCCTCCTCGCTCGTGACCGCGACCGTTCCGCCGTGCAGCTCCGCGAGGCGGTGCACCATCACCAGGCCGAGGCCGGTGCCTTCGGCGCTTTGCGTGAGCCGATTCGCGATCTGCGTGAACGGCGTGAAGAGCTTGCGCATGTCGTTCTGGCCGATGCCGATGCCGGTGTCGGACACCGAGATCTCGACGAACTGCGCGTGTTCGCTCGACGGCAGCGGCATGCGCATGCCCTCGTGAAACCCAGGCAACGCGGTCGCCGCCCGCATGCGATCC
>Ga0307508_10006309_pt1 | contig 11166 bp, 15 predicted proteins | sample 9_EM_MG_FD_203089 | JGI IMG/M metagenome (GOLD analysis project Ga0307508, IMG submission 203089) | Populus trichocarpa ectomycorrhiza microbial communities from riparian zone in the Pacific Northwest, United States - 9_EM | ecosystem: Host-associated > Plants > Roots > Unclassified | place...
GCGTTGATGCCCGAAGCCCGCTCACGAGTGGCTATATAAAAGCCGTACGGCTGCGTGATAGCCGGAACTCCGGTATCGACATCGCGACATTCCCTCTTGGCTTCCTGTCTTCTTTGCTTCGCCAACTAGTGGACATGCTCGCTAGCCACTTAAATATGTCTTCATGCTGAGCGGTGTGCGCTCGGAATGCTCCGGCCGAACTTCCCACGCGCCTCGCTCTGTAACGACTTGTGGCTCCACGCCATTTGGAGGGAGAGCACGTCCCTTTGGCACGCTGGGGTTTCAGCCAGGTTAGTAGACGTACATTTTCGGAAGTGTTCTGAGCACAGAACCCTCCTCCCCTGCTCATGAGCAATTGTGCGCAGGTTCGATTCCTGAAGTGCAGTGCTGTATGTAGCTTCTTGTTGGCGGTGCCGTTGCAACCCTCAAGCGTGATATGAACAATGTTTTAATGCGCTTCCTCCTTATCTACTGTTTAGTAGTTTTTCGTTCCTTCTTACCTCCCCGCTCTATTGGGGTAGCAGCTGGATTAGTCGAGTTGATCGAATTCCGGTTTGTCGACAGTGTTCTACGTTGGTAGTTGTTGCAGGCAAACCGTCTGCAGTACGTCCTGTATATCCGTCAGACCGTCGGACAACCCCCAAATATCACACAACGCTCGACGGCCAATCGAACAGACCGGAGCATACGAGACTTGGGTTCAGCACCGAAATGTGGAGCGTGTTAGACTGCTAGTAATGAGGTCGAAACATCCGCGGAACAAGGTAACACGGGATGGCACCTCCAACCAAATCGGTCGTCTAGGCAATTTGAACAAGTCCCTTGGCAGCGGATAACTCGCGAGCTCGGTCACTTAAAGGAGTGCTCCAGACCGCACGTTCCGCGAATATTCGCACCAGCATGTACAGCGCATCAGCCTTAAAACACCGTCGCGTGGCGGTTGACAGGGTGACGACGCCGTTGAACTAGCCCACACACTAGAACACTCGACTAGGATTATTCGAGCCCTGTCGTTATGTGTCAGTGCGAGGGGGTTTCTATTGTAAATATGCCCATAAGCGTTGAATGACGGACTCGGATGCCACTCGTCGCGCCGCAGCCAATCAATTCGCGGAATATCAATGTTGTTGACGTCGTGGGGCCCCCGCCGCGTCAGAAGTCCGCTTCATCTCCCAGTAGCACTGTCATAATGATCAAAGTCCGCAGCTTAGAATTATTGGCATACTTTCGACTGTGGGATGCCCAATGCAAAGTACGTACGTACGCATCATGATCAATCAATAGCCGAGTGGTTTCCTGTCACACCGAAGGGTTGAGCGGATGCCGACAACGATACCTGTCACAAAATCCATTGTGCAAATGCGAGTAATGGCAAAACAAAATTATTCCCAATAGCGTGGGACGTGATGGACGCGACGTCCGCCCACAGTCCTTATCTTCCCTAGCAAGTTTCTTCGCTAATCGAGATCGTGCGCGAATTTGGGGTCCGTAGAAGAACAGCAAGACGGGAAGTCGTGCAAGGGCCGCGGAAATCAAACCGAGAAGCGTACTAGCCCAGTTAAATCCCAAATTGTTATGCATCTATCCCCGCATGAACGAAGAAGTAGAGTTTGAATCACGTGCATTGGACCGAAACGTTTCGAATTTCGAAACGCGCCTGATTCTTGAACAATGGAAAACTCGCGGCAGCGAGATTACGGACAATGTGTCCTGGAAGAGCGCTGGGGGGGGTAAATTAAGAATCAAGGTCAGTCCGTCGAGCTCGAAACGAAACCAAGCCGCAGGCATCTAACGTACCATCTGCAAGACGATTAAAAACGGATAGGTAAATAGTAACGACGTTCGCAATGAGAATTGTGGTGCGGATACACGGTGAGATCCAGTGAACGAATTCATAGGACGTCCATGCGTAGATCGGACTTCCTATTACAAATGTGATTCCTGTGCCACAAGCACTAAACAGTCGCGCTTCGGCTCCAACATGAGCGACATATATTCTGTGGAAGATGAGGTTCAGATATTTCATAACAAACGTCGTGGACAATGCCCATCTATAAAGCGATTCCTGGTAGAAGTTTATGCCAAACCCTATGATGCTTCCTACGCTGTGCGGCAAATTGCTTCTGGCATATCACTGCGAGTGCGCATGAAGAGCGCACCATGTTGTCAATGCCACTAAACTAATTGCGCCCAAGTTGAAACCGTACGGCTTGCGAAATACCAGGCCCATTGATTGAATAAACCCCGCAAACGAAACCTATCCACAACTAAAAGCGGTTGACCTTTAATATAGGAGGACCAAAAATGAGAACTTACGTTAAAACAGATAATAGCTGGCCCAGTGGCGAGTGGGTCTATTCTATTCGCGGCAGAAAGAGTGGTTGTATGAACGGTTCAGCCAAGCGTCGGAGAGCGTGCTGAAATTGCCATGTGACCTCTGCCGCTTTGCCCTATGAATATTGTTGCGCCTATCCACATTGAGCGGGCCACATCACAACCCATTATGCGACCAGTTCAGCCTCATCAGACCGGACAACTTGAACATTGACATGGGAAATTGCACGACCAAACAAGTACCAACACATGCCTGAGTTCTTGTTGGTGATAAAGTTGTCTGAGGCGCGTTTCGATAGCCCAAAGGAATTTGCTATCGTCTTTCTTCCGCTTGCCAGTGTTCAAATCAACCAGGAAATGAGAACACTTTTCATACTAACTATTGGAATTCTGCGACCCGGCTGCCAAATTTGAGCGACAGGAAGGATTTTTCCAGAAAGTACTGTACTGGAGAACATGTTTGAGCACCTTGCCTCTTTCCGTGGCTGTTACTTCTTCATGAATGCTTTCAGTTCGTCTGTCACCGCCTGTCACCGGCCCGCGGTATATATCCCGTGGCGATTCAAACAGAATCAAACTGGAATAGGACATTTCGCTCGCATATTGCACTTCACATGTCGCGCCACCGCCAGCAGAGCCCTGATATGAGTTCATTTCTCAGAAGCGATCACTGACGACTTGCGATGACTGGGTTAATCTGCTCTCGATAAACGCTGCTGTCTTGTAGCAGGTCTCGTCACGGTCCCGTTGGCAGTCATACATCATTGCCTCGCGCTACCACATGACAAAGACGGCGGTATTCTGACGAAGACTACAATGGGCTTTTGCGCAAAGTGTTGCGTTGAATCCCATTTATGGACTCGGAATGCACATCACTACACTCCTTCCACTGAAGTCTGAAAGTTATTTGCAACTATATTCAGAGTAGCGTCGGATAGATCGTATATCGTCGATGACTCAAGCCGAAAGAATTCGACTAACGCCTTCGGTCATTTCGAAACGAGGCACCCCTCACATGCTTGTTCGAGGGTGTCAAATTGCTCTGAATATTGTCTAACGGCAGTTAAACATGGAATCCTTTGATAGTAAATGTCCTGACCTTGTTCGAGCGCTGTCCGCAGTCTCACGATTCCACAACAGGCAACAGACCGCTTTCAAATTCGATTCCGCACCAAAACCTCATCAAACTTTTGCGAATATAAAACGACACTGGGGTCCAAGAATAAAGCGCCTTCACGCTCCCCCGTCTCCACCTGCGGACGGCGTTGCAATGTAAGTGAACCGCTTAGACGTAGACCCCTTCACTTGGCTGATCACTTGGACAGACCTGTCCATAAGGCCGTATCGACCACCTACTCTGGCACATGAGCGTTCCTACATTACACCTTCCAGATGACGATGAAGAAACAGCGCAAATATCCAACCGCCGTTACAGCCCGAGGTCTCAAATTTCCGACATCGCCGATGACGTTGAGCGCGCTCGCGAGGATCCTGCAGGCAGTGTGACCGGTAAGCAACATGTTTATGAGCACTATACATGAACGCTTAACTGACACCGTGACCAGAATTGATGGGTACCTCCAATGAACTTGATACTCGATTGCTTTTGCCAGTGGAACCAGCGCCGCCAAGCCTTGCGACCGTTGAACCGCCGTCATTTCCGGACCTGGACTCTGTCGATGATTTCATTTTTGAAGTGAAAATTTATCATGAGTTACTTTCTTAGCAGTTGCTTATTTCGTCTCTCATAGCTGGACGAAGGTACCGAGCCTTCACTTGATCCCCCAGATACATCCTTTGCCAAGGCGCCGTCACTTCTTAGCCGAGTCAGCAACCGGCTTCGACGAGAGCCATCTTTATCGGACGGCTCGTCCACCATTGCATCCTCCATTACTGCGCCATCGATTCGCTCATCCTTCACCAACAAATACGCTGCGACACTTGCGTCCGCAGGTGCTTTCTGCTTCGAATATCTAGAATCGCGACCGTGCCGGATTTATTCAGTGCGAACGTTCTGTGAAAGTTTGTTCAAGAGCTCTCGTGTAGTCGGTGCCAACATTGCATCTGCGAAGCGTTACGGAGACCGCAATGGTGTCCTCCATCGGTTCCTAATTCTCCACGTTGTTCGGACGGATGGAAAGGACTTTTATCTTCGGTTGGATCGTAGACGGGACCCTAAAGTTCCATTATTGGCTTTTGGCATGCAGGGACTACAAACTCGCCTTGCCAAGGACACAGTATGTCACTAACTTTGAGATGTTTATGACGCAACTTACGCACATTATCTGACAGGTAGCAATTTCCGGACGACTCGAACACCTCCATGACTACACTAAAGCTGGGGAGGAAGCCGCTATGTCTTTCGAAACCCCCCCTCCTCTGATTGCAGCCGCTCAGATCTTGTACTCTATCACGACGGAGTCTCAGGGGTACAAGTTGACAAAGGTATATGCCGCAGTATCATCCCTCTTGTTCCGTGTGTCCTTATATAATTACAACACAGGAGAACTGCTGGTTCTTTACATCCATGGTTCAAGATATCTTGGTGAGGAATTTTGGGGCGCAATATGAGAATGGCATTCTCAATCACCCGAAACTTGCAAGCGAACGTCGTGCGCAAATCTTGACTCACGCGTATCATGAAGCACGCCGTGAGGCGGACCGTGTGTCAGATGCCGTGCTGAGGCTGACAACATTACTTGAGAACTCGAGTTTAGAGGATGGAATTAAATCTTTCCTAATCACTCTCGGAGGCGCACATGTGAGAGAGTTGATGATTCAGCAAGCGTTACGAGAAAAATGCTAATCATCTCAGGCTAGGAGTTCATTTATCACAAAGCCGCTCATTCTGCACATCGCTTTGCTCGAAGTGCACAAGAGCTGCTCGTCGCTCTAGACAATAAACTTGACGAGCATTTGCATGCATGCTGCGGATCCCCGGGGGCCCCCATGCTATCCAGTCCAGCGTGAGTGTGTCATTCAACATTGCGTGTGGGAGATCACTTATGCGGGATATATGTAAACGTACCAGTGACCTGCTACTCCATCTTGCAAGAGTGAATCAGCGCCTCCCAACGTTGCCACACCACCCTGTGCCAGACAGGAATGACATGCAGAACATAATTTCTGCGATTGAAAATTGCGCTATCTCGACGGTGCGTTTTCAATAGTGCCATGCATTAACACAGCCGTTTATGGGTCAACACAGAACTCCGCGTCTTTATGTACGTGTGACTCTGTTGAACATCAACTTCGCTCGTCTTCCGCTTTTCAATTACGTATGCGACGGCTTGCATTATTCATGCTGGAGCGGCTGTCAGACTGTGACAAGCTTGACACGCTGCCAGAAATATGGCGTCTACGATTGAACGATGACATTCACGAGCTCCGATCCGAATTTGGAAAGCGGATATCCATCCAGCTACAATTCATATGCCGTCGTTGGATTGCTGTGCTTTGTGAGGCAAACTGCATGGATGATGAGATTATGGAAGCTTTATCACGCCGCACGCAAGCGCTCCGCATGTGGGTGGCAGCGATGGGAATCATGGGGGAGATGGAACAAGTGTGTCAGGGGTTGAATGATTTGTATGTGTGGCTGGTATGTATAGAAGCTGCAATGTAGATGCTTTTCTCATGTCGTTTGTAGCAAGTTCTCGACATCAAGAGGACGGTTTATGATTTGTATCGCTGGGTCGCGCACTCAAAGAACGCTCTCGCGACGTCGTCCCTAGCAATCCTTGGTGGCGGTCACCCATTTATCCCATCAAACAGCCCACTGCATGAAACATTCACGGGGGATGTGACCAGTCGAGGTCGGATTATCGCAGAACATGTGGACACAAGCCAAACATTGCCATCCCAAGTCCTCAGGATGAAGACAAGGAGCTCAATAAACGTTGCTGTATTTTCACCGGATGGCCGCCATCTTGTATCTGCCGAAGCGGATGGCACATTGTGTGTGTGGAATGCTGTGACCGGGACGTCTCTTCGACGGTTCAAAGGCCAGACTGACCATGTGTGGTCAGTTGCATTTTCCCCGGACAGCAGTCTTCTCGTCTCTGCCTCAGATGACGGCGCAGTGCACGTGTATGATGCCGTGACGGGAGCCCCCCTTAGACAGCTCAATGGCCACACGGATTGGGTGTGGGCAGTTGCGTTCTCCCCCGACGGCCGCTACCTCGCCTCCGCCTCAGATGATGGCACGGCGCGTCTGTGGGATGCAGTGACGGGAATATCCCTTCGGGAACTCAAGGGGCACACTGGTGGCGTGGAGTCAGTCGCGTTTTCCCCGGATGGTCGTCATCTTGCCTCTGCCTCAGCTGATCACACAGTACGTGTGTGGGATGTAGCAACTGGAGCATCCATTCGAGAACTTGAAGGGCACACTGCTTGGGTGGGATCAGTTGTGTTTTCCCCAGACGGTCATTATCTCGCGTCTGCTTCTCATGATTGCACCGTGCGCGTGTGGGGTGCAGTGTCGGGAGCGCCCCTTCAACAACTCAAGGGACACATTAATTGGGTGTGGTCGGTTGTGTTTTCCCCAGACAGCCGCCACCTCGCCTCTGCCTCATACGATTGCACAGTCTGCGTGTGGGATGCATTGATGGGAACGTTGCTTCAAGAACTCACGGGACACACTAATTGGGTGCGATCAGTTTCCTTTTCTCCAGATGGCCGTCATGTCGCCTCCGCCTCAAAAGACTGCACAATGCGTGTGTGGGATGTCGCCAAACCCAGCCACGTCATGCCGAGATGGCCGAGAGCCTTATTAAATTTCAAAGAATCCTCATTCTCATTCTCTGCCGATGGCTCGGTTCTTATTGTTCAACCTCATCTCAGCTCCCCTACATACCTGTGCTTCCCGAGTTTGGAGGTAACGGCTCGTCCGCCCCGCCCGCTACTTCCCTACTCTCCCATTCCATCTCCCTTCCTCTTTTATTTGGACAAGAATTGCCTCTGTGTCGATCGGGAAGGTCTCGAGCTTCACATCTATTGGCTCCCTGATTACTTTGAACCGGTTACTCCAGTGATTCAGCACGGGAATCACGTTTGCATTGGCGGAGAAGATGGAATGATCGCCTGTATTGATTTGGATGAACTTTCCGTTCCCGATCTCTAGTCAATTGCCTTTCGTTCTCTTCGCCTGGTTACATTTATTTTGCCACATCTAGTGCTTGAGAGGTATTGGCTTTTTGGGGATTTCTCACACCACTTGAACTCTCCCGGAGGTTGGGTTCTTGGTAATAAGGGCCCGGGAGATGGAAGACGAATTGACAGCCTTCGCAGACTTCGATGCTGCGATCGAATTACTGGCGAAATCGGCGGCAAAATGAGGCTTATCACGTCTCGGGGAAGCAATTGTGGTGATTGCAGCCTGCTGGCTTGCTCGCATCCCCGGTCACCGCGGCTCATCCTAGAGTCAGATTACCTACGTTCTCATGTCCTAGCTTTGCAGCTACTACAACGTACAATGCACGCACTCTATACTGCATGTGTGCATTACCGATAATTTCTAGACTGCGGCTAATCCGACAATTCAGTTTGAGACAATTTGTGTTTAATCTGAGGCACTCGTCCCGTTGGCAAAATATGATGCACCTGGCACATATTGACAGCATGGACACAACATTGACATGTGCATGTGGGCCTAGGCACCTGCTTACCGTGCGCGTGCTCACGAAAGCAACGTGGAATCACATCGAGTCGCACCTGGCAGTCATGAAAGGACCTCGACTCCGAAAGGGTGCTTTGTTACTTGTTTGAATATCTTGCGCGGCTCCTCGCATGGTGGCTATGTGCCTGGAATATTGTGATTCCGCCAGGTTTGATCCTTGACTAACCGAAATAAAACTTCCAACAACTGGCGCGTGTTTGCGCTGCACCTCGTGAATTCGCCCCTGCCAATATTACTCTTGTTAGCTCTGAGGACTCAAATGACTAGCGCTCGCGGCGAAAGAAACGATAGAAATGCCCGAGCCCTCGACGCTTTGGTCAGTGTGAATACGCAATCTGAGGTCTTGGGCCAGCATGCATATTTCCGACGCCCGAACGGCACACCGTGATGTTGCCAAGTCAGTGTAGTGTGCCTGCCTGGGGTGAAAGCATCCCAATAGCGTCAACACATGCAACGTTGGCTGCATAGATCAATCAAGTGGAAAAGGGAAGATTGGGCATGGTGTGGGGTCGGAAGCAAAGTGTGTGGTGACTCATTGATATAATGGATGCAAACAAATCCTAAGCGGATGCAGCGCATCTCGAGCTATCAAGCAATATTCCACCCTCCACATAACCATGGCAAAAGAAGGGGAAGAGGGAGCAGTTAACAAAAGGATTCTCCGGGGCCTGGATTGAACAAGCGCCCTCAAGATACAAGGCAGTACATTATAGTCTTGCGCTCTTCCAACTGAGCTACCCGGAGGAGCTGTTATAGTGGACGTTCCGATTTCTCCTGGTGCACACCGCGAGACAAAGTGATTCACAGTAGAAAGTCTCGAAGAAAAAAGGCTTTAGTCAACAAAAGACACCATATTGCCTGTAAAGCTCTAGTACTGGCAAAAGAGGTCTTAGTTGTGTCCCAAAAACCTCGCAGAAAATAGCAGACTCTTTCACGTCCACGTCGCGGCATTTTACACAGTGGCAGAATAAAACTAATAGTGCGGTTGTGACTGTTCACGATGCCAGAGTTCGCTGATACGATCGTCGAGGACGGGAATGGCTCGGATCGCTTTGAAAATAAACAGAAGTAAACAAATTAAATTTACAAGACAAATATTGAGACGGGAGCATTGATGGCATTAAGGAGTCGGTAGAGCTGACGAGAACAGCACATGAGGGCTGAGAACAATTCTGTTGTCGAGCAGAAGTGCTCCCCGCTCAGGTTTCAGGGTATAGTCAGCACGTGACCTTTATTTACTGCCCAAATAACTGTCAGCGCGCCCCTCACGACTCATCTTCCTCCTAACTACGAAGCGCCACCACTTTTGAATGTTCTTTACCAAGGATCCGAACAAACCTCCTGGAGTGTCTGCGTCTTCGTCTGCTGCTAAGAATGCGCTCTATAAACCTTTCAAAGTTCCCGCCATCGCAATGCCCGCCCAGCGTGTACAGCCCCAACGAAAGCGTAAGCGAATCTCTTACAAGAACCAAGATGGCGGGAGCGACGACGACTCCGATGATGATGACATCTCGCGCAAGAAGAAGAAACGAAAGGAAGATCGCGATGCTCTTGCAGACAGTGGGAACAGACCGTCACTTGGCAAACTGGCGATCAAGGACTTCACGAAGGCTGTGAGAGTTCAATTCTCTGTACCTACGATGCGTGCGAAGGATGGGAGCGTTATACGCGTCGTGATGTCGCGTAATGCTTTGGGCATTCGCCCTCTTGCGCAGATCCCTCCTCGACCTCTTCACGACCCCATGGCAGACCACGCCATTGTATTATACGACCCCACACTAGATGAACGCGAGACTGACGAGGAAAGAAAAGAGCGCCTTCTCAACAAGGCCAAGGAAGCCCTTGCCAAAGAGGCGGAAGAGAAGGCTGGCGCATCGAAACTGTTCAATCCACATAAAAGTCTGAAACAATTACTGGGTCTGGACGACGCGAAAAAGAAAGCGAAAGCCGTTGGAAATGCTAAAGTGCCCGTAGTCATTGATCCGATCATCGGTTCAAAACTTCGGCCTCACCAAATCGAAGGAGTCAAGGTACAGGATAAATTTCGCGTGTTCTTCTCTCACTTAGTGACACTCATGCGCCGTAGTTCCTATATAGGGCGTCGACTGGCCAACTGGTGGAGAACTATTATGGGTTTGTCGCTCCGCCTGAAGCACCTAGCCAGCACCTCACGTTCAAGGTGTCCACAGATGTATCATGGCAGATGAAATGGGTTTAGGGAAAACCATGCAGTGCGTTGCACTTCTATGGACGCTTCTCAAACAATCACCAAGAGCTGGAAAACCAACAATCGAGAAAGTCGTTATTGCTTGTCCTGCGAGCCTCGTGCGGAACTGGCAGAATGAAATCAGTTAAGCCCGCGAGTTTTTTCGCGTTTAATATTGATATCCGAGCTCATGGACTCTTGCGTCCTTCAGATAAATGGCTCAACGCGAACTCTGTTGGGTACCTCACTATCGACGGAAAGGGCACCAAAGAACAGCTCATCCATAACGTACGACGATGGGTCGCAGCCGCTGGACGGGCGGTTTCTCAACCCAGTAAGCCACTTGTTCGGTTCTCCTCGAGAGCAATGACGACTAACGCCTGCTTTCAGTTATGATTGTCTCTTACGAAACTTTGCGAAACCTGGCTGCTGAACTGAATGGATGTCAGATTGGACTGCTCTTATGTGACGAAGGCCATCGACTTAAGAACTCGGGTAAATTGTTTAAACTCAATTTTTGCGCAACATTGTACCAAACCCTAAATTCTCTTAGAAAATCAAACATTCCAAGCTCTGGATGGATTGAATGTTCAGCGGCGTGTTGTTATTACTGGTACACCAATCCAGGTACGAATCAACCGTACAACCTTCAAGTCAAACCGAGTAATGGATATGTTCCGCGTATAGAATGACCTGACGGAATATTTCTCGCTCCTCAACTTCGCCAATCCAGGATACCTTGGCTCCAAAGCTGACTTTCGCAAGAACTTTGAGCTACTCATAGAGAAGGGTCGCGATGCCGACGCATCCGGGAAGCACCGTGAAGCTGGTGCAAAGGCACAGGCGGCACTTGTGGAGTTGGTGAATAAATTTGTCATCCGTCGCACCAACGATCTTTTATCCAAATATCGTGAGTACCGTTGCATCGGTATTTGAGCACAGGCTCACC
>Ga0307508_10006310_pt1 | contig 11166 bp, 7 predicted proteins | sample 9_EM_MG_FD_203089 | JGI IMG/M metagenome (GOLD analysis project Ga0307508, IMG submission 203089) | Populus trichocarpa ectomycorrhiza microbial communities from riparian zone in the Pacific Northwest, United States - 9_EM | ecosystem: Host-associated > Plants > Roots > Unclassified | place...
AGCTGCCGAGCACGACGGCGCGGTAGCCCAAGGCGATCCAGCAAGCTTGGGGTGGCCACGCACGCAGCGAGCTCGATTGGCCGCAAAGCCGCCGGCTAGCCCAAAAAGCCCGCGCGCCGCCGACACCACCGCATCAGGCGTCGCGTTGAGGGTTTTCTTGCACCGGCGGAATGAGCGTTATTCGACGCTCGACGTCGTATCGCGCTGCGCCATGACGATCTTGTTGCCATAGGCGGGGGGCGGCGCGACGAGCGGAGGGGGCAAGTCGCGACGGCGCGGGCTGGGGGCAGCCCTGGTTTCGACGTCAGCCGCACTGGGCGGGGCCTTCACGGGAGCCGGAGCCGATGCGCCACATGCCGTGGCAAGCGTCGTCGCCGCTGCGGCGGCTATCAGAAAATACAATTGCCGCATGTTACCAATGTAGCAACATGCATCGTTCGCGCCAGCGGCCACGGCCATGACGCGAGCCAGCAATTTGCACCCCACGCGCGCCAAAATCTCTCGGCGATCGCGTCCCTCAAGACCCTGATCACTGAACTTGTAACGTCACGCGCGTGAAATCCACGCCACCACGATTGTCGTGGACGACCGCCCAGATTTGCAGCGGGCCAGGGTCTTTGGGGGCGCGCAGCTGGCCGCGATAAAGCGGATTCCAGCCGCTTCTCGAATCGTTGACGAGACGCACTTCGTTGATCGCGCCGTGGTCGACATAGTAGTTGATCCACATCTGCTCGGTCACGTTCGACTGGAACAAGTCGCTGCTGACCTGATCCTTTTCGACCTTCTGCGCGATGGCTGGGGCGACGTCGATGGCCGGGCACTTGGAGTCACCGTCGTCCGCGCAGGCCTTGATGCAGCGCTCGGGTGTGGCGTCGCAGTCGACGCTCACCGCGGCGGCGCCCTGGCAAGCTTCGCCCACGCAGTCCGACGGCACGCTGGCGTCGCCGACTTGAAACGCCACGCTACCGTCGGCGTCGAGCGTGAACGACGGATTTTCATTGGAGACGCCCTCGAACGAATAGATCGAGGAGTAACCGACCACGAAATCATCGGAGCTGAGCGGCTTGTCGGCAGCGTCGAGGCAGCGGATGGGTAATCCGCTCGAGCCATCCGGCTTCACTGGTGCATCGGTCACGAAGTCGATGCGCCCGGCGCACAGCGCGAAGAACACGACGTACAAGCCGTAGTGGGGTTGCCCCGGCTGAAACGGACCTTGGCGACCAGAAATGATGTTCTTGGGCACCGTGACGCTGAAGCTGTCGGCGTCGGGCTTACTGGGCGGGGGCAGCGTGCCGTCCAGCAGCTTCTGCACATACTGAGGGAAGCAGCTGTAATACAGATCGCCCGCCGGGTTGATGCAGCCGCCCAGGAACATGCGCTGCACGTCGGTGCGGCCCTTGGCGTCGTCCCACAGCATCTGTAGCTCTACGGTGTCGCCAGGCTGCGCGTACGGCTTGTCTTTCTTTACGGCCAGCACGCGCAGACTCTTGATCTCGTTTCCCGGATCGAAGTTCGCGCCGCAGCCGACACTCGCGCCTAGCGCGAGCGTCGTAAATAGCCATGAAAACGCGCGCTTCATAGGTCACCTCGGATACCCAGGCTGGGAATGATCGGGATGCCGGTTTGGTAGCTGCGGCGGCTGAAGTCGAAGTTGTAGACGAAGCTCTCGGCCGCCGGGTGATTGTAGGCGTTCTGCACGTCCAGGTAGGCGGACAGCGCCCAGGCCTTGAATTGCCAACGCTTGTCGATGCGCACGTCGAGCTGATGAAAGAGTGGCATGCGCGCCGTGTACGGCTTACCCTGCAGCGCCACGTACGAGCCGGCGTCCGCCGAATAAACGGCCGGTAGCGAGGGCGGCCCGACCACGGGCGTGTCGAGCGGGCCCGAGACGATGCGGAAACGCGCGCCGAATTCCCAGCCGCGACCGAGCCGATAACTCCCCAAAATGATCAGGTTGTGCGTCTGATCGTACTGGAACAGGTACTGGTCGCCGAGCGGCGAGTCTTTGCGCACGCTGCGCGACAGCGTGTACGAAATCCAGCCGAAGAAATGGTCGTCCGGCTTGAACTTGATCAAGGTCTCGATGCCCCTGACGTTGCCGGTGCCCAGGTTGTTGTAGGCGTAGCCGCCCGCAGCCGTGGGCCCGCGAGCGACCTGATTGGTGAGGTCTTTGTAGAAGGCCTCGACGCTGAGGTCGATGTGCCGCGTCAGCTCTTGCTCGACACCGAGGGCGTAGTGCACCGAATGGTTGGTGCCAATGTTCGGCGTACCGAACACCGGATCGGTCTCTTGGAATTCGGGTGGCTGATCGTACACACCGACGCCACCCTTCAGCGACGTGCGGCGCACGAAGGGAATGCCCGCGCCCGGATCGGCACCGGCGCCCTTGACCAAGTCGTAGCGGGCGTTGATGCGCGGGCTGAAGTCGGCGTGTCCGGAATCGCGCGCGAAATCCACGCGCACACCCGGCACGACGCGCAGCCGGTCGAGCGGCGTAAGCTCGCCCTCGACGTACCAGGCAGGGCGAAAATTGAAGCCCGAGTCTTGCGACTGCTGCAGCGGGCGCGTCGCGAACGGGCCAGGATCTGGCTCACCGGGCCGCGGCGGCTGCGGCGCCCGCACCAAGACCTTGAACGGTGTCATCGCGAAATCCAAGCCCGCGTTCAGCTTGACGCCTTTGGCCACCTTGGCGCTCAGCTCTTCGCGCCAATAGATGGGATGCAGGTCGAGATCGAACCTCAAGATGCCGAGACCGAAGTGCACCTGGTCGCGACCGACGCTGAGCATGCTGTTCAGGTCGACGGCACTCGACAGCTTGGCCTCGTTCACGACCTGACCGCGAATGAACGACTCGCCGAATTGCAGGCTGCCACCAAACACCGGATCTTGCGCGGCCGGATCGGTGATGATGATATCGAAGCGGTCATCGGAACCGAACAGGCGCAGGCTGGTGCGCGAACCGGTCGTGTTGTGCTCGGCGATCAGCTGGTAGTCCGAGTAGACGGGCGCGGCGGTGACGCTCGAGCCGGCCTGCTCGAGCACGGGCTTGAGCCACTTGTCGAACCAGCTGTAGCGGCCGGCGGCCGCGAAGCTCCAACCCTTCATCGGCAGCGGGCCCTGCACCATGGCGCGCAGATCGATGAGATCGGCCTCGACCATGCCGTGGAAGCAGCCGGTCTTGTCCGTCGGCTTGCCGTAGTCGGCGTTGCACTTGGTGTCGGGCTTGCGCAACGCGACGTCGACGATGCCGCCGTCTTTGCGGCCATATTTGGCGCTGAAGTTTCCGGGATAGAAGTCGATCTGGTCCAGCAGCTCGGTGGGCACGACGCTGGACAGGCCACCGAAGTGATAAATCAACGGCACGTCGGTGCCATCGATGAAATATGCGGTGCCCTGCGGCGAGGACCCGCGCACGATGAGCAGGCCGGCGAGCCCCGGCGGCCGCGCGACGCCCGGCAAATTTTGCAGTGAGCGGAGCGCGTCGCCGCTGGTACCCGGGATGCGGTTGATCTCGCGGCGCTCGAGCGTGCGGCGCGTGACCTCGCGCGGGGGCCGCTCGCCTTTGACGGTGATCTCGAGTCCCTCCGAAACCGGCGCGACGCGGTATTTCACGTCGACGGCCTCGCCGGCCACGACGTCTTCGTCGCTCTCGAACGGATCGAAGCCCGAGGCGTTGACCTTGAGCTTGTATTTGCCGGGCAAGAGCTGCGGCAACTTGAAGCCGCCCGCGCCGTCGGTCGTGGCCCGTTGCACTTTGCCGTCGGGTCCGACCAGCACGACTTCGGCACCGGCCAACGGCGCTTCGGTGCCGGCGATGAACAGCACGCCGTCGAGCTCGCCATGGGTGGGCGGCGGTGGCGGCGGCGCTTCGACCACCTTGAGCGTGAAGGCGTAGCTGTATTTGATCTTGACTGCGAACGGCACGCCGTCGCGCGTGGCCGGCTTGAACTTGAACCTGAGCGCCGCCGCTTGCGCCGCTTCGTCGAAGCCGTTGCCCGCGGGCTCGACAACGTCGGCCGCCGTGACGTTGCCGTCTTTGTCGATCGTCAGCTTGAGCACGACGTTGCCTTGGACGCCGGCTTTCTCGGCTTCGGGCGGGTACGGCGCGTTCTCGAAATGAACGATCTCCGGCATGACCACGACGGGCTGCGGCGCGGCCGGTGGCGTGTCTGCCGGCTTCACCACGACGCTGCCAGGGCCGGCAGGACTGGAGTTGTAGTCACCTTGCTGCTGCGCCGAAGCAACGCTCGGCGTTAGGAGCAAGGCAAGCGGTAGAACCTGCGCGAACGTCCACCGCGGAGCGCCGCCCCGCATCCCACGAGCTTTTTGGGCCAAGACGCTACTCACCGGCAACCCGTCTAGTGCGAATCCCCAAAGGTGACAAGGCCTTGGCGCCGAAGAGCGATTGGGTGAAAAGGCCCCAGCACCCGTGTCACTGAAGCTTGCCACCTGGAACGTGAACTCCATCCGCGCGCGGCTCGACGCCGTCCTCAGCTGGCTCGAGTCCGAGCAGCCCGACGTGCTCTGCATGCAGGAGACCAAGGTCGAAGACGACGACTTCCCGAGCGACGAGATGCAGATGCTCGGCTACGCCGTGGCCATGGCGGGGCAGCCGACCTACAACGGCGTCGCGATCCTGTCGCGGCTGCCGATGAAGGAGATTGAGATTGGGCTCATCGGCACGGCGCCCGACGCCGATCGGCGTCTGATTGCAGCCAGCCTGGGCGGGGTGCGCGTGCTTTCGGCCTACATTCCCAATGGGCGCAGCGTAAGCTCGCCGTCCTTCGCCGAAAAGCTGGCCTGGCTCACGCAGCTGCGCCGCACGCTGACGGAGCGCGAGCGAGGGCGCGACGTGTTTCTGGGCGGTGACTTCAACATCGCCAGCGACGAGCGCGACCTGTTCGACCCCGAAGCCTTTCGAGGCAAGACGCACTTTCACCCCGACGAGCGGGCGGAGCTCGATGAGCTACGCCGACTTGGCTACGTCGACGCGTTTCGCAAGTTCGACGAGCGCAGAGGTCAGTACAGCTGGTGGGACTACCGGGGCGGCTCCCTGCGCAAAAACGAAGGCCTGCGCATCGACTATGCGTTCCTGTCGCCTGGGCTCGCGGCGCGCTGCAAGTCTTGTCGCATGGACGAAAAGCCGCGCCACGAAGCCAATCCGTCAGACCACATCCCCGTCGTCGTCGAGCTGGATTGAGCCCTCGAGCAGCGCGGCGGCAGCACTGAGCGAGATACGTCCGTTTTGCTGCACGCGCTCGAGCTCGGGGCGCCGTGCGAGCTCCGTCGCAACCCGGCAATAACCCGTCAGGTAGATGAGCTCGCGGCCCAAGCCTCCGCCGCGATGCACTCGGCAACCGAGCTCGATGGCCGCGGAAGCGGTCGCGCCGGTTTGGCCCAGCAGCGTCACGGTGTCCCAAAAGCTTGCACCCTCGCGCACGCTGGCAGCGGCGATGTAGCGGCGCCCGAGCTCCTGACGCCGCCCGGCCTCGAGCAAGCCGGCGCGCTCCTCGAGCAAAATGGCGCGCCCCTCCTCGTCTTCCGAGGCGCCAGCCGTGCCAGCGCTGAACGCGCCGCCCAGCACTTGGCCGCGGACCCGCGGCGCGACATGACCTTCGACCTCGTGCAAAGCGATGCGCCGAGCGACCCGCGACGTGAGACGCGCGCCGGGCCGGAGTCGGACCACGCCGTCGGCGACACCGGCCAGCGAAACCAGCCCCGGAGCCAATTCGAGCCGCACCGCGAAGCGCTCGCGCGAGAGCAGCCGCGAAATGTGCGACCATAAGCTGTCGGGGTCGCGCTGATCGTCGCTAATGTGGAGAATTTCCCGGTCTTCTTGGGGGGTCGCGCCGGGCGACGCGGTCAGAAACTGCTGGGCGAGCCGCGCCATAGCCTGCGGCTCTTCCGGTAGCGGGAAGCGCCGCGCAGCCAGCTCAGCAAACCCCGCGGCACCCACGCGCTCCGCCAGGGCCGCCGAAAGCTCGAGCTCTCGCGCCCGCCCGGCGAGCAGCTTCTGTTCGGTCTCGCCGCGGTCGAGCGCCGTTGCAAGGTCGCTCAGCTCGCGGCGCAAATCGCCGAGCGGCAGCGGCGCCGCGTAGCTGAGCTCCGGCTCCGGACGGCGGCCGGCTTCGAAGCCTTGCAGCAGGCGCGCCTGCTCGCTCGCCAAGTTGAGCGGCCGCACGCGATCGAGCAGGGCAATTAGCCCCTCGCAGTGTTTCAGCTTCAGCGCGGCTTGCGCCGCGGCCAAAGTCAGCGCGTGACGGCGCCGCACGCTCACAGCTTGTTGGCGGCTATGTTCGCGAGCTCGCTGCGCTCTCCCTTGGCGAGCAGCATGTGACCCACGAGCGGCTCGCCGCGCAGCCTGTCCGCCGCGTAAGAAAGGCCGTTGGTAGAGCTATCCACGTACGGGTTGTCGATCTGAAAAGGATCGCCGGTGAGCACGATTTTGGTGCCCTCGCCGCAGCGCGTGATGACCGTCTTCACTTCGTGCGGCGTGAGATTTTGGGCTTCGTCGACGATCACGTACTGCGACGGCAAGCTGCGGCCGCGAATGTAGGTGAGCGGCTCGACCTGCAGCTGCCCGGATTGGAACAGCTCGTCGTAGCCGCGCACGCCGCGGCGTTTGCCGCCGCCCGCCACCAGCAAAAATTCCAAGTTGTCGTAGATCGGCTGCATCCACGGGTTCAGCTTCTGGTCGACGTCGCCGGGCAAAAAGCCCAAATCGCGCCCGAGCGGCATCACCGGGCGACTGACCAGCAGCCGGGCGTACACGCCTTCTTCGACCACCCGCTTCAGACCCGCGGCCAGCGCCAGCAGCGTCTTGCCGGTGCCCGCTTTGCCGACGAGCGTGACCAAGCGTACGCTCTCGTCGAGCAAGAGATCGAGCGCGAACGCTTGCTCACGATTGCGCGGACGAACGCCCGACAGGCCCTCGCGCGGCACCTTCAGCGCGCGAATCTCGCCGGTGTCGGCGTGGAAGCGCCCAAGCGCCGTGCGCGGTCGTTCGGCGTCGTCGCGCAAGACGACGCACACGTTCGGGGGCAGCTTTTCGCCCTCTGGCGGCTTGAGCGAACCCGCGCTCATGAAGCGATCCAGCTCGGCCGCGGTGAACGGCAGCTCGATGGTGCCGGACTCGAGGTGCTCGAAGTCGACCGCCTGGTTCTCGTAGCTCTCGGTCGTGAGCCCCAGCGCATCGCCACGAATGCGCAAGTTCACGTCCATGGTCACGAAGATGGTCGGCCTGTCGGGGTGCGAGTCGCGGATCGAGAGCGCCGTCTGCAAAATGGCGTGATCGCCGGAGCCGGGATTGAGGGCGATCGGTAGCTCGGCGCGCGTCTGCGGTACGAACACGCGCAGCGTGCCCTCGTCGCTCAGCGCCACGCCGCCGGACAGCGGCCCTTTGACGCGCAAGGCGTCCAGCAGCCGCGACACGGTGCGCGCGTTGCGTCCGCGCTCGTTCGAGTCGCGCTTGAACTGGTCGATCTCCTCGATCACGTAGATCGGCAGGAACAGATCGTTGTCCTCGAACTTGAAAATTGCGTGGGGGTCGTGCAGCAGGACGTTGGTGTCGAGGACGTAGTTCTTCTTCATCTCGGAGGGTGCCTGCTCGCGAAATTTCGCCCACGCGGCAGCGGCCCGATAGCCTTGTCCCCCGCCCCCGGCAAGAGCCCGCGGGCGTGCCCCGCCACGCTTCGCTTCGCTTTCGGGCTATTGGCCGAAATCTTCGCTATAAAGCCGACATGACGCGCGAGCTTGCCCTGTGCCTCTTGGCGCTCGCGTACGTCGCGTTCGCGGCGGCGCGCGGCGGCGCCGGCGGCTCGGTGCTGCTCGTCACGGGCGCGACCTGCCTCGCATTCGTCACCGTGTACCGGCGCTGCCAGGTGGCGGCCGGCTCCGACCGGGTGAGCGTGACAGCGCGCCGGGCGGGTTGGCTGACGGCTTTCGGCATCGCGCTGTTCATTGAAGCGCGCTCCGGCGGCCCGGGGCGCCCGGGCCTCGACGCCGCCGCCAACTTGGGCGTTGGCATCGCGTCGGTGAGCGCGCTGGTCGCGCTGGGCCGCATCACACCGCTCGGCGGCATGCTGACTGCTCCCAAAGCCACCGCGTCGCTCGACGGTGCGGCGTTCAGCGGGCTGCTCTGGGCCATCGCCACCACCATTCCGGCAGCGCTCACGTTGATGCCGGGGCGCTTCCTGCAAGATCCGTTGCTCATCGACTATGCCACGACCAGCGCGGCGACTGGCTCGCTGCTCGTACAATGCGCGGCGAGCCTGCGGCTGCGCAATCTGCGGCGCGTCGAGCTGGGCGTGGGCGATCGCGCTTCGAGCGCCTTCGCACTGTCGGTCACGGCGCTGCTCGTGGCGGTGCTGGGAGCGTCATTGTCGCTCGCACCGCCGGATCGCTTCTTGCCTGCCGCGATGTGCGGCGCCGCGGCGCTGGCGGCGTGGGCCGCTACGGCGGCGGAGCCGACCAGCGTCACGCGCGCCTTGCGCGGCATTCTGGCGGTAGCGATCGCCGGTGTGCCGGTGGTGGTGGCGGCCGGCACCCTGGCCCATGCGCGGCCCGGGGCGAGCGGCAGCATCTTGATCGGCGCCTCACTGGCCTGCGTTTTCGTAGGCCTTTTGGCGCATCGCATCGCGCGCCCGCTCGGCCCCGAGCAGTCGCGCTGGCTGCTGTCGATCGAAGCCGCCAGTCGCGGCGCGCTCTCGCCCGACCCCGACACGGCGCTCACGGCGGCTCTCGGAGCGCTGCAAGCTACCGCCGCTTCCGGCAACGCCCGCGCGGAGATTTGGCGGCAAGGGCCGAGCGAAGTCTTGACCGTCGACGTGGCCGGCTACCTGCACGTCGAGCGCGCCGAGGCGCCCGATAGACTGTACGAGCTGGCTCTGGGCGAGCCCGAGCGCACCTTGCGACTCGACGCGCTGGCGGCGGTCGAGGTGCGGCGCCCTGAAGTGCGCGGCTTGCTCGCCTGGTTTCGCGCGCGGGGCGCCTACTCGGCGACGATCGTTTGCGACGAAGACGGTCCGCTCGGCTTCGTGCTCTTACCGGGCGAGAGTCGCAATAGTCCGCTCACGCTCGAAGAGGCGCGCGCGCTCCGCACCCTGTCGGATCGTATCAGCTCGCTGATCTCGGTGTCGGCGGCGCTCTCGCGCGCTCGCGAACGCGAGCTCTTGGCGCAGACGCGAGCCACGGCGCTGGAGCAGGAGTGTGAGCGACTCACGCACGCGATCCGGGCACAAACCACGCGCCATCGCTTGCCGGCCGAGCGTCTTGCGCGGCAGGTGCGAACCACGGCCTTCAGCCCTGCCGCGCGCATGGCGCTCGACAGCCTGACGCGGCTGGCCAAGCTCGACGCGCCGCTAGGTCTGATCGTGCCGCCCGGGGTCGACGCCGAAGGCTTCGCGGCGCACGTGCACTTGTCGAGCCCGCGCGCCGACGGCCCGTTCGTCACGATCGACGCCACCGAGCGTGAGACACGCGATCTCGAGAGCTGGCGCGCCCCCGAACGCTCGCCGCTGGTAGCGGGCGACGGCGGGACGCTGCTGATTCTCGGTGCGCCAGCTCTGCCGCGAGAGGTGCAGGAGCACCTGGTGCAATTCCTGGTGACGCGAGCGCACGCCGACTCGCCCTCGCAGCTGCTGCCGGTCGGGCTGATCTTCGGTTTGCCCACCAGCGCGCAAACGCTACTCGGAGCTGGGCGCCTGCACGAAGCGCTCGCGCGCGCACTGGGCGGCCGCGAGCTTCAGTTGCCGCGGCTAGCCGAGCGCGCGGAAGACTTGCGCGCCCTCGTGCTCGAAGCGCTCAGCCGCTTCGGCGTCGCGACCTCGGGGGAGCCGCTCGGCATCGAGCCGGCGGCGCTGGCGGCGCTCGGCGAGCACGAGTTCCCGGGCAACGAGCTGGAGTTGTTCGGTCTGATTTCGCGCACGGCGGCCACCGCGCACGGACCACGCCTCACGCTGACTGATCTCATGCAAGGCGGGCTGGGCACGCCCGCAATGGAGGCCGCGCCCGGCGCGGCCGACGAAGACCCCAGCCTGACCCCTCCTCCGTCGCTCGCCGTGCGTCGGCGTTCGTTGCGCCGTGTTCCCGGTCGCTGAAGCAGAGGCCAAGGCGCCCGAGCGCTTGGTCATTCAAGCCGAGGCGCTCGAGTGGCTGCGCCAAAACCCCGCCCAGCCGAGCGACGCCGTGATCACGTCCCTGCCCGACTTTTCGGAGCTGCCGGCGCTCGGCCCAGGCCTCGATGGCTGGAAGCGCTGGTTCGTGGACGCCGCGGCCGAGCTGCTCCGTTGGCCTGTCGCCGGTATGCCTTGCCTGTTCTTTCAGAGCGACGTGCGCCACCAGGGCACGTGGATCGACAAGGCTTACTTGGTGCAGCACGCCGCCGAGCGCGCCGGGGCCACACTGGCCTTTCACAAAATCGTCTGCCGGCATCCGCCCGGCACGCTGACGCAGGGCCGCGCCAGCTACTCGCACTTGCTCGCGTTCACGCTCGGCCCGGCGCTGATCGCGAAAAAGCCCAGCGCCGACGTATTGCCCGACGCCGGTGACATGCCCTGGAGCCGCGCCATGGGCACGGGCGCCTGCGCCGCCGCCTGCCGCTTTCTGCTCGACGAAACTCCCGCCCGTCGCGTCGTTGACCCGTTTTGCGGCAAAGGCACGCTGCTCGCCGTCGCGAATTCGCTGGGCCTCGACGCGCTCGGCGTGGAGATTTCTGCAAAGCGCTGTCGGGCGGCCAGAAATTTGGTGTTTCAGGCGCGATGAAGTGCCAGAGACAGTTCGCGCTGGTACGGTCTAACCCCACGCACACGAGGGGCTCGCGGCTCCCGCTGGGCGCCGAAGAGCCTTCATTTGTCAGGCGGATTGTCGCGATAGGCGGCGATCAGCGCGGCTTTGTCGCGCGTGATCGCGAACGCCTGATGAGCGTCGTCCCACACGGCTTTACTGCGCGTCAGCATGCGAATCTTGGCGTTGCGCTGGCTCTCGATCGTGGCTCGGGCGACGACGTCCAAGTCGTCTAGGTCGCCGTCGAGACGGATGGGGCTGGAGCCCTTGAGCTTGTTGAACGCCGCTTGGCCCGCCTTCGAGGCGACCGTTTTCAAGAAGTCCTTGGCGGCCTCTGGCTCGCGGTCGCCAGCCAGCAGCGCAAACACGTCCACGCCGTAGAGG
>Ga0307508_10006311_pt1 | contig 11165 bp, 15 predicted proteins | sample 9_EM_MG_FD_203089 | JGI IMG/M metagenome (GOLD analysis project Ga0307508, IMG submission 203089) | Populus trichocarpa ectomycorrhiza microbial communities from riparian zone in the Pacific Northwest, United States - 9_EM | ecosystem: Host-associated > Plants > Roots > Unclassified | place...
TTTTTTTTTTTTCCGCAGAGTCTCGGAATTGCGTTTGCTTCATTCCACAGTTCCATGGGACTTAACGTTTCGTACGTCTTCGATGCATCCTCTCAATCGCGCACTTTCTAACTCTCGCACCCCCCAGGCTGGTGTCCACGGCTATCACTGCGTAAGAGCTTTATCATTCTCTTAACACTCCCACAATGACATTGTTATTTATCAAACACTGCTCTTGCCATAGGTTGACTCAGGCTTGCGGCATTATATCCGTCTCCGTCCCTCACTGGCTCAGTATAATCGCATGGGGAACCGTCATGAAAGCGGGCAGTCGCATCATGGCAATCAATGAATTTGTAGGATTACGCTTGAATTGCACCGCAGAAGAAGTCACCTCGGGTGTGTGCCTCGCTCAGACGGGTGAGCAACTGCTTGAGATATTGGGCTTCCGAGATCTCAATACGGCCAAGTTCATGGGCATCGCGGTCGCGATTTCAGTCACGAATAGACTCATTGCTTGGGCTGTATTAAAGCTTAAACTTCTCAGTTTGTGACGTACAGCGTGTCTTGTTATCTTGTACCCAGTGCGATTTCTCGCATACGTTTCCTCGTCACCTCTTCGGGTGGTAAATTGTACATGCATTGATGTTTTATTTTGTACATGCGTAGCCGTAACAAGTGCAACTAGTGATTCTACGTTTTACCACTAAGCACCATATTGTTGATTTTCCGTGACTTTCTTGTTGTTGAAGGGCTCTCCCAATTTTCGATAATTTGCTACCAAGCCCACGGATCGTACCCGATAAGGAACGGACGGAGCAAGTAGTCAAAAAAAGACGAACAATCTACGTTCGCTTTTGAAGCGGGCTGTGAGATGGAGCAAAGGCTTCTCTCAGCACCATTCGCTACTCGCCAGAATGGAGTCTGAAGGACAAACCATATAAGAACAGTATTACACCAAGTAATTGCATGCCACCACTATACAGCGCTACAACATGCCAATTGCGGTTTGACGACGTTAAGATGTAGCCTCCCAAGGTCGGGCCAGCCATGTAGCCTGACCATAACCCCAAAAGTCAGCCACCGTCTCATATTCACAGCGAATGGACTGCAGGTCTACTGTACCGGGCAAATTCGACAGAAAGAGCAAACCGGATAAGCTTGCAAGCTGGTCGTGACCAAACAACTGTGCAGCTGCAGGCGTCAATAAACTGATGACAACGCCACCCCAAAATCCATAGCTAACAGCAAAAACGAGGATGCTCCCCAGGCTCGATGCAAAGTCCCAAATGAGGACTTGTGTAAGGCCGGAGACGAGTATGGAAAACATGAAAGTATTGACTGGCCCGAATTTGTCGGCGCCAAGGCCAACGAGGATCCGCCCGATTGCGGCGGAATAATTCATGACGAGGATGGGGACGGTGGACAGGAAGGGGGAGATTTCGGGGTTCTTGTCTCTGGTGAAGACTGAGATGAAAAAGTACGGCGTCAGGTAGCCACTGAGGCACGTCAGCAGGTCGGCCGGGGTCGTGACAGCAAGAACAGAACGGGGATCCAGGCAGAGCCAACAATGAGTATGGATCAAAAACAAAGAATGCAACATGAGTACTTGGCCACCCCGTGTAAGAGAGCCGCAGGGAACAATGCCGTGCCAATTTTTGATGCTCACAAAACGGTCACTGCAAGAGACAGCGTCATGCTCCAAAAGACGCCATTCCGGAAAAGTTTGGAATCAACCCAGTGAATGCCGGGAGGCGGCACCGACAGTCTTGATCTCGGCTTGCGTTCTTTCAAGAGAAGGAATGCGACGGCAAGTACAGTGCCATTGACGAACGAATAGGCAAGAAGCGTTTTGTGCAATCCTAGGCGATTCAGCATCGCCTGCAGAATGAGGGCAGTCGTGCCCCCACCTTGATTATTAGGAATCCATCAGGGCTCCTGGTCACAAAGTTGGCAAGAGAAGCATACCTAGGGAGCTACCAGCGATAGCGATGCCTGTAGCAAAGCTTCTTTTTTTCTGGAACCATTGACTTGGATATGCACAGACAGTTGGGAAGAGTATACCATTCACTAAGCCTTGTAGCACGCCCTATGCGTATGCAAACATAGTGAATCTGTGAGGCATAGTCGGGAGTAATGGGAAGCAGCCGAACCTGCGCCAAGAAGAAATGCCAGAGTTGCGTACACCATGCTGAACCGAACCATTGAATAACGCTTATAACAGAACCTAGAATCACGAAGGGCTGCCTCGTTGAGAGGTTAGGGATATAATCGCAGTTGTTTGAATGTTGGATTACCTTGTAACCACTGAGAAGGCCAATAAGCGCAGGCGACGAGTACCAGAATAGGCACTCACTATCGATCCTCCAGCTTCCCGAATACGAACGCTGTTGGCGCGATAATCTAGGCACACGCGGAGGCGACGAGTCATTCTACAGAAGGGAGGCTGTTCATCGATACATACGCCACAAGCTGTCGCACCAAGTAAGCTAAGAATGGTCTGGCGGATTCATGTGAATGATTAATAGTTCGGGAGGATGAACATGTTTTTACCTCGGTAGCTTCAGGGAAGACATGGTCTTTATAATACTGCTGAAATACACCCCATGCTAGAGGATTGCCTGTGCGGAGGGTGAGCGCAAATCATTGAGCAGAAGCCCACAATATTCCGTACCGAGCGTCACAGTGGCTTGGAGAAAGCAGCCAGCCACCACGAGCCAACCTCGCCCCCCTTCAGGATAATCCTCCTCGAAATTATCGGGGAATTGGGAAACAACTGAGGCCTCGATCGGAGATTCAATGAAAGACTTGGCGTCACCATCAGGCGAGGCTGCTTGATCCACAGAAGGGACGATCTTTTCTGCCATTGGGGACTCAGGATGGCCATCTTACGTTGCTTAAAACACCTGAGAGGCTTTGGAGGGGCAAGATGCCGGCCCGACGGTCCGACGAAAAGACATGCCGTCCTCGGCAAGACACACACAAGCTGACTGAGATAGACGCCTGGAGCATATGCAGAATTCAAAATAATCGCGGACCTGACTCGCGAGTCACAAGGCCATGAATGTGTGGGACCCTTGCAAGCTTGAATGCGCACTGCACGGCCGAAAACGGGCAATTTATTCGCAGCGCTCGGGATCGCGATACTTTCTTCCTTTGGGGGGAGAAAATGGGCACCTAATGTGTTCCAGTTTGGGTTCAAAGACGGAATATTAATACTAGTAAACAACAGTAATCTTAATTGACGGGCCATTCAATTGCCGGGTCCGTGGCAGTGCGGCTTGAGGATTCTCACAAGGTCTCCGATGTCGAAACTTGGAAAACAACCTGCAGTGGACTCGGACGACGATGTAGATGATCTCGATGGTGAGATATGCACCTCGATTCATGGACGCGTGACGATTCAATTTCATTTGAGACGTCCTGGATGCCTTCAAACCAAATTCTAAACCAAAGCGTTCTGCACCCCAACCACCCCCTATGGATCCTTCGGCTTCCTCTACCGGCCTAGGGAAAGACTCATCCCTAGAGGAGGATCCTGCTGATCTCTACGGAGAAGATTTTGCGGCACAACTACAGGCGGGTATGACGGAATTGCTCAACGAACTGGGCCAGGCACCGAAAGACGGAGAGGACCCTCAGGAAATTGAGGAAATGCGGCAAGCCTGGGAAAAGATGCTCATTTCGGGTATGGATGCTGGCGGTGCCGATGGGGTGAACATACCAGGCGTTTTCGGCGGTACGCCACCAACTGCCGGCCCTGCGCCACCGCCGCGAAAAGCAAAAGAGGACTCTGCTGGTTCGAAATCCGGATCTTCAAGCAAACACGACGGGAATGACTTTCAGAAGACGATTCGTCAAGCAATGGAAAAGCTCAAAGACAGCGAGGAGGCACTTAAGGTGTGTGGTACATGTGACCTATGACTTTTGTGCGGCTGATGAAAAATGTTGTTTAGGCTGCTTCTGAAAATGGTAGTGATCCTCTGGCGAAGCTCCTTGCTGATTTGAATGTCGATGATCTTGATCTGGGGAAAGACGGCGATGGAGGCGATATGCAGAAAATGCTCGAAGGCATGATGGCGCAACTCATGTCAAAGGACATCCTATTTGATCCATTAAAAGAACTCGGCTCTAAGGTGCGTCGCCGCTATCTTCTACTTGGCCCCTTGAAGAATGGCTCATGCAAGTTCCGTGTGATAGTACCCTGACTTCCTGAAAGATAACGTATCTAAGTTGCCTGAGGAAGATAGGGGGAGATATGAAAAGCAGGCAAACAAAGTCAAGGAGATTGTTGCCCTCTTTGAGAAATCGGACTACTCGGATGCGAACCCGGAATACCAAATGCAGATCTTGCAGCTGATGAATGAGGTGTGTGGCACATCAACCGCACCCACAATTGCGCTTTTCTGATTTGTTGAATCACCTCCTGCAGATGCAATCTTATGGCTCACCACCAACCGAGATCATGGGTGAAATGCCGCCTGGCATAGTGCGTAAAGTATACTTTCTTCCCTATGTTCTTGATAATGACAACTTGTACAGAGCCTGGGGAACGACGGGATGCCAGATCTCGAGAACTGCGTTATATCTTAGAGCGGCATGTCTTATTCGGACTGTAATAGTGTAGATACTTAAACGTCAATGTGTATCATACTTGGGAGGCACCTTGTGGCAAAGTCACGGCAAGGGTTGACGTGTCACTTGTTGTAGTGATTCCCTCGTGACTCCCATCCTCTGCATTTCTTCCCGAAACGCCTCCACTATTTCGCTTTCAACTGCATAAACGTTGCCGCTCTCCTCATCTTCGCCTTCGGTGCTACCCGAAGAATCCTCCTCCCGTACTTGCACCTCCCACTCAATTCCATCGATTCGTCGGGCACACCATCGACCGACTTCAGCGAGAAAAGCACCGGCCGACGAATCCGGCCTGCTTTTCCGTTGCTCATAAGCCTCACGCACGATTCGATCCAACCAACTCTCCGAAGTCTTCCTCACTGGAGTCACCATTCCCTCGTTCCCAGCGCTTCCATCTGTGTCACGCGTGCTCCTCGCCATAAATATGTCCCCAGCGTCAGCGTCGCCTTGGTTTCTAGTTAGGTACGCGGCCCTCCAGATGTATATCGCATTTAACGAAGAGATATGATTCTCCATTATGCAACGCCGCAATAGGTTGAATAATGAAGGGGGAAGTAGATACTTGTCGGCAGCAACCAGCAGGTCTGCTGCCAACCTCGCAGCACTGACAGGCCCAGCCCATCTTTCCCAGGGAGGGACCGGGCGGCCTATGAGAAGCGGAGGGAGAGCGTTGCAATAGAGGTAGTACACCAAGCTGTATGTCGTTATATATGACTCGTCTATCACGGTTTTTAGACACGCATCCGCGGAGTCAACATATTGCTCAGCGTTTTGCGTTCTGTTGGATAGGAGCATGCGAAAGTATGAGGAGCGCGTCCCTATTATGATGCTGTGGGCAAGTATTGGTGGCGCGCCATGTGTCAAAGAATGAATGGCAACGTCAGGTCTGGACACAACCGACGAAGGCAATGACCCTGGTCCCGGACTTCCTTGGGTTGGATGCCAGAGAGGAGCCAAATGTTTTGCGTAAGAGGGGTTGCACCACTCATCAGCGTGTCGAGGGGGGTTGTCGCTGCGGGGCTCGGCAGCACCAGTGGGGAGTGCTATTGCTGGCACTGCCAAACAACGAATAGCACTATTGGAGCCCTCCTCTACCAAGCTCTCGTGTGACGTGTCGCGCAAAGAATTCAACGTGAGAAGGATAGGCTCATTGGGCACCTGATTCCAGTCTATTCCATCCAGGTCGTCCCCGCGGGTGATTTTGAGGCCAGAGTCAAGCACCCCAAACCACAGCCATCGCTCCCTTCGTTCAGTATCACCCACACCAGATGGAAGGGGGAGCACATAGGTCGAGATATCCTCGAATGTGCACCAACCTGCGTCGAACTTAAGTGTCCACACCGAGTACGGCAACGTCTGAATTGAGGATTCCGAGATTGAGTCGGTGGCGACTGCCGAGTCTCCTTTGCTCTGTCCGAAAACATACACAACATTGTGAATCCTGTCCGCCCATAAGTTACTTGTTCCATAGAATATCCCTGCTGAGTTCGGGATCGGTCCTAGGCTATGCCATGGGCAAGATTGTGCCGGGGAGGATGGATCATTCGATAAAGACAGTTTTTGAATGGGGTTTTCATCATGTGCTTTGACCAAGTCGAGCACCACCAATACGTCAATCATGAAGTGGAGTGCGCCATGCTTTCCACGAGCATCCCGCCCCCCCAAGATAAGGATCCGAGGCCTAGCGCTGGGAATAAGGACTGCTGCATGCCCGTAGCGTGACAGAACGTTGAGGCTTGGATACCACTTGCGTGTGCGCAGATTCAAAACGCATAATTCAGGAGGGGCCCAACTCCCTGTGAGTAACCCGCTAAGCACCTATCAGTGGAAAGCACAATATATCCTACTTACTATCACCGCCATCACCGCCAATGCGCATGTGCAATCCCCCAACAACGAAAAGGTATGGCTCATTGTCGACGCATACGTATGTAGCAGTGTGAAAGCTGCGGGCGGCCGGGGTATACTGATCAGAAATAGCACCTTCCACCCAGCATCGGTTTTCAACATCGAAGATATGTGTAGTTGTGGGTTCACGCATTTCGCCATCATAACCACCTGGAGTTGGAGAACGTCGTAGTAACGAACCTGGCCCAAACCCTTTAATTTGCGTACCGTATACAACTATATAAGAACGCCCATCGCAAACATAATGCGTCGCAGTATGTGCATGCCGCACTCCTGGTGATGGCCATGTCGAAGGCGTGCTCTGTTTCGGTTGGATGTGAGGTCAAGTGAAATCGAAGAGGAGAGCAACATCACCTCACAGATGGACCATTCCCTGCTCTTCCAATTGAAGACAATGAAGTCATCGACCTGTTCCCGCGCACCCCAGGCGTAAATCTTGTCGTGTCCGACAGGAGTGAAAGAGGGTCGGGAAAACTTTCCAATGGTGGAAGATCCTATCGTAACCCGACTTAGTCAAACACAGATGTGGACCGCAGCGGGCATTTACGTTGTGTCGGAGCAAAACATGGCCTGAAAGACGGCAACTCCATTGATTTTGATGACCGGAGAGTCTCGGTTTATTTGTACCGAGGTGTGTCTGGCCAACTGTATGGTCTCAACGATGTCTTCTCATGAAGGTGGTAGCATGGAGAGAAAACCGCTCCTCCAGGATGGTCCCCAAGGGGAATCTCGCATTACTCGTTGCAGGGGCAGTTTCATGTTGAGGCGCATTGTTGCGGCACTGTTCGCGATCTTTTTCGTCGTTGGAACGAGCGTATCGCTGTGTCTATATCATTCAGGAAGGGAGGCGGGATTTAGGGACCCTCACAAGGCCACACTCGCTATTCTTTCGCGCTACCCCCTAATTGTGAGAATATGTGGGTTTGTGGTCGTGCACAAAGCTTAATCTCCTTCAGGATACGCATATAGGTTTGGGCTCCCATGTTGGGAGTCCCGTGTCGCCTAATCAATAATACCACAGATCTCCCTTGGCTGGTCCGAGACCTATTTCGCAACAATGCTTCCGCAATTCTGCTGGAGGACACCGTTCCTGGTCATGTTGACATCCCCCGGCTTCGTGCTGGTCACGTAGGGGGATTCTTCTGGTCGGTGTATACGTCATGCCCTGGGGAAGCCGGTATTCTTCTCGCCGAAGACAGCAAAAGCGACTTCCTCACACCAACAAACTCGGTTCGGTGAGTTGCAACACCCGCTGAGCATAACGGTCGTGCATTACAAATCTTTCAGCGATACACTGGAGCAGATAGATATTGCTCATGCCCTGATTGAGAAGTACCCTAAGGTCTGTCATGGCGACATCGAATCCGGCAATGAGGTGATTGTGGATCTTTTTCTTTGCAGACGTTCGCTCTTGCGACCAATACAATAGATATTCGTAATACTATCGCCCAAGGAAAGATCGCCAGCCTACTGGGTATTGAAGGTGGCCACCAATTGGGCAACTCGATTGCTGCTCTCCGTCAATTCTACAAGCTCGGAGTGCGTTATGTGACACTGACGCATTCATGCCACAACGGTGAACATGTGTCGACATTGATACCATGTCGTTGTTCTGATGGCTCCTTCAATGCTCACGTAGTGTTCGCGGACGGCGCAGGCATCTTTGAAGGGCTAGATCCTTTTCACAATGGGCTTTCGCCGTTTGGGGAGAGCCTTGTGCACGAGATGAATCGACTCGGAATGATTGTCGATATCTCGCACACCAGTGATGCCACAGCTATTCATGTCCTGAACGTTTCCAAAGCACCTGTCATATGGAGTCACTCGAGCGCTCGCAGTGTTTGGGATGTCCCACGAAATATTCCGTGTGTATATCTATTTCGTTGTGCGCGGCTGTCTCACTGTTTCTCTGGGCATAGCGATAATATCCTTAGGATGCTCGGTACAGGGCCTGACAAAAAGGATGCCGTAGTACATGTCAACTTTGCGCCGTATTTTGTTGCTGCCCCCGGTAGAGCCGATGTCAAGGCGGTAGCTGACCACATAGATTGGATCGGCAATGTTGCTGGCCGTCGGCAGTAAGTGTATTGTGGCAGCCATTCTCCAGCGCTCTAGATACTGACTGTCTTGCAGCGTTGGCATCGGTTCAGACTACGACGGTACTGCTGTTCCTACGTGACGGGAAACCGCTGATGTCTTCGCAAAACAGGCATCGGAGAAGGGCCTCGAGGGTTAGAAGATGTATCTTCATATCCTAACCTAACCTTGTGAGCAATCAGCCGAAGTCTGCCCCCATAAAGTTTGATTGTTTCCACTGTAGTTTGCGGAGCTATGTAACAGAGGCTGGACCGCTCATGAACTGCAAGGTCTCGCCAGAGAAAATCTCCTTCGCGTTTTCGCTGGTGTTGAGGCGACGGCATTCAAGATGCGCAATGAGCCACGGGTGGAAGAGATCTATGGCGGAAGGAAAGACTTGTAAGGTGAATCACATCCCAGAATTTAGCGGAGGAATATACTTTTTCCTTCCTCCACCCAACCTCTTCCAGGCTGCTTCAAGGGCAAAGTGCATCTGTCCGCGCGTGCATACTTTTTCCCGTACATGCGCAACCCAGATCAACCCTTGGCCTGATTTGGCGTTATCTTAATGTCTCTATCGATCAACGTCGGTCCCATGCCTAGTGGCTGATTCCCCAATGCAGCAATGATCCGCATGATCGCTGCGCAATGATACGGCTATATAGATTCTGCTCTCTAGTTCCCCAGTACAAGAGGCGGACGATTGGTGATTATAAACGCGTCATATGCTTTGACCGAAAGCCTCCTCCCATTTTCATTGTCTCGCACGCTGCCAAACATTCCTACCCGCGACCCATGTCTGCAATGGGTATCCGTCCCAATTGAGCACGACAAGATCCGCATGTGCGCCGGGTCGCAGTGTTCCTTTGATATTCTCAATACCTAGGCAGCGGGCGGGGTGGAGGGTGGTGCAAAGTAGGGCTTCTCCGATAGGTGTCGATGTGAAGAGCAAGAAATTGCGAATACAAGTGTCAAGAGTCACAACGCTGCAATTCGGAGAGAAAGAAGAAAGACGGTCAAGTCAATGATCACTGAATGGACGACAGCTCTTGGTGACTTACCTCCCCGCCAAGGTGTCCGTTCCCTCAATCACAAGTTTATCGCCCTTTTTGAAGACGCGACGGCCGTCGCGCCAGTCATGTAGCCCGTCAGGCAAGTGAGGATCAAGGAAAGACATAGCTATTCGCGAACACATCAGCATTACGGATCCGCTACGCATACTTTCTCACCATCTGTCACCAGAATGCAGCCTTCAGGATGGGCAGTGTACGCCAGCTACGGGCATGAAAAGTAAAATTAATAAGACCACAAAATATTGGCCAAACTTACCCTAACTGAATTTGGGTGGGAGTGAATACCGTCAACGATAAGTCCATAATATGGGCGAGCATATATGTCTCCAGGCGCAACACTCGGCATGCCCTTGCGCTGGAGCCCAGGATCTGTCTTGATGCTGGTGAACTTGTCCCTCAATGCTCGTTGGTATTCCTGAGGTGGCAGAACAGGCGTCCGAGGTGTGAGTATCTCATCCAGCGCCTCTGCAGCGCCGCCATCGTGTTTCTTGCGATCGGCCGCGGCGTCCCTGCCGTTTGTTGTGCTTCCAGCCGCCGGTGGAGGTGCAACAAAATAAGTCTGCGCAGTGGCGCAGGAAGGGAGTGAGATCGAGGGAATATTCCGCTCCAAACCGACTGCAACATTAGTAGCTCCGGGATATGAGGTGGGTGAGGCGGGCGAACTAAGAAGGGAGAAAGACGAAGAGTTGGACGAGGGGATTTCGCCGACTTCGTATGTTGAATACAGTCCACCTGCTCCCAACAGACCAATAATTGCTGGATCACGGTGGTGGAGTTGGGGCATAGCATTGAACAAATGTGTTATCAGACGAGCGCCGGACAAAACCGCGCGCGTTGCCAACGGGGAAGTCGCGATGCTGGATATCGATAGGGGATGAACGAGTCCCACGGCCAGGGAAATGACTGCAAAGCAAAGAGGACAAACCTGTGCCCGAGAGAGAAAATGACTCCCCGCTTCGCGAGGACTTCAATGCTATCCATGACGCCATTTACTTCAGGTGCGGCGGTAATGACGCGCACACCGTTGAAATTGCCATCGTACTGGTTGAGGGGCTTGAGATTTTCGGCCCCGTAGACGTCCTCAAAGCTGGCGATTCCATCTGGGGCGCTCAAGAGCAGTGGCTGAGCATGTGCACCACGCTTCGCGCTCTGAAGGAATGGGCCTTCTGCGTGCCATCCGAGGAGGGTGGCACCGCGTGCAAAGTCCCCACCAGTGTTATCAGCAGAAACGTCGCCTGGAGCTGGTGGGAGATATAAATGCGGACCCAATAGAGAGAGGAGTTTCGGGTAATCTGAGCGTTGTTGGGTCTGATTGGATAACGACCAAATCGGGCCACACGGTTGTTCATGTTCATGTTCATAGTTATGACGATTGGAAGAATGAAATGATGAGAGCTGAGGCAAGTGCAGCACATTGGCTTACAATAATGGTTGGAAGGAGACTGTAGTGAGTGGTAAGAAGCGAAACGTCAATAATGAGTCGGGCAACGGACC
>Ga0307508_10006312_pt1 | contig 11163 bp, 9 predicted proteins | sample 9_EM_MG_FD_203089 | JGI IMG/M metagenome (GOLD analysis project Ga0307508, IMG submission 203089) | Populus trichocarpa ectomycorrhiza microbial communities from riparian zone in the Pacific Northwest, United States - 9_EM | ecosystem: Host-associated > Plants > Roots > Unclassified | place...
GTCATCGACATAGAGTAATAAAATGATTGGAGCATCAGCCGACTTCTTGGATTTCCAGATGGCTAGCGGGGAATCGGTTCGATCGGCTAAGGCGATACTTGCCGAGAGATAGACGTTTGGATCATACGCGCATCGTTTGAGACCGAGAGATCTGAGGAACTGGTCAATGTGCTCATACCAGAGACGGGGGGCCTGCTTTAGTCTGTAAAGTGACTTTCTCAACTTGCAGACTCCTCGAGGTTCACCAGACTCGATACCCTGCGGCAGTGCCATGTAAACATCACCATCAACTTTGGGGTTCAGGAAGGCAGTGACAACATCCATTTGATCGATTTCCCAGTCATGGGTTGCCGCAAGGGCGAGCATCATGCGCAAGCTTTGCAGCTTGGCTACTGGGGCGAAAGCCTCATTGTAGTCTATTCCGGCTTGCTGCTCAAAGCCTCAGATGACGAGCCTCGCCTTGTATCGAATTCCTCCAGTGGGCAGCTCCTTGGTTCTGAAGACCCACTTGGAGCTGATGGGCGTAATGCCAGCTGGAACGTCTTCCAGCCTAATGTAGTCCCAGGTCGAATTTTCAGCCAAAGATCTGGGTTCCTCTTTAACCGCATAAGACCATTTCTGGCCAAGTCTTGGGTGCGCAATGGCTTCCCGGTAGGACACCGGATCTGCAGAATCCATTGGTTCCTGTTCCACCCGGATCCGGTGGGCGACCGCTCTGGGTCTCTTCCGAAGATCATACCGGCCGGTGTTTTCTTCCAAATTGACAAGACTTCCACTCGAGGCGTCGAGTCCGAGTCCGAGTCCGCTCGAGGCATCGACTCCGAGTCTGGATCCGCTCGAGGCGTCGAGTCCGAGTCCGAGTCCACTCGAGGCGTCGAGTCCGAGTCCGCTGGAGGCGTTGAGTCCGAGTTCACTCGCGGCGTTGAGTCCGAGTCCAAGTCCGCTCGAGGTGTCGACTCCAAGTCCGAGTCCGCTCGAGGCGTCGACTCCGAGTCTGGTTCCGCTCGAGGCGTCGAGTCCGAGTCCGAGTCCACTCGAGGAGTCGAGTACGAGTCCGCTGGAGGCGTTGAGTCCGAGTTTACTCGCGGCGTCGAGTCTGAGTCTGACCGCCGCGGCGTCGAGTCCTAGTCCAAGTCCGCTCGAGGCGTCGACTCCAAGTCCAAGTCCGTTCGAGGCGTCGACTCCGAGTCTGGATCCGCTCGAGACGTCGAGTCCAAGTCCGAGTCCACTCGAGGCGTCGAGTCCGAGTCCGCTGGAGGCGTTGAGTCCGAGTTCACTCACAGTGTCGAGTCCGAGTCCAAGTCCGCTCGAGGCGTTGACTCCAAGTCCGAGTCCGCTCGAGGCGTCGACTCCGAGTCTGGATCTGCTCGAGGCGTCGAGTCCGAGTCCGAATCCACTCGAGGCGTCGAGTCCGAGTCCGAATCCACTCGAGGCGTCGAGTCCGAGTCCGCTGGAGACGTTGAGTCCGAATTTACTCGCGGCGTCGAGTCCGAGTCTGACCGCCGCGGCGTCGAGTCCGAGTCCAAGTCCGCTCGAGGCGTCGACTCCGAGTCCAAGTCCACTCAAGGTGTCGACTTCTGAGAAGGTAACGTTTGATGCTTGAATTACCTGCCTCCGGCAGGGATCCCAGAAATGCCAGATAGTGGTGCTGTCATGGACATAGCCAAGCATGAATAGAGCGTCGGCTCGTGTTCCGAACTTGCTGCGGTGGGTGGCTGGGAGTGTTTTGAAGGCTTTGAATCCAAAACGTCGTAGATGGCGAACTTCCAGTTTTCTTCCGAAGTACTTCTCGTAAGGAGCCATACCATTGTTTGATGAGGTCGGGCTTCGAGCGTGCAAGTAGTTTGCTGTAGAGATAGCTTCTGCCCACATGTTTGATGGAAGAGTGCAGTCCAGTAGCATTGCACGGGCCTTTGCATTATGCGTCTGGATCATTCTTTCGGAAACCCCATTCTTGTGTTGTGTGTATGGCGGTGAAGGCTCGAAGGTGATGCCATACTCGGTGAGAATCGATCGAAATGCTTCGTTGTCGTATTCTCCTTTGCCATTGTCGCACCGAAACCGAGTTATTCGATGGTGTAGTTGCAACTCGACCAAAGTTTTGAAATCTCTGAATACTGCGCAGACCTCTGCTGATGACTTTGAGCGTAAGAAGCATACCCAGGTATAGCGGCTGAAGTCATCGATATAGAGTATATAGTATCGTCGTCCGGACCGTGACTGAGGGCTGATGGGTCCACATAGGTCCGAGTGAATCAGTTCCAGTGGCTTAGTTGCTCGCCGAGCTGGAACCTTCCTTTGAAACTTCTCCTTAGCCTTTGCTTTGATGCAGATATCGCATGTTGTGAATTCGGTTTCCTTCTCAGAATATGACCCCTTAGGCAATAGCTTTCGGACGTCACTGAGGTTGAGATGGCCAAGGCGTCGGTGCCAGGTTTGGATATCATCTTGGCCTGTTGATCGACATGCCGAGTTCGAATCCAATTGATGTGGTGGGACATTTGCGCGATATGCTATGGCATTGACACAGCTCGTTCCGGAGGTTACGTTACCGAGGAGGACGAAGGACATGGATCCAGGTGCGCATCTGCCAAGAGGTTGTTCCGTGAAACCCTCTGATGTAATGTAAGCAGTGCGTGAATGGGAACGGAAACTGACATCAATGCCGTCCTTGATCAACTGGGGTACTGAGAGCAGGGAGGCTCCGAAGTCTGGTACATATAAGGCTTCCACCCTGAGGAGCATTCCGCACTCAAGCTGGAGGTTGATACTGCCAGTAGCTGTTGCTAAACTGACAGAGTCAGCTGACTCAACTTGTAGGAACTCCTCGAGTGGATGGTATTCATGAAAGTCCGTCAGATTTGGTGAGATGTGGTGGGTAGCGCCTGAGTCGATTATCCATTCATCAGTGTTGGGTGTATTTCCAGCCACTCTTGCCATTGCAGTAAGGCCATGTACTACAGTGTCTCCGGTTGTGACTCGATGAGCGGATGCTGACTTTCCGCGCTTGTCTTCCCTTCCTTTTCTCATGTCGGCAGCTTTCTTCTTGACTTGGCAGTCGACTGCCTTGTGACCTTTTCTCGTACAGTAGTAGCATATGATGTCGCTGGTATTCGAGGAGTCTTTCTTTTGATCGTAGGGCTTTCGTCGGTGTTTGCCTTTTCCACCGGTTCGATGGTGCTTGCCATCATTGACGTTTGCAGTCAGGGCATTACTGGAGGTTCCGGCCAGATTCAGATTGGAGCCAGTTGTGGTGTTGCGGAGAGCTCTTGCGGTTTCGTGTTCGATTAGAATTGTGCTGACGGAGTTGAGTGTTTGTTCTTCAATTGGTCGGTTCTTGAGGATGTCGACAATGTTGGTGAATTGCTCGGGAAGGGTCGCAAAGATACGCATGATAAGGTATCGCTCGGTGACTTCGTCCGGGGTCCCTTCCAGCTCCTGGCAGATATCCGAAAGTGAGGATATATAGTTTGACACAGAAGTCCCAGGCTTCATAACAGCGGAGTGGAGACGGGCAAGGGTAGCGACACGTGCAGACTGAGATGCAGCAGCATCGTATCGTTCGTGGAGAGCCTCCCAGGCTAGGTGAGGGTCGTGATGTCCGAGACGATTGAGAAAGGTTCGAATGCTGGGTTCGGTTGATGACCAGATCATGCCAAAGGCTCGCTGCGACCGCTTGCGAAAGTCTCGAACTTGTGCCGTCGCATTGGCTGCAGGTGGGAGCTCTGTACCAAGGACAATCTCGAGGGAGTCATCCATAGCTAGGAGGTTTGAAATGTTGTTCTTCCACGAGTGGTAGTTGCTGGCACTGAGGAAGGGTGTCGAGCCATACTTGCAGGTGTACGTAGTGGCATCGGTCATGATCTTGATGCAGTATCGTGTTGAGGCTTAAAGGTGTGGAACAGGGGGTTTATAACGCTAAGGTGTTTTTGGGTGACGATCGGTCAGGTACGGAGGTGCGAATATTGATGGGTTGAGGATTGAGAGAGCGTCAACCCGGGCTCATAACCTGTCAGATAATATAGATGATTGGTTGCTTAATTTTTTTTGGTCGTACAAGAATGCGGAACCTTGATATATACAAATGAGATCCGCGATCCCGTGGGATCTAGTTTCCACATCGGGATATCCTTCATCTGTCGGCGCCTGTCATCCACGTCAGCGCCTCTCATCCTCCGTCGGCACTGTCTACCTCCGCCGTACAGAGTCCGGACGTCCAAATCTGACACTTTAGGGATGGACTGGGCGTAGTGGAGAAGCGGGAAGTCGCATTTCAATGTTCAGAATTCATGTGGTATTCGAGGGCGATCGGGTAATGTAATTCTTCATATCCACAGATCAGGGAGGTGGAGCCCCGCTACTGGTGAGGAAGATCCCCTAACCAAAGCGTTCGAGTAACAACTCAGCTAGTGGGAAAAGTAGCGGAACGACGGCAGAAGATAGAGTAGCTGGAGGTATAGGTGGAGGAACAACTGTGTCTGTAGACGCATTCCTTCGTGCCTTTCGCGCGTGGGAGGGCGGTTTCGGGTAATGGTGGTGTTCCTTCCTATCGCTCGTCATTGTGGAATTTCCTTATTTTGCGTTTCTAATCGTCGGGTCAGGTAGGGGCGGCGGGTGGTGGCGGGTGGTGGCGGCCTCAACGGGCGGCATGCGGACGATCAAGGTTCGGGGTTTTGACAGTGAACTAGAATGAAAGTGTGTGCATTAGAGGGATTTTGCAGTTGTTGTGGGGGGATGAAATAAGGATGAGTTAAGCGAGCCGGGGCCCAGAATGAAAAAAGGGATTTTGCAACTCTGGGTTGGGGGATTGCCGGAAGTAGTTTACAATAGATTTTAGTGTTGAAACCCTTGTAGATTGGGTGGTTCTCATAGCCAATAGGGGACTGACGCCCTTCCTTGAGAACGTCGTGCTGAACTCTCTCTGGGTCTCCCCTCTCCCTTCCGTCCATAGTGTGATGTCGTTCTGGTATTTGTTCAACCTCTTGCTGGTGTTGTGTTGTCAAGTGATAGTGACGATGAGACTCTCTCTGGCAGAGTTTTCTTGTTAGTCTTTCTGGAGATACTCCTTCCTCATCAGCTCTAGTGCTGACGACATCGTACATCCACTAGTCCTAGCAGGAGATCCCCCAGACGCCAAAGATCCCCCAACATTGGGGGTTGCAACCCCCAATGTTGGGGGATCTTAGGCGCTAGGGATCGTGAATTTAACCGGTTGCCACAGTGATACCCCCAAAGTGATCCCCAGAACGATCCCTAGCGAGTTGCAAAATCCCTCTATTGCCATGATCGATATTTGCTGCAGGCAATCGAAGTTTAGGTCGCGGATGGACAAAGGTTAACCTCCGCAGCAGCGTATTTACAGCTGCTTCGACAGGAGTGGGAAAAACCAAGCTTTTTGTGAACTTACTCACCGTTAGCGCTGTTAGTGCCCGGTAATAGCGATAAATACGGTATTTTCCAGCTATTCTTGCCCAATTTACCTCACGTACCTCATTCCCGCCTGCGGGTTTGGGAAGGGGCTCTATCTGGGGTGGCTACTGGCTGCCTAAGGCTGCATATTCTCCCTCGCTTCCGTCGCTTTGGCACACACGCACCTGCTTTGCGGTCCCAGTTGCTCTCTGGGGACCGAGAGCAGTAGTCTTGCCTTGTTGGAATAAAGGGATCGGTACAGACGAAGATAGCGAATTGATTGATTGATACAAAGTCGAAGGAGGAACATTCTCTCTATATACAACGGGCCCGAGGGACTCGCCAGGGGGAAAGGACGGAAGACTGCCTCCTGAGCCGGTGCTCGGAGACTCGGGCGGCTGTCATCTCCGGACATGTCGCCTCCGGTCCGTCATCTCCGGACGCCTTCTCCGGTCCGTCATCTCCGGACGCCCATTATTCTGACACTTCCCCTCGTACGGAAGATGCAAAGGAACACAGTGTTGGAAAAGATTCTCGGCGCTGGAGACACGGCGCTGTTGCCGACTAGGGTTGAGCGGGCACTGTTGCCGACCAGAGTTGAGCGGGCGGCGTTGCTGGGGGAGCGCACGCCGGAGGAGCTAAAGCAGGGAGCCGAATGGGGACAAAGCGGGGAAGCAGCGAGATGTACTTTGTGTTCTCTGTTCTAAGGTTCTTTACACTCTTACAACCTTCTTCATAGCAATCAACTTCGCTGTCACCTCTACTCCCTCCACGCCGTGAAGAATCGTGTCTCTCTCTCTCTCTCGCTCTCCGCATAGGCGCCCACGTAAACGACCTAAATTGCTATAGGTTATGAGCCCGGGTGCCGCACCCGCCACGCACAAGCCGAACACCAAACTGCTTGCCGCCTTTTCCCCTCACGATCGAATCAAGATGTCTGCACCCGATGCTGCCGCCGAGAAAGTCTTCAAGCACTCCCTCGGAACCATTGCCCTCCTGAACGACGCGAACTATGCCTCCTGGAAGGCAGACTGCGAACAGGTCTTGCATGGGATCAAGGCCTGGAGGATTGTCATGAACGAAGAGGAGGAGCCGGAGAATCCGGAAGGAATGACCAAGGCTGCTATCCACGGAAGGAAGGCCTATGAAGATTTCACCACACGAAGGGCTGAGGCTGGTGCCATCATGTACAGATCGTGTAGCCCTGGTGCCAAAACTCATCTGAAGGGAGTTAGAGACCCAGCGAAAATGTGGGAATTGCTAAAAGAGGATATGGACACAGCAAACACCAAAGTTGGCCGTCTGACACTCTTCAGAGAAATCAGTCAACTGCGCCCGGTTCCCGGAGATCCAATCAGCGTCTACTCCTCCCGGCTCCTCGATATCACAACCAATTGGCCGGAACCCCCGAAGCCGTTCCCGAGGTGATCTTGAGAAATCACATCTTTACAACTCTCGCCGAAATGTTCAAAATCAGTATCAAGATGCTGTAGTCTCGAGTCGGCATCACGGTCCACCAAATCATGACCGAACTGAAAGAATGTGAGCTGAATGAAGCGCTTGCCATGAAGCCTGACGCCGCTTCAGAGGCACTGTACTCTCAACAAGGAGGAAGAGGTGGCAACAAAGGGAGTCGAGGAGGTCGAGGGATCTACCGAAGCGGAGGATGAGGAAACGGAGGACGCGGTGATCAGCAATCTCAGAAATGGTGTAGCTGGTGCAATTCAAATACCCACACCTTCGAAAATTGCTGGAAAAAGGATGGCAACAACACCAAACAACCTCGGAATGACACTCGAGAAACGAAGTCCTGTTATGGGTGCGGAGAAGCTGGGCATCTTAGAAGAGATTGCCCAAAGCGAAGATACGAAAATGGCAATGGAAGCGGAAACTGAAACGGCAATGGAAACGGGAACGGGAATGGGAGTGGATTCTACAGCCATGTAGCTGGCCCTGGAAATGGGAACGGGAGCGGATTCTACAACCATGGAGCTGGTTCCGGAAATGGAAACGGGAGCGGATTCTACGGCCAAGGCCATGGAACCGGTCCCGGAAATGGAAGCGGATTCTACAACCAAAGCCAAGGGGGAAATTCTGGATCAGGAGGACACGGATTCGGCCAAGGAGGAAATGGATACTACGGACAGAAGTTACTTGGAAATGGCCCCAACAATCCGCAATGACTCGCGGGGTGGGCCTCCCTCGATTCGGAGGTGATGGTCGCGTCAAGGTCATCAATGGACTCAAGGCTTGGGATCTGGGCCATTGACTCCGGAGCCTCCCATAACTATTGCAATGACTTTACTGAATTCAAGAAGGACTCGATCACTGAAGCCAATATGATCATCCAGCTGGGGGACAAGAGAAGTGCACGCCAGGAAGAAGGGGACGGTACAATTGAATGGGGTATGTATTGAGGCATTCTTTGTACCAGAATTTCGAATATCTCTTCTTTCCGTCAGCCAGCTCGACTCCCACGGTCTCTCAGCAATATTCAAGAACGGAACATGCGATCGACCACCTCAGCAACAACCCTCTCAGTGCCACACTCGATCGTGGTCTTTACACCCTCCCACCTCCCACGATACGGATCTGCTCACCCATCCTCAGCGACAATCCTCCCAAGACTCGGATCCCCTCACATATCATCCACTACAAACATCGGGAAATCAGACTCGATCGACGTATGGCATCGACGACTCGCACATCTCAATTACGCAAACCTCAAGGTCATTCTGGATTCGGATAAGAAGACCAAAACCCATACCCCGTGGGAAATGCCGGGACTATGCGAAACCTGCGTCAAAACGAAACAACAACACGTGATCCGAATGAAGTCGACCCGCTCCTCAACGCCCTTTGAACTCGTACACTCCGATCTCTGTGGACCCATGAATCGCAGTATCGGAGGTGCTCAGTTTTACATCATCTACGTTGATGATTGCACGCGCTACACCGAGGTGTATTTCCTCATCACGAAATCGGCAGATGTAATATCGGCCAAGTTTCAAGAGTACCAGGCATGGATCAAGGCAAGAGGATTTGGGATCAAGCGGTTTCGATGCGACAGCGGAACTGGCAAATACAACAACTCCCTGTTCCTAGGGATCCTGAGGGAAAATGGAATCACCTACGAACCGTCACCACCATACACACAGCACAAGAATGGTGTTGCCGAGAGAATGATCCGAACACTTAACACAAAAGCATGAAGCATGATGAAGGACGGAAATGTGCCCATCCGATTCTGGCCTGAAGCCATCCGAACAGCTTGCTACCTCCACAGGAGATCTCCCACCTCGAGTCTGTCCAGACACCGCTCACCCTACGAGGCACTGTTTGGAACCGTTCCGCAAATTCAGCATCTGCGGTGATTTGGCTGCAAAGCATACAAGTACATCCCACCTGCACAACGAACTGAGAAAAAGTTCGGGAGCCGCTCAACCATGTGCATGATGCTGGGATATGTGCATGACACCACGAAGATCTGGAGATCTGGGATTTTAAGTCCGGAAGAAGCGGAAGAGCTGTGGAATGCTCAAGCATGATATTCCAAGAAGAAGAGAATGCGCACGGAAGAAGCGTGGAAGAAGAAAAGGATAATGTGTTTCCCGAGCAGACTGAGAGAAGCTATGAAATTGTTGAAGACCATCCGGATCCACAAGGTAAGTAGGAAAGAAGAAAGAAAAGAATAAGCCGTCCTCCCTCCCCATCCCCCCCCCCCCCTCCAGTGGACACTGCTCGGAGAAGAAGATACCAAAGAAATTCCTATCTATAAGACAGAGTGGAACAATGCCTGTCGGGAAAAGATAGTCGGAAACAAGCCTATGAGGTGGGAGCCCGAGACAGGACACCGGGAAAGGCGGAAGCCAAAGACAGGCCGCCGGGAAAGGCGGAAGCCAAAGACAGGCCGCCAGGGAACGCGGAAGCCCGAGACAGGCCGCTGGTATCAGAATAATGGGCGTCCGGAGATGACGGACCGGAGGCGGCACATCCGGAGATGACAGCTGCCCGAGTCTCCCGAGCACCGGCTCAGGGGACAGTCTTCCGTCTTTACCCCTGGCGAGTCCCTCAGGCCCGTTGTATATTGAGAGAGCGTTCCTCCTTCGAAGTTGTATCAATCAATCAATTCACCATCTTCATCTCTATTGATCCCTATATTCCAACAGCTGGAAAAGGCGGAATCCCGAGATAGGCCGCCGGGATCTATTGTTGCATTTGCTTTCTTAAATACCGTTTCCCGTCCAAATTGTACAAAAAAAACAAAAAACAAATCAGCTAATGAAATCGACTAGATGACTACATATCAACACGGACGAGGAGCAAGCAAAGGCTTGAAACGAATAAGGCTGTAATGCACAAGGCGCACGAAGAAGGGGGTGATTTGGTGTCTTCGGCGCACCTTGCATCAGCCTTTCTGACTCTGGGGATTGCCGGAAATGCTGGAATGGCCGAAGCCGGAAATGCTGAAGCTCCTTGGACAGCGTCAAACGTATGATTCTCAAGCAGCGCCTGCCATTCCTGGCGCATGGCTTCTTCCCATTCTCTTGCTTGAGGGCTCCTAAGTGCCGCTTCATATGTGGCTGGCTCATACTCAGGCCCATTGATCGTCTCAATCTCATCTTCACCAGCTGGAAATCACCCATTTGGTGCTGACCGGGACCGAGGAAGAAATCACCCGATCGGTGCTGACCGGGACCGAGACCAAGGAAGTAAACAGGCCGAAGGCAGCGCAGAACCAATTGGATGCATGTGGGTCTTCCGGAGAAAGACCAACCCCGGCGGAATAACTCGGTACAAGGCACGATTGGTTATCAAAGGATATGCCCAGAAGGAAGGGATCGACAATGATGAAACATATGCTCCGGTCTCCAAAATGACAACCGTTCGAATCTTACTGGCACTCTCGGCGCAACATGGCTAGAACGTGGATCACATGGACGTGGTCACAGCATTCCTGAATCCGAAAATCGATCGAGACAATATCCATATGACAACCCCTCCCGGGATTGAGTGGCTGGAGTCATATATGCCAGATGGAAGCATGCTGCTTCTTCGAAAGGCACTGTACGGACTGAATCAGGCGCCGAGGCTGTGGTTTGAAGACATCAATGGTTACCTACTGTCTATAGGATTCCGGCAATCGGCTAAGGACCCTAACCTGTATCTCCAACCCGGAGTACTACTGATACTCTATGTGGATGACCTGCTCATCGCGTATGATGGAACCAAAGGAAAAGGCCAAGAAATCAAGAGGCTACTGCAGGCAAAATACAAGATGTGCGATCTAGGAGCAGCCAAGAGGTTTCTAGGCATAGAAATTGAGAGAGGAGAAGACGGGAGCATAAGTATCTGCCAGCGAGCGTACATTGACACAATTCTGAAGAGGTTTGGACAGCAGGATGCGAAATCAGCAAAGACGCCCCTTGATCATCAAGTGGATCTTGCCAATACCGACTGCGAAGACAAGATTGCCAATCGTAAGGAGTACCTGTCTATCGTCGGCTCTCTGATTTATGCGGCACTGGGAAGCAGACCGGATATCGCATTCAGCGTCACTGCCTTAAGTCGGTACAATGATCAATCTCTCCAAATGCACCTGACCGCTGCAAAGAGGGTATTAGATACCTGTAACGGGCGTGGCTCTCTGACTCCAGATAGCGAACCGGGACTATGGACGAGGGCGTGGGGGGCGTGGACAGGTGAGGACAAGACGTGGGGAAACGGGCAAGGCAAGGACGTGGAATGGGCAAA
>Ga0307508_10006313_pt1 | contig 11163 bp, 18 predicted proteins | sample 9_EM_MG_FD_203089 | JGI IMG/M metagenome (GOLD analysis project Ga0307508, IMG submission 203089) | Populus trichocarpa ectomycorrhiza microbial communities from riparian zone in the Pacific Northwest, United States - 9_EM | ecosystem: Host-associated > Plants > Roots > Unclassified | place...
ACAGTCACATTCCTGGTCGCAGGAGCTTGGTTAATGTCAGGGTTCGCGGCGTCGAACACAACCAACGAACATATGGTTGGCACATTTCATGGTGTTAAAAGTGTCACCGTGAATGGCGGTACTTTCACTACCAATCATCATAGGCATGTGCCAGCTCAGGCCTCCAGTGAAAAGCACACATCGGATGAAAACATGTCGATGTGACGACCTCGAATCGACCCTCCCCATACTCTGTGAGTCTAAGCCCCTATCTGCCTTGATATTGTTTCTGAATTTAATTTTTTTTTCATAGCCATCGAGTTCTCGAGTTCTCTGGGCTTCAAGTTGACGATTTTGATTATACCCCTAGACTCTGCCCTTAGATATACTCCACTGGACATAATTTATAAATCTGCTCCACAATATCAATAATTGCCTGACTGATATGCAGGACACTCAGGAAGAACTCTAGCACGCTCAGGAGGAACTCCAGGACACTCAGATATCCAAGATAAGATGAACGATGCGCAACAGTCGTCCGCTGCACACCTTGCCAATCTTCGCATTCTAAGCCAGAATTCTCATCTGAAAAACCCCTTGCCCTTGCAAAAGACGGTGAGTTAGCAAATTGGTACACTTTTCCGCCCAGTTTCATGTCCTCGAAGGTACCAGGTTCTGGCCGTGCTCTCGCCTTGTGGCTCGTACCCAACAATGCTACTTCCCGACAGCCTTCGCCAATGTATTTCCCGTTAATCACCCGGTAGCGGACATTGGGTCAACTCCAAACTTTCAACGGGTTCTTTCAACCTACACACATCTCGATATATTGAGAATGGTCGTCCAACTACAACGAAGATTTTGACATTGCCATTGATGACCCCATTCAGGTTCGGATAGAAAAATTTCGCGCATTTCTTATTACGCAACTTCTGGCTTGAAGTATTCATTTTTTATGTAACCAAACTCTTGTAACAATTGTTTAGATTTTAGAATAGTCTTGTAGTGACAGTCAGAGGACCGGAAATCAGAACCTGTCGCCACTGATTTTAGCTGAGAATCAAATGACTTCTCTGTTCCTGAGGTGGAGTAGATTTCCAAGTCCATCGCCTTCTCCGGAGCCTCTCGGGTTTCGTATTTGGAGCGGATTAATGATTCGATTGTTTTCTTATTTAGACAAGTCAGTTGAGCTCCAGGGAAAGAAAAGGAACTCACCGTTCATCCATTCTTGAGTAAATTGATCCAAGTAGAAAGTCGGAGAGCAGCGCAAAGTATTGGCGTGATAATGGCTACAAGCCGTGTGGACTACACGGTGTTGAGGCGTTGACAGGTTGCTTCCATCGGGGAGAGGGACAGCGTACCGTCCCACATCTACCTTGCAGCAGTGCAAGCAGCAATATGTCAGCACAAACGCAAGTAGCGACCAAATCCATAGAGTGATCGTGACAACTACGCCTGCTGGAAGTCCTACGACCGTTGCAGGAGGGGGGAAGGGGAACAGGAATTCCCAAATGGCCTTCCATCCCTACTTTTGACCTTCGCTTTTCCATGCTCGGAAGTGTGAGCCTTAAAAATGGTAGTTCAAGATGAGTAGATCGAAGGCCTGTTATCCAAGACGGGGGTAGCGGAGAGGGATATCCTGGAGGCGATAAAGAAAAACGAGGACGAGGACGTCGATATCGAGGAGTACGAAAAACACTCGCTGCATGCCGAGAGTTTCATTACCGCGGGAGATGAGTTTATAGATGAAAGACTCTGTTTCCTTCGACATCTATCCCCTCTTTCTATGACTGCACGATCCTTGCAAAATCAGGGTTAGGTTTGTCTTCATCGACACGCCTTCTGGACCTTTTGGCTCGGCTCCGGCTTTCCTGTTCTCTGGCTCATTGTCGGGCAGCACATTACGAACGCGCGAGATGGCTTCAAAATATACTGTTTGGGAGTGGTACTTCTGGAACAGAAGATGTCGGTTACCTATGAAGAATGAGCATGCGCGCTCGGTTTCGACGGTGGTGGGTTGGTGATGACAAAGAACAACCAACCACTATCGAAAACGAGCATGTGGGGCACAAATGATCCGGCCCGACCCCTGCCGCTTCTCCCATGCCCCTTTATGGATGCCAGTGGCGAAAATTCAAAATATATCGCAGCTCCCCTCTTGCAATTGAAACATTTTGTTGTGATAAAATTGGGTTCATGGACTGACACGACAGCGCACATATCACACTGACGATCCAGCCCTTTACATTTTGCGACTGGCCGTCCCCGAGTCTCATAAATGTCTGGCGTGACTGTCAATGATCCCGACACAGGTGTGGTCCATTCCGGACAATGGTTTTCAGCTTCAAGGGGACGATACTCTGAACGCCAAGGCAACACTCACTTTCCAAGTGGGACGAGTTCAGCTACGAATTCCAGAGACTCTAGCCAGATACCCTTCATCCTAGGACCCATCTTTGGTGCCATTGTCTTCTGCGCCATTATTTACCTCTGGTTACGACATCGGCAAAAAGAACACCTCCTTGATTATCGGAATCGGCTCCAATGCACTTATTACGTATGCGTCAGGCAAACAAATGGACACCCTCTTGATTCTTGAACTAGAATATACAGAAATATGCAACTACATTATACGAATATTTGATCTCATACATTAGGGTGACAAATGGGAAATAGGTGGTCGCGATAATCGTAGCAATAGCAACCAACGTGGTAGGTAGCCACTTCAGCCTTTATGTCGCGAGGCACAATTCAAGTTCGAATCTATATAATACTACTAGTATATTGAATAGATCAAGTCCTACCGCGGGGACCTGGCGCCTTGAACCTGAGCTGGTATATCCGTAAGATTGGTGATGTAAGTACCGCCGTTCACGGTGAGATTCTCGACACCGTGAAACGTGGCAATCGTTTGTTTGTTAGTTGTGTTTCGCGCCGCGAACCCTGAGAGTAGCCAAGCCACTGCAACCAGGCATGTGACTGTCGTGTCGTGATTGGAAAACCATTCCGGACAGGAAGGAGAAAAACACCGTCAATTGCTCTTGCACCGATCTTTAGAGAGTAGGCTTAACACTCACGGATAATAGCGTCCTTGCCAAGGACTATACTGACACCCATGAGGTAGAAATAAAAAAGTAGTCGAGTCCTTCCGTTATTTCCACCTATACTGATGAACGAGGAGGCAGCCGACTCTTGGATGCCAGTGTCATTGGACATGGCCAACATGTATGCAAGAGAGATCAAGAGAATCGGGATGGTGCATGGATTGACGCTCTCTGTGGTATATTATATGAGTTTTGAAGGACGAAGAGCTATCGACATCTAACCTGCGACCATGGTATAATGCACGAGGAACATCGTTTTGTTTACCTGGAACCCTTCGCACATGACAATGTTTGTTGAATTGCTGACGAAAAGGACCATGCTATTGGCCGCCGCAAACTCCGGGGTTAACCAAGCGAGTGGGTCGAGGTTTGCGACGTTTACGAATGCTGATAAGGAAACACAAATAGAACCATTAATGGCACAGGTCTTCCCTAAGGCAAATTGAACACTCACAAATGACAGCGTCGTTGCCAATAACCATGCTGACCCCTGTAAGAAGCAGTTTTCTCCCGTTGCTTCCATCCTTGTTGTGAGCCCAGAGGGCGGCCGACTGCAGGATGCCAATGACATCTAATGTAAGTGCCATGTACGCCAGAGAGATGAAGAGTATGAGGATGTTATATGGCTTGACATTATCTATAAAGTATCAGTTAAAAAATATGAGGGTTATTGAGGTAAGGGGCGACTGACCTATTCCTGTTATGCCATCAAGAATTTGAGTAGCACCGATGCATTCAGACGCCCATAGGATACAGACAGCTATGATCGGTGCAGTCATTTGCCCAAGGGTCACCTTTTTGCGACCTAACATTGGGACAGGAACATGGGAAGAGAACGGCTTGATCACAAAAAGGGTAGAAAGGAGGAGGGAGTCGAGCGTGAACCGATCGATATTGGACATGGGAGACTTAGAGGAATACAACGGAAATCTAACCAGTGGAGCGTAGGCCAAGTCTCAGGGCTTTTATATTCGCCTGGGCGAGCCGGCGTATTCCTATTATAATCTGTCGACCCCGCACTGAGCTTGGCATGATTTAGTAGTTGTTGTTTGTGACAAATGGAATTGATATTTCCAACTATGTGTGCTGTGCTCACTGCTGGATGAAAGTAGGTTGCGAACATTTTCGTTCCGCTGAGCCTGATATTCCACCAATCATGTGACCCCGCCGAGGTCGATTGCTTCCGGAATGCCGCGGCGGCGGTGCAAACTAGGGCTGCCACCCCGACCCGTCCTAACGGGTTGCACAGCTGCCGTCGTACGGTACGGATCACCGTCCCGTCCCGTCAGAGACCTGGTTGACTCAGAGGCAGGACGGGACGGTCAACGGTACGGTGTAAAGCTGTCCTCACCCGTCTAACGTTGACGCTATGAGGCACCACCATTTTAGGCCAAATCACGGCTTATTCAGGGTGGTTCTTGCCGGTTCAAGTGTGTTGAAAGAGAATCCACGCAGAAAAATCTTACCACTTTATATGAGTGGTTTGGACTTGCGCAGGACGGGACGGGTCACCGCCCTACCCGTGCACGGCACGGGTGGCAGCCCTAGTGCAACCTAAGGCCTAAGTACAGTCGTAATTCGGTGGATGGTCCGGGCTATGGGCTATGGGTTTGCCTCTGTCTTTATAACGCGGGAAGGGCTGCTCCTAGAACGGCAGAGCCTGCTACCTTACACTGTGACTTATGTAGATCATCTACGAAAAGGGATCACTTTGGTACTTTACACATAATTTTAATAAGTATCCTTGTACTTTACACATAATTTTAATAAGTATCCTTGTACTCTACATTTTGTGAATTTTAGTCGGCATCATTCATTTGTTGTGTATTTGTCGCTGCAGTGTGAGTTCACGCAGTTGTATGGAATCCAGATGATGAATGCTCCAAAACTGTATGGAATGACCTACAGAAGCAATCCAATCCAAGAACAAGATCACAGAGCTGTTCATCATGATTTATGGTCACGATGAATAGCAAGACAACAACCTGAGTCGACGTTAAACGTTAAACGGTTAAAGGGACAACGAGCTGGATAGTATTGCCAAGATCATTTACGGACATGATTGTGAACAAAAATGTCAGATAGATACTGTACAAATTTCGACCAAGTGTTCATACACGTGACCTTTTATTTTTTCTAACATTAACAATCGTGAAAAAAGATTAAATCCGGGGTCAAAAGAAGACGCGTGACTGAATACTTGGTCAAAATTGTTCAGTGACTCCACAGCGGGTAATCAAGTCACCGATACGGCTTCCATTCCCGGCACGGATGCTGTAAATCAATAAGAAAGACGGTCCGGTAGTACACCGGTACATGTCGAAGTTCACGCCAAAAACGTTACCTGAAACCTACCTGAAGGTAGTAGGCAAATATTTTCGAGCTCTCACAACGGAATGTCAGTATACCTATGTAAAAGTCCTTATTTGGAGCAGAGATGATGAAAGTACCAACGATAACTATTCCTAATATAGTAATTAAATCGGTTATGCGATTATAGCAGACTTATGGTACCAAAATCTCTGCGAACAAATTTGGGATACAGAAAATCTATGTATATGGGTTATCAGAGGTGACTCATATGTTGTTGCGGGGTCACATGATTGGTTGAATATCGGCTCTAGGGTTGCGTAAAATATCAATAATTATTTACCAAAAAATTATTTACCGGTAAATTACTAAGGCTGGTAGGCAGATATTTTTTTACCAGTAAACAATTCAATCACGTGCTGAATTTACAGATTTTTTGAGAAAATTTCGGCTTCTCGGACCATCATTACCCTTTTTTGGCAGGGCATGTGACTAATCACATGATCTGGTAATTTACCGTAATTTACCTGGTAAAAAACCCCTCTCACTGAGGATGGGTAAATTACCGGTAAAATTCGGAGCCTGAATATTTTACGCAACCCTAATCGGCTGAGCGGAACGAAAATGTTCGTATCCACATGATCCAGCAGTGAACACGGCACAGCATAGTCGGAAAATCAATTCCATTTGTCACAAACAACAACTACTAAATCATGCTAAGCTCTGTGCAGGGTCGACAGAGTATAATAGGAATACGTCGGCTCGCCCAGGCGAATATAAAAGCCCTGAGACTTGGCCTACGCTCCACTGGTTAGATTTCCGTTGTATTCCTCTAAGTCTCCCATGTCCAATATCGATCGGTTCACGCTCGACTTCCTCCTCCTTTCTACCGTTTTTGTGATCAAGCCGTTCTCTTCCCATGTTCCTGTCCCAATGTTAGGTCGCAAAAAGGTGACCCTTGGGCTAATGACTGCACCGATCATGGCTGTCTGTATCCTATGGGCGTCTGAATATATCGGTGCTACTCAAATTCGTGATAGCACAACAGGAACAGGTCAGGTACCCGTACCTCAATAACCCTCATACTTTTCAACTGATGCTTTATAGATAATGTCAAGCCATATAACATCCTCATACTTTTCATCTCTCTGGCGTACATGGCACTTACATTAGATGTCATTGGCATCCTGCAGTCGGCCGCCCTCTGGGTTCACAACAAGGGTGGAAGCAACGGGAGAAAACTGCTTCTTACAGGGGTCAGCATGGTTATTGGCAACGACGCTGTCATTTGTGAGTGTCCAACTTGCCTTAGGGAAGACCTGTGCCATTAATGGTTCTCTTTGTGTTTCCTTATCAGTATTCGCAAGCATCGCAAACCTCGATCCACTCGCTTGGTTAACCCCGGATGTTGCGGTGGCCAACACGGCTAGCATTGTCCTTTTCGTCAGCAATTCAACAAACATTGTCATTTGCGAAGGGTTCCAGGTCAACGAAACAGTGTTCCTCGTGCAGTATACCATGGTCGCAGGTTAGATGTCGATAGCTCTTCATCCTCCAAGACTCATATAACTGATATATACCACAGAGAGCGTCAATCCATGCACCATCCCGATTCTCTTGATCTCTCTTGCGTACATGTTGGCCATGTTCGATGACACTGGCATCCGAGAGTCGGCTTCCTCGTTGATCAGTACAAGTGGAAATAACGGAAGGACTCGACTATTTTTATATTTCTACCTCCTTCTCGTATGTGGCAGTATAGTCCTTGGCAAGGACCCTATCATCCGTGAGTGTTCAGCCTTCCCTACAAAGATCGGTGCAAGAGCCATTAACGGTTTTCCTCACGATACGACAGTCACATTCCTGGTCGCAGTGGCTTGGTTAATGTCGGGGTTCGCGGCGTCAAATACAACCAACGAACATATGATTGGCACATTTCACGGTGTTAAAAATGTCACCGTGAATGGCGGTACTTTCACTACCAATCATCATAGGCATGTGCCAGCTCAGGCCTCCCAGTGAAAAGCGCACATCGGATGAAACATGTCGATGTGACGACCTCGAATCGACCCTCCCCATACTCTGTGACTCTAAGCCCCTATCTGCCTTGATATTGGTTTCTGAATTTAATTTTGTTTCATAGCCATTGAGTTCTCGAGTTCTCTGGGCTTCAAGTTGACGATTTTGATTATACCGCTAGACTCTACCCTTAGATATACTCCACTGGACATAATCTATAAATCTGTTCAATAATATTAATAATCGCCCCACTGATATGCAGGACACTCAGGAAGAACTCCGATATCCAAGATAAGATGAACGATGCGCAAAATCTTCCACTGCACACCTTGCCAATCTTCGCATTCTAAGCCAGAATTCTCATCTGAGAAAACCCCTTGCCCTTGCAAAAGACGGCAAGTTAGCAAATTGGTACACTTTTCCGCCCAGTTTCATGTCCTCGAAGGTACCAGGTTCTGGCCGTGCTCTCGCCTTGGGGCTCGACGTACCCAACTTAAATGCTGCTTCCCGAACAGCCTTCGCCGATACATTTCCCGTTAATCACCCTAGCGCACATTGGACCAACTTTCAACGGGTTCTTCAACCTACACACATCTCGATATATTGAGAATGGTCGTCCACTACAACGAAGATTTTGACATTGCCATTGATGACCTTGTTCAGGTTCGGATAGAAAATTTTCGCGCATTTCTGACTACGCAACTTCTGGCTTGAATTATTCATTTTTTATGTAACCAAACTCTTGTAACAATTGTTTAGATTTTAGAATAGTCTTGTAGTGACAGTCAGAGGACCGGAAATCAGAACCTGTCGCGACTGATTTTAGCTGAGAATCAGATGACTTCTCTGTTCATCTGGGGTGGAGTAGCTTCGAATTACAAAGGTCAGGTTGGCCTTCTCCGGAGCCTCTTGAGTTCCAGGGAAAGGAAAGGAACTCACCGTTCATCTATTCTTGAGTAAATCGATCCAAGTAGAAAGTCGGAGCAGCGCAAAGTAGTGGCGTGGTGGTAAGCATGTTGCAATCCGTGTGGACTATACGGTGTTGAAGCGTTGACAGGCTGCTTCCATCGGGAAGGACAGCATACCGTCAGCACGAACGTAAGTAGCGACCACCTCCGGGAGCGATCGTGACAACTACGCCGGCTGGAAGTCCTACGACCGTTGCAGGAGGGGGAAGGGGAACAGAAATTCCCAAATTGCCTTCCATCCATACTTTTGATCTTCGCTTTCCATGCTCGGAAGCGTGAGCCTTAGAGGTGGCAGTTCAAGATGAGTAGATCGAAGGCCTGTTATCCAAGACGGGGGTAGCGGAGAGGGGTATCCTGAAGGCGATAAAGAAAACGAGGACGAGGACATCGATATCGAGGTGGACGAGGAGTACGAAAGACACTCGCTGCATGCCGAGAGTTTCATTGTCGAGGGAGATGGGTCTATGGATGAAAGACTCTGTTTCCTCCTTCGACATCTATCCCCTCTTTCTATGACTGCACGATCCTTGCAAAATCAGAGTTAGGTTTGTCTTCATTGACACCCCTTCTGGACCTTTTGGCTCGGCTTTTTTGTTTTCGGGCTCATTGGCGGGTGGCACTTCACGAACGCGCGAGATGGCTCCAAAATACACTGGAACAGAAGATGGCGACCACGGAGATGGTCTCTGTGGATGTCGTCGTCAAAGTCGGACTCGGATTCAGAGAACGAGAAAAGCTGGGGGACTGACCATTTTTCACACTTGCGTCCAATGTGAGGCACACAATAAACAAAGGAAAAAATTAGTGGGTGTCTTGTGCGTTCATCCACTGGAAGGTGGAAATGGATGTGGAGAAACGTCTCCCACTAGAGGTTGCTGTCAGTGGCAGAGAGAGTAAGAAAAGAAAAGTGGAAAGAAACAAGCACGCACACCTTGCTTCCTCCTTGCTGCGTTTCCCTTTCATTTTCCATTTGCAGTCACCGATGTGCCCACCCGTACCAGTCGGCGTGTAACCTTGTTCATCGTATCGGCAGTAGTAGTGGGCGTTGATTATTGTAACAAACGTGATCATGGAAAGGCGAACGACTCGGAAGGTGGATCGGCGGCCCGACCCTTGAACAATTGGTTATGTGTGATGGGGATAAAATATATCGTAGCTCCTGCAATTCTTGTCGCTGCCGTCGTCCTCAAAACACCCGTTCAATTTTTAACCCCTTGGACCTATCCATCATGAAAGAGTACTTTATGGATCATCCAATGTTAAGTATTTTTTTGCGTGTGTTTGGAAAACGCCATATCACACTTGTCACTGACGATCCAGCCCTTTACATTTTACGACTGGCCATCCCCGAGTCTCATAAATGTCTGGCGTGACCGCCAATGATCCCGACACAGCACTAGCTTGAGATCCACTGCTAAGGATCCCGTAGTAGCGGCGAGAACGTCGACACTTGCACTTAAACTGTGGCCCCACTGCGAGCAACGCTAGGATTTATCCCTGAACTGGGACGCTTTGACGCTGGACGTGCCACCTACTGTGGGTCGGGATTCATTGTCCGCGTCAAGACGAGCTCAGCTACGAACTCCAGAGACCCGATACCCTTATCCTAGGACCGATCTTGGTACCATTGTCTTCGGCAGCATTATTCACCTCTGGTTGCGACATTTGCAAAAAGGACATCTCCTGTAAGCCATTCATGGCCCTTTATTTTATTGATTCATGATCGGAATCGGCTTCCAATGACGCAACACCACTTATTATGCAAACGCACACCCATCTCTCCTAGAAAAATGGGGGATAATTGTAGCAATAGGATTGGCAATATGGCAGGTAGTATGTCGCGACCTGATATATGCACGATTCATCTGCTATACAAACGGGTGTGTTCAACATGTTGGCATGAAAAAAAGGAATAGGTACACTGAAAGTTTCAGAAGGGGCAGGGCCACTTCCCGTTCACTGCTGCATGTGTCCCGTTCGGGCTGGGGCCCGAGAGCTTTGAACCTGAGCTGCCATATCCCCAAGAGTGGTGATGAAAGTACCGCCGTTCAGGGTGAGACTCTCGACACCATGAAATGTGCCAACTGTATGTTTGTTAGTTGTGTTTGACGCCGCGAACCCTGACAATGACCAAGCCACCGCGACCATGAATGTGACTGTCGTGTTGTGAAGAAGAAAACCATTCCGGATAAAAAATACCGTTAATCGCTCTTGCACCGATCTTGGTAGGGAAGGCTGAACACTCACGGATAATAGGGTCTTTGCCAAGGACTACACTGCCACATACGAGAAGGACATAGAAGTATAAAAATAGTCGAGTCCTTCCACTTGTACTGATCAACGAGGAGGCGGCCGACTCCCGGATGCCAGTGTCATCGGACATGGCCAACATGTACCCAAGAGAGATCAAGAGCATCGGGACGGTGCATGGATTGACGCTCTCTGTTAGTAATATGAGTTTTGAAGGATGAAGAGCTATCGACATCTAACCTGCGACCACGGTATACTGCACGAGGAACACCGTTTTGTTTACCTGGAACCCTTCGCAAATGACATCGTGTGTTGAATTGCCGACGAAAAGGACAACCGTGTTGGCCGCCGCAACATCCGGGGTTAACCAAGCGAGTGGGTCGAGGTTTGCGACCGTTACGAATACTGCTAAGAAAACACAAATATAATAGTCAATGGCACAGGTCTTCCCCAAGGCAAGCTGAACACTCACAAATGACAGGATCGTTGCCAATAACGATGCTTATGCTTGTGAGAAGTAGGTAGAAACAGAAAAA
>Ga0307508_10006314_pt1 | contig 11160 bp, 6 predicted proteins | sample 9_EM_MG_FD_203089 | JGI IMG/M metagenome (GOLD analysis project Ga0307508, IMG submission 203089) | Populus trichocarpa ectomycorrhiza microbial communities from riparian zone in the Pacific Northwest, United States - 9_EM | ecosystem: Host-associated > Plants > Roots > Unclassified | place...
GGCCGCGCACATCAGCAAGATGGAGGTCGTCGTCGCCGCGGGCCGGGGTCTCTACAGCCCGCCCGACGAGACCGCCGGCGAGCACCCCGTCGTCGCCGGCTTCCTGGAGTTGCCCGAGCGCACCGATCTCACGATCACGCTGCTCGATCCCGAGGCGCTGGTCGCCCGGCTCGATCGGCTGAGGTATCGACATATCGACGAGGACGACGGCAGCTAATCGCCAGCCGCGTCACACCGTCATTACCCGGAAACGAAACGCTCCGGAGAGGAAAGGATTGCTCATGAAGTTCCTGCGAAACCTGCGTGTGGCCAGTCGACTGGCGATTGGATTCGCCATCCTAGCGGTCATGGTGATCGCCGTCGGCGTATTCGCGCTCACCCGCCTTGCGCGCTTGAACGATGAGCTCGCACGCATGGCGAACGTGCGCATCAAGAACTTCGAGAACATCACCGGCATGCTCGCGGTCTCGCACCACAACGCGCGCGCCCGCCTGCAGATGTTCCTCGAGACCGATCCGGCGGCGATCGAGAGGCTCGTCCAGCTGCAGAAGACGAACAGCGAGAAGAACAACGAGTACCAGAAGTCGATCGAGCAGACGCTCGACACCGACAAGGACAAGGCGCTCTTCGAGGAGGTGCAGAAGCAGCGCCCGCTCTTCGTCGGAGTCCGGAACAAGATCTTCGACGCCTTCAACGCGGGCAACCGCGACCTGGCGCTCAAGCTCATGGCCAACGAGCTGGGCACGGCCGAGAGCGCGTACAACGCGTCGGAGGAGGCCTTCCAGACCTGGCAGAGCCAGGAGGTCCAGCGCGCCGCCAAGGAGGGCGCCGAGATCAACGACGCGACCCGGCGCTGGACCGTGGCGCTCATCGTCTTCGCGCTGCTCCTCGCAGCCGCGATCGCGACGCTGATCACGCGCAGCATCACCCGGCCGCTCCTCGCCGCCGTGGCCGAGGCCGGCAAGGTGGCCGAGGGCCGCTTCAAGATGGAGAGCTCCGAGGAGCTCGGCCAGGTCTCCGAGGCCTTCGGCTTCGTGCAGATGGTCCTCGGCGAGACCGTCGAGCTCAAGGACCGCGTGCAGAAGGAGAACGTCGAGCTCCAGGCCAACATCATGGACCTCCTCACCGTCGTCGCCGACGCCTCCGACGGCAACCTGACCGTCCGCGCCAAGGTGACGACCGGCGCGCTCGGCAACGTCGCCGACGCCTTCAACAGCCTCCTCGAGGCGCTGCAGGCCCTGATCGGCCGCGTCGGCGCTCAGATCGAGAAGACCAACCAGACGGTGACCCTCATCACCACGTCGTCGACCAAGATGGCGACGGGCGCCACCACCCAGGCCAACGAGGTCAACGCCGCCAAGGTGCTGGTCGAGAAGACGACCGAGGACATCAAGCGCGTCGGTCAGGCCGCCGAGAGCGCCGCCGACGCCGCCCGCAACACCGAGAGCTCCGCCAGCGAAGGCGCCACCGCCATCGAGAACATCATCAGCGGTATGGAGCAGCTCCGCCAGAACGTCCAGGCGGGCGCCAAGAAGATGAAGAACCTCGGTGACCGCTCGATGGAGATCACCGGTATCGTCGACACCATCAGCCGGATCAGCGAGCAGACCAACATGCTGGCGCTGAACGCCGCCATCGAGGCGGCCCGCGCCGGCGAGCACGGCCGCGGCTTCAGCGTCGTCGCCGAGGAGGTCCGCAAGCTGGCCGAGCGGACCGCGACCGCGACCCAGGAGATCGCCAAGCTCGTCACCGCCATCCACCACGAGACCAACGAGACGGTGGCGGCCATCGAGAAGCAGACCCAGGTCGTCGAGCAGGAGTCGGCCCTGGTCTCCAAGGCCGGCAAGGCGCTGATCAAGATCCGCGAGGTCTCGTCGGAGTCGGCGAGCCTGGTGCACGGCATCTCGACGCTCACCAAGGCGCAGATCGAGGGCAGCACCGTGGTCGGACGGGCCATCAACCAGATCTCGCAGATCGCCCAGGCGACGCTCCAGGGGGTCGAGGGCACGGTGACCACGCTCGGACAGCTGACCCGGCTGTCGACGGAGCTGACGCTGAGCATGTCCCGGTTCAAGGTCAACTGAAGGAGCGCCCGATGTCCAGCTTCTCGATCGACGACGTCCGCGACAGCTTCACCGCCGATGTGTCTCAGTTCCTGACGCGCATCCAGCGGGAGGCGCAGGCGGCCCTCGGGGCGCGGGCGCTCGAGCCGAGCGGCAGCGACCGCCCCGGTTTCGCGATGCTGGGCGATCTGGGCCACGCCATCTACGGCACCTCCGGCCTGGTCGGCGCGAGCTCGCTGCACGAGAGCGCCCGCGCGCTCGAGGACCTGGCGCGCCTCGGCGAGGCCGAGGTCGCCAAGATCGAGGAGGCGCAGGCGAAGGCCCGCGCCATCGCCAAGGCATGCGGCGAGGGCGTCGCGCACATGCGGCGGATGCTGTTCATCGAGCTCGACCACCGCGGCCCCGACGCGCTGGCACTGGCCAAGCAGTGGAAGGCGAGCCTCACGCAGCTCCTCGACGCCCCCGCGCCGGCCGAGGCTGCCCCCACCGCCCCCAAGGCTCCCGAGGTCGAGGCCCCCGAGGAGGTCTTCCAGTTCGGCGAGGACGTCGAGGAGATCGAGGACGACGGCACCCAGGCGCCCTCGGCGACCGGCTTCCGCTTCGAGGACGCCGACGGCCAGACCGAGCTCCTCGAGATCTTTCGCGCCGAGGGGCGGGAGACGGTCCGCGCGCTCGCCGCGGAGATGGCCAGCCTCCGCGCCAAGCCGGGCAACGTCGCCGCGCTCGGCAACGTCGAGCGGCTGTTCCACACCCTGAAGGGCGCCGCCGCCACCGTCGGGCTCGTCGAGATCAGCAAGGCCGCCGCGACCATCCAGGAGCGGCTCGAGGACGAGCTCGAGCGCGGCGTCACCATCACCGCCGAGCGCGTCGAGGCCCTGGCCGCCGAGGCCTCGAAGATGCTCGCGCACGCGGGCCTGCCGCCGCTCGCCCCCCCTGCCGCGCCGCCGGCCGATCCGGCCCGCGCCACCGCCCACGGCTTCTTCCTCGAGGAGGTGCAAGACCTCCAGCGCGAGGCCCACGGCCTCGTCGACGAGCTGGCCTCGAGCTCGGCGGAGACGTCGCTCCACGCCCGCCACGAGCTCGGACGCCTCTTCCACCGGCTCAAGGGCTCGGCCTTCCTCGTCGGCGAGAACCGTGTCGGCGGCGAGGCCGAGAAGGTCCAGGCGGTCTTCGAGCCCGAGGGCACCGTGACCGCGGCCAACGAGGATCTGGCGCTCGTGGCCCGCTCGGCGCTGACCCGCATCTCCGCCTTCCTCGGCAACGAGGCGCCCGCCAGCGTCTCGATCACCGCGCCGCCGCCGGGCGCGCACGCCGCCGTGCGCGAGACCGTCACCGTCGCCGCCGAGCCCGAGCTGTGGGACGCCTTCACCCAGGAGTCGGGCGAGCTCATGGACAGCCTCGAGCGCGAATGTCTGGCGCTCGAGGACAGCTCGCAGCCCCGCCAGCTCCTCGAGAAGGTGATGAACCTCCTCCACACGCTGAAGGGCGTGATGAACACCATCGGCCTCGGCCCGACGGCGAAGCAGCTCCACCGCGTCGAGGACTTCGTCGAGACCCTGCTCAAGGCGCCGATCCTGCCGCCGATGCGCGCGGTCGCGAGCCTGCTCCTCAAGGTCAAGAGCGACGTGCGCCGGAACCTCGGCGAGTCCAAGCACGGCTACGTCGAGACCTCGATGCCCAGGCTCGAGGCGCGCATCGCCCGCGTCCTCGCGCCGGCGCGCGGCAAGGCGGACGCCGCCCCCGCGAGCCAGATCCGCGGCGGCAGCGTCGCCGGCATGCTCGCCCAGAAGGGCGCCAGCGTCCACAGCATCACCGACGCGCGCAGCGCCAAGAGCGTCAGCCGGAGCGGCCCCAGCGACGGCGTGAACGCAGGGTCGTCGCGCGCCGAGGGCAACGAGCTCGTCGACCGCAGGTTCATCCGCGTCGGCACCGAGCGGCTCGATTCGCTCATGAACCTCGCCGGTGAGCTCGTGGTGTCGCGCTCGCGGCTCCTCGATCGCGTCGGCAACCTGCGCAGCCTCCAGAAGGAGATCGGTCGCGGCTCGCGCCGGCTCGTCGAGGCCGTCGACGAGTTCCGCGAGAGCTACGAGTACGCGGGCGTCGACGGGAAGAGCAAGCAGGCGCCGCAACCGCCTCCGGCCATCGGCGGGGCGCAGGCGTGGTACGGCTTCGGCGAGCTCGAGCTCGACCGTTACGAGGACATCCATATCCTGTCTCGCCGCCTGGCCGAGATCGTGAGCGACGTGACCGAGCTCTCGGTCCAGCTCGCCAAGGGGCTCACCACCTTCAGCGACGATTCGCAGGGCTTCGACGCGATCGTCTCGGGCATCCAGAGCGAGGTCAGCCGCGCCCGCATGGTGCCGCTCGACCTCCTCTTCTCGCGCCTGCGGCTGCCGGTCCGCGACGCGGCCACCCGCGAGACCAAGGAGGTGCGCGTCGCCATCGAGGGCGCCGACGTAACGCTCGACAAGACCATCTCCGATGGCCTGTTCACCCCGATGCTGCACCTCGTCCGCAACGCGGTCGTCCACGGCGTCGAGTCGGCGGCGGCGCGCCAGGCGGCCGGCAAGCCGGTCGTCGGCGTCGTCACCCTGGCGGCGCGACAGGCCTCCGGCCAGATCGTCCTCGAGGTCAAGGATGACGGCGGCGGTCTCGATCTCGAGGCCCTGCGCGCCCGCGGCGCCAAGCTCGGTCTCTGCGACGCCGAGCTCCCGCTCACCGACCCCACGGTCCGCGAGCTCGTCTTCGCCCCGGGCCTCAGCACCCGCACGGAGGCGGGCGCGGTCTCCGGGCGCGGCGTCGGCTGCGACGTCGTCCGCCGCGCCGTCGAGCGCATGAACGGCACCATCCAGGTCGAGAGCGAGGCCGGCAAGGGGACGACCTTCACCATCACCCTGCCGGTGACGCTCGCCATCACCAAGGCGCTCATCGTCCGGCAGAGCGGCCGGAGCTACGCCTTCCCGCTCCACTTCGCCGAGCGCATCCTCGACACCGAGAGCGATCCGCTCGTCGAGTCGGCGGGCGTGCGGCGCCTGAAGATCGACGACGCCTTCCTCGCCGTCACCCGCTTCGAGCAGCACCTCGGCGCCCCGTCCAGGGCGAATGGCGCCGGGCCGGTCCTCCTCCTCCGCGTCGGCGACCAGCGCGCGGCGCTCCAGGTCGACGCCGTCATCGGCCAGGAGGAGGTCGTCGTCAAGAGCCTCGGTGACGTACTCGGTGGCCACCCGCTCTTCGCCGGCGTCACCATGCGCGGCTCGGGCGAGCTCGTCCTCATCGTCGACGTCCCCGGCCTCATGGAGACCAAGGCCCGGCGCATCGAGCGGACCGCCGCCGCCGCCGAGGCCAAGCCGGCCAAGGCGCGCGTCTCCCCCGCGGCCGCCGCGCCCGCCAAGAAGGCCCGGACGCGCGTCCTCTTCGTCGACGATTCGCTGTCGGTGCGCAAGTACGCCGAGCTCACCTTCGCCGGCCTCGGCGTCGACGTGACCCTCGCCGTCGACGGCATCGACGCGCTGGCGCGCCTGCGCTCGGAGAGCTTCGATCTGGTCTTCACCGACCTCGAGATGCCGCGCATGCACGGCTTCGAGCTCATCCGCGAGCTCCGCTTCGTCCCGGCCTACAAGGATCTGCCGATCATCGTGGTCACCAGCCGCTCGGGGCAGAAGCACAAGCAGCAGGCGCGCGCGCTCGGCGCCACCGAGTACCTGACCAAGCCCTTCTCCGCCCAGGCGGTCGCCGAGATCCTCGGCCGGTTCGTCAAGGCGCCCGAGGGTGGGGTGCGCGGAGTGCCGTCGTGACCGCCGCCAACCTCGTCGTCCTCGCCAGCCGGACCCGCCGCCCCGAGGAGCCGCGCGAGCTGTGCGTGGTCATCTCCTGCCACCAGCTCGTCTGCGCGCTACCCGCGCGCACCATCGAGCGGCTCGTCCTCCCCGACGAGGTGACCATCCTCGCGCCCGATCCCGAGACGCCGCGGACCCACTCGTGGGACATCGCGCTCGTCGGTGAGGAGCGCTACGCCGCGTGCAACCTGGGCGCGCTGCTCGCGGTCCCGCCGCTCGAGGCCGCCTGGGTGCTGCTCCGCGTCCGCCACAAGGGCGGCCTGGTCCCCATCGCGCTCCAGACCGGGCCGTGCCTCATCGTGCAGAAGCTCGGCGCCGGCGTGCCGCTGCCGAGCGGCGCCTTCCGCGCCCGGAGCGGCGCCATCACTTCGGTCTTCCCAACCACGCTCCTCGCCAATCGCGGCGTCGCCGCCGACGTAGGGCTCTGGCTCGACCCGTCACACCTGTGGGTCGAGTCCGAGCTGGACGCCGCGGCGGGCGCGCTGGCCGAGGCGGGCGTAAGCTAAGATGTCCGCGTTGGCGCGCAGCCGAGATGAGGGCGCGCCTCCGGGCATGCTCGCGGGAGCACAGATGCCCAGCATGACGACGATCCTCGTAGTCGACGGCGACGGGGTGTCGCGCCGCTTCGTCGAGCTCGCCTTCGAGAAGACCGGCAGCTTCCAGGTCGATTCGGCCCTCGACGGCGCCGGCGCGCTCGAGATCCTCGCGCACACGCAGGTCTCGGCCATCATCGCCGAGACCGAGCTCGTCGACATGAACGGCCTGTCGCTCTTCCAGCGCCTGGCCACCGAGAGCCGCCTGCGCAACATCCCCTTCCTCTTCCTCTCGTCGGACGCGCGGGTCGCCACGCGCCTCGTCGCCTTCGGCGCCGGCATCGACGACTTCCTCACCAAGCCCTGCGACGTGAACGAGCTCGTGGCGCGCGTGAGATCGCTCATCGGTCGCCGGGAGCGCGCCCTCGAGGCGTCCCGCAAGCGGGGCCACATGCTCGCCGGCCGCTTCACCGCGCTGTCCTTCCCCGACCTGGTCACGATCATCGAGCAGGCGCGCCGCTCGGGCATCCTCTCGATGGTCGGCGAGCGCAGCGTCGGCGCCGTCTACTTCGATACCGGCCGCGTCGTCCACGCCCACTTCGGCAACCTGGTCGGCCACCGCGCCTTCCAGGCGCTCATGGAGGAGGAGGACGCCCAGTTCGAGCTCGATCAGGAGCCGTGCCTCCTCCCCGAGAGCGCGCGCACCATGAGGAGCTCGGTGACCGCCCTCATCCTCGACGCGGCGCGGACGATCGACGCGAAGAACCATGCGCAGAGCGGAAACCTCGGCCGCTCGCAGGCGCGTGAGCCCGTCAGGCCCGCCGACGAGGCCATCGCGTCCCGCGCCGTGCTCGGCACGCCGGCGCTGCTCTCGCCGGGCATCGCGGCGCAGTTCGGCCAGGGCGTCGCCGACAGCTTCGCCCTCGGCGATCTGCGCCTGTACACCGCCGCCGATCTCGCGCGCTGGACCCGGGCGGAGGGCGGGCGGCAGCGCTTCCACGTTCACCTCGTCGCCGATCCCACCGAGGCGGTCTCGTCGATCCTCGCCCTCGCCGGCTCGCCGAGCGAGCGCTGGGTCACCAGCAGCTTGACCCCCGAGGCCAAGGCGCTCGGCCTGACCTTCACCTTCCGGCGCGAGCTCCTCCTCGACATCGTCCACCTCGACATCGCCAACCCGAAGAGCTTCCAGGCGAGCCTGGCCCGCGCCCCCTCGCTCCTCGTCATCGCGCCGCCGGGCGGCGATTTCCTCGCCATCGGCACCAAGGCGCGCGTCGAGCTCGAGCAGCTCATCGGACAGCTCGGCCCCACCGCCGTCGTGGGCGTGGGCAACCAGGCGCTCGAGCCATCGCTCCGTTCCCTCCCGCGGCTGCGGGATCGGGCGCGCCTGGCCACCGCCCAGGGCGCGCTCGGTTTCGGCAGCTGCGACCTTCGCTCCCTCCTTGCGCTCGGCATCCGTCTGTGCACGGCGGGTGGCCCCGGAGACCCAGCATGAACAGTGAGCACAGCGTCACTGAAGACGACGTCCTCCTCGGACGCCCGAGCCACCGCGGCCACGGCAGCGGCCCCATCCCGCTCGAGTCGGAGCTGCCCGCGGAGATCTTCGCGCCCGGCGTCGAGCGGCCCTCGGCGCCCACCGCGCCGGCCCTCGCCCGCCCGCGCCGCCGCGTCCGCGACGAGGAGCTCCTCGCCCGCGGATCGATCATCGACAAGTATCGAATCGACGGCCTGCTCGGCAAGGGCGGCTTCGCCACCGTCTACAAGGCGACCCACCTCCTCCTCGGCACCAAGGTCGCGATCAAGCTCCTTCGCCCCACGATCCTCAAGCGCCAGCCGACCCTGGGAGCGCAGCTCTGCGAGGAGGCGCGGTTCGCCGCGCGCATCAACCACCCGAACGTCGTCCGCATCCTCGACGTCACCTCGCACTCCCTCACCTACATCGTCATGGAGTACATCGAGGGCGCCTCGCTGGCGCAGCGCATCCACCGGGGCGGCCCGCTGCCGCCGCCGGCGCTCCTGCGCGTCGGTCTCCAGGTGGTCGCCGGCCTGACGGTCGGGCTCGAGCAAGGGCTCATCCACCGCGACATCAAGCCGGCGAACATCCTTCTCGCCAAGGGCGGCGAGGTGAAGATCGTCGATTTCGGCCTGGCCCGTCATACCGCCGAGCCCATCGACATACCGCGTTCGCGCACGCCCACCGTCATTGGCACCTATGGGTACATGTCGCCCGAGCAGGCCGACGATCCCGAAGCGGTCGATTTCCGCGCCGACATCTATTCGCTCGGCGTGACGCTCTATGAAGCTGCGACCGGTAGCCTACCCTTCCCGACCAGTGATCCCGGTGCCTGCATTACCCTCCACAAGACCCGCCCCATCCCGCGTCTGGAGGACAAGATTCCCGGCTTCCCAGCATCGGTGTCATCGCTGGTCGGATGGATGCTCGCCAAGGATCGCGAGGACCGCCCGCCCTCCTACAATGCCCTTCATTCGGCATTGGTCCGGACCCTGGCCATGTTTGGCGACAAACCCAAACCTGTCCGTTAAATATTTGCACATTCACACTGGCACTAGCGTTCTACATTACGTATTATTTCATTGATGAACAATTCAGGAGCGAGCGCGAGCGTTGCTCTGGCGGGAATGCCAGTGCATGCGGGTGGTGCCCTCCCGCGCATCGCATTGATCGGCGAGGATGCGATCGTCCTAGACGGGTGGGCGAACCAGCTGCGACGTCGCTACGAGGTCCGGATCTTCGAGGTGCCCGAGCGAGCCCTCCACCGCCTCGAGGTCGAGCCGTTCGACGTCTTCGTCCTCGACATGGACTTCCGCGACGAGAAGGCGCTCGGGATCTTGCGCCGGCTCCGACGCGCGCAGCCGGCGACCGAGGCCATCGTGGTCAGCGAGGTCGCGACGCCCGAGGCGGTCGTCTCCGTCATGCGCCTCGGGGCGAGCGACTTTCTCAGCCGGCCGCTGCCGAGCGATGCGCTGACCCGCCGCATCGACGACGCGGTGGCGCGCGCCGAGATCGCCGCGCCGCTCGATGATCGGCCGGGAGCGGCCGCCGCGATGCTTCACGGCGAGAGCCCGGTCATGTGCCAGGTGCGCAAGCTCATCGATCGCTTCGCCAGCTCGAGCCTGCCCGTCCTCATCCTCGGCCACAGCGGCACCGGCAAGGAGCTCGCGGCCCGCGCGCTTCACCTCCAGTCGGCGCGCGCCGCCGGTCCCTTCGTCGCCGTCAACTGCGCCGGCCTCACCGATTCGCTCATCGACAGCGAGCTCTTCGGCCACGAGCGCGGCGCCTTCACCGGCGCGCAGAGCAAGCGCAAGGGCCTCTTCGACAGCGCCGACGGCGGCACCCTGTTTCTCGACGAGATCGGCGACGTGCCGCTGGCGACGCAGGTCCGCCTCCTCCGCGCGCTGCAGGAGGGCGAGGTTCGCCCCGTCGGCGCGACCGAGTCCCATCGCGTCGATGTGCGCGTCATCTCGGCGACCAACATCGACATGAAGCGCGCCGTCGCCGACGGCCGATTCCGCGAGGACCTGTACTACCGCCTGTGTCCGATCAAGATCGAGCTGCCGACGCTCCGGGCGCGCGGCCGCGACGTCCTCCTCCTCGCCCAGAAGCTCCTCGCCTGCAGCGCCGCGCAGGCCCGCCGGCGGGCGCCGCAGCTCTCCAAGTCGGTGAGCGAAGCCTTGCTGGGCTACGATTGGCCCGGCAACGTCCGCGAGCTCAAGAGCGCGCTCGAGTACGCCCTCAGCCTTGCGCGCGGCGAGACCATCGAGATCGAGGATCTTCCGCCGAGCATCACCGGCGACCCACGGCGCCGGAGCGACAGCTTCGTGCCGGTCCCCGCCCTTGCCCTGGCTGCCGTGCCCGCCGAGGTGCCCGCGCCGAACTACGCGCAGGAGCGCCGGCGCTGCATGGAGGACTTCGATCGGAAGTACTTCGATAAGCTGCTTCGTCACGCCAAGGGCAACCTGTCGGAGGCCGCGCGCCATTCGGGCGTGGACCGCTCGAACCTGCGGCGCGTGTTGAAGGACCTCGGTCTCGATCCGGCCGAGTTCAAGCCGCGCTGATTCCCCCAGCCTTCGCGCCCCTGCGCTGATCTCCGATGAGCCGCTGGATGTCGGCCGAGCGCGGCCGCCCGGCTCGGTAGGCGAGGCCGACTTGGCGCCCGACGCGCACGTCGCTGAGGGCCCGCGTCACCACGTTGTGCTCCTTGCGCACGATGCCCTCGGGCACGAGGGCCACCCCGATCCCGGCGGCCACGAGCGCGAGGGCCCACTCCTCCGATTCGGCGCGCGCCACGACCTCGAGCCGGCGGACGCTCCCGGTCAAGCGGCGGCCGTACTCGCAGTGGCAGCGCTCGACGAGCTTCACCTTCGCGAGGTCGGCCGAACGGAGGGTCTTGCCGAGGGCGAGCGGGTGCGCCGGCGGCAGCGCCACGACGTACCGCTCGTCCCAGAGGGGGATGAAGGTCTCGTTCTTGGCGCGCAGGCTCTTCGAGATGACGCGCGCGTCGCACGGCGCGTCGGCCGCGACCAGGCGGAGCTGCAAGTCAGGGTCGGAGGTGAGCGGCGCGAGGAAGGCGAGGGTCCGCTCCATGTCGAGCGAGCGCATGAGGCCCACGGTCACGCGCCGCTGGCCCGATTCGCGCCGGAACAGCGAGCGGAGCGCGCGCGTCTCGTCGGCGAGCCGGCGCGCGACCGGGTAGAGCTTCTGGCCCGAGG
>Ga0307508_10006315_pt1 | contig 11159 bp, 6 predicted proteins | sample 9_EM_MG_FD_203089 | JGI IMG/M metagenome (GOLD analysis project Ga0307508, IMG submission 203089) | Populus trichocarpa ectomycorrhiza microbial communities from riparian zone in the Pacific Northwest, United States - 9_EM | ecosystem: Host-associated > Plants > Roots > Unclassified | place...
TTTGTTTATACGTATTTCCATTTCCGTTATCATATGCGTTTACAGTTGCGATTTTATCCCACCGTTTGCCATCGCAGCTTCTTTCTACCTGACTCAATGCCAATTGGGATGAGCTTATCACCTGCCATACAAGATCAACCGCTTTTTTATTATCCAGGCTGGCGTTGAAAGACAGGAGGTTTTTTGCCAGCAGCGCGCCCATTCCCACCGGGTAATCTTCTACCTCGCCATCGGGGTAATAGCCATTCATATTATTTACTGTCATACCGTTTGCGGCGGAAGTGAGGCGCAGGCGCAGCCATGTACTGGTGCTGGCGGTATTGGGCACCCACATGGTCCAGCTTACCGGTATCAGCTGCATGCCTGCGGCGGAAGGAACGGTAACTGTTTTTCCTTCGCCGGCGTCATACAGGCCATTAAAGTTCCAGTCGAGCCAGCAAGCCAATGTGGCATTGGCGCCGGAGCTGTTGAGTACGTTTACGTTGATGTTGTACGTGGTGGCGCCAAAATAGTTGAGCGCAGGCGCTGCGCCGAGGCCGTCTTCAAAGCTATCGCCGTTGATGATGGTTGTTTTAGTCCATTCATACCCATAACCGCTGCCCAGGTGCAGGTTGTCATCCTTTTCATGGGTAGCCGGGTCGAAAGCAGCGGGGTCATATGAGAGAGGCGCATCGCCGAAATCGCTTTTTGGCCGGAAGGCTTCCGCCGCGTCGCCCAGGTTGGGAGCAGCAGGGGCATACATGGGATTGGAAACGATGGCATTTTTACCGCCGATAGTTCCGTCTTCATTATACGGCGCTACGTAAGGTGTGATACCGTTCAGGTTGTCGGACAGCAGCTGATATACTTTACCGGTCCAGTCGATGGCCATTTCGCCGGGCTGATCGTCGGGAAAGGGCGCTATCGCGTATACGGTGCCCATGCCTGTTTGCATATTTACCTGGTAATAGTCAGGCTCATCGGTGGCATTATCGCCCTGGTACAGCATACCATCTTTTATCACGAAGTCGCCGAATCCATTGATAAGGCCGGCGCCGTCATCACAGGGCATGCCGTAGGTTTGCGATACGCGAACCGGGTTATTCGATGCATCAAAGTCAATCCGCCAGATAAGCGCTTCCCGGCCGGAGTTGTAAGAAATATTAGCCGTTTGAATACCGAGAAACAGGCTTCCGTTATAAAAAGCCGCTCCTCCATTGTTGACGCCTTCGAAGGTAGAGAGTGCAATGCCGAGCGCGACGAGGTCGGATGACACCGTAGAGATGGCATCTGTATTGAAATCATATCGTTTGAGTGAACGACCGGCACTGTTGGTCAGGCCATCGTCGTTGACATAATATAAAAATTTATTGTAGGGGTCATAGGCCATCGAATTGATGGTGGCGGCGGCAGGGTCTGTAAACAATCCTTTTGTTTTTCCGGTAGCGGGGTCGAGCTGGTACACGGTATTACCCAGCGAATGCAGCACATAGGACGGCTGACCGGTAAACGGTTTTGATACTGCGTAATAGTTGGATGGAAACGAACCGGCCGTACAGGCGGCAATGTCAGACAGCCAGTAAGAGCCGTTGTCGGTGGCATCATTTCCCGAATTGGTTACGGTGAGCGTAACCTGTTTGACGGGCCCGGCTATGTCCACGTTAAAGGATGCGGTGACCTGGGTGGTATTGGCATATTGAGCGAGCCCGCCCGATGTGAGCGAAGCCACATTGGGGCCGGTCGTATTGTTGTTGGTGACGGTTAGCTGGGTAGCGCCCAGGGTGGTGATTGCAATGGGAAGCGGTGTGCCCAGCGCATCCACCGCAGCGAGGTCTACTATTTGCATGTTATCGACATCGAACATAGAGAATTGACAATTGTATACGGCGGTATCGAAGGTTAATATAATCTGCCCGTTGCCGAGAAACTGCACATCGGCGTCTATGGCGGCGCCGGTTACGCCCGGTTTACCGTTTCCATAAGAACCAGTTTCCCCCCTGTGCGTGGCGTTTTCACCGAAGATGTTATTCTTAGAATAATTGCAGGCGATGTTAAGCCTTTGCCTGCCGAACGAAAAGAATTGATTCTGTACATACGGAAGGCTGGTATAATAGCCATTGGAAAAGGTATAGTTTGCATTGTAAATGATATAATCCAGGTAATCCCATTTAAGGGTAAATTGGTTATAACCCGAAAGACATTGCGCGGAAACAGTACATGAAAAAAGCATCAATAGCGTTCCGAAAAGATACGGCCTGACAAGGTTTCGGAGCAGGAGTTTCATAAGTAAAGATTATAGTTTGAAATATGATTGCAAATAAATGTTCCTGATTAGGTAATTCAATATGGCGGGGGCAATCGTTGTGGACATACAATATGGCTTTACAAGTGTTTTTAATAACCCCGCCATAACCAGGTCATTGACAATTATGGCGGGGTGCTGTATTAGTTTCGCATGGCGGCGGTTGTATTAATTGCGGTTAATGATGATTCTTTCAATGACATTGAGCGCGGTGGTTTTTACGGATATATAATAAATCCCCGCAGACAAGCCTGCCAGCTCATCTATGCGCAGGGTATTCTCCCCTATCGTTACCGGTACGTGTCTTGACAGCAGCAGCCTGCCGGCATTATCGTTCAGCTCTATGGTGGCCATGGTAGTGATAGTGCTGTTTATTTTCAATACGGTAGAGTGGTCGACCGGGTTAGGGCTTATCTTACAGCTATTGGGGGCTTCCGCCAGCGTAATGTTTCTTACATCGCTGTATTGTGAAGAGCCGTCGCTGAACAGCAGCTTAAGCCTGTACCAGGAAAGGCCGCTGAATGGATTGGCATCGTTCGTTGCATAGGAGGTTACCGCGCCTTTTGCAGCAGCTACCGTAGTAAGGCTATCCCACTGGAGACCACTTTTACTGCGCTCCACGATGGTTTTTACAAAGCCGGGCGCTGCGTTTAGCTGCCAGTTTAGATCAACAGCCATTTTGTTGCCGACCTTTGCTGTAAAGGAAAGCAGGTTTTTTGCCAGCAGGGTGCCCATGGCTACTGAAAAATCTTCCACTTCGCCATCGGGATAATAGCCATTCATGTTGTTTACCGTCATGCCATCGGCGGCGGATGCAAGACGCAGGCGCAACCAGGTATTGGTATTGGCGGTATAAGGAACCCAGGTTGACCAGCTTACCGGTACCAGCTGCATGGCGGCGCCGGTGGGAACGGTCACCGATTTTCCTTCACCGGCATCATATACGCCGTTGAAATTCCAGTCGAGCCAGCAAACCAGTGTGGCATCGGCACCGGTATTATTGAATACGTTCACATTGATATTATACGTGCTGGTCCCAAAGTAGTTGAGAGAAGGCGCTGCGCCGATACCATCTTCAAAACTATCGCCGTCTACAACGCTTACTTTTGCGAATTCCTGCCCGAACCCGGTACCCAGGTGCAGGTTGGCGTCCTGTTCGTGGGTAGCCGGGTCAACGGTGGCAGGATCATAGGAAGCCGGAGCATCACCGAAATCACTTTTGGGCCGGAATGCATCCGCCGCATCCCCCAGCAGGGGAATGGCCGGAGCATACATGGGACTGGAAACGATGGCATTTTTTGTACCGATGGTGCCGTCTTCATTGTAAGCAGCTACATAAGGCGAAATGCCATTGAAATTGTCGGCCAGCAGCTGGTATACTTTCCCGGTCCAGTCCATGGCCATTTCACCGGGCTGATCATCCGGCAAGGGGTTAATGGTATATATGGTTCCGATGCCCGTTTTCATATCAAGGTGATAGTAATTGGGTTCGTCGGTGGCGTTATCGCTTTGAATTAAAATACCATCTTTTATCACGAAATCGCCAAAGCCGTTTACCAGGCCGGCGCCATCATCGCAAAGTTGCCCGTAAGCCTGGGATACGCGGTAAGGAACATTGGATGCATTAAAATCAATTCGCCAGATAAGCGCCTCGCGGCTGGAATTATAGGAAATATTGGCCGTCTGGATACCAAGAAATAAGCTTCCGTTATAAAAAGCAGCGCCCCCGTTGTTTACACCCTCGAAGGTGGAAAGCGCAATGCCAAGCGCCACGAGATCGGATGAAACAACAGAGATGGTTTCCGTATTGAAATCATATCGCTTCAACGAGCGGCCGGCGCTGTTGGTCATGCCGTCATCGTTGACATAATACAGGAACTTGTTGTAAGGGTCATAGGCCATCGAGTTGATGGTAGTTGTTGCCGGGTCGGTAAACAACGTTTTTGTTTTGCCGGTAGCCGGGTCCAGCAGGTACACGGTATTGCCCAATGAATGCAATACATAGGAAGGCTGGCCGGTAAAGGGCTTTGATACCGCATAATAGTTGGTGGGGAACGAGCCGGGGGTACAGGCCGAAATATCCGATAACCAGTAAGAGCCGTTGTCGGTGGCGTCATTGCCGGAACTGCTGGCGATGATGGTTACCTGTTTAACCGGCCCGGTTATATCCACGTTGAAAGAAGCGTTCAATGAAAAGGTATTGGCGTATTGGGGAACGCCTGCTACCAGCAGCGAAGCCACATTGGGTGTAGTGGTATTGTTGTTGGTAACGGTCAGCTGTGATACGCCCAGGGTGGTCACCTTAACAGGAAGGGCTGTAGCCGAGCCATCGACGGCGCTCATGTCGATAACTTGTTTATTGTCTACGTCGAACAGGGAAAACTGGAGGTTATATACTTCCGTGTCGAATGTCAGCACAATCTGTCCATTACCAAGAAACTGTACGTCTGCATCTATATCGGCGCCGGTTACACCCGGCTTACCGTTTCCGTATGAGCCGGTTTCGCCTTTATGCGTAGCGTTTTCTCCAATCATGTTGTTTTTGGAATAGTTACAGGCAATGTTGAGCCGCTGCGCCCCGAAAGAAAAGAATTGGTTCTGGATATACGGGAGACTGGTATAATATCCCGTTGAGAAAGCATAGTTGCCGGAGGCGACCATATAATCCAGGTAATCCCACTTAAGGGTAAACTTATTATATCCCGGGAGGCATTGCGCCGAAGCAGATCGTGAAAGCGAAGCAAGAAGGATACAATAGACGGTCTTCCGGATAGAATTTAGGATCGTGTTTTTCATTGGACAGCTATTACTTGAAAAAAATGAGTTATTAGGAACAAATATATATTCCTGTTTTAGATATGTGCTAGTGATCTGCTAAATATTTATTTTCAGTTTCAGCTGTATAAAGTGGGTACTCAATATAATAATGATAAGATCTTACAAAAAGCAATTGCGCGAGTACGTTTATACCGGCAGAGAGATCTTTTTTGAAAACATTGATATTGATTGAATTGGGAAGTTTGCTGCAGGAAAGCCTGTTAATTGGCGATATTTCACTAAACATGAAGGAAATAAAAGTTACCGATTAATGTAATTACACTAAAAAGGTAATATCACTTAGCCCTGGTGTACAGTATTTTTACTGTTTATTCATTTTTAAGCGACCGGCTAACCCGGATCAATAGGTCATAGTTACCATTAAAGGGCACGTACCCGAGTCGTTTAATATGACCAAATGAGGTACGTGCCCGAAATTGTTACGTTGATTATTTTTTTTAGAAAGAAACATGAATAACCCACGCTAATTGTCCCTGTTTTACACCGGGTCACTATTGTGATTTTTTATCGATCACGCCTTTGTACCTTTTTATAATAACCCAGGCCATGATGAGACTCAGCCATAATGGCCAGATGGTGACAAACGTTACCAGCAAGCCGCCAAACCATTTCAGGCCCGACACAAATGCATCGAGTATCCTTGTCCCGAATGAGGGTGCAGGTGGCGTTTCGCCGGCGGAGGCATTCAGTACCTGGTAAAAGACCAGGTGGATGGTACTGTAAGCGGATGCGTGCGACAGGTATTGTATCCTGCCGGCGGCGGATTCTTCTTCTTCCTGTATCGAGTTGATCTCGTTCTGTACTTCCAGTATCTCTTTCATGTTTTTTGCCTGTTTCAGCAAGTCGAGGTAACGGAGGCGGACCATTTTTTTGGCTTCGAGCCTTGATTTGGTATCGACCACCTCTGAGGTCACGTCTTGTGTGGCTATTTTTTTCTCTACCAGCTTTTCGCCGGCGGGAACAAGGCGGGCGAGGGCATTGTCAAACTGGTCGACGGGTACTTTGACGGTCACTACATTTTCTATTTTGTACGCCGACTGATTTTGTTCTTCCTGTGCGATATAACCGCCTGTTTCCTTTATACCGGTATGCAGCAGCTCGTTGAAGGCCTGGTAGTTTTTTACTTCCAGTGTGAGCGTCGCCGTTTTGATGATTTTTTTATCCCAGTCTTCTTTGGGAGCGGGGGCATTTTTTTGCGGTTCCTGCGGTGGCAGGTTACCGTTTGGCATTGCGATGGTATCGGTGGCAACCGGCGATGGCGTTGTCAGATCAGCCGTGGCGTTTTTTTCGCCGTGATTATTACAGGCAGCAAAGAGCAGCAGCACCGCGGGTAGCGGCAACAGCAGTTGTCGAACAATATGCATTGTTTTATTTTTTGCGTATGATAAAAGAAGATGCCGGAAAAGGGATTTTACATACGGCCGTATATAAAAATGAATCGGATCCAGGATTGATTCCCCGACACGCGAAAAGGTAACCTTTTGCAATTGTTAAAAAAAAGAACCCCACCAGTCGCCCGTTCGGGTTCCTGGTGGGGTTGTGTACCGGTGCGGTGCGCCGGTGACGGGATTAATCGTGCTTTATAAATAATTTTTCTACTGCGCTGAATTCGGTTGTTTTCACGTGTACATAATATATGCCTGCCGAATATTTGCCCAGGTCGTTCATGCGTTCAAAGTTTTCGCCGGCATTTAGCCGGATGCTTCTGCGCAGCAGCAGGCGGCCGGTATTGTCGGTCAGGTCGATTGTAGCCACGGTGGCAATACTGCTGCTTATTTTGAGCGTGGTGTATTGATTGGCCGGGTTAAGATTGATCTGCAGGTCATTAACACCGCCGCCGAAGGTGACGGATTTTATATCGCTGTACTGTATCGATCCATCGCTGAATACCAGCTTAAGACGGTAGTACGATACACCGCTGTAAGGCGCTTCGTCTTTGGCAGCATACGCTACCACGATACCGTTGCCGGCATTGATTGCGCTGAGGCTGTCAAACTGTATGCTGTTCCTGCTGCGCTCTACGACGGTACGCACAAAGTTGGGTGCGGTATTGAGCTGCCAGCTGAGGTCTACCGTTTTCTTATTATTGGCAGTTGCGGTAAAGGCCAACAGGTTCCTGGCCAGCAGGGTGCCCATCACCACGGGATAATCTTCTATTTCGCCGCTGTTGTAATACCCGGCGATACTGTTGACGGTCATACCATTCGATGCTGAGGTGAGACGAACACGCAGCCAGGTGTTTGTACTGGCGGTATAGGGAACCCACATGGTCCAGCTCAGGGGAACGAGCTGTGAGCTGGCGCTGGAAGGCACGGTAATTAAACGACCTTCCGACGGCTGGAATACGCCATCGAAATTCCAGTCGAGCCAGGCTACCATGGTAGCGTTGGCGCCGGTATTATTAAATACGTTTACGCTGATAGAGTAAGTGGTTGTACCGAAATAGTCCAGTGCCGGTGCGGCGCCCATACCATCATCGTTGGGATCGCTGGCTACCTGTGAAAACCGCCCTCCCCAGGAGCTGCCGAGGCGGAGGTTTGCATCTTTTTCGTGCACGGCCATAGTCAATGAAACGGCATCGTAAGAACCGGGCGCATCGCCAAAATCCACTTTGGGACGAAAGGCTTCCGCCGCATCGCCGAGGTTGGGGATAGCAGGCGTATACATCGGTGTCGATACGATAGCATGCTGAACGTCTATATCTCCATCTTCGGTATACAGCGCCACTGTGGGAGAAGCAAGGGTAGCGGTAGCCGTATCTGCTTGTATTTCATATATATTTCCCTGCCAGTCGATGCCCAGCTGCCCCGGGTCGAAACTCGGATTATACGAGGTGCCCAGGCCGGTATTCATATCGAAATGAATAACAGCGGGCGCATTGCCCGATGAGTTTGAATCGAATAATTCTCCATCCCTTATCACAAAATCGCCCCAGGCGTGTAAAAGACCGGCCCCATCATCTGTGGGCAAGGCATATACCTGGCTGGCTTTATAAGGCAAGGAGCCATTAATATCTATCCGCCATATGATTGATTCGCGGGCCGAAGTATTGTTTACATTGGTGGTTTGAAGCGCCAGGTACAGGCTGCCGTTGTAATAAGCGGCTGCGCCCCCTTCTATACCCATTGCAGAAGACGTGGGTATACCAATGACGTTGATATCTGCAACAATGGTGCTGATTAATTCGGTATTGAAGTCATACTTCTTGATAGCCCGGTTGCCTCCCGGAGAAGCAGTACCATTGGCGACATAATACAGGTACTTGTTGTAAGGGTCGTACGCCATGGAATTGATATAACCCGTTACAGCAGCATCTGTAAACAATGCCTTTGTTTTGCCGGTAGTTGGGTCAAGCTCATATACGGTTTTATCGAGTGAATGGAGTACATATGAAGGCATGCCGGTATACGGCTGTGATACGCTGTAATAATTTGTGGGGAATGTACCGGCGGTGCATGCCGTAATATCCGAAAGCCAGTAGGAGCCATTGTCGGACCCCGCACCTGTATTGGTACCGGTAATGGTAATCGTTACCTGTTTGACAGGCCCTGCAATATCGACATTGAAAGACGCCGTCACTTTATTGGAGGCGATATTACCCGTACCCGTGGACGATACCACCGGCGCCGTAGTATGGTTGCCAGACAGGCCCAGCACGGTGGCTCCCAGCGTAGTAATGTCAACGGACAACGCCGAGCCGCCCGCATTTACCGCCGTGATAGCTGCCTGCTGTTCCTGGTCGACATCAAACAATGAAAACTGGAGGTTGGAAACCTCGGTGTCGAATGTGAGGATAACCTTACCGTCGCCAATAAACTGCACATCGCTCTCGGCAACGGAATTGCCGGCGGAATTGCCGTACGAGCCGTTTTCGCCGGTATGATTGGCGTTTTCGCCCGCAAAGGCGAACTGTGAGTAGTTATGATTGATGGTCAGGCGCCCGGCGCTGCCGAAGGCGAAGTACTGCGTCTGCGCAGCAGCTATACCGGGCAGATAGCCATTAGCCGCAGTGTAGTTGCTATTGTACGGGAAAAAATCCAGGTAGTCCCACTTAAGGGTAAACTTATTGTACCCGGAAGGGCATTGCGCAGCGAGCTGTAAAGAATACACGAGCAGAAAAAGCACAATCGTGCTCGTATTCATAAGATACTGGGTCAGGCGTTTCATTTGTACAGATATTAGGGATTTACAGAATTACAGAGCCAAATATATATACGGGATTCAGAATTACTAAGTGTTTAGATAGGAATTTTCTTATAAGTATCTATTTAGTAATTCGTCCTGGGGGAAAAATACCCCGACTGAGTGCGATTTTAAACGGGAGACTTAATCTTCGTCAATTTATATTTTCTTCACATAATAAAAAGATATTGATTGAAGTCATTCAGTTTTTACGGTAACGGCCCACCGGGATTTTACGATTTTCATGTAAAAAAGCATCCAAAGTTTTACCCTGCGGGATGAAAATGTACGATCCGGCTATCGACTTTTTACCGCCAGGCAGCGACTTACGACGATTGATTCCAGGCCCCTGAAAGGGGTTACTTCTCCCCTGCCAGCTCCATAATTACTTTCCATTCGTCTTCTGTTACCGGCTGAACGCTTAAGCGGCCCAATCTTACCAGCGCAATATTCGCCAGGCGTTTATCGGCTTTTACCTGTTCGAGGCTAACCGGCTTTTTTAATTTTTTATACGGCTTCAGGTCTACCGCTACCCAGGCGTCTTCTTCCGTAGTGGGATCCTGGTAATGTTCTTTGGCTACTTTGGCGATGCCCACCATTTCAAGTCCCTCGTTGCTGTGGTAAAACAATACCTCCTCCCCTTTTTTCATGGCCTTTAAATTATTCCGCGCGGCATAATTGCGCACGCCGTCCCAGAAAGTTTGCTTGTCTTTTTCGAACTGATCCCAACTGTATTTAAAAGGCTCCGATTTTACCAGCCAATATGCCATAAGGGTGATTATTTAGGCCGCCAATGTACAATTATTAGCGGAGCCCCGGGCGACAGGTGGCTAAAAAAAACGGCGGGTACTCAAATCCAATGCCTTGCAGCTCCCGTAGTTATAAGCGTTGGTTACATGTAAACAATCAAAAAAACACAAAATACTCACCTACCATGTTGTAGCGGGTAAGCTGGATTCAAAAGCCCTGGCCGAAAAAATAAAAGAAGGTAATGGCATGGCGGAGCTGCAAACCGTATCCGGCGGCAAGCTATGGGTCAGTATGAAAGGGCCTGCGCTGGTTATCAAAGATGAAAAAGGCGGTATGGCCATGGTGACTATCAAAAACGTATACCAAAGCAATGGCGTGATACATGTAATCGATCATGTTGTGCTACCCAAATAATATATAACGGTTGGTGTATAGTGGGATTTTTCACACACAGGCCTGTCATTTTTATGACGGGCCTTTTTTGCGGGTGAGGCATGACTTATTACTATTTACAGTAATGTTTTTTAGAAAACTGCGCTGGTCATACGGGGAGTGTACGGCTGATGTACGCCTGACCTACCTGCTATGGGCGCATGAACTACCCATGATCCACCCATGATGTACGGAGGACCTGCGCATGGACTATGCATGACTGGCGTGGTAGCTGTGGGGCGATGCCGGGGAATGGCGGCCGGGTTGATGTACGGGGATAGAGAAAAAGCGCTTTTTCTGTGTAAATGGCAAACATTTGGAACCGGCTGTTTGTTTGTGATGTTCAACCTATTTTTTATGGCAAAGCAGGCGGGGCCGATATTTTTAGAACGCACGATAGACAACCTCATTTTTTATAAAATGGACGGGAAGTACTATGTGCGTTTGGCGCCGGTGTTTCCGGATATCAAGCGGAGCCCGCGGTTCAGGGGAACGATGCGGTCGGCGCGGCGGATGGGTAGGGCGTCGAAGATTGGTGCGGCACTGTATGCGGCATTACCGCGCGGGTTGAAGCAGTTTAACCGGTACCGGGAATTGACCGGTAAGGCTTTTTATTTATTGAAAGCCGGGAAGGCGGATGCGGAAGCGCTGGAGCTGTTGTGGACGAGGCAGAAAG
>Ga0307508_10006316_pt1 | contig 11158 bp, 9 predicted proteins | sample 9_EM_MG_FD_203089 | JGI IMG/M metagenome (GOLD analysis project Ga0307508, IMG submission 203089) | Populus trichocarpa ectomycorrhiza microbial communities from riparian zone in the Pacific Northwest, United States - 9_EM | ecosystem: Host-associated > Plants > Roots > Unclassified | place...
CCACACGACGGATCCCAAAGCTGTACGACCCCCTGTTTGGAACCGCTCAACAACGTCTTTGAATCGCCGGAAAAGTCTAACACAGCGAAGGAGGCATCCGACGCCACGTCCATCTCCTTCTTGGTCCGCTTTCCAACGTCGCACACCGTGATGGCACCTTCGTGACCACACCCGATGAAGTTGCCATCGGGGGAAATGCAAAACGCTTGGACTTTCTTTAGTCCCGAAAAACGGACCTTTTGCGTTCCCGTCGTAGATTCATACACGCGGACTGTATTCTTGTTCTGGCGTTCCCAGATATCAGACATGGACCATGCAAAGGTACTCGAGTCGGCTGAGAAAATGGGCTTTGGTACGTCATCCGTGCGTGCGTAGTCGGCGATGCCGAAGTCGACTTTGGAGAGAGATTGGAATTGACCGTTGGTGAGGTACCACGGCATTGCACTATTAACGAGAAACCGGGCCCCATTTGGAGAGGCCACCACGGTCGTCGCCGAGCGAAGCGGGATGGCAAGATCCTGCCCCACTTCTTCGACCCACGTTCTGGACGGTACAGTGGTATCCAGAATGTCCAGCGAACCAACAGAGTTCACAGCTGCAACACGAGTACCATCCGGTGACAACGCGAGCGCCGACAGATATGCTCGTGATCCATGTATGGAAGGTATGTCCACCTTTGACCCGAACGGTACACACCACGTTTCGGAGAGATACGAGAACGAGAAGGAAGACGACTGTGACGAGTAGGCGACCAAGAGTTCTTGATCTGTCAGTCCGTCCCAATTCGACTCGAACGCCTTCCTCAACAGGAATGCAGGAAGCCCGCGCCCAATCAATTTAGCTTGCCAAATTGGCGCGTTACCCATCAGGGATCGAATATGTTGCCCCCAGTCCCAGATAGAAACGTCAGAGAACGACTTGCGAGTGGAAACGCTGCTGGAGAGGATTGTTCCTGCCGATGCTGAGAGAAACCGTTTGTCGTCGTCGAAGAAGTGTACCGAGCAAATGGGATTCTTGTGCCCTTTGGAAAGCGTGCGCGTACAGCTCCCAGACAGAACGTCCCAGACCTTGATCGACTTGTCTCGCGAGCCCGTTACGACCATGGTTCCACCACGGGAAACATCCAACGCGGTGATTCCCGCACGATGACCCATCATTCCACGAGCCACCTTGCCTGCATTGACATCCCAGAGAATGAGCAAGTTATCTTCCGCTCCCGAGCACAATCGCTGGGAGTCTGGCATGAAGGTAAGTACTGTAACCGGCCCCTCGTGAGCGACCAGCTTGTGCAAGCGCTGGGCTGACTCGAGTGACCATAGCTGGATCGTGTGATCCAGTGCACCGGAGGCGAGCAGGGCGCTGTCAGGAGAGAACTCAAGACATGTGATCTTGTCCGTGTGCGCGCCCACGTCCTTGAGGTGCTCTCGACCCAGATTAGGGTCCCAGACTGCAACCATGCCATCTGTGAATGCAGCTGCAACGAAGGCCCCAGAGGCCGAGAAACTGACCAAAGAAGAAGACCCTTTGTCTCCTAAGCTGGCCACGTTCCCTCCCGTAACAACATTCCATAGTCGAACCCCTTGATCCCCGGCTGTAGCGACAACGCTCCCGCTGGGCGAGAAAGCGACGGAGGAGACAGAACCTAGATCGATGGCATACTGATAGGCCAGCCACTCGTCGTCCTGACCCTGGTGGATCGTGCAAGAACCCCCTGCATCGTGCTTAAAGTTGGCATAGAGCGCGCTGGACGATGGAATAAAGGTAATCGCCGTATGGTAAACGTGTGGTGCGCTTTGAGATATGGGCTGCCTGTAAAGCAACATAAGGCGTTCGGCCTCTTCGATCAGTGTAGCCGTCTGTTTCGGAATGGGGGCTAGCAACTAATCGAGTTCAGGCAGGAAAGTGATGGAAGAAGCGAAACTGGCTCACCTTGAGCCAATTCAGCGCATCACGCAACATTATAATCGCCTTCTCTACATCGTCGAAAATACTAGTCGTCTCAATCCAGTACAAGAGTGTCTTACTGCAAAATTCCTGCATCGCGTTCAGGAGCGACTCGTACACACCACCCTGACTCGGGAGCTGAGTGAGGTGGTGCGACCAATATCGACACGCATACAACAATGCTTCGTCATAGGCCGCTCGTCGGCGCTCTGGAAGATCCTCGATGTCACGAATCAACTTGGATGGGTCATCGAGTCCACACATGTTGCGCTTCAATGATCTGACCATGATCTTGAAGCAAAGCTGAGCCATGAGGCGATGATAGATCACGGGATCGATGGTATACCTTCGCGACCTATGCGGGGAGACCAAGAAATCGCGAAAGGATGCGTGGTAAAACTGGATAGGTTGCTCGCCATTCTCCGATGACAGCAACACCGAACCTAGTGCAGGGATGACAATCCTGGCATCTACGTCTGGTCGATCGAGCAGCTGGTGCAGCGCCGAAACAGTCATCGGGACAGACAAGCAATACACGATGCCGAGGATGAGACGAACAACGTCGGAATCTGGGAAAGTAGACACAGCATCCAGATATAGGGCGTCTAGTTCAGCGTAGGTAGTGTCACGGGATGACTTATCGTCCAAGATAGCTTGGAGACGCTGAGTGGGATTGTGCAACCTATCTCCCACGAACTTGACTACCGTCAATGCAAATATAAAAAGGCCAGATGCCTTCTCGACAATCCGGTTGAGATCCTTGGGAGATGGCCATGGCGCGTTCGGCATGACTTGCGAGTGCTCTTGGTAAACTTGGTTCAGCGCGTGCTGCAAGAAGCTTCGAATGTCGTCCTCCGCGCTGAATGATTCGATTTCCAAGGTAAGTGTGATTGACGCGACATCCTGCTGGCGAAAGTGAGCGTGGAGCCAAGGCTCAGGGCGACTTGTTATTAAAAGACGCAAGGGTAGGGGTGAATTGCGGACGAGTTGGATCAAAAGGGACACCAGCTCCACGACAAGCCGGGGGTCATCACATTCGTCAAGGGCGTCTACTACGATTAGAAACGATGATCCGGGTTGTTCGAGACCGCTGGATAGAGGTTCCAGCAGCAGCTTGTGCATTTGCTCGCGGAGCACCTTGGAAGGAATCATGCTGTCCTGTTCCAAGGCGGCAAGGACAACTGGACGAATCGCGGGAATGGAAAATAGAAACTGGGTGGCAATCGTTGGGAAGAAATGATGGGTAGTACGCCGTTCGATATCGCGCCGCGAAAAGAAGAAACTAGCTGCCAGACGCTTCTGAAGGGCAAAATTCTCTGCGATCGTCTGAGATACTGCTGATTTCCCAGAGCCAGGTCGACCGTTTACCCAGCAGATGGGTTTACAATTGTCGTTCTCGCTTTCGCCGTGGATCCACAGCGTCAAGCGGTCGAGAAGCTGAACTCTAGTACCTTCCAAAAACATCGTGGCGCAGGATGGCGCTCCATAGAATCGAATGCAGCGCTTGAGGCACTAGCCTTGTGCAACGCTTCCAATCCTAGTCCGAGTCGATGGATCAGAACAAACGAGAATGGCGCTCAGGCGCGCTGACCTATTTGACTGCTTCGCAGTATCTGGTTTCCATGTACGATCGTGTTTATCGTTTGATTTCCCTGCACATTGGTGCGAGAGTTTAAATACTGATCACGATGTACTTCACTGAAGGTGGAATGGCTAGCGTCGATGTGCGAGGAATTATTGAACATGTTGGTTTCTGTTCGGACAGGGAGCCTGAGCACCAGCTATAATTAACTGCCTCAGATATCCCACCCCTTACCTCAAGTTTCCAAATGGCGAAAACGCATCGATTAACGCCCAATAGCAGGTTCTTGAAGTTGGCTGGAGAAAACTGTCTTGGAGTGACATCAGCTCGGATGCTGCCAAGCGAGCACCGTGGAGTTCTGAGTGGAATCACGGTCCACATTTTTTGAGGGTGTCCACGCTTTCGATGTCCATGCATGTGTATACAACAGAGGATTTGTGACGACTACGCCAGCTTGCGGTGACCCAGAGGTGACATTTCCTTTTTCGGACAATGTGGTGTGTTTACTACTTGCGTGACTGAGTCTGTGCGTCAGGCTCTCGCCTTCCTCTAGTCTCGTACGTACAAGACTGGAGGTATGTACTAACTGCACTTTTGCTGTACTGACATAGGCCTTCCCCATTTCCATAGTACTATTTTGAATTTTCAACTCTGCTCCGCCCATCATTTCAAGTGGTCAACACCGAGGCGATGAAAATGCGAGATCAGAACACTTTTGGCGTAAACTTCCTACCACTTTCTTTGAGCACGTGCTCGACAACTTTCATCGCTTGTAGAACCCGCTCTTCATCAAACCGGCGCCCGATCACTTGCACGCCGACCGGTAACCCATGCATCGCTTCTGCATCATAGACAGAATACGCGTTTTTTCCGATGACGCCCATCCGTTTGTATTCCTGGCTCTGTTTGAAATCTTTCGGCAGCGCATCCGACTCTCTGTCCACAAAAGTCACCGGTAAAACTCCGGCAACGTAGTCGACCTATCACTCATGGTCAAACATACAGGGTGGCGGAAGCGAAGGGTCGGTGCGCACGATGTTACATATCATACCCATCGCGCCGGAGATCAACGTGACCTTCTCGGCTGTCCCTGTCGGTATGGCCGGCATGGGATGAGGTACCGTCAGGACGAAGTCCAAGCCCTCCGCCTCCCAGGCATCATGCCACCGCGCTTGATATTCGTCCCGAGCGAGGACGAGTGCACGTTCTTCTGCGGCTGTCTTGGTGTGCAACGCCTCAATCAAAGATGCCCAGACTTCATCTCCCGTCAGGATGCGAGTGAGCATGGCAAGGAGCTTCTTGACGAACCACGGCAACTCCAAGAGGAACTTGGAGCCGCTCATGACAGCGTCCAACTTTTCATCTTTACGCAATTGTCCGAAAAGCCCAGCTCCTTTGATGCGGTCAGAATCACGTGAAAAAAAGCAGGGCAACACTCACCCGCGTCCGAGAAGCATAACTGCAAGCCGATGCTGAAGCCCTCTAAAATAGGTGGCGGGGTGCTGGAAAACGTTGGTAAGCATTGCCCACTCATGGCATGAGATGTAAATACCCACAAACTTACGACTTCGTGCCCTTGTTTCACCAGTGCATCCGAAACCCATTCCAAAGCACGACGACAAGCGGGAGTTGGCGGTATGACCCCTACCAAAAAAATTCACAGCCCTGACGTCAGTACAAATTTCGCACTCACCATCCTCCCATATGATCCCCCATCGTAATTTTTTGTCTGAGAGATCAACTTGCCTCCATGGTAATGGAACACACTGCCACGCCGGGGGTTAGAGCGCATCCTTGGCAGGCACTATTGGTCTCACTGTGTGATCATAATTCCACGGTTCCATGTCCACTACTCGCTTCCAGAATTCTTCCAAGTCATCCAAGCGTCGTGACATCGGCGAGCATGAAGTCTCGATAAACCCCTGACCGGGCAGTGGCGGCAATGCACCCCGACTCGGAAACCTGCCAATGGACGACCGCATACCGTATATCCCGCAACAGTGAGCAGGCCACCGGACACTTCCTCCGATATCCGTACCGATCTCGATAAGGCTACCGCGACAAGCCAGAAGAGCGGCACCGCCACCGGTCGAGGCGCCACTTACGAAGTTGGCTTTGTACGGGTTACTTGTGCGGCCAAAAAGGTCCGAGGAGGTCTCCAGACCAATGAGCCCCGGGGGTGTCGCCGTTTTCACGTGTATGATCGCCCCAGCATCTTGCAAAAGTCTGACAATGGCGGCAGAGGAGGATGCGGGCCTATTTACTCTCGACGAATATCCTATCGTCGTATCATATCCTTCGATGTCAATGCAATCCTTGACACTGACAAAGACACCGGACAGCGGGTGGGTAGACTCGTGGGTGCTTGACTTACGCCCGCTACGCGTCGGAGATCCGGGTGGCTTCGGGATTGTGGACTCCTGCAACATGATAGCTGCCAGGCAGTTGGTCGCTTTCTGTGCCGACACGGCTTTCTTGCCGTAGGCTTGCAGTATCGCGGACGTAGACAAGGTGCCAGCTTCATGGCGATGTACGAGTTCACGTAGGGAAAGATCGAGGATTTTGTTATCTTGCTCTGTGCAACTCTCCAAGAAGGAGGTTGGAAGGGCGTCAAGCTGCCGCTGCCGCTCCTGTTGCTTTGCAACACTGAACGATATGAATGAACAGTTGTGCAGAAAGTCTCGGGGGGACTTACCAGTCTCGACGATGAAGGGAGGGAGAGAACATGGGGGTGATTTAGAATACAGGGGTGATAAAAGGAGCGCCTTATGTATGGCCAAGGCCGAAGTCACCGAGTCAAAACTCGGAGCGACATTCGCTACTGAAAGCGCATCGGCGCCGCTTCAGGAGATATAAGACATTTTTGTGGCCCTGCCAGATCACCATGACACCTAGGGTCGTGAGAGAAACCTAACTGAAACGGTGGCCTGATCAGAGACTCGTCAGACTACGGCCGCAAAGGCCTGGTTCGAATCACCCAGATGAGTAGAAGTTGGCAAAGCCGATCTGATCGCTACAGAACTTTGCGAACCTGATGCAGATGAGACTGGGAATAGTGCGGGCCGTGAAAAATAGGTTGCTGTTTATTTAAATAACAACTCTGACCAACTAGCTGCTAGCGCAGGAGATTCCGATTCCTAGAGAGCTCGTAAACTGGCTTGTGCCCTGTGCAAAGGGCCCAAATCGTGGTCGGGGACTGGGAGCGCCGATGGGGCCGGTGGAAGTACCTATAAATTAAAGACAGGTGATTGTTACGATCTCCGAAAACCAAACCGATAAAGAGCACGAGATATGAATTCATATCTGTATTCTCATGCCTATTTATTCATGCCCGTTTGCGCTTATACGGCAAAAGGCCCATCGCCGAGAGCACGAGCATATATTGTCAATGTGTCATCCTCAGTACTTAGCGCTACACATGGCACACGCATTGCTATTGCTTTGATCGCTTCCAATGTATCCTCCGTCAAGGCGCCCTTCAGACGGACAGCAGTGAACGATTGGGACTTTTGGGACATACCCTGCTAGCTCGGTATCAATGATAAAGGGGTATCGCTACCCAATGTACGGCGTTCTCCGCTCTGGCAAGTCATTTCCGTCTGCACGATTACAACCTTATTGACGGTGCGGGAGTTACATGCCCACTGATCCTGATCGAGCCGAAACGAGTACGACGGCGATACTAGGATCAATAGTTCAACCCCGGCCCGGTGCCTGATTGGATACAACGAACTTATGATATGTACATAATACTATGACAGAACATTGATATCAGGGGGTATCGAGAACTCGCCGACAATCGCGGAATGGAGGTGCCTAAGCCTTCCTCGGCTGGGTCATTGTGGGGAGGGAAGAACTTTCAGAGATAAGTCTGGAGGTCAAATAGAAAACATGCCATCAGCCAGGCCATGGTAGCAATAAGCAGTGGGATTTGTGTGATGAAGATGATAAGGCCAGAGAACCCACAGTTAAAGTATAATAATGTTACAGCCCGCGAGCAACGGACAGATGCAGGATCTTGCCAGTGAGCCTCTCTCCTCCCCAGTGGATGAATCACGTGAGAGAAGCGTGACACGTCAACATGTGTCAACAAACGCGCGCCACACTCATTCAACGATCGCCGGGACCGCGTTCGCAGTGACCGACGATGCTCCTGTCCAGTTTTCATTCCTCCAGCCCTCTCACATGTTCTACTCCCAGCCGCTCCTCCTACTATTCTGCACGGAGTCATCAACCCATGAACTCCTCCCCTCTCGCGTCCCCGACCTATTCGTCTCCGACACACAAAGCACAAGAACGGCGGCGCGCACAGTATAAATCCATGGCACCTGCATCCTACCGCTCATCTATCCCCCCAACCTCTGCAAAACCCCTCTTCCGCCCCGGCAACCAAACGCCAGAAGACCCACAAAAAGTATTCCTCAGGGAACGCTTCCAAGCCCGGTGTAGAGCACACGCACAGAAACTGCGCGAGCGCGCCGTCAACTCGCGCAGAAGCAGTGACAAGTATTCCGATATATTTATGGATTGTGATGACGAAGACGAAGAGTCGGACGATGTAGTCATGCAGGACGAGGTGCGTTGTCGCGCATAGGGACACCGTGCGTTCCGCTAATGGAGAATGAACGGAACGTAGCTTTTCCGGAGAATCATGCAAAGCGCAAACCATAAGAAGATACACTCGTATCGTGTTTCTTATGCCCTTGAAGTCGGCTCTTCGTTTGATCCGGACATGGAAGATCCGAGCGCGTGGGAAAGCGAACTGCATGGTGAATCCAAGTTAGAGGGTTTACCATTTCGTGTCCACTTATTCGGGCTTTCAGACCAAAAATCGAATAGTACCGAACCAACTCCTGACGAGTTAGAGGATGAAGATTTCCTTGAATATGCTGAGAAGTGTGCAGCACTCGCAGACTTTGCAGACTTGGACCTTGCGACGGACGATGGTGATATGGATGATTTGCCTCCCGACGTGTGTCAAATAAGTAATATGGACATGTCTTGATTGTGGATTATTGTACGTGTGTCACTATCAATATTATGTATGTGATTGCTCTCCATTCAGAAACGGGATCATGGCATCAGCTCTGTTTGTGTCCCAGTATCAACCAGGTTCAGACTCTTGGACAACGCCTGATAACGCACTGCGCGTCATACGGAAGGGGATACAACCCCCAGTCGATATTCCTTCTTAGTCTGTGACCCCTGGCAAATACCCAAGGAAAAAGTTGATCTGCAAAGCAGCAGGCAATGAACGGCAGTCTGGCGATCCTTCCGCACTGAGGGAGCCTTCTTTCGGGACCATGAGTATGACTTTCTACATGTAGTTGACGTAATATAGTACGCACCGTTTTCCAACATCCACCGACGTGCTTGTAAACATAACTCTGAACGTGTACTTGTCGAGGGACAGCTTGTGCCCTCAAGTTCAAGTTCAGCTGAGATGTGAATTGTGTGATTAGGAAAACCAATCATGCAGACCATTTTCCCCTAGGCAGTGAACCAATCATTTTGGCAGGGAGAGGCACTTGCTTCCTTCTGAAGGGGACATCAGGGGAGCATTAGGGAACATCCTGGGTAATTCCCACAGGTCTCTCGATTGGAGGGCTCCTGCAGCTTCGGCACCAACCGCGACAGCGTAATCGCGGAAAATCTGTGCAGAAGAGACGGCTGCCGCATAGTGAGGCTGCAGCCAGTTCTTCCGGAAACGGGGTGGTACAGACGTACTTGCCAATCGATGATATGTACGGCCGGTGATTGCCTTGGAACGACCCTAGTAGGACAGGGACAGATAGCTGATCGCATGTGGCGGCGGAACCGCGTGAAGCAGCACCGAGCCTTCAATCACTCGCGCCCACTAGCCGAGCGGCGAATGTTTCATTTTTTATTCCGGTCCAATAAGGTGGCACCTCGCCTCACCAACAGGGTAAGGAGGATATTGGATATTGGAAACGTTCGTGCTAGATATGATTCTGCCCGCGCCAATGAGGTTCTCGGAAAACACGAAAAATGTGTTTGTTCACGCGAAAGACGTCGTACTTGCGTACAAGATCGGAATGCATTGGAGTCGTGCAAACGTCGATGATGAAAACTGACACTCGCGCAGCAAGATGCCTACGGGAAAACAGTAACCCGCTTTGCCAGCACAATTCGACTTCCGCAGTCAAAATGACGAGGATAAACGGCGCCAAATAACAATCGACAGGTCACAGACTCAGTCAGCGGTTGAAAATATGGGGTTGTCAAATCTGGTAGGACTCCATGGCCGAGCGAACAATGCGAAAAGAAGTACCATATGCATCACCGTGACCGGCGCGAATTATCCCATGCTAAAAGAGTCAATCGTATCCCACCGGGGAATAAACTTACGTGGCCGGACCCGAGAGCTTCCACGGTGACAACGATCAGGGAGGCTAATATGAGAACATCCTCGTAATGGCTCTGTGGTTGTGAGATGCCCGATGCTGATCCAAGCAGACAGCATAATGGCTTACTTGCGCAAAATAGTCGGGCGATTACGATCACGGCTCGCTCAATAATTTGCATGGTAGCACAACTGAATTAGTTGTAGTTTTTGCCTTCAGTCTGCACAATTCACATCAAAATGGAGACCCCGATGGACGAAACAAGCATAGGGCTTGATCCAACGCACCTTGCAGGCACCGAGCTATGGGTATGTCCCTGTATATAAATAATGGTGTCACGTTGAAAGAACGGAGGGCGAAGTAGTGCTTTGTAAAAGACGCAAATTGAAACGTGGTCGCCGCCAAAATTGGCGCACCCCCTCAGGAAATGTGAGTAGATGCTCATAGAAGAGGATAACTATGGAAGATAACCACGGGAGAAGTAGAGTTTAAGCATAATAGAAAGCTATGAGGTCACTTGCGTGGGTTCCCTGTATAGCGAACGAATTCATGGCTACTCAAGCACTCATCGGGCAGGCATCCGAACATCGACGCCCAAATTGCTGCAAGAGATCTAGCAAGGGAGGTTATACAACTTGGAGCGGAAAATTAGAGCTTGCGGAATAGGTACCGAATGTCATATAGACTTTAGGCTAATCGCAGATGATTTGTTTGGTGGATATGATATTAGCGGAGCTGTTGAAGGTGGCCAGCCAACACCAGGAACGTTATTCCGCAGTACCACACTGGCAGCTCATTCGAGTTTTGCTAGGCCGAATCGTACTAAGACCCGACTCCCACATAACTTTCCGCTTTACAGTTCTCTGCAACTTGCATAGGAGAAAGCATACCTCGACTCAGTACCGAGTGAACGCAACTGGGCCACTGATCATGCAAGACAGATATCGTGACCAGCCTTCGAGCGTGGGGGTATTTAAGTAAGTAGACTTCGGGCGCGAGGGGACACAGGGGACACAGGGGTGGTGATGAGGTGCTAGGAGTACGCTCAGGGTGGTGCGATTGGGCTGCGGATGCAGGCAGGACACGCGGGTGGTGACAAGGCGCTGGGAGCATGCTTCAAAATGCGCAGTGATGATGGATTAGGAACGCGCTTTCAAAACGTCAAAATTAAAAGTCCGACTATCTCGGCGAGACTCTAGAGCACTCTCAATTCCATTTAGTGTGGCGGGCAAATAACTTCATTGAGCTCTGGAATAGCTAAGGGCGC
>Ga0307508_10006317_pt1 | contig 11157 bp, 16 predicted proteins | sample 9_EM_MG_FD_203089 | JGI IMG/M metagenome (GOLD analysis project Ga0307508, IMG submission 203089) | Populus trichocarpa ectomycorrhiza microbial communities from riparian zone in the Pacific Northwest, United States - 9_EM | ecosystem: Host-associated > Plants > Roots > Unclassified | place...
CCGAATCCCCAAGATGCCTACTCCAAGCCGCTTGCGATGTATCCAATGTGATGCCGGCATCGGGAGACGTCTGTCCCCGTGGAGATTCCTCTTGGACGTCGACGTTCATAGGCCTATCTAGCACCTGGCTTTTATTTGGATCACTTGCGGCCAAAATTGAAGGGCGCGTAACGGTCTTAAGGGGAGAAAATGAACCAACCACGGACGATGAGGATGGCTGTTCTTGTAGCAATGATACAATAGAAGATGACGATGGGGCATCGGGACTTGGTTCGGTGGGTGCTGGCATCTCCGGGGATTCTTCCACACTTGTGTCATTGTCACCACGATTGACAGTGGCGCGTGATGCATTCGGAGGTAATGATCGTTGTGTAAGGAGTGTTTGTGTTTGTGTCCCATTAGGTGTCCCAGACCCTACGTCGTACGTAGATCGTGCAGTGGAGAAATTAGACTCCAGCGCTGCCTAGGATGTAGAAAATGAAAATGAAAGCGACTTGACAAGAGTTGAGTCTTTACCTTAAGTTCCGTAATAAGACTACCCTCATGGTGAATTAAGATGGTCCTCTTGTCAGGACTGACATTGACATCGTAAGCATCTAGGGTTATATATCTGAGTTTGAGATGGAGATTTTGTGAGCAACAGAACACACCCCTTGGAAGAACGAAATCAGCAACGATGAATGGGGCTTGATTGGCATTGAACGAACGATAAACTTCATTAAAAGCTTTCTGGATCTGCGAGCGAAGTCTGGACAGCGAAAACGAAAAAGAATAACAAAGACGTACTGTAGGGATATTGCACGGCCGTCCATTAACATAGAAAAATTGTCTATCTGTCCCTGTTCTGCCGCAACCAACGGCAAATTTTGAGACCAGTCCCTTAATTTTGACAGAGATTGGGCCGCTGTCTTGACTACAAATCGAAGAGAACATTAAAAGGTATACAAACGAAGTGGATGGAACTCTGCCAACCTCTGCAGCCGCTTCAATGTTGACCTTTCTCTCTCCACTTCAAACCCAAGATCTACATCAACAATGTGATCGAGAGCTTTGGGACCCCATAGTGAGGTTATAGATGATCGTGAAGACGGCGTTCCCAGAGTCTGAATCTGCACATTTTTGGTGCTGCATAACGACTAAACTCGTGTGCGTGTCACGAAATGAAACCAAACACTCACCCCTTCTCCAGTTGATTGCTCACTGTCAATCTCACACCAGAGACTGCGGCGCAAGGCCCCAGTGCATAAGCTGTGAGCAGGGACAGAGCTTTCCCATACTCCCGTTTAATGTTTCGTTCAAACTCCTTTCGTCGGACTGGGAGGGAGGAAAATAGATTCGTTAAAATGACTGTAGTACCTTGCTAATTCGTATAAGAATTGAGGACTGCGACCAAAGAGAGAACATACCTGCCTTGCTACTGTACTCTTTTTCGTGACCTCCCCCTTCGAATTCATGACGAGGCAAACGCCCATTGGGGTTGTCGAGGATGTTGATGTAATCACTGTAACTTGTTCACTCAACGCACATAGTGACGAAAGTGCCTCTCCACGAAAGCCGAAGGTACTCATTGATATAAGGTCTGAGTAGTTCTCGAGCTTCGACGTGTGGTGTTTCAAAGCTGACCATACCATTAGAGATAAATTTGAATTTACGAGTAATGCATACCAATACAATCATGATCCTGTTCCACTATACCACAGCCATTATCCACGACCTCGATACCCTTCAACCCATGCTGCTTGAAGCGAATTTCTAGACAAAGTGAGGTCTTGTACCCCATTATGGAATTGAAAATGAGAACTGACCGACATTGTTCGCACCAGCATCTATGCTGTTTTCCAAAAGTTCTTTAACGGCGGTTTGAAGGTCGATTATAACTTGTCCGGAGGTGATTTGATGAATGGACGCCTTGTCAATTGGTTTTATGCTTTTGTACATGACGGGGAAGACATCTGTCGGAGTCTCAAATTTGGTTACTTACGGCTTTATCTCGACGACGGCCGACGGACGTTCCCCCATCCTCACCCCCGTTATTTTAGTTTTTCTTTATATCCTGTCAAATACCATGGAACCCACAACGATGCCCTGTGCTCCAGCTACGTGAGCAAGGTTCCTCTCAGGCAGCAGCGGAACGACAAGTGGCCTTGCGTGAGCCACAGCTGGAAGCTCAGGAGAATGTGGCGTATCCAATTGGCTACTCTTTGCGCAGCCTTCCACCGAGCTCTCCTATCGCATCTACCTCTTCTGACCAAGCAACAACCTTTATTATCGCAGGACTGCCGGTAACATGACTAACTAGAACCGGCCTGGAAAAGGTAAGCTGTTTGTGTTCAATCTTTACTTTTAGTGACACCTTCACAGCCTGACAATGGTCCCGCCATACTTGCTTTCATGGAATGCCCTTACTGGCCATGATACTCGATGGCCTGGAAGACGAGTCTGTCCTGAAGTCGATCTACGGTAAAGACGTGCTAAGGTTCCCCACGAGGGACTTCTCTGTGGTGCATCTAGGCCTGTTCGGTAATGGTCCCCTCACATATATCTCAGCTTCTCCGCCTGAAAGTGCCACCTGTTGAAGCCGTTCCGAATGTCGCAACCCTTGAGACTCCATTTATCAAGGTTCAATTTGTGTCCCAGTCGAGTTCAATATATTGGTCAATACGAATTCAACAAGGCCAGAATAGTGGAGAAACCATCAATTATGCCGAGCGTAATCCCAGTCTGGCGGGGACGCCATGATTAGGCCCAACGCGGTCTGTCGGAACAACACAGCTTAGAGGAGAGCCGAACTTGGTGGCTTCCAAATCGTTGATTCTTGGGGTGCAATGTGAGTGAAAAGCTGCTGCCTTGTTGATCCTGTCGAAAACACTGAAAAGGACATCCAGATTGATATCAGAAGACCTGTTAATATCTTCGAAATCACGATTTCTAGAGCGAAAGAACATGTCACACGATACACTAGAAGAGGTGGGGCATATTTTTTGTCCATTCGACAGCAATAAAAGCTGTAGCTGGCTGTTGCCTCAACAGGGCGAGTGCCTGTGCGATCAGGGAAAGTCTAGCTCCGACATAGACGAAGAGAAGAATAGTCATGAAGATATCTAATGAGATTCGAATCACCTTCCCAAATCTTTTGTCCAGGTCGTAATTTTCCAATGCGTAGTCGATTGGTGCAGCGAGGGAGGGGATAATGGTTAGCACCGAAGACGTGCACCGCCAGAGAAACTTTTCAGAATGGGTTGGGAAGATAAAGTTCCATCCCATGCAATGTATCCCGCCGAAGATGACGCCGAAAAAGGCAAAGACGACCATACGGGAATAGCGGTCGCTCTTGGTGCGTGGAGCATAGAATGAAGGAACGTGTGTGGCGTCAGGCGGCACTGTGGTTGTTGTCACTATCTCGAAGACAGCGGTGAAGGTGAAGGAGGTGATGAAGAAAAGAGCGAAGACTGGGCTGAGGACGATGAGGACGAGGACGAGAAGAAAGAAGCTGGCTGGGATAATGAAGAACCAATTCTTGACGAAGGATGGATGTTTGTACGCCTCTTTTTCTATTACTATCCACAGTGGGCCATCTCTGCGTCCCAAGTAATTGCGAATAGTGTGTGTCAAGTTGTACTGGGACCTTTGAAGGGAATGTACAACTCGACTCGCAACCGTGTCAGCGTCCTGTGTGCTTTTGACTCTCTTGGTCTTGATGGCTTGCATTAGAAACTGGATGCCGAGAGGGAAAAGCATAAAGACAGGCCATGTTAGGATGAAAAAGAGCCGGTAGGGCAGCCTGGCAAGGTACAATCGAAGAGCCGGGGCAAAAGTAAGTTTGGTTTTGCTTCCCGGGTAGTGCATGTATCTGAAAGGATCGAGGACGAATTCCACGGCACCCCTAATGTCTGTTGAGATCTCGCTAATGGTGTAGCTCGCTGTGACGATGTCGATGTCAACGTTCTCAACACTGTTTCTGTCGCCTCGTCCTTGTCGAGCAACATTCTCCTCTGCTCCCGCTGGTACCAATATGCTTACAGGCTCTTTGACATCCAACGGTTTGCTCCACCAAAACGCAAAGGTTATTGCGTTGAGGCTAGCCACTGCCAGAGTCACCAGCTCAATCTCAGTTAGAGCCAGTCCCCGGATCCCTCGCATAATACACGCAAATATGAACCATGAGGTCTGAAGGATCGCAATAAATTTGGACAATCCATCTCCCTTGGACATGTCACCGATTTTGGCTTCGCTAAGCATCGGGAATTCGAAACAAGGATCGTCGACGAGATCCTTGAATCGTTCCAAGGTGAGTGGTCCAAGGTCGCTCCGTAATCTATTGAGCTGAGCCCGGTATTCATAGTAGCGCTCCCAGTCTTCACTCGTGGAGAGCGATCCAGGAAGGGGGGGCTCATTAATTTTTGTTATTTCCTCATTCACTAGTTTGAAGCCCCCCATCGTCACGAAATGCCCATGAGCTGTTGTCCACCTTTTTGATTGTTGACCCCCTACCAGGTTTTTTTAGGGATTCCCCTTGCAGGAACATAATGGCTTGACTTACCTCTGAAGCTGTTATTGTAGATGTTTCTAATCTCCCTTGCCGCGAACCACTGTCTTACTGCCCAGGCAAGAATCAGCTCTGGTGCGACTACCGTCCAGAACAACATCTTCATCCTAGCCCAGAATCCTTGCCAGGTTCGATTCAGTGGAGGGACATTTGGGTGGACAGAAGTCCACGCACAGAGCACCATGGTCAAGATACAGCCCCAGGTGACATCGAAGAGTGTCCTCTGGGGCAGGGGAGAAGAGTTGAAGACACAGGGACTATCCTTGAGTAAAGCCGTCTCATTTAATGAGACAGGAAGGGCGTAGCTAAGGATGCCCCTGCGGGTCGAGTTCAAGAATAAAGCGATGAAGATGAAAAGCGAAGCGACTCGGACCATCTATCGCTCGGAGGTACTACTACCTCTGTTTGTTGGATGAATGACGTCTCTATCCTCTCTCTCAGTCTCTTAAGTACCAGGAATTTGTTATGTTCTGCGATCCCCTTTATAATTATATGGTCCTGTTATTGGTTCACCAGGCCCGCAGACAAATTGAGGTAATTGACAGCTATGCCACTCTATTCAATCACCCCACGAATTTGGTAGGTGGCGTTTCCCGACAGATAAGGATCTTCATCCTATAAACAATGAAAGCTTAAGGCACCTCAGGCTGGGGGCAAGGCTCATTTAATCCTTCTCGAAATTTGTCCGAGCATATTATATTCTATCACAATACTGCGGGCAGGTGGACATTCTATATGGTCATGAATGAAGCCTTTGCATTCACTCGAAGAGGCATTGCACAGCCGATGACCCAGCAGGATGAGTCTGAATGACATGCATGACACCGTGGGCCAGGACCATTTACAATATTTACCGCTGGGGACATGTGTTATGTACTTTACCCTTGCGGCTTCTAATCCTATTCATTCCTCGCAGCCAGCTGTCAAAGCCGGAGGGCAACTCAGGGTTCTGGTGACCCATTGCTGTAAACGCATTATGTATCTTGCACACCCTTGGTTGTTCGGCGTTCGTATCATCCTTTCTGCCGCAAACGATATGTTAGTTAACTCTTGGTTAACTCACTCTCTTCAACAAGGACCGTCGGGCCTGACCTCGGCAATTTCCCCTTCCGCTAGGGGTCACAGCTTTACGAAAGTGAACTGCTGGGTGGCTCGTGTTCCGGTTTTTCTTCAGCTTAGGCCCGCGTTTTTCAACTCTTTGTAGCTTAGAGGCCGAACAATCGTTTCCGACGCTTTGTTAAGATGCAGGCATGTTCGGTCAAACCTAGGTTTATTGATAGTATCTCTGCAAGGTCTGCCAAATTTCCTTTATGCTTCATTTCGGTCGTACACTAACAGTGTACAGTTTATACCAGGCATCCTTGAACCTTTGCTGGCGGTTTTCTGATTTCTTTTGACTTCAGGACCGGGAATTGTTCAGCAATATTCACTGCTCCCCTGGCCGATTCTCGCGAAGCAAACCTGCAGTGAGTGGAGGTTTCTTTTGTACTCCTGCGCATGAACCTCAGCTACAGGGTCAAGATTTTTGCTATTCGGGGACAGGGGAAGATAATCTGACAATTGCCATTACTTTTGGCTTGAAAAGCGCCCTAGGCAACGAGACGTTACAGATCAGCGGACACGAACCAAGGAACTTCGTCTCTTTTCCAATTCGGGACAGACTCGTCTTCCAAGCCATCGAGTATCATGGCCAGTAAGGGCATTCCATAAAAGTAAGTATGGCGGGATTGTCAGGTCGTGAGGATGTCACTAAAAGTAAGGATTGAACACAAACAGTTTACTCCAGGCTGGTTCTATTTAGTCATGTTACCGGCAGTCCTGCGATAATAAAGGTTGTTGCTCGGTCAGAAGAGGTAGATGCGATAGGAGAGCTCGGTGGAAGGCTGCGCAAAGAGTAGCCAATTGGATACGCCACATTCTCCTTAGCTTCCGGCGGTGGCTCACGCAAGGCCACTTGTCGTTCCTGCTGCCTGAGGGGAACCTTGCTCACGTAGCTGGAGCACAATCGTTGTGGGTTCCATGGTACTTGACAGGAAAACTAAAATAACGTCCGTCGAGCCGTAAGTAACCAAATTTGAGACTCCGACAGATGGCTTCCACTACCTCTTCGCCGTCATGTACAAAAGTAAAACCAATTGACAAGGCGTCCATTCATCAAATCACCTCCGGACAAGTTATTCCTCCTTCTTCTTCTCGTCTTCTGCTGGAAGTCCAGGAAGGTCGAGGTATAGCTCATACCCCGGATCGTATCCCCACTCAGAGCATGGGCATTCCACCTACAAGTAGCTCCCAGCTACCTTCCACTGGGTCGTCTCCGCTTGGCCACCACAACCTTATCATTCCTTCCCTTACCTTGCGGTCTGCTCTTCGAAGACCAACACCTTTTGGACAGACATTGGGCACCTTACGCTTGCTTGTCCTTGGTGCTCAAGGCGCCGGGAAGAGCTTCTTGACGTGTCTGTTATTGGAAGACAATGAAGACGTCGTCGAAGTCGGCACTTGGGAGGATCGGGAAGCGGGTCACTTGCAGATCGCGGTCTCGCTGGTGGTGTAAGCGATGCAGTCGACGGATCTTTCAGTTATTGGAAGGTTCTGCGAGCATCCACCGATTGGACAGAGAGGCGGAGCCGAGAGGTATGAGCCGACACAACGATTGGCTCTTCGGTAGACTCAAAATAATGGCGCCACCTCTGTGACCGACACGGAATCTTACTCTCGGCGGTCCAAAATCCGGACCAGATCAAGGTCTTCCAAAGAATTTTGGATCCATGAGGAAATTTTGCGCACGTATAAGAAGCTACAATATCAGCTACCGGACGAGAAACGGCGCATCTCAAGAACGTCTATGAAGCTCGGCTTATTTGCTATGCAAGATGCTGCACAAGCGAAAGAGGACCTCAGGTGGGGGTCGAACTTGAAACGGATACTATTTTGTGTTCTTATTTATTTTATTTTTTTGCACAGACTTTACAAGATTCAATTGGATCGTGCTCAGAAAGGGATATACAGAGCGCAGGAAACTATCACCATTGCTGACCAGTAGCAGCATGCAGCTGAGAAAGAAGCCGCGAAGGAGGTCAAAGGCGCGTCAGTTGAACGAAACATTGCTGGTTCAGGCTGCACGTGAAGAGGTCTGGAGACTCGGATCACAAGAAGGATTGAACCAAGGCAGAAATATAGCTCTTGCCGCCGAGCCCACCAAGGTCCCTTACACCACCGCTAACCCTCCGTTGGACGATACCTCCTATTCTGAAGAAAGCAAATCATCAGTAGCACAAACACAATCTCAGTTTCCTATTCGCACCCAATCTCCTGTTTCACCCCACTCACGCGGCCCAGAAAGCCGCCGGGCAAGATCGCCCTCTATTATCCTCCCGGAAGCGCAACACAACCTAATTCACCACAACCATCTGTTGGACGACCACTGGGCACCCATGCATGACCAAATAAGGCCCAGAAGCGTCCACAATGTTGCCCCATCCCCACGTTTACCTCGCAGCAACCTTCCTATACCAGACAATCTCATACCCTCACTAGTCTCAGACAACAGAATGCGTATACCTGCTCCTTTCGAGTTTCCTAGGACACCCGATCCAGCGCCTTCGATCCAGCTGCCGAGGTTATCCGATGCAAGTCAAGAAGCTTTACTAATACGGCCTCCTGTTCAATCTTCTGCTTCCCAACACCACCGCAGACCGGGTCATAGACGCAACTCATCGTCCCTATCAGCATTAGACATAATCGATGAACAATTCGGATGGAATTTGCGGACACCGATGAGTGCTATTCCCGAAGTCCTGAGTCAATACACAAGAAGTCCACTTCCGCGATCGATTGATGGTGAGCATGACATGCGACATCAACTCTCTCTGGTGGGTTTTAGTTTTCACAGGCCCATTTGTTTTATATGTTCTTATTAAATTTCCTAGCACGACTCTTTCCATCAACCACCACCGCGAAGCCACAGCCCTGCTGGTAGTTACCGCATATCGGAAGCTGCAAGTTGTCACCGTCCTACGTCTAGATCAAGTCTCATTACGTCGCATGTGAACCCGCCGCAAGAACTATCGAACTCCACCACTCCTCCTCCTCCTGGGATTGATATCCAACCTCCGGTAAAGATCTCTCTTAGAACAGAAACTACACTTTTGTTGACCAACTCGTATTTTTCTATTCTAGTCCCATCCGCCGTCACATAGGAGATCCCAAGCGAGTGAAAATCCCGCATCCCGATATCATGTCCCTGTTCCAAACGGGCCTTCAGGTTTTTCAAGACCTTGATCCATAATGACGAGTCACACCATACCTGGTGGTTTGATCAATGTCTACGGTACTACCACCCATCAACATCACCCAGTACAACGTGATCTACACATTGAAACCACCACCTCGTCATCATCCCGCCAAAACCGGAGACAATCCTCAAGTGAACTCAACAGCGCTGTTTCATCAGCTCTGACTGCTGACACGTTAACGACACCTCCTCCTCCTCCTATGTATCGTACGGTTAAGCAGGATGGAATCGAGCCTAGTGGAAGCCGACGTACCAGTAGAGCTGGGAGTCCATCACTCAGACGGTCGTCCGGCATTATTCCTACGAGTCCTGTGAACACAGATGCACCACCTCATTCTGCCGCGGCTACGGATGACATGACGGGTATCGGAACTGCGAAAAAGGGGAAAAGGAAGTAAAGCATAACGTACCCCTCCCTGATTGACGTGAAACAACCCCATCGCAAACGAGCGAGCCACTTAATCTAGAATACATGGTTTGTTGACATGCTCGATTTTCACAATTACATACTAGGGCCCACAATTTTACTACAACGGAACATGTAACTCAAACACCAACAGCAAGACAGCTTGGAGTTGTTATCCTGCAACAGTTGAGATCATGTCTAATGTACAAATACATAACTTACCTACGACATTCCAACAACCCGTCTCGACATGGCCGGCTTCATGAAGTTCCATATCTATCACCTCTTCTTCTGCCTCGACTACCTGAGAATCAAGAATAGTAGCGGTAGACGGCGGTCGATAAGAAGTAGCATAACGTTGGTTTAGTCCATCCTCTCTTTCGGACTTCATCAGCCCAATTCACACCAGAAGCGCACCTAACCGCCATACATTTTACGATATCTTTGTCGTTGGCTCCTTTGGGCTCGAATCGGCATCACCGAACGCAGCAAGGTCCTTCCCACCATCCTTAGAAATCTTCGTCACTTGTGCTGCAGTCACCCGTCATACAGTTCGAATCTTCGCAAACCCGGCCGTCTTGTCCACGAGTCTGTCATTTGAAGCAAAGGCTCGATAATCTGGTCGGGGAGGTGACGGTGAAGGCTACCTGTGTGCTCGAAGAAAACGTATGATGTCGATTTCGGAGATGTGCACTGTGGTGTCGGAGGGACTGGGTTTGATTGGGCGTGAGTCTCTGCCTTTACCCAGCTGATTGTTCGAATGCATAGGTGCACACTTTTAGACTCTGGAAACCTAAGCGAAGTTGCGATCAAGAGCGGGAAGCGCACGGTGCCGCCATATCCGGAGGACGAGCAAGGGTTGGGCTGCCGCGCAGATGGTCACCTGTAACTTCACGACATAAAGGATTTACTGCTACCAGCATGAACGTTGACGTCATTCGGTAGGGCAACACTGGTGTTGATAATGGTTTATAGGCAGACGGTGTACCTCGGATCGGAAGAAACGAGGTGGTTTGACAAAGCTCACAGGAAGGTGCGATAATGGTGATGAGATGGTAGTAGATGCAGAGAGGTCTAGATGAATGCACCAAATTGTTGAATTCCCCCCGGCACGACATCTTTACCAGCTTCAGGCTACGCCAGTACGGAGTGCTGACAGAGCCTTGGGACGAAAACTGACGCAACGTGGGAAGCGCCAAGGCTTCGGCCCACACCTGCTCTCTTTGGTTCCGATTCAGGCGGGACTACAGTTCTTATCAATCGATATCATCTCCTTCTTCTACAACGACCACCAACATGAGCAACTTCCAAGATGCCTTCGAGCTTCGACAGAAATATAAACATTTTCGTGTTCTCGTCATCGGGCGCGCCAACGCCGGCAAGACGACGCTCTTGAAGCGAGTTTGTAATACAACCGAGGAGCCATGCATTTACGACGAACACAACAACAATTTGGTGAGTTTCGTGCTTATTTGCTGCATAATCCCAGTTCTAATCTTCCCATTATAATTAGCTGAAGCCAACTGAAGATGTAGCTACCTCCTTTCCGCTCTTCGACTCCGCCTCTCTGACTTTAGATCCTCTTTACTGCCAGCGCGGAATTCACGATATCAATCGTTCGTTCGCCTTTACCACCAACCCGCAATTCATCTTTCATGACTCTCCTGGGCTTGAGGCTGGAGACAAAACACAGCTGGAGCAAGTCCAGGCCTTCATCGCGGAGCGTGCCAGATCCACCGAAGTAAATGATCAACTCCATGCCATTTGGTCAGTCTGCTTTCTTTCTCTCTCATCAATTCTTACTTGTTGATACAGGTACTGCTTTGAGCCGAATGATGTAAGACCGCTGCTGGAATCAGACAAGAGATTCTTCGAGGAGGGAATAGCAGGAGATGGTTAACTTATCATTTC
>Ga0307508_10006318_pt1 | contig 11156 bp, 13 predicted proteins | sample 9_EM_MG_FD_203089 | JGI IMG/M metagenome (GOLD analysis project Ga0307508, IMG submission 203089) | Populus trichocarpa ectomycorrhiza microbial communities from riparian zone in the Pacific Northwest, United States - 9_EM | ecosystem: Host-associated > Plants > Roots > Unclassified | place...
GCCGACTCCGTTGTCCCGGCCTAGACTCCCTGAGTTTCCTTCGCCACGGCCTCAGCCTCCTCGCCCTCAGCCACTGGATCTTCTCTATCTAGCTACGTACCCGGGACCAAACGTTCAGGTGTAACATCAACCATCCACAGCGGAGACTTCCTCGACCTATATTAAGAAATGTCTACCTCATCCAACTATAACATGCTCCGGTTGGAAGCACCCCGTGGGCTGCTCCAGATCACCAACGACGAAGAACCTCAGGAGGAAACCTTAGACATCGCCAACCCGGTCGGGTGGATGCCGGCGATGGCCAACCACCAGCAGCAGGCCGAGCAGGACTTACGCCCGCTAATGGACGTCTGCGGCAATACGTTGCACCATACGGACTGGCGCATCAGGCAGATTGAAACATCCTACAACCGACTGGCACAAGGAGCCCAATATGTCTACTAGCAAATGGAAGCCAAGGAACAGATCTCGGGAGACTGGGTAAGAAACGAGCTTATGGTATCCGCTAACGCATACCAGGCATTCACTAGACAGGTCTGGGAAGCCATTATCGAGCACTCCAAGAGAAGTGATCTACATCTGGTACACAAGGCGACACAAGTACCCCGAATGCACGTCGTGGTGGCTTTCCTGTCAGAAGCAAACCTGTCCAGAAACGTCCACCTGATGGAGTTTCAGGGTAATGTGGAAAAGTGGGCTGCTGACCACCAAAAGAAGGTAGAAACACTTGAGCAACAACGAAACGAGGACCGAGATCGAATGGCCAGCCTGGAGCAACAGCTAGCCTGAGCACAGGACGAATTGTTGCGGGAAGCACCTACTGTCCCCCTGCCCGCAACGCCGGCCGGACGGACCCGGCCCACTCAAAGCCCAGGGGCAACACCAACCCGACTGGTGCTGGGGAGCCCCTTGCTCGGAGAAACCCAACAACGACAACAAAGGCCCCCGGTAGTCGCGGCTATGGATTCGGCGCAGAAACCCCAAGGCACAGGAGGGGCAGGAAGGGGTGGATCCCCACCGAGACCGCCGCGAAGGGGAGATCCGCCGTCGCCTTCGCACCTCCTAGCGAGGACGACAACGACCTATATGAACGCAACATTACAACAGGAAGGCCCCCACCAGGAACAAGGTGTTACACCCGAAATATCCTGAGTATGTAGCTAAGCTAGAGGGGGAGTACGTAAGGATGGCGGAACGCACTCAGAGAGTCTATGCGGGAGTTAAGGAGCCAGAGTTAGCTTGCGGCCGAGAAGAATCCGTCGTAAGAAGAGAAACTCCGAGATGAGGGGTCAAAGTGCAAACGAGCGAAGAAGAAACTTGGCAGACGCTTGTTGGGCTACTTACGGAGGGGTCTCGTACGAGAGATCCGAGTCCTTATGGAGGAACTACGTACGAAGAGGTCTGGGCCCTGCAGGGGAGGCCACGTACGAGTCTGGAGCAAGAAAAGTTCCCCGCTCAGCTGCATGAAGAGCTCATCTCCCTTATCTATACCCGGCCAGGATCAATGAGTCACCCACGAGGTCCATGCACCTCGGGGGAATCGAAATCCGAGTTGCCACCTCACATGCTAGCGTCACTCAGGTATACGACAGAGGTCTTCCATTCTGACAGAAGGGAAAATCAGCCTGAACATCCTCACGAACACTACCACCGAAACCCACACACAAGATCAAAGAGTATTCTGTTGTAAATTATCGAAAGTAGCCTGATTACCTTTGATTCTACCTGCACTCCAGTTACGATTCAACCCCAGTGTCATACTATAATTGTAACAGCGGCGGTTCTCCAAGGTACTCGAGTGAGTTGGGGTGACAGCGGGAGCGGGAGCAGAAGCGGGGGGGGAAACGGGAACGTGAATGGAACGGGAACGGGAACGGGAACGGGAAGGGAACGGGAATGGGAACGGGAACGGGAACGGGAATGGGAGACAGAGACGGACAGTGTCAGACCGACGTGTCGGACAAGAACGGACAACGTCAGACGGACGTGTCGGACAGGGAGACGCACAGTTTCGGACGGACGTGTCGGACAGGAACGGACAACGTCAGATGGAGGTCTCGAACAGAGAGACGGACAGCGTCGGACGGACGTGTCGGACAGAGACGGGCGGCGCTAGACGAGCATCGCCGATACGGAGATACGGAAACGGAGGAAACATAGGAAACGGAGACGAGGTTGATATTCCGAATAGAATACAAGTGGTTGCATGAAGAGAAGAAGAAGACAAAACACGGGAGACGCCCTCCTTATATACGCAGTTCTCGCAACTCCCATACGCAAAACGATATATCCCAGCAGGCACGCCTTATGGATATACTCGGTGGCGATAGTCAGAAGCAGATGACGCTGTCTGGCATGATGGATATCGTCACCGCACGGACTCTGCCGTTTATGTCGATGCCGTCCGGTAACGTCTCCCAGGTCCGGTCCGCAGCCGGGCCCCCCACTGCGCACGGCGACCCGATGGACTTGAGTAATATCGAGAATGACGAACTGAATGCGGTTGTCGACGGAAAGATACAGTGTCACCGTTGCCTTGGGTTCGGTCACATTGTACGCCAATGCGGCACTCCAGCCACGGATAACCGTACGGCGCAATTCAAGCCTCGAGGAGGATGCGAGGGAGGGCGTGAAGGACTCCAGAAGCGTCATCCACCCCACCAGCTGCCACCTACGCAACGGTCGCCGTACCGTCAGTCATCCCACCAGCCGCCACCTATTCAACAGCCACCGTACCGTACCAACCAACCGAATTGGCGAGCGCCGGTCAAGCGCGTCAACAACGTCGACGATCCAGAGGCAAGGTCCAGTGCGTACTTCGATGGAGGTTGGTCAGAGTAGGGAACGCTGGATGTAAATGGAGGATTGACGGAATTGTTGGATTTGGGTGGATCGGAGTGGGATAAGACCAGTAAGTTGGCACCGAGCGAGGGAAAAGGGGCTCAGTAGGAGTGACAGAGCGTCCTCCTACTAGAGAACAAGAGGCGGCGAGACTTTATTTAACAAACCTTAATGTTATACGGAAGAACATTAATGACAAAAGTGATTTGTTACGTTTTTACGCTAAAGTCCAAACCTCACGTTCCAAAACTCGCTCAGCCTACACCCTAATCGACCCGGGTGCATCCCACTGTTATATCGACACCACATTTGCATGGCAGCTCGGCTTACCTTTTCGACACACTGGCCGTATGACAATCGTCACGGCCGGAACCAAACACTCTCCCGAGGATAGATACCAGGTCTGGCTTAACGGACGTATACGAGACAGCACGGTGAACCACGCAGATGTTACCGGTTGGTACACTGTGTTTGATCTCAAGGGCGCCTACGACATTATTATTGGAAAAAATTGGCACTCGAGAACGCGCCATTTAGTGGATTCTGACAACGTCTTGCACCTGTTGGATGCGGACTGGTCTTTACTGACGGACGGTCGACCGGCATTCATTCCCAGGCTTTCCTGAAAAGGACTTCGACCTCACCAGGGCCGCTACCAGGAAGTTCACAACCACTGGGAAGCGGTAGCTCAAGCGGCATCCATCAACCTGATTTCCGCAAACGAGACACGATGGGCAATGACAAAATCCAGTGACGACAGGATATTTGTGATCGACATCCGTGAGCGATGGGTGGGCGAGGAATTTGGTGAGGATGAATCTGTTTTGGCAGATCTGGGGAAGTGGAGAGTCCAAATCCGTCGGGGCTTTGATGATCTCTTTCAGCCACTGCGTGGCATTCCACCACCAGGAGAACATGATTTCTGTATCCATACCGATCCGACAGCAAAAATTCCACACCGCTAGCCGTACCGAATGACACAGTCCAAGAGGAAGGAATTCAAGATACAGATTAAGAAGTTGCTTACAAACGGGTGGGTAACGGACTAACATTCACGTTATGCAGCGTCGATAATCTTTGTGAAAAAGCCTGACGCCACGCTCCGAATGTGTGTTGATTACTGTGGATTGAATGCAATAACGGCTAAAGACCGGTACCCTTTGCCGTACATTGAGGATTTGCTGGATAAGCTTCACGGAGCATGGGTTTTCACCAAACTGGACTTGGCTAGCGGATACCACCAGGTACGGATGCATTGAGACGACTGCCACAAGACCGCATTCATAGCACCGGACGGATTCTATCAGTATAAGGTTATTCCGTTTGGACTTGCAAATGCGCCAGCCGCTTTCATGCGTATGATGCACAAGATATTACATCCACACCGCCGAAACGCAATCGTATACCTAGACGACGTGCTCATCTTTTCAGGAACGCTAGCAGAACATAAGGCGCATGTGGAAGGTGTGCTGCAAGCATTACGGAACGCACGTTTGCGTCTGAGTGACGCCAAATGCGTGTTTGGTACTCTGGAAACGTTGTTCGTCGGTTTCAGATTATTCCGGTATTCACACCAAGGAGAAGAAGGTCAGAGCAGTACAGGATTGGCCAACACCCAGAACGCCTACGGAACTTCGCAGTTTCCTCGCTTTAGCGGGTTACTATAGGAAATTCGTTCCGAGATTCGCTCACCGGGCCCATCTGCTATGTGACCTCGCCGCAAAGCCCAGGAACGACTACATGTGGACCAGTCGACACGGAGAGCAGTTCGGAGACCTCAAGCAGGCACTGATATCTGCACCGGTCCTGGCAACACTGGATCCGGAAGGTGATTTCATCCTACGAACCGATGCCTCGGACACGGCTATTGGAGGTGTTTTGGCTCAAAAACAGCTGTTTGAAGAAAGATTGGTAGAGCGGCCACTGGGATATTTCTCAAGGAAGCTTCACGCAGTTGAGTCGAGATATCCAGCATATGACCGTGAACTTCTTGTGATTAGCACAAACTTGGAACATTTGGCCTGCGACGTCCACGGTCGAAAACGCACCACCATTTATACGGATCACACGTCGGTGCAACATATTCTGGCACTGAATAAACTGACAAGCCGTCAGTGGCGTCACCTTGACAGGCTCCAACAGCACGATTACGAGGTAAAGTACTTTCCTGGAGCGGCGAACGTGGTGGCAGACGCGCTCAGCCGGATTGCCTACACTCAGGGAGGGCAGTCAGAAGTCGAGCAGCCAAAAGCCGATCCGCAGCACCTCAACATCGTCGAGATGCGTGTATCAGCCTCAACCGAGTGGCTAAACGATGTGCGAAATGGCTACGTAGTAGACGCGATTTTTGGCCCCGTTCTACAATATCTGAGCAATACCGACGAAAAGGAGAACAAAAAGGCATGTTCGAAACAGACTCGTCATATTCAAGAACGAGCAAAGTCGTACACACTCGAAGAAGGCCTTCTGTTCCATAAGCCGTCAGGCGGAAAGCTGTGTATTCTGAAGTCCATGAAAGCAGACGTGGTTCAGGAAGCACACGATGCTATTCTAGGCGGCGGACCTAGTGGTATCGCAAAAACAGCAGCAGCAGTCAGTTCACGGTACTACTGGCCAAAGTTGACAGATTCAATCGCAGAATGGATTGCCGGATGTGACGTATCCCACCGAATCAAACACAAGAATGCCAGGCCGTATGAACTTCTACAGCCACTACCGATTCCACTCGAACGGGCGGAACGAGTAAATATCGATTTTGTCACCAAGTTGCCAACATCGAAAGCCGGCCACGATGCAGTAACGACAATTATCGATCCCCTAACGAAGCGAGCACGGTGGATTCCTGTCAAAGAAGCCGATCTCACCGCAGAGAAGTTTGCGACAGCATTCATCAACGGTTATGTACGGTCGCGGGGGCTGCCTGTATCGATTGTGTCCGACTGGGATACCCGGTTTACCTCCGGCTTCTGGCAATCGTTGTGTTCACAACTTGGAATCAGGCTTCGGATGTCTATGGCATACCATCCGCAATCGCACGGCCAGGCGAAAAAGGCAAATGCCACTCTGGAAACGTTTTTGAACGCATATATAGCGCAACTCAAATCCCCTGAGCAGTGGAGCCGTTTGTTGCCGCTGGCGGAGTTCACCTACAATGCGGCAAAGCATAAGGCTATAGGCATGTCGCCATTCGAAGCAGATATTGGATACATTCTGAGACTTCCACTAGATCTGTTGGCACCAGGAACACGGACGCCGATATCGAGACCAGGAACGGAATACGCAGAACGCCTCGTCAAGATCCTACGAATGCTTCGAGAGCGAATGGAAGAAACCCAGCTGACAATGGTGTCGGAAGCGAACTAGCATCGCCAGCCGCACCTGTTTCGGGTAGGCGATTCGGTATTCCTGGACACAGGTTTGCTGCCAGTCGGCTACGCCAATGTCAATTCCACTGCCAACGACAACGTCAACTCGCGAAAGTTTCAACATCCGTACGCCGGTCCATTTACGATCCTGAAGTCTGCCGGTGAGAATGCGTTTGTTCTCGACATCCCAGCGCACTGGCGCTTACACCCGGTCTTCAACGTCGCACGCCTCAAACTGTCAAAGGTCGACAAAACCCGTGAACACCCACACCCACCACTGCTACGCTCCACCGCTACCATCGAGTACGAGGTTGAGTCGATCTGTGAGCGCAGAGGCACCACGGTTCGAGATCTCGAATACCTGGTCAAATGGGTCGGCTACGCTGACCCTACGTGGGAACCGCTGGCGAACCTGAGAGGCAACAGCAACGAGCTGCTGGGTGAATACCACGCTGCGAATGGCCTACGAGTCTACCGGTGGATGGAACGGGAGTGACAGGAGGTGTAGGCGATGTGTGGTGGGCTGGGAATATTTTGCTGTTTTCGGTTGCGTTGGAGTGCACTTTGTTACGTTCGGGGTTATTGTTATAAGCTGGGTTTGTCGATGTTTTTTTGTTTTTGTTTTTGTTGTTTTTTTTGTTGTTTTGTTTTTTTTTGTTTTTTTTTTTTTTGTTTAGGGGCGGCGCTTGTTTTATTGAGAGGGAACTGGTTGTAGGAGGAGGATTCCGGGCGTCGTGGACACCACGCCTAGAGTGGCTAGCATGGCCACTAGCATGGCTTCTAGAGTTTGTGGGACTTAGCAGATGGCTGCCCTAAGGGCTTCAGTAGATAGACAGTCACACACTAGCGCTAGCACACGGACACTGGTATAAGTGTCCGGTGCTCCCCTCTTTAGAATGGACATGTTTCTTGCGACCCCTCATGTGGACTCACGCCCCCAGAAGAACTCGGAGCCAATATCAGTATGTCAATCAATGGGCCGAGAAGATATTCAAATCTGGCACCGACGTCTTGGTTATCTCAACTTCGGTGATATCCGGAAGCTCCTACCTAAGGGGTCATACTCTCAGAAGGCAATCACCAACGTATGCGATATCTGCATCTAAGCGAAGGCCAAGGAAAAGTTTCAAATTAAGGCTCCAGTGCGACGAGCGAGTAACCCCCAGGAACTGATCCACTCAGACCTTTGCGGGCCCATCAGCCCTGCATCTCAATCTGGACGCCGATACTACATACTCTACATCGATGATTTCACCCGGTATATCTGGATATGGTTCCTTCGCGGAAAGTCCTCATTGGAGGTCTGTACAGTATTCAAAGACTTCAAGACCTTAGTTGAGCAGCAACTAAAGCATCGCATTACTCAGTTCCGATGCGACAATGGTAAAGGAGAATAGGATAATGAAACCTTCTGAGTGATCCTTACAGAGTACGGAATCACCTTTGAACCGTCACCGGCATACACACAGCATAAGAACGGTGTATCCGAAAGAATGATACAGACACACAACGCAAAGGCCCGTGCAATGCTGCTAGACTCTACTCTCCCTCCAAATATGTGGGCTGAAGCCATCTCAACGGCAAACTACTTGCACGCTCGAAGCCCGACTTCATCGAATAATGGTATAACTCCATACGAGAAACTCTTTGGAAGGAAACCAGAAGTTAGCCACCTACGAAACTTTGGATGCAAAGCCTACAAAATACTGCCAGTCATCCACCAAAGCAAGTTCGGCACACGTGCGGATATACTATTTATTCTTGGCTACGTGCATGATAGTACGACTATCTGGCGCTTCTGGGATCCTCGCCGGAGGAAGGTAATCCAGGCATCCAACGTCACCTTTGTCGAATTTGCCCAGGAACTCGAATGTGGCAATACAGAGAATGGAAGTGGACACGTCCCGAATGGACTCGATACCTCAGACGGGCCCACAGTCGATACTGCAGCGTGTGGACTTGGCATCTCAAGGGAAAGTCCTGATAATATGGAGGGCGGACGTGAATTCGTCGCCCCGAATGGACGTGGACTCGTCCCAAATGGACTCCATACCTCAGACGGGCCCGCAGTCGATGCCGTGGCATGTGGACTCGGTGTCTCGAGGGAAAGTCCTGACAGTACGGAGGGCGGACATGGATTCATCGCCCCGAATGGACGTGGACTCGTCCCAAATGGACTCCATACCTCAGACGGGCCCTCAGTCGATGCCGTGGCATGTGGACTTGGCGTCTCGAGGGAAAGTCCTGACAGTACGGAGGGCGGACGTGGATTCGTCGCCCCGAATGGACGTGGACTCGTCCCGAATGGACTCAATACCTGAGACAGGCCCCCAGTTAACGCTGTAGCGTGTGGACTCGGCCTCTCGAGGGGAAGTCTTGGCAATATGGAGAATGGACGTGGACTTGTCCCGGCAGAAACTTCTAGCCGATATGATCTTCGGAAAAGACCCAGAGTGGTCGCCCACCGGATCCGGGTGGAAGAGGAACCAATGGATTCTACAGATCCGGTGTCCTACCGGGAGGCCATTGAGCACCCGAGGCTTGGGCAGCAATGGTCAGATGCTGTTGGCGAGGAACTCAGAGCTCTGGCTGAAAACTCGACCTGGGACTACGTCAGGCTGGAAGACGTTCCAGCTGGCGTCATACCATTATCTCCAAGTGGGTCTTCAAGACCAAGGAGTTGCCCGGAGGCAGTACTCGGTATAAGGCCAGACTCGTCATCCGAGGTTTTGAACAACATCCTGGAGTTGATTTTGATGAGACCTTCGCTCTGGTAGCCAAGCTGCAAAGTTTACGGATGATGCTAACTCTCGCTGCCATCCACAACTAAAAATGGACCCGATGGCCGTTGTCACTGTGTTCCTGAACCCCGAAGTTGACGGAGACGTCTACCAGGAGCTGCCGCAGGGTGTCGAATCTGGTGCCTCGCAAGCCTGCAAGTTAAGAAAGTCACTTTATGGACTTAAGAAGGCCCCCCGTCTTTGGTATGAGCACATTGACAAGTTCCTTAGATCTCTCGGCCTCAAACGATACGAGTATGATCCGAATGACTACCTCTCAGCGAGCATCGCCTTCGCAAGTCGAACCGATACCCAGTTGGCCATATGGAGATCCAAGAAGTCAGCCGATGCTGCAATCATTCTGGTACTATATGTCGATGACATGCTGCTCTTCTCTCCATTAGCCGACCGAGTCACCACGCTCAATAACCTTCTCCGCGCAAAGTACAAAATGACGGATCTTGGACCAGTTCGATGTTTTCTCGGTATTGAGATTGAGCGCGATCGGCCAAGACGGACCCTGCAGATCCACCAACAGCGAGCTGTCCGCAAGCTGCTAGCGACTTATGGGTTCTCACAATGCAATGGCCACTGGAGTCCACAGCCGATGGGGAGCAAACTACGGAGATTGGATCCAGACTCAGACTCAGAGACATTCCCCGAAGCCAGTCGCCCCACCAGGATGGGAAACCCACTCGATTCGGATGGTAAACGACGATATCAGTCAATAGTCGGGAGCCTGATGTGGCTCATGCTGTGCACAGGACCGGACCTTGCATTTAAGGTCTCCATGCTCAGCAAATTGAACGTAGACCCACTACAGAGCACTTAGCGGCTGCCACCTACACGCTACGATATCTACGCAATACAGCAAACCTCGCTATCCAGTACAGCGCACAGAACTCGGACATGCCTGTCGGCTACACCGACTCAGATTTTGCTGGGGATCCCGACGACCGAAAGTCAACTTCCAGCTACGTCTTTATGCTAGCCGGTGGAGCGACTCCTGGCGCGCTCGGAAACAGCCCCAGGTTGCCTTCTCCACTGTGGAGGCTGAGTACATAGGTGCATCCGATGCTGCGAAGGAGGCCATCTGGATCCAATCCTTATACTCCAGAGTTCTATATGGGCAGACGGTATACAAGCATGCCGACCACTGCCAACACTGTCTGTGTTCCGACGAGAACTCCCACGCCCATGCACCTCAAGAAATCTTCGTCGACAACCAAGGCGCCATTCAACTAGCAAAGAACCCGAAGTTTCACGAGCACACCAAGCACATCAGCGTCCGGTTCCACTTTATCCGTGATGCCTGTGAGAGAAAGGCTATCAAAACGACATACCTACCAACATCCGACATGCTCGCCGACATCATGACAAAGAACCTCCCCCGGGAAACACACTGGAAGCACGCAGGCGGACTAGGACTTGTATGCCGAGACACAGCGGAAGCCTCCAGCGAGACAGAGGCGGGTGGGGGAAAGTGGCGGAAGCGGTTCAAATGAGTTTCTCCCATGTACACCTCTCTTTCTTTCACCTCTTTTTCTTTGGAGGATGCACTCTTTCTCCTATGTCCGTGGTTTTCCCTGTGTGGGTTTTTTACAAGGTTACGAGTTTTAATGAGGCATCCGAGGACTTGGGTTTCTACTGTCACTCTTTCTGCTGCTGCTTGTTGCACCTTGGATTTTCACAGTTGTTCTCTGCTGCTCTTCCGTACGAGGGGAGGTGTCAGATGTATGGGTCGACGGCCAGCCTAGGCCACGGCGCCCAGTTGCGTCCGGAAGGTATCAGGTGGTGCTCAGTTGCATCCGGAAGGCATCAGGTGGCGGAGGTGGCAATCCGCCACTGGTGACGCGGCAAGTCGCCACTGGCGACATCCTGACCGGAGGTAGCAAGTTGCTACCCAGGGTATCTGGACGAGTCGGTGATGGGTAATGGGCTCGTTTCTGCATGTATATATAGAGATCGGTCCTCCCGCTACAGTGAAAAGATCAAGCAACGGAGTTTCTACACACCCTATCACTCGATTATCTTTGACAAACAATGTCAAGATTATGATGGAAGTTTGATGGAACGATGAAGTCTTGTGTGTATTGTCTTGTCTTAGAGAGAAAGGCAGGAAAAGTGAAAAGTCTGAATACACGTATATGACGTGATTCTACACGTGACA
>Ga0307508_10006319_pt1 | contig 11156 bp, 15 predicted proteins | sample 9_EM_MG_FD_203089 | JGI IMG/M metagenome (GOLD analysis project Ga0307508, IMG submission 203089) | Populus trichocarpa ectomycorrhiza microbial communities from riparian zone in the Pacific Northwest, United States - 9_EM | ecosystem: Host-associated > Plants > Roots > Unclassified | place...
ATTTCTATCTTAGTTGTCTTTAAATTCATAAATTCTGAATTTATTTCAAATCAAGCATAGACTTCAGGAAATCTGCACCGTTTCTCTTTGGCACTCTATAGACATATCTAAAGGTATGATCCATATTAGCCAAGGATTCTTCTCCTTAAATTTTGAACCCAGGTTCGTACATCATAACAGACTTATCCTAGGGAACTGATGGGATTAGAGAACATCAACACCATAGCAATTATAGGCAAACCAAACACCAAGCAGCTTACCTTAGGTAGGGCGTACTAGGGGTGCTAAAACCTTTCCTTTACGCAACCAGTCCCTTATCTTAGAATCTCTGAAAGACCATTTAGGTTTCCTGGTGACCATAATACTAGGTGGCGACTCCCTTTTTCACCAAACAAAGACCCCGACATCAATCCCTGCAACCAGGAAGGGTCGCCGCGACGTCGAGCTCTCGAGAGGGTACGACAACCATATCAAATTCTTGGGAAAGTGCTCAAAACTTCCATAAAAATTAGTGTAGTTTAGTTGGAGAAATTTTACATCTATCATCTTTCTAAAAGCATCCGTGCTGAGGATAGGAAACAAACTTGTTTGTAATTTTCCCCTATTGGAAAAATCGGAAAGCCATTATTGAAAGAAGTTAAGCCTGCGTCGCTTTCGGCTTACCATTGAATCAGTACAGACAACTTTTGCATAATTATCTTCCATTAATGCATGCATATCAATAGTAAGGCCACGCAATTTTTCAGCATCCTGCATAATAATATTAAAAGTACATGAGAAAGGAAAGTAAATGAAAGAATATGTCAAGGCACCACAAACCATTTAAGTAGACATATAAAAAAATTGAGCTACTTACAGTAGTTCCTTTCAAAACGGTAAAAGCATCCTCGTGACGCCATATTCTTTGACATTTGGGAGATTCTTGACGAGCAATTTCCCCCTCAGAGCTCTTACTAATTGATGCATCCACAACCTTTGATCAATGTACAAGACATCTATCGATGAGATTGTCAATCCCAAATCTTGCACCTTTATCGAGCCCATCCAGTATCCTAATTGCATCATCCACATCCATTGCATTGAAGAAACATGCGATATCAAGGAATAAGTTCTTCGGATAATCACCATCAAGAAAGTCGTAACTTATTTGAAGAACCTTTTGAACATCAAAATTAGGAATCACTTCCATTTGTTGTAATGCGCTTTCCCATATTTCTCTTCCTTTTCCGGACAATGAAGAGCCAATAACTCGAAGAGCTAATGGAAGTCCACTACAATGATGTACTATTCTCCAAGAGTCTTCCACAAAACCATCAGCAGGGTTAGCTTGTCCAAAGGCATTCCAACTGAAAAGCTCAAGTGATTTTTCATCATCTAGCGGTTCAACTTTGCACCGGACCCCTCAATATGATTAGCTGAAAACAGACCCTTATTTCTGGTTGTTACAATGATTTTACTTCCTTTACAAAGCCAATTTTGCATGCCAATGATTTTATTGAATTGGTCCCTTTTGTCCACATCATCTAGAACAATAAGAGTTCTTCTGCAACATAATGCATCCTTAATCTTCAGAATTCCTTCATCTTCATCATTTATCTCATCAACAGTCTTTTTTAGGATGTCAGAAAGAAGTTGCCTCTGCAGGCAAACTATATCCTTTGATCTAAAATTTGATAGGAAGCTCTTTCCTTCAAATTTATGAATATTCTGATTAAAAACACTCTTTGCTATGGTTGTCTTCCCAACTCCACCAATTCCATAGAGTATAGCAATGGCAGCATCATGGGACCCATCTTGCAACCATGAGTTGATATAATTTGCTAGAGGATCTCTTCCAATGAAATGAAGGGTACATGAAACATTTTTTTATCCAATTTCTTTGAGACCTTCTCCACAATAGATTGGACAAACTGTGCCTCGTACCTACATCAAAAAGTAAAATACAATGTGCGATAATTAGTAGGCTCTCTATAAGCAATAGAAATAAACAACATTCAGCTAAGAAATTAAAGCAAGTTGTGTGTCAATGATTTGATAGTTAAAACCAAATCGTGATTGAAAAAAAAAACAAAGAAGAAATCATGAGTATTTTATTTTATTTTATTTTTCTTATATGTTTTCTTATCAGTACATAACTGAAAGAAATTAAGAGTTCACTACCAGCATTCTAGTCTTATGCTATATGTAGTTTCATCAAGAGATACAACTTACCCATCTCCTAAATCCATTCCAGCTAAATCTGCAACTTCCTTCAAAGCAATCCCCCACCCCTTCACCCGCTCCATCTTCTCCTTGTAATGCTTTTCATGTTCCACAAATGCAGCAGCAAAGCTCCCTGTTTGATTTCTGACTTCAGATGGATCCACATCATAGAATACTGGCAAAACTATTCAGTCATCATTCCTCTTACGTTCCATGATCATTACAAGTTCATCGAGGCACCATCTCGACGAAGCATAGTCTTTGGAGAACACGATTATCGATATTTTCGATTGTTGTATTGCCTTCTGGAGCTCGAAATATATATTCTCTCCTCTCTGAATTTCATCATCATCTCTAAATGTGTGAATCCCTGCATCAACCAGGGCCTTGTAGAGGTGATCGGTCAAGTTCTTATGGGTGTCTTCACCTCTAAAACTCAAGAACACTTGATATTTATAATTAGAAAACCGGGAAGAGTAGGATTCTTGATATTTCCCAGGAGCCATTCCGATTCTAGCAAATATAAGACTTTTCCAATATCTGAACAAAAAAAAAAAGAGTTGCAGGATTAATGTCGATAGTTCAAGATCGACAGCACACCAATAAGCTGAAGTATTCATATATTATTATCTTAATTTTTCTATAAAACAATTTTCAAGTTATTTCCCAGCTATCAACTCCTCAATGCCCTCTCAGAAAAATATTTGTACATATGATAAATTAAATCTCTATGCTGAACCAGCAAAATCGGTTGATGAGTTACATTCCACAATATAACAAAATACTAAAAGAGATGAGCATAGTTACCTGCAATCATCACTTTCCCTTCGCTGATGTTCTTTTATCAGTTCATCAATTTTCTGCTTTTAAATCAACCTTAAAAGTCTCTGTGGTATGGCCATTTCCGCGTTAGGACTTTTTTTTTTTTTTTAATTTGCTCAAATCATGGTGAAGTAAGAAAAAAGTTAGAAAATAAACTCCACAAGTTGATGGCTAGTGATATCCTCAAGTAAGAACCAAGTTAGAAAATTCTAATTAAGAGGAGAAGTTGATGGCTATAAACATCATTTCTGTTTCGCTCATTTTTCTCAAATCTTTTGCTTCGTGGTTGGTATCACTGTATTCCTTTAACAATATTTTTGCAAAAGTCAGGGCTCTGAGAAGACCAAGATCCTTTATCTTAAGAAAAACAGAGTTGCAGGATTGATGTCGAGAGTTCAACATCGACAGCACACCAATAAGCTAAAGTATTCATTTATTATTATCTTACTTTATCTTTAAAACAGTTTTCAAGTTATTTCCCAGCAATCAAATCCTCCATGCCCTTTCAGAAAAATATTATGAACCAACAAAATCGGTTGATGAGATCATCAATAATTAGTTTCTGACAGTGAATTAATCGAAGTGATTCTCAGTTACAGCAGAGTTATATTCCACAATATAACATAATACTAAAAGAGATGAGAGAGAGAGAGAGAGAGAGATAGTACCTGCAATCTTCACTTTCCCTTCGCTGATGCTCTCTTATCAGTTCATCAATTTTCTGCTTTTAAGTCAAGCTTACAAGTCTCTGTGGACCTTTTTCTTTTTTAATTTGCTCAAATCATTTATCACCCGTTTAATTACTAGGGCCTGTAATTCTTGTTATAATTACCAAAAGGGACATTAGACACACACAAAACACATAATCCCTCTCATCAACTCACACGGTTCTTCTTACTTCACCCACCAGTAAGAAAAAGGCACGTGCACGATCAAGGCTCTTCATATCTGACTTGGAAAGTTTACTAGCCTGTAATTCTTGTTGCATCATTTGAATTCGATTCTAGCTTTTTCTTTCTGTTGAAAGTAAATAGACACATTTGCATTGAATTTATTTATGATTTGATGCTGTAGTTCATTTTGATTGTCTTGATATAAATATCTTTTAATGTCAATGAAAATCTGATATTTATATTAAAGTTGATTTTTAATTTTTTAATTGTTATTATTTTTTTCAATTTTGTTCATTAATATTTTATTTTATTTTTATGTAAAATTTGATCTTATTTTTCCTATTGCTATTTGTTTTCTTTTCATTATTTTTTGATTGATTATTTTATTAATTCCATCCCTCAATGTTTTATTAATTGGGAATTTAATTTTGTTATTTTTATAGGTTTACCTTCTATCAGGTTATTTTTTCTCGTTTTTTCCCTTTAACATTGGATTATTAGAGATTTGAGCTTTGTTGTTTTTTTTTCCCTACAAGGTTATTCTGGTTTTAGAATCAAGTTATGTATTTTTTTTTCCTTTTTTTTTTGGTTATTTCAATCTCAAGTCATTTTATTATTATTTTTTAATTTGATTTTTTTTCAATTTTATCCTTTAATATTTGATTGTTTAAAATTAAGATTTACATTTTTTTTATCAGGTTGTAGCATTCTCATTTGTTTTTTTTTGCTTCATTATCAAATACTATATATTTCTATAATATTGGCAAGCGTTTTTTTCCTAGTTGATCGTTGCGAATGTTTTTCTTAGTTTGATTTGTTTATCATCCTTATTTATTTATTTTTAATCGTATTATTAAATTAACTATGATTTTTTTTTTGTTATTTCAATCTCATGTCTTGAGTCGTAGTGTTAGTGGGTAAACACAAGTCTTTTTGTTTTTCCATTGTTCTTTTAGATTAGATTTTTTTTCTTGATTTTGCCCTTCAACATTGGATTATAAGAGATTTGAGCTTTGTTCTATTTTTTTTTCCTACAAGGTTATTCTGGTTTTAGGATCAAGTTATGTATTTTTTTCCCTTTATTTTGGGTTATTTTAATCTCAAGTTATTTGTTAATATTTTTTAATTTAATTTTTTTTTTCAAATTTATCCTCTAACATATAATTCCTTAGAATTGAGATTCATATTTTTTTTTATAAGGTTGTCGCATTTTTATTTGATTTTTTTGCTTCATTATCAAATACTAGGAGGATATATTAATGTAATATTGGCAAGCCTTTTTTTCTTAGTTGATCATTGGTAATTTTTTTCTTAGTTTGATTTGTTTATCATTATTATTTATTTTTTTAATTATATTATTAAATTAACCATATATTTGTTGAAGTAAATCAAATTAATAACCTGAGACTTTGATTTTTTTATATAAAAAAAAACACGAGCATCACCTTAAAAAAACATATTTTTTTTACATTGAAATAAACTTTGCCCTGGTAGTAATACAATACAGGTAAATAGTCCAAAGCCTCTGTTAAACTGATTGGAGCTCTAAACTAGGTCTGAATATATGTGTTTGATGTCCTTTGTGTGATCATCAGACAATTTATGAAAAAACTATATATATTTTTTATTACTATAGGTGTCCGGGCTAGCTTGCGTGCATCTCGACTGTTGTAACTCATTTTTGGGTCCCCGCACAAGAAAAGAGAAAATACAAATAAATAAATAAATAAAGAATAAAAATATATATATATATATCAAAAAAAGATATAGCAATGAAAAGAGGATGCGAGAGCGCCCAGAAAATGATCAAAAATTGGTTGAGGAGGTTAAAAAATACAAAGATTGAAATTTGACAGTATATCGTTGACTGATGAGAGCCTTGTTGATGAAGCAAATTTGATTTGAGGAGGAAAAGTCTAAAATCAGATATTTATGGACTCAATTTAATTTATTGAAGGTTTAATTAAATTTATTGAGGGTTTGATTGTAAGAAAAATTGATTCGAAAGTCAATTTGGGTTTTAATTAGAAGAAATTAAAGTGCTGGGGTCAAATTATAATTTTTTAAAGTTGATTTACTTAAATCAGGAGCTTAATTGCATAAATATAGAAGTTTGATGGCCAATTAGAGACTTGATTGAAGAAATCCAAAACCAAGGACCAAACTGCAAAAGCGCACCAATTGAAGGACTGACTTAAAAACTAACACACTTTGGCGCCGGTTTCCATTTAAATGAAACGGCATGTTTTGGAGACAACGACGCCGTTTCATGCATTTTCCAATATATATATATATATATAAAACAGTGCCGTTTTTAGACGGCACTGTTTCTCCTTCTTCTTCCTCGGACGCCACTCGCACCTCCTCATGATGAGAAGAAAGAGAAGTTGTGTCCCGCAAGCGACGCCTCCAATGGCCACCTCTCCCGGTGCCGTGACAGACCAAGGGAACTGCGCGCTCCATGCATGTGCAGAGATGGGACGGGGCAGGGTCGGTCACGCTCCCCCTGCCCCTATAAATACTGTCCTGAAAGATGGAGGGGGGGGAAGAAAAGAAAAGGAAGGGACTCAAAAGAGAGGGACATACAGTTTTTTTCGAGAGAGAAAGGGGAAGAGAAAAGTAACAAAAACAACAGAAACGAAACGAAAAGAAAAAAACAGGGGAGAACAGAGGAGGAAAGGGAAGGGGAAAGAAAGAAAAAGAACTAAAGAGAGAGTAGAAAGCAGACGAAAAAGTAGAAACCAGAAGGAGAGGCAGACGCGGGGAAGAAAAAAAAGACAGGAGGAGCAAACCAACGAGGGGGAAAGAAGACACTGAGATTGTTGTCTCTGCACCTAGAAGAAGAAGGATACAGCAGCCACCGCGGGTCAGCTTGGGGGAGGAGGAAGAACGAAAAAAAGACAGAAGGTGCCTCTACACTGTGAAGAAGAAGAACACGGCAGCAAACACCGGTTGCAGCGACAGCAACAACCATCGATCGGCGCAGCAGCTCCTCACTGCACAGACACCACGTTTGGAAGAAGAATCACAGGGGTTCCCAGCCGTCGCTGCCTCCACCACAAGCAACAAGAGACAGCAACCATGCTCCCTCATTCCAGGCAACCTTCCTCCCCCTCTCCTGTCCATTTTTTGGTTCGTCTTCATTTGCATGCAGAACGTGAGCAATTCACGTTCGGCAGCAAATGAAATATAATTAGGTGGTTACTGTGTAGAGATCAGTAATCACCTAATTATAATTCACTGGTTACTGTGCTCAGCACAATAACCAACAACCAGCCTTTTGTTCTTTCGGGTTAGAATATCAGCCCAGCACACGCAGTTGGGCTGAGTCCAGCCCTGTTGCTGCGGCTGAAACATCAGCCCAGCCCTATAGAAAGGAGGCCTGATTTCATTTTAAGGCTTGATTTTGGCCCAGTTTCTTTTTGGGCTGGCCCAACCCAGTAAAAAACATTCAAAAATAATTTTAAGAAATTCAGGATTTTCCCGCTTGTTTTTTTAACGTTATTTTTATTAATATCGGTCTGTATTTTTATATCCTAAAGATACAAATTTGGTATTAAAATATCCGGTTTTAAAAAAAAACGCGTTGTTTCATTGCCCAAAACAAATTTTTTTTTTTGTTTTCATGCATACGACCAAGTCTCTCAAAGCTAAGAAATCATATTGTATTTTTATACAACAAAGAAAACTCAAAAAAATATATATTACATTTTAGCATGCATTTTGGCTTTAATAACCAGTTTATTAAAGTCATGAGAACTTAGCCAATATTTCAAAAAAAATCAAAAAAATATTTTTTTTTGTTTTAATATCTGAGATTACGAATTTATATGTAAAACATATTCTTGATATTAAAAAGATAGTTCTTTTATAGACATTAGATCGGTTAGGTTTGTACCCCATAAGATAAGAACCTCCTTACTGAGGAGGGCTTTTCTTGAACCATAAACGGACCAACATGACAAGATCTTAGATTTTTATCAGATAATAAAACAATGCACCTTACCTTAGGTAGGGCGTATTTGGGGTGCTAATACCTTCCCTTTACGCAACCAGTCTTCGTACCCAATCTCTGAAACCAGTTAGGGTTCCTAGTGACCAAAATACCAGGTGGCGACTTCCATTCTATTTTTTTCACTAATAAAAGACAAGAATTCTTTGTCTCCCCATATTTGCCAAGATAGACATACCACACCTGATAATGAGGGTGGTGGGTGATCGTCGCGACGCCGCACACGTACAACATCGACTAATCTCACAGACCCTGAAGTTAACAACCATGTAAATCTCTAGTGGCCATCATATTAGCAACCATAGGGCTCGAACCTGAAATCACAGGGGAGCAAACCTTTTAGTCTCAAACTCTTATCACTGGACTACCTACTAGATGGTAACGGGAAATAAAAAAACAAAAAAACTACTTTTATTTGTTGTGGTCTTGGATAGAGTAGTTGCATTGAAAGAGGTGACCTCGCTCGCTGTTATGTTGTTATTTGTCACATTTCTCTCTGCAAAAGGCAGAGCAAGAACATCTAGGTTACTGTTATCCTCAAAATTTATTTATAGGCAAAATCAAAGATTACAAGATCTTTATCATAAAAAAAAAAAAAAGGAATCATAACATCCATAATCTCTTTCATTCAAGGGATTACGTAACTATATAGACTTATTCTAAGTCAAACAAATATTTAGCTAAACTTAAACATAAAAATCAGAACATAAAAAATAAATACATAAATATCGATAAAAACTAGCTGATAACAGTTTCCTCCCTTTCAGTTGGCTACGATCGTAACCGTATGTATATGAATATGGAAAATAATCATGTCCATTTAAACTCTGATTCAGATGAAGCTTCTCCACATGTATTTGAGTACTTCTGCAGCATGCATGTTGCAGATGCTCCCATTGATCTCACTGCAAACCATGAATAGACATCTCCTGGTGGATTGTCACAGACACATCAAGTTAATGAAAAGCAACGTTCCTATTAGATTGATTTGGAATTGAAAGTGCATGAAGAAGACATCGGGAAAGATTTGTTGCACAGAGAATCTGATGATGGCCTTCTTAACTACTTGGATGAGGAAAAATATGATTTGGTTTGTGAGGGTGGTGCTATTTTTACACTTGTCTAAGGATGATCCCAAAGTCTTTGTTGTGGTTAAGACTGTTGAAGATGGTAGCTGGACAGAGTCACAAATCAAATTGGCCAGATTCATACAAAAGAACGATGCAAATTCTGTACACTGAGTGCCAAATTAATTTAGGTTTAAAAAACCTTTCAATATAACACCAAATCTAAGAAAAAATCAACTCAGCTCATCATTATTTTCACATTTAATTTCTTTTCAAAGAAACACATAATAATTTCGTTATCAAAATCATAACAGTCGCTGCAATAATAATTTCTAAAAATATGAGAAGCTATCTCTGCTTTAGCTGCTACATGTACATCATCACTAGTGTTTGATGAGCTGCTATCATCATCAGTTCCTTCCTCTTCATGCAGCATTCGTACACCAACCCTCTTTATTTGAACAACCGTATCATCTGAAACACTGAATTCATCACCGGTATCAAACGCAGGATCATTGGACCCAAATTTCCAATAGCTTAGCCATAACAATTCAGATTTTTCAGCCGAAATTCTATCAGAAAAATCAAGGGGTAAAAAACCCAGACTCTACCCTTGGTATTGTTTCTGATTTCAAGATAAACATGAAGATACGGATTGGATACTGGCGTAGCAGAAAACCATGTGAATAGATTAAAGCCACATATCCGGTGTGTAGCAGGTGAGGATATTTTGAATGACAAGTGCTCTTCAAACTCTTTCTGAATTAGCCCTTCCTCATAAAACTCCAACATCTCATTTTCATCATATTCAAGGACAGCATTGAATCTGTTGCCCTGAAGTTCTATCTGTTCCATCAAAGCAGAAATTATAAAATGAGCAAAGGGAAAATTTTCTAAATATCCAAGAAGTACAAAAATGTAGAGTTGAAATACAGTAGAATGGGCGAGGGAGACCTGAAATCTCCATGTCTGCATTTGAACGCTGACCATTTCCATTATTCTCAACAAGTGTGAGTCAACCTTTTGGATTAATTTTAGCTTAATCAAATCTTGGATGTGAACTAATTGATCACAATCACGAGCTATGGTAAAAGGGATCAGATTTGCAATTCTTTGCAGCGAATAACAATAGGACACGTCTAACCCAGCCAAACTGGATGGAAGCTCTAGGAGTGTTTGAAGCATTTTGCATTCCGCTAATGAAAGGTAATTGAGTGTACCAATGTCCTTAATGCTTGGTGGAAGAAAACAAATTGGAGTTCTACTAAAATTTAGTGTCATCATAGAGTATGGCAATGTAAACGAGGTAAATCTGGAATTTTTCATTTCTGAAAACCTGGAGGGAAAGAATAGCTTCAATGGAAGAGATGTAATGTAAGATGTGCTTGCAACAATTCTATCACTTTGATGCAACCTTCATCGCTGATGATGCTATAAATCCATATTCAAGCTCTCAAGTTTTGAGCAACCACACAAAACAAGCTCTTCAAGTGAATTCAATCTACTCATTTCTTTTGGAAGTTCCACAAGACTTTTATAATTCTTCATATTTAAGATCAGGAGACAAAGTAAATCACCAATAGATTCATGAATCTGGACTAAATGGATGCGGTTTTCAAGTATTATCTTTTCTAGGCCTGGGGATCCTGAGAAGTCTAGGGTTCTGATGAGGTCATGCGAGCTACGCAGATCAAGAACTTTCAAATTTGGAAGAGACTGTGAAAACAATTACATGTAGAGGTTATCAATCGAAAATAGGAGGTATAGCTATATAGAGAAAGACTAGATACATACCAGTTTGCCTTTCCAAGCCAAAATTAGACTACTTTTGGATAGATCAAGAATCACACGCTTCTCCTAGCAGAAGTGCTGTGGTATGGATCTCAAAGAGAATCCATGCCAACATAACCAAATTAAATTCTTGGGGAAGTGTTCATAACTTCCATAGAACTTCATGTAATTTATTTGAAGAAATTTTATATTTTATATCTTTCTAAAAGCATCCGCGCTTAGGATGGAAGACAAACTTCTTTGGCCACTTTGTATTTGTTCCCCTAAGAAAAACTTAGAAAGCCATTCCTGAGAGAGTTTTGTACGAAGATGACATTGTTGAAAGAAGTTTTGTACGAAATTATTTTGTGATTGATGTATTTTTAATTA
>Ga0307508_10006320_pt1 | contig 11155 bp, 7 predicted proteins | sample 9_EM_MG_FD_203089 | JGI IMG/M metagenome (GOLD analysis project Ga0307508, IMG submission 203089) | Populus trichocarpa ectomycorrhiza microbial communities from riparian zone in the Pacific Northwest, United States - 9_EM | ecosystem: Host-associated > Plants > Roots > Unclassified | place...
AAACTGATAACTATAAATCACAAGTTTTTCAGCAGTTTTGATGGCAGTTCTGCTCTGTAAATGAATTTTGAAAAAAAAACCCACAAACAAGAAAGAATCACTTCACAGACCATGTCATTCAACACTACTCATATACAAAATACAACACCAAAGATTCAGACTTTATTTACTTTACACAATTAACATGAAATATGAAAAAAAACCCTAATCAATTCTCAAGTCAATGAATGCAAAAGTAACAAAAAATTAATGAAAAGCATGACTATACACAAGATATTGCAAGTATAAGTATGACTTAGATGTATTGAGATAGAGAAACAAAAAAGAATTCCAAGGAACTATAAACACAGAACAAGAATTTAGTGAGACTCAAAAGGTTATGGCAACTAAAGAGAAAGAGAAAAGAGAGAAAAAAAAATACCAGCTGAAATCCCATTGGGTATCCAAAGCAGCAGCAGCAGCCATTACTTCTTTTTGCAATCACTCTCTCTTCAACACCCCCGTCTTTCCACAACGGGAAGAAACTATCTAGCGTTTCGTATCGTTGTGTAGAGTTAGTCAACGTTGTCGTTTTATGTCCTCACAAAAAGAGGGGGAGACTGTAAGACTTTGGAACTCGTACCATGTAATTTTCTTTTCTTTTCTTTTCTTTTACATTTTAGTTTTATGATAAAATATTCTCGAATGATTTAAGATTAAATCATTTTTTAAGATAAATATTAATATAATACTTGTAATAATTTTTTTTCCAGGAGAACGATATGAAAACATATTTAAAATTTAGAATTAAATTGATTTTTTTTAAAATATTTTTTTTAGGAGGGGAGCATCACCTCTCAAACTTAATTAGGCACTATCTTATACAAATCATGTAATTAAAATTATTGGGTATATTTAAAATATATATATATAAATATATGATAAAGATATTTTTGGATTTACTTATACATCATTATACATCAACCAAGATTAAATTCCTCTCTAAATGATCTTAATATTACATCTCTCCTATCAACTCTTGTGATTAAATTTTTTTAATAATATTTCCATAGATATTAACTTCAAGATTTGAACTTAAAAGGTCCAAAAATGGAACAAACCTCATTGACCATCAACTCAATCACTTGAGGTTGATTGTTGAGTGTAATTAAAATTGTTGGGTAAAAGGGTTTTAATGTGTTTAGGGTGCATTTGGTATTGCTACTAAATTACTGTTTCATGAAAATTTAAAAAATTTATTTTATTTAAATTAAATTAATTTTTATGTTTTTATATCATGCTGATGTTAAAAATAAATAAAATAAAAAATATTATTGTAATATATTTCAAAATAAAAAACATTTTAAATTATAACTACAACTACACTTCTAAGCATAGAATTAAAAGAAATAAATAATCATTGCCAACAACATCATAGTGTAAGGATGACAACAAATTATTAATAAAAAATAATAAATTAAATAAAAAAATTATGATGTATTTTAAAATAAAAAATATTTTATATATAGTTATGGCCACATTTTTAAACATGTTATTAGACTATGGATGACACAAATTATTAATAATAAATTAAACAAAATGATTAAGACGTTTTACTATTTGTGGCCTATTATCACTTAGAAGCAATTCATTTATTCTGTTATTTTTTAAAAAAAATATTGGTTTTAAGGGGTTTTGTTTTTGTTGGATGATATTTTTGAAGCTTTATTTTGGTTGTTGGGGGTTAATTTGTTGGTATTTTAGAAGTTTTAGATTAGTTTTAAGGGTTTTTTTTTTCATTGCTATAGTTTGTGTTTACTTTTTAATCTCTATTTTTTTTATAGAAATAATAATATTTAATTTAATTTTTATTTTTTTTAATTAACATGGATGTTCGGGCCAGCTTGCATGTATCTCAATTAATCTCACAGATCCCAAAATTAACAACTATAAAAATCTCTAATAATCTTGAGGCTTGTAAAACTCAAAAGTATCAAAGATTAATTTGAGTAATGAAAGAATTGAGGAGAGAGAATGCCTTTTATGGCTACAAAAATTGTTATATAAAAAAAGCTTTCCATATTTATGCCCATTATTTTTATAATTTTGAAATTCTAAATTTGACTCATTTTTAAATCAAATAATTAATGTAATGATTAAAAAACATATAAATAAGATTAAAGTATTTTATTGACCTAATTAAATTCACACTCGGATGAACATAAAATTCAGCTCGAGTCAAGTTTTGAGTTGATCCACTAAGAAGTCTAATTTTATCATAAAATTGAATAAACTTGTTAAGGTGAAATTATGAAAAGGGCATATGAGTATATTCCAGCAGAATATTCAATATTTGGTAAGGTGGGTCCCTCTCTGCCTTTGTAAGCTTATCATATGGTATATTACTTTACAAACAAAAAGAATATTTTCTCTTTGACTGCATAATAATTTGTCTCGCATTTACTATTTGCTTTCCTTCCTTCTTCCAAGCTCTACTTCTTAACCCAGAGAAATGGACACAAGATCCATCTTCATTTCAGGATTCAGAAACAACTTCCAGCCACCAAGTTCTTTTTTCTCTTTCAAAAGGTAATTAACACACACTCTTTCTCTAATTTGTGTTCGTTTTCTTATAATAATTCTATAACTATGGGCAAGAATTTCCTCTTTTTTGTTTTTGTATTGAGGGGATAAAGGGATATGAACTTAGCATGAAGCTTAGCTAGACATGGTTTAGCATTTCATGGTATGATGGTAGGCTAGTCTTGATTTGAAGTTTATTGGTAAGAAGAGTCTTCAGTGCATATGATCGCTTGGCTTGAATCCTAATCTTGTTTGCTAATTTAGTTGCCTCCCTTTCTTCAAGTATAGACAAGAGAAATGTTATAAGAAGAATTATGAGTCATTAGTCAAACCCATCAATCCATTCCATGTTCGCACTATGTGATCAAATGACTCGTAATCTTCTTGAAATCTTTACCCTTTAGGGCATGATCTGAAATCAAATTTGTTTGCAACTATTCATTGTTTAGGGCTCTCTTCTTCTCTGTATAGTTTCCATGTCTGCCTTGCTTGGTTTGCATTTTCCATGTGTTTACTTGTGTTTGGAATGGAGCATTGCTCTGTGTTTGATTTTTTTGTTTAATGGAGCATTGCTCCCCAGCTCTTTGAATTAGCTAGTGCCTTATCATGATGCCTTTGTTAAATATAGAATTGAGATGGTGGTTACTTGTCAAATAAAAGGCTTGCCTTGGCCATTGTTTCCGCTTTAATATACATCCCTTACAACTGGGTTAAAGGAAAATTTCTGAAAAACATGTGAGTCCATGAATCCATTGAATCCAATCCACTCACAAGTGAATGTAGCAAGGGAAAGATAAGAGAAACGGAAACAAAAATATAAAAACAATTGATATCTGTGACCGTTTTAAAATGAATTTCTGGAGAAGATGTTCTTCTATCTCAACTGTCTTCATCAACTAGACGCTGTCATGGTGAACCGAGCTCAAATAATAATTGTCAAGTGAGATTGGGATAAGTTTATTAGCAAACTTAATCAACTTTTAAGCTTCTAGTTATGTAGCAATGCTTATGCTGTAATATACTCAAATTTAAGCTTTTTATATATCTCAAAAAAAAATTTGTTTGCAACATGGTGCACACACGGGAAAATGGAAAAAAGAAATAGGGAAATCTTCTCACAAGGGGTTGGCATTGGCATGCAAAGCCAAATGGACCGTCACTTGTTTTGTGACTTCTCCATGTTGTTCTTTGCTCACCCTCAATTGTTTTTCGTACTCTTTAGTGGCTGATACAAGCCATTTTGTTAATATCATTGTTGCTCGTGAAAGAGGATCCAAGGGCTTGAGATATTCCTTGATGGTGGCTTCAGGTCTCTCTATACAGCCTCCTGAATCACATTCGTAATGTTAATTTATGTCATAACAAGGCCATCTTTGCCTTGCTGCTCTTTATTCTGAATGTATAGTGCCCATGTTATGGTCACATGGAGCCGCAGCGCTGGGGGCTTGTCAATAAACCCTGCAAAATGAACAGGAAAAAAGACCTTTTTAGGTTTTACTCTTCGAAGAAGAATGCCTTGAACAGAGACAATGAGAAGCCAAGTGAAGTTACCGATAAAAAGGGGGGTTTATTGTCTGTTAGCTCATGCGAGGGAAGGTCCAACTCTGGCTGGCTGCAGACTTCTTATAGCCCTTCGTATATACTCAAACATGAGCATAAAGAGACCAAAGACGGATGATATGCTCAGATGCAGCTTTTCAACTGCGCAAAATGTCGAACAAATGTTGTTTTTACCTAATAACGTTCCTCTCCCTGACCACCCTGGACCAGACAAACAAACAGAAAATATCAGCTAATGATCTTAAAAAGAAATGCGTTGCATAGTATTTGTGTGGATAGGACCAAACATTCTCTCTTCCACCAGGCTGTAGGCACAAAACAAAACCATGAACTTTATCAGTGAAGTCTTATCACTGGATTCTGATCACGAAGGTTTCTAGATGCATTCGCTATCTTCAACTGCTTTAATGAAAAGCAAGTTGAAAATTCATTGCCGAGGAGATAGGCATCCCTTCTAGAAGAGAAGTTAGGATGGTGCAGGCCAGGAATCAATGGGAATTCAGGAGTAGGCAATAAGGTGCCCTTCGGACCATCTCCCTTTTCTTTCCTCGTCCACAGAAAAGAAAAGGGGAAATAATAGCCTTTTCTTTCCTCATCCACAGAAAAGAAAAGGGGAAATAATATACTACAGCATGCTTATGGTGGTAATCTCAACAATGGCTAACACACAAATAGAAACACTTATTGAATGTGGATACTTACGAGAGCTTTTCCTGGGAAAATTACTCCAATCATGTGGGCTCATCTTTGTTTCTGTTGCGTTAATCAGTTCATGAAGAACTTGATTGACCTGAAATTTTTTAAGAAAATCAATATTTGGATTTTTATATGTAGTCAAACATGATTAAACAAACCCCAGAATACAATTTCAGTATCCCTCGTGATGTATTTCTGAAAGTGGTGAAATATTACAGACTAATTTGTTTGTTTACGTGTTATGTCCAAATTCACATAAAAAGTTATTTAGCATTCAAGCAAATTCGTGATTCATTAGCAACATGTATGCATCTACTGTTGTTCTTAATCCATTGCAATGTCATAATATTTCCAGTTTCACCGGAAAAAAATAAAAACTATTTCCCGATCAATGTTCAATAATTCTCTATTGCAGAACTGTCGCTGTGCTGTAATGAAATGGTGAAGTCATGCCATATCTCTATATAAGATAGCAAGAATACCTCTTTGGTCCTCTCATGACTCACTAGATGCCCACCGTGGAGATCAACCATTCTAGCAACAGGCTGCAACTTCTCTGCAAGCCTCCTTGCATAATATATCGGAGCAATGATATCATGCCTAGCATTCAGAGCACCTCAAATTAGTCATAAGCAGGTACAAGTTCTCAAGGATGTAGTTATTAGAATATCATTACTACATATATATGACAAAAACTATCCATCTTCTATTCTAACATGTAAATATTAAGAATCTACTAATGTATACACCTAGGGGGTAGCACTCATTTAAGAAAAAACAAAATAATCTACTGGCTAAGACCACTAACCGTGGATTATATGAATTGGCTATGTACAAAATAAGTTATCTAAAAAGCTCCAGAACTCGTTAGCAAAACACTGTCAAGTATGCTGCTAGTGTATAGTTTTGACTTTTGGCATTTCCTTCAAAGAGGTGAGATATGCATTCTGAAACGACATGAAATACATGAAAAATGATTCATTTCCCATAATTCTTTCTTCAACCACAAGCTCATTTCTAAATTTCTCATGAGTTCGTAGCTTTACATTTTTCATTTCCCCGCATAAAAAACATCTCAAAACACAATATGTAGGTAATAGGAATATTAGATAAATGATTTGGCAAAATAGTGTATTCCATAGCAATAAGAAAGAGTGGCAGCTCTGCTTTCAGAGGATCACTATTACCTGCCATGTATGACTGATACAAGAAATCCAGCAGATCTGATTAATTCAGTTTCTGTGCGTGTCATCTTATGTGTCCAGCAAGCATTGACTTGACCATCAAAACCATAACTAGACTGCATCCCGGTTGATGATATACCTTTGACGTATTCCTGAAACAAACAGTTTTTAAGGTCCAGCTAAAGACATCCTTGTGAAATAATGGAGGGTCAGGACAAGCAGCGCAGTATTTAAATAAATGGATGATCAGAACAAGTAGCACAGTCACAAACAATTAACTGCGGGTCTCATCTTGAGGCGAAACATCATTGCAATAACGAGCAGGTGACAAAACTTGCTAGAAGCAGGCTAACATGCATGTATAGGATCAATGCATCTACGGAGTTAGCATGCACCCCTGGATCATCTTGCATAATAAATGCTTTATTAGGGCTTAATTCAGGAATGTTAATGAAGAATAAAGAATGATGGTTTGACAACTTTCTTACATGAACAAATATTATCTGACATTCTTAATTGTTTAGTTCTATGGTCTTCTATGGTGTCAGTAAGCATTTATATAACAACATGAAAATCAGACACTCAGAAGAAGCAAAGACCAGCAACCTCTACAGTAGTAAATGCAAGGTAAGAACAAATTTTAAGATTTAATTTTCCCATAAGATCATCATGCTTTTCTTACTTGATACAAGATTGCTCTTCTTGTGCTAGACCCAACATACTCATCAAGATATTCCTGCACATCAAAATAAACATCATGTGAGTTCTTGCAGTCACAAAACTGACTTGAGAAATTATCAGAGTAAACAGCACAGAATCTATTTCAAGATTGTCTTCATACATTCCATTTGATCTTTCTAAAGGCACTCCTGATTTGAAGGAAGATATAGCTCTTTTTATTTTTTTAATGTAGCAATAACGGCCAATATATAAATTTTCTAGAGCTACCAAATTTCTAGTCTGGACCTGATTATTTACCTTTGTGTAGTGAGTGTCCAAGTCAACAGCAGCCCTTTGCTCAGGAGTCTTTGCCTTCAAGAAACGGATAGCAACAGATATTGTTTGACGGTCAAGCTGCAACATAAAAAAAATTCATCACTTCATGGTTCTTCAGAAAAGAAAAATGCACTCTATGGCTGTTGGCCAGTGATTTCAAATAAGGTTGAGAGCTTATAAAACCAACAGATGTGAATTGCATCCTGTTAGGAGAAATCCCTGACAATGCTATACATCTTGCACACCTCACAGACAATCTATAGAACTAGAGGAGACACGGTCTCTCGGTGTCCTCACAATATTGTAATAACAAGTTTATCAATTGATGATCAGAACATCAAAGGTTTATCATATATTGTCATAAAATAAGTATCCTATATTAACAAACAGTGTTGTGAATGGTGTTATAAGCAGAAGAACAAGTGTTTGTTGATTTCATGATCTAAATCCCAAGAAAAGCTGTTACATCATTGGCTAATTCGCCAAAGGTTCAGTAGCAACAACGGATCTTCTTCATACCTAGGTTAGGATGGGAAGAAAAGTTAGCTGCTAACTTGATTGGAATTTATTATCGTCAGCAAGTATTCCTGTATCAATCTTAATACATTACGATGTGTATATTAAATAAATTAGGTCGTTTTTTTCCTTTTCTCCTATAGCACAGCAGAGGTGATGCCAAGTTGCAGGCCGTGGATTGTGACTTTTGAAGTGATTAGTGCACAGAAGAATAAAATAATAATGATGAAGTCTTGCCATAAAACACACAAACGTTTATGTAAATAGCCAGTGAATCCACACCCAAGCAATAATTTAAAAAGTTGCCATGTCTGACCCCCTCAAATATGTAATCAATGTTTTTATATTGAAGTGGAAATTTTTGACTGTCATAAATACTAAACAAGTAAACAGTGTGGATTCCACGGTTTGACTAAAGGCAGGTCCATAGAGGTTCCGGAGCCAGGAAGTCCAAAATCAACCATTGACATGTTCAAAAATGACTCCCTAAAGCTTTGAATATTGTCCAGAGCTGGTAGAACGACCAAGTTAAAGTGCTAAACAGCTTCAATATAGTTATGCAGTTCAAATCCGACCTAACTTTGACCTAATTCACAACTCTTCCAATATACTATAGCCATGAAAAAGACTTCATCTTGAGCAGCTTTAGGTGATCTTAATAGGAACCATGTTATTAATTTGTGCTCCCTGCGCAAGAACCAAACAAAATTTCACAATGTTGCCTCTAAGGCTTAGAAAGAAAGACAGTCTTCGATTATCTGTCACATATCTCTCCTCCATGACAAGCTCCATCCAAGGAGTCTTTGCTCATCTGAATCGAGGAGGACAGAATTTGACTTGACTTGTATAATATAAAGCTAAGGTACTTGTCATTTTAGAGTGTGGAAATGTCTTGGTCTTCAATTTATGTAGTTCTGGATTCCTATGTTTGGAGTTATACTAATTAATGAGGAACTTGTACCAAACATTCGACAAAACTTCTTTAACTAAAACATAAATACCAGGGCTTTTATTTTGCTAAAACTTTGATAGTGATACATGAGATATTGAAGTGCACTCTTTCACACTTTCCTAAAATAATGAAATTCACGATAGCTAAAAGCATAACCAAAAAGGTGAAAAGGAAAGACAGGAGGCAATTCTAGACCCTCTCACATGAGAAACTTCGTTTTGCTTGTAAAACAACTAAAGTTGGGGACTGAAAATCATCAATCATACTACTTTCTTACTTTAATTCCTTTGCCTGATCATCTAGCAGCAGGTTACACTGCTTCAGATGCGTGACATATCTAGGGTTCTCAAAAACTCATATGAGGTAATACAAACTATAGAAGCCATATAGTTGTGTTGCCTTGGTATACAAGTGCCGACAAGCAGGGTTTTGCATCGCCTAACTACAATTCCCAGTATGTTCACCACAACCAATGACCAATCCTAGACCCTATATAGCTAATGTAGCAATGCCACCATATCCTACTCAGACTAAGACTTGGTGGAAATTTTCTATGACGAATCAATACTAGAAAAAATAAATATTCACTACAATAACAAGCACTTCTTGGAGATTTTACGTGGTCAAATTATGCTTGTAAATGATACGGGGTGAATATTTGGAGTTTATGAAGCAAGCATTATACTGAGCAAAAGCCAGCAAGATACTTTTATCAAGTAAACTCTGGAAAGCACAAACCTTATCACCTAATATTGAAATAGATTCACGTGTGAAAGACAAAAAAAACAAAAAAACACTACTCAAATTCATTCATAAAAAAAAGGCAATTCCTTTCAAGTCCTTCTAAAGATGCTAGTATGCAGAACACAAAAGCTATAGTGAAACAAATGTTAATTCCTTCGACTTGATGTTTATAAAATTATGAAATTTAATAAAATCAAAATATTCATGTTAGAAAGAGAATTCAAAAGAAATGGAATTGTGTGCGTTTGAGGGAACTAAGTTAGTGTTCAAGAGTTCATAGGAACATGAAGACAACACAGCTGAACAGCAACACAAAGATATAATACCTTTGGTAAACATTCGAAACCTCCACCAGTTACATTAAGTAATGCCAAAGATAGAACTCTGTCCGGCACCATTGCTGCTAACTTGCAAGCTATCATAGCACCTGTTTCAATAATAACATATCAACCAAACTATGAAGAAATTGTTGCGAGGCATTTGATTTCAGTTACATTACTTAATGCCAAAAACAAAAACTCAAAACTCGGAATCATGGACTCACCCATTGAATGACCAAATACATGAGCTTTTCTCCAACCTAGATGATCCATCAAAGCAATTGCATCTTTTGCCATTATTTTTGTTCTGCACTCAGCAATAAAATAAAATAAAAAAATCTTCAATGGAACCCACACGCCTTTGCTTCTAAATTCAAGGCAACTACTTGTTTTTCTATCCACACCCAATTACATTGCTAAGCAACACAAGCATCAAGAACTATTGAAGCCGAGTTGAGTAAGTCAAAATTCTTCTACTTTTTCTAATTCTACACAACTATTAAACTATAAAATTCCATTTCTTCCCTATTTTTTCTCGAAAACCAAACAAACAAAAAAATCAAGGTCAAAAGAAAGTTTTAAAGAAAATGGAGATTCAACAACAAACTTCAAAAAAGCAAAACACCATCATAAATCAAATAAAAACACAAAACCCAGATCAAAAAACACACCAAAACTTCCACAAGAAATCATAAGACAGGGTCATGCATCAAAATTCAAATGACCCATCATAAAAGAATCAAACTTGAATCAACCCACATAAAAAAATTAACCATTAAACAACATTAGTGTGAGAAGACTCACGAATATTCAGAATTTTTGGTCGGCACAGAACTCCTTCCCATACCACGATTATCGAAGGCACAAACTTGAACACCACTACCACCATAGCCATCTTCCCCATTATCATCTGATTGATCAACGCCTCTCATTCCATCATCATCATTGGACCTCTCTTTCCCTGTAAGTGCCTTTATTTGTGGACCCCACGAATCATTTGTCCCAGCAAATCCTGCTCCCCATCAAACAATCCACAATTCATCAATCAAACAACCCAGTTCAAAACAAAACATAGGAAGAAAAAAGATTTCTTTTTTGATAATTGTTATTACCTATAATGAGAAGAACTTTTGTGGTTCCATGACCATGAGTTCTGTAAAAAATTTTGATGCCATTGTTGTTGTTGCTTCTGCTAGGACTAGCAGCATCAACTCCATCATATAAACTGGCCTGGTGTTTAGCTACCTCGCAAAAAGGCATGATGTTTGCTTCCTACACAAATACAAACTTTACAATATTGCACAAATGCAAAGACAGAGAGGAGATGTTCTCAGAATTTTGGACAGGAAATTCCAAGCTTCCAGAAAACAGAGGAGGAGAAAACAGAGGAGAAGATGTTTTGCGATTTTGGTGATGTTGGGATGTCTTTTATTGGGAGTGAGTTGCATCTTAGTCCCTGTATTTTCAATGCTATAAATTTTAGTCCTTATATTGTATAAATCATAATTTAGGTCCTTAATTAGATTTGACTTCAATTTATTTACCGTTGTAGACCTTTTCGATTAATGTTAAAAGTGGCACCTAACAAAATGAATATTGAAATTTTTTTCACTTTTAGATTTTTT
>Ga0307508_10006321_pt1 | contig 11153 bp, 11 predicted proteins | sample 9_EM_MG_FD_203089 | JGI IMG/M metagenome (GOLD analysis project Ga0307508, IMG submission 203089) | Populus trichocarpa ectomycorrhiza microbial communities from riparian zone in the Pacific Northwest, United States - 9_EM | ecosystem: Host-associated > Plants > Roots > Unclassified | place...
AGTGTCCCTACTGTTTTCCGTTCTCGATTTATCTGGCGATTCTTCGAGACGGGACACTAGTCCCTTCAGAAGTACCCGGACAGCGCCACGCCGCTCGGCGAAAGCCCCACGCTGGTTTGCCGCCTGCCCGAGAAATCGACGAACCAGATGCCGAGCGCGGCGCTGCCGGCGCCGCACAGCACGCTGCCGGCGAGCAGCAGATTGGTGCGAAGCTCACGGGAATGGCCGCTTTGCACGCGCGCATCGGCCTGAGCTTGATCGAGGTTTGGTAGGTCACGTTGGTAGCTCGAGTAGGCGTGATTGGTATCGATGCCGCTCCACACCGTGAGGCCCGTGAGCACCGCGCTGGCGCCGACGCCCGCATAAAACCAGGCAGGGGCGAGCAGCCGCCGCTCCGGCCGCGGCATTGGCAGAGGCCGCTCCGGGCGCTCCGGGCGCTTCGGGTGCGTCGCCTCGGGCACGACCACGACGTCGATGCGGCGCGAACGCTCGCCGACGCGCAGCTCGACCCGCTCGCCAGGCGACAGATCGAGATCTTGATCGAGCAGCACCGAGCCGCCCGAGATCACGCGCACGTGGTGACTTCCCGGATCCAAGGGCAGCTCCTGATCGGCCGCCAGCTTGACGGCGACGCTGTCGAGCTCGACACTTTGGCGCGTCGGATCGGAGAGGCGAAAGGTGACGCGAGAGAGCGCCTGCTCGGCAAGGTTTTGCTCCTTGCCGGCGCGCTCGCGCAGATCTTTGTCGGTTTCGGGATCGGCTTGAACTTGTTTGAGCTGGTCGATGGCGGCGCTGGGCCGGCCCAGGCGCGCCAGCGACAGCGCCAGATTGAAGCGAATCACCGGATGGGGCCGCTCACTCATGGCGGCCTGAAATTCGGCAGCGGCGGCGGCAAAGTCACCCTTTTCGAAGGCATCGTTGCCGACCTCGAAGTGGTGGCGACCACACGCGGTCGCGTCTTGGTCGGTGCAATCCGAGGCGGCTTGAGCCGCCGCCAGGCGCGTCGCGAGCAGCAGCGGCAACATCAGCCTCAACGGGCGACATCTGACCTGCACGGCGAGATCAGTAACACGACCGGTGCCCTGCAAGGCGCCCCTCGATCAGAAAGGGTAGCGATGAATCACACCGCTAGGAGCTGCCGCGGGCGCGTGCGAGGCAGCGGGCTTCGGCGGGACAGCCGCCGCGAGCGCTGGCAGCAGCGCCAACGTCACGACCACCGAGCGGTCACGGTCAGGCACCACGGCCAGCTCGACACTTCGATAACCCGGCGCTTTGACGATGACGCTGACCGGCTGGAAGGCGCGCTGCAGCAAACGATGTGGTGCCGCAGCACCGACCGACACGCCGCCGATCGTCATTTCCAAGCCCGTCAGCCCGGCTGGGCTGACCTGTACGCCCACGTCGACGGTAGTGGAGGCCAGCGTCGGCGCCGGAACCGCGGCTCGCGCTTCCGGCGCTCGCGCAGGCTCTGAGCGGCTGAGCCAGGCGGCGCCGACGCCAGCCGCGAGCACGAGCGCCAGCACCCAGCCGGCGGCGTGCGAGCGCGGCTGGGGGCGCTCGTGCGTGACGCGGCTGACGGTGTGGCCCTGCGCCGTTGGCTCTTCACTCGCGCGGCTCAAGCGGCGCAGCTCGGCGATATCGCTGGCCTCCGCTCCCATCTCGTCGGGAAACAGGCGGCGCATGGCGCTGCTGAGCAGCGCGCGACCTTGCGCTTGCGTGAGCCCGGCAATGCCATCGAGCGCGCGCGCGAACTGAGCCGCGGGGCGCGGCCGCGCTTCCGCGCGCGGCGCGAGCGCCCGCGCGAGCAGCTTCCAAAAGGGCTCCGGAAAATCGGGGCGAACCTCGCGCGGATCGGCCAGCTCGCCGGCGACGATTTTGCGCAGCGCGACCTGCTCGTCGCCGCCGAACGCCGGGATACCGAGCGCGGCCTCGTACAACGTGGCGCCGAGCGCGAAGATATCGAGCGAGGCGTCGAACTCGAGACCCAGGGCGTACTCCGGCGCCATGTAGCGGTACTTGCCTTTGAGCTGGCCCAGGTTGGTTTGCGAGCGACGGCCCGCAGCGCGCGCGATGCCGAAATCGAGCAATTTGACCTGGCCGTCGTAAGTGATGAACAGGTTGTCGGGGCTCACGTCGCGGTGCACCACGCCCAAGGCCTTACCGTCGTCGTCGCGCAGATCGTGCGCGTAGCCGAGCGCTTCGGCCGCGCGCGCGCCGATCCACGCGACCAGGCTGTAGGCCAGAGGTTGCCGCCACTCTTGTGCGCGCTGATAAATGCGCGACAGCGGCTGGCCGTTCAGGTACTCCATGGCCAAGTACAGCGATTGGTCTTCTTGGCACAGCTCGTAGCAGTGCACGATGTTCGGATGCTGCAGGCGGCAAGCCAGGTTGGCTTCGTCGAGGAACATCGCAACGAAGTCCTTGTCGGTCATCAAGTGCTCGTGGACGAGCTTGACGGCCACCACGCGCTCGAAGCCGTGCGGCCCGTCCAAGCGCGCCATGTAGACCGATGCCGCGCCGCCCGCCCCGAGCAGCGTGCCAAGCACGTAGCGACCAAGCGGCTGACCCAAGCGCCGGCGGCGCAGCCAATCGCTGGACGGGCGGGACGGCTCGTCGCTCTCTAGGGCGGCGGGGTCGGTCATGGGTCGCAGTAATCGAGCAGCAGCCTCGGAACTAGCAAAGCATCCCCCTCGCGTGAGGTGAACGCTAGCTCCGCGGGCGCGGCCGGCGCGGGACCTTTCTCGACGACGATCACTGACAGCGGAATCGCGGCGGCGCCGATGATGTTGAGAATCGGAGCGGTGACTTCGAACGCCAGGGCACCGCTCTTGGTACCGGCCGGTAGCGTCGTGGCCGAGATTTCGGCGCCGAAGTCTCCACCTGGGAGGTCCCATCTGTGGTTTCCGCCGTTGTCGTAATTGCTCCAGCTCGTGTGAAGCTCGCTCACCGGTCGTTGGAGCTGGTGTAGGCCCAGCTGGCGCGGCGCGAGCGTGACGTCCGCGTCCGCTTGCAGGTGGAGCACGAGACTGGCTCGGCTCAGCACTTTCCCGGCTGCCGCGGCCGGCAGCGTGAGCTGGAGCAGCGCGCGGCGTTCGGCGACCCCGCCAGCCACGGACAACGCCGGATCGGTGCCGTGACCGGTGCCGCGCTGGGCCGCTTCGATCCAAGTGTCGGCGGTGATCGCGACCACTTGTTGCTCGGGATTTGCACACGACGCGCCGCCGGCGCCCGCAGCTGCACCCGTCGCTTCGCCGCCGGCGCCTGCGAGCGCTGCGGCTCCGCCCATGGCGGGAGCAGCGCCCTCACCCGCTGCCGCCGCGCCGGTTCCATCACCAGCGTGCGGTAAGACGTCGACAGGAGTGCCTCCCACGCCTGCCTGTGCTGCGCCTGCCTCGCCCGCAGCGGCGCCGTGGTTGGGCAAAGTCGCCTGATCCGGAAACACCGCACAGCTGCCCACTGCGACGACACCCAGAGAAAAGAGGCTGATGGCTCGCCCTTGCCGCGAAAGCACGGCGACAAACCTAGCACTCATCGCGGGGCTGTGGCCCACCCGGCTCATTCTGCGAAGACGAGACGCTAGCCGGGGCGGCGCGCCTCCGGCAAGCGGTTCGCGGGCGCGGTTGACGAACAGCGCGGGCGCCCGCATACTCTCGTGTACTTTCAGCGTGAAAACGTCGAATCATCGAATGCCGAGCATGCCGGGGGCTCTGTTGAGAGCCCGGGTAGCCGTGTATTCGATGAGCTGAAGCGACGAAACGTCGAGAGTCGAAGAGCACGAGCCGCCCGCGGGTGGCTCGTTGGGTTTTGTCCAAGGGGTCCTCGCGTGCGGCTCATCACCGAGCGAGGACCGCATGAACAATCCGCAAATTCCCCTGTTTTTGAGCACCGCCATTCCGTATGTCAACGCTGCGCCCCACGTCGGGCACGCGCTCGAGTTGCTGATTGGAGACGCGATTTCACGTCACGAGCGCCAGCGCGGACGCGCAGTATTCTTTACGGGCGGCACCGACGACCACAGCCTGAAAAATGCGCGCGCCGCCGAGGCGCTCGGCGTCCCCACGAGCGAGCTGGTCGCGCGCCACGGCGAAACCTTTCGACGTCTACAGCCGGCGCTCGGCGTACAGCTCGACGACTACCTGCACACGTCGCGCGACCCTCGGCATGCCCCAGCGGTGCTCGCGTTGTGGCGCCGCTGCGCCGAGGCAGGCGACCTGTACCAGCGTCCGTACACCGGCCTCTACTGCGTCGGCTGTGAAGCCTTTCTGGCGCCGGCCGACTTGGTGCTTGGACGCTGCCCGGCGCACCGACAACCACCCGAGGAAGTGCACGAGACGAACTGGTTCTTTCGACTCTCGCGCTACCACGGGCTGCTGGCTGACGCGCTCGAGACGGGCAGCTTGCAAATCGAGCCGCGCGAGCGGCAGCGCGAAGTAGCAAGCTTCGTGCAAGGCGGCCTGCACGACTTCAGCGTTTCGCGCAGCCGCGCCCGCGCGCGCGCTTGGGGCATCGCCGTGCCCGATGATCCCTCGCAAGTGATTTACGTTTGGTTCGACGCGCTCGCCAACTACTTGTCTTTGCTAGGCTTTCCCGAACGAACACCGCGCTTGGAACGCTACTATCATGCGCGGCCCGCGGCTCGCGAGCACTTGATCGGCAAAGACATTCTGCGCTTCCACGCCGTCTACTGGCCTGCGATCTTGCACAGCGCGGGCCTACCGCTGCCGAGCAAGGTGAAGGTGCACGGCTACGTGACGCTCGAGGGCGAGAAGATCGGCAAGTCGCTCGGCAACGCCGTCGATCCGTTCGCGCTCGTCGAGCGCTTCGGGCGCGACGCCGTGCGCTTCTATTTTCTCCGCCACCTGCACACCACCAAAGACAGTGACTTTCGCAGCGAGCGTTTGATCGAGGCGCACGACAGCGAGCTGGCTGGCAAGCTCGGCAATCTCTTGCAGCGCGTGACGGCGCTGGCGCTGCGCCATCCAACGCTCGCGCTGCGACGGGGCTCGGCGGCGCCGAGCGACGCGGATCGCGAGCTCGAAGACGCCGCCACGCGCGCGCTGAGCGACGTGGTGCAAGCCGTCGACGACTTCGCGCTGCACGCAGCGCTGAGCCACGTCTTGGAGCTGGTAGCGGCGGCGAACCGCTACGCCGACGCGCAGGAACCGTGGACCTTGTCGCGCCGCGCCAACACCGCCAAAACGCCGGACGCTGCCGCCGACCTCTCGGCGCAGTTGGCTCATGTTTTGTGGCGCCTGCTGGAAGCGCTGCGGGTCAGCGCCGTGCTCTTGGCGCCATTTTTACCCGACGCGGCGCGCGGCATCGTCGAGCGCATCGGCGTGCCCGAGAAACAGCTCGGCGATTTGGCGTGCGCGCGCTACGGCGCCGGAGCGCGCTTCACGCCTCGGCAAGGGCCGCCGCTGTTTCCGCGGCTCGCGCTCAAGGAGCGCTCTTGAAGCCACGCCAAAGCCAGATCAAGGCCGTGGGCAGGCTTTGACGGATCGGCCCCTGATCGACGTGGCCGGCGCCCGCGCACTCGTCGAAGTGCACGTGGTAGCCGCGCGTCGTCAGGGCTTTGGCCATGCGCTCGTTGGCGAGCTTGAAATTTCTGTAGCTCGACGGCGCGCCGGTGGCGCCGTCGTCGTTGGTGCCCACCTCGAGCCAGACGCGCAGCGGTTTGTTCGCCTTGGTATTCCAGGCGCAGCCGGCGACCGCGCTGCACGCGCTTTCGGTCAGCGGCGTGTCGCACGGTTCGACGACGCTGGTCGTCTTCATGCCTGCGGCGCTCTGGCAGAAGGCGGCAATCAGGCCGTTCGGCGTGGTCTCGTTGTACGGATCTTCGTCGTGATAGATCCACGCTCCGTGCGGGAACGGTGACGTCTTTGGTACTTGCGTCACGTAGGTGCCGGAGAAAGTGATCACGCGGCGGAACAGATCGGGGCGCCACCAAACCATCGAGAACGATGCGGCGCCGCCCGAGCTACCGCCGAGTGAGCCACGCCCCTCCGGATCTTTGGTGATGGTGACGGCGCGCGCCGGCATCTGCATCTTGGTAGCGGCCTCGGCCGCTGGAAACAGCTCTTTGTCGGCCCACTCCGCATATAGCCCGCTCACCGTGTCGTATTCGAGCCCGCGCTCGCTGCCTACGGCGTCGCCGCCGCCGTTGCCCGTGAACAGCACGACCATCGGCGGGATTTTGCCCTGCGCGATCAAGTTGTCGAACACGGGCGGGAACTCGCCGTCGAAGCCGTAAAAGTCGGTGCCGTCTTGAACCACCATGACGGGCGCCGGCGTGCCGACCATGTATTGTTTCGGCACGTAGGCCGCGACCTTACGCGCGGGCGCCATCGGGTAGATGGTGCTCGACGGGATCGTGAAGCGGATCATGTCGCCTTGCGGAACGCCCGCGCCACGCTGAAATTCGGGCGCTGCTTTGAACGGCTGCGGCACCTGAAAAATGCCGTCACCCTCCGTCCCTGGATCGGCGGCGCTCGACGTATAGCCGCCCAAGGCAGCGGCACTGCCAGCCGTAGCTGCGCCACCAGCACCACCGCCCGCACCGCTGCCGCCCAGGGCCTCACCCGCGCTGCCGCCGCTGCCAGCCGTTTGGTCCGTCCCGCCGCCCGTTCCGGCGCCGACGCCGGCACCGCCCGTCGTCATGTTCGGGCTAGCGCTGCCGCCACTGCCGCTTTGGCCTGCTTGGCCAGACTGCGGCGGGGCGATCGCAGAGTTGTCATTCGACGCACAGCCGAGCGCGCTACACGTCAGCACCACTTGCACGACCAAGCGAAAGCAGCGAGTCACTCCTTGTGATGGAGCCGACATAGGAAGATCTTCGCTCACGGCCGCTCAGATTCAATGGCCGCCGCCAACGAGAATCGCTTAGCAACTGCTGCGGCGAGAACTGTGCAGTCTGGCTACCTCCCCACACCACCGCACCCGCTGCTACTTCTGACCATTGGTCTCATCTCGCAGCCCGCCCGGATCAGCCGGCGTGGTCAGCAGCTGAAATGAGACCAATGATGAGTGCTACTTGGTTCGCGCGCGGACCTGGGGGTGATCCTTCCAGGCGGGCATTTTCGCCATGTAAGCTAATGTTTCGGCTTCGAGCACTTCGCGACTCTTTTCGGGCGAGCGGCGCGCCTGCCACGAAACCATGCGCTCGAAGCGCTCTTCGAAGGGCTGAAGCTCGCCCTGCTCATTCACGCAATATTGGCAATACTGGCCGGTTTCGATGGGCATCGAGCAACTTTCACACGTATGGCTTTGGGTCATGGGCTTGGCTTTCGGTTGGGCTTGCCGCGCTCGGCGGCCAAGAGGGCGTGCATACCGCGCAATAGCGCGAGCCGGTCGGCGGGCTTCATGCGCGTCATCGCGCGCGTGAGCAGTTCGTCCGAGAGCACGTCGCGCTCGCGATCCAAAACAGCGAGCCCGCGATCGCTCAGCCACACGAGCGTGCGGCGCCTGTCTTCGGGGTCGCGCATGCGTTCGAGCAGCTCATCGCCCTCCAGATGCTGGACGATCTCGCTCACCACGGACTGCGCGCGGCTCAGGTGCTTGGCTAGCTCTCCGATGGTCAGCGGGCCAGTCAGCATCAAATGCTGCAGCACGGCGCGCGATGCGCCCGGCAATTGCCGCCGCTTGCCGTCACGGCGATGGAATCGCAAATAGACGGCCGGAAAGAGCTCGCCAAATTGCCGCGCGTGGTCGCTGGCCTCGCTCTGCTGCATGCCCGCGAAATTGACGCCTCCTCAATCCATCGTCAATCCCGATGGATCCTTTGGCTGCCCAAACGCGGCCCGCTTTGCAGAAACTGCTGTGGCGTCCTCGGGTTGCTCTGCGAGGTGCGCCTCGCGAGACGCGAGCACAGATTTTTTTCACAAAGACATCAGGAGATCGGGAGGCCAGAAATTTGGGGTTCGAGCCGCACGAATCTTGCTGAAAAGCGTGCGGGTTCGGAAACGGTCCTGCTCCTCTCGAACAACAAAAACTCCTGATCTCCCGATCTCTTTGTGAAGAAAATCTGGGCTCGCGCGTTTCGGCCCGGGGACGGCACGGAAGCTGCGCGCCGTCGCGCTCGCCCGCGCTGCGGCGGATCTCGCGACCGAAGTCGGCTCGCTCACGCCGCCGCCCGCCAGCGCAGCGCCATCGGTGGCGCCGCCCGTCTCCGCCGCCACCCCGCGCGCCCATGCCGACACGGCCCTGCAGCAACTGCTGGCCTCCGGACGCGCCGTCAAAGTCGTCGTCAAACGCTCCGCCCGCGACGAGGAGCTCTACGTCGTGCGACGCGCCGAAAACCAAGCTCCCGCGCTCGGAACCCGCGAAGCCGTGATCGTGCTGCTCGAGCCGGACGACGACTTCTTCGCCAAGCGGAACCGGGACGCGGGCAGCTGAGCACGCCGGCCGATTGCGGGTTCGCGCTTGGGTTTCAGCCACGGCCGTAAGGGCTCGTGTCAGCAGCTGTTGCAATCGGGCCAAACTCGAGGTTTGGATCTCGCCCGCCCGCGGACGAGGCGAAGCCGACCGGCGAGCCAGCGCCGCCCGCCACAGCTCAGCCCCCAGAGGGCGATGCTCAGCCGCCCGCCGCGCCGTCGTCTTCGTCGGCGAACTCGCCGGAGTCGGGTAGCTCGTCCAAGCCGTGACCACCGCGCACCGGGATGGCGCGGGCGTGCGCCACTTTCTCGAGCGTGGCCGAGAGCGTCGGACGATCCGAGACCTCGGGTAAGAATGCGCGCGTGCCGTCCCACAAATCGAGCGCGATGTAACGCGGCGAGTCCAAAATCACGCGGTCAATCTGCGCCCATTTGAAGCGCCGCAGCCGCGGAATTCCGAGCGATACGATGTCGCGATACTCCACGCCATCGCCGCGAATGCGCACGCCGCGCATGTTGGCGCGGAGCAGCGACGACGCCGCGCCCACCACCAAGCAGCCAGCGAACACGCGCGCGCTCATCAGTCCGCGCACGCCACGCTCGACGACGTTGAGGTACAGCCAGCTGTGCGGGGAGCTCGACTCCGCGATCAGCACCATCACGACCACGGCCCCCGCCAGCACCGCGTACAAGATCGACGGAATGCGCAACGTGAGCGGCGGACCGAAACTGGTCTCGGTCGGACGGTACGTCATGTCGAACCCGGGGGGACGAGACGCGCGAGCCATCGTCCATGGAACGTAGCCCCCGCCCTCAAGCTTGGAAAGTCGTGTAAGAAAGAGCAGTGCCCGCGTCGCGTGGGTCGACGGGGCCCCGACCCCGTCTGCTGTTCTTCTCTCCCTGTCTTTTAGTTAGCTCATGCCGACCTTGGTCACCCGCAAAAGAAATTTGAAGCACAACGTAGCTCCGCCGCTGATCAAGCGGCTAGGTAACGCCATGCTGCGAGCGCTCGAGCTGCCCGACGCAGAGCTCAGCGTGCTGCTCACGAACGATCGCGAGATACAGACACTGAACCGCGAGCATCGGCAGAAGGACAAGCCCACCGACGTCTTGGCCTTCGCGATGGACGAAACCGTGGCTGATCCCGCCGGGATTTTGGGAGACGTGGTCATCTCGCTCGACACCGCGGAGCGGCAGGCCCGCGCGCGCCGGCGCCCGTTGATTGAGGAGGTGCGCTTCCTTTTGGCCCACGGTGTCCTACATCTCGTGGGCTACGATCACGCCGAGCCCGCTGAAAAGCGCGAGATGGTGGCGATGACGCGCAAGCTCGTGCGTCTGGCACCACTGCCTCAGGCTCCCGAGCGCCGGCCAAAGCCGCGCCGTAAACTGCCAAAAGGCTCGAAGAAATGAGGCTAACCACGTAGCTTTGCTGAGAAAACGGGCTGCCCGCTATCCACAGCCAACGGCGCCGCATAGAACAAGGCAACCGGTAATGAGCGGCGACGAAACGGGCCTCCTGGCCGCGACCCCGTCACCCCCCCTGCGCTGACTCCCGTAAAAAAAGCTCAATTCGGCGCCGGGGTTGTTTCTTTCCCCTTGATTGCGCTGTTCCATCCCTGTTATCCGTTCGCCGTGCCTTGTTTGGCGGCCTGCGGGAAATCGTTCCCGTGGGAATGAGCCCGAGGCCGGCAAAAACGGCAAAAGATTCTGGGAATCAGAGACTAGGAGGTCGCATGGCTGGGAAAAGACTGACGAAGGCGCAGGTTGTTGCTGAGATCGCGAATGCTTCGGATCTCGATAAGAAGAGCGTGGGTCGTTGCTTCGAGTCGCTTCAGGAGCTCATCCGCAAGCAACTCTCGGCACGAGGCCCGGGCGAGTTCGTGGTTCCGGGGCTCGTGAAGCTCCGCGTGGTGAAGAAGCCGGCGACGAAAGAGCGCCAGGGTATCAACCCGTTCACCAAGGAGCCGATCACCATTCCGGCGAAGCCCGCGAGCAAGAAGGTCCGTGCGACCGCGCTCAAGGCTCTCAAAGATCTGGTTCAGTAAGACTCTGCGTCTTCGCGCCAGCGTCCCCGGTTCTTGATTGGACCGGGGACGTTCGCGTTTTGTGGGAGCGACGTCGAGCAGGACTTGTGCGCCGCGAGTCACCAGTAGAAGGTGGCGCCGAGCCGCAGCAGGCCGCCACCGGACTCGTTGGTGGTGCGCCCCGTTCTCGGGTCGATGAACTCGGGATTTTGGGCCGCGTGCCGATCGCTGCGCCAGCGCAAAAAGCCGATCAAATCGGCGCCGACGGCGAAATGTCGCGTGATGCGCCCTTCCAGACCGACGCCAAGCTGCGTGCCGACGTAGGAGTAGTGCTCGTCGCGCAGCACTGGCTGGCCGCTCGGTTGCAGACCGCTGTCGAGCTGGGCGGCGCCGAAACCGAAGCCGGCGATGCCGTAGAGCTGCACGGAGCTGAACGGATTGGCGAAGAACAGCCCGTTGAAGAGCAGCGCCTGCTCGGAGCGCGAAAAGCCGTTGTAGTCGGTGCCCCATAGAAACTCCGGCGCGGCCTCGATCGCGACGTGTCGGATGGGTCGGAAGCGCAGCCCGCCACCCAGGCCGTTCATGCCCGCGTTCGGCGACATGTTCGAGTCGTTGCCCATCAGGCCGATGACGGCGTGCAGGTTGAGGCCCCACTCGTGAAAACGGCGCCGGTGCCGCGGCCGCGGCGGCATGGGCGGCGGCACTTCGATACGCACGCGACCGTCGTCGTCGTAGCCCGGCGGCGGCGGGTAGAATGGGG
>Ga0307508_10006323_pt1 | contig 11151 bp, 7 predicted proteins | sample 9_EM_MG_FD_203089 | JGI IMG/M metagenome (GOLD analysis project Ga0307508, IMG submission 203089) | Populus trichocarpa ectomycorrhiza microbial communities from riparian zone in the Pacific Northwest, United States - 9_EM | ecosystem: Host-associated > Plants > Roots > Unclassified | place...
TTGGAATCTACTTCCAGTCTGGCATGGGAAGACGCATCCAAGGATGTTAAGGCCTTATTCGGAACCGCACGTGAGGCTACGATAGCCTTGACGGCCACTGAAGTTTTCAATCCACATCAGACGGACGGTGTCAACCCAGAGGATGCTTCCGATATCTTCCGCAAAGATACGCGTCCATGGCCGATGCCGACGCAGTCGAAACTCCCAGTTTCCGACAACGAGCAAGCCTGCGCTAGCGAAGTTTTCGACAGTCCCCGCTGGCTTCAGGAGGACTACGTGCCCCGCTATGAGCACATTCTTCCGCCGTATATCAGGGTCCCCGACGCGACCACGTCAACTTGGGAACAGGTTGTCATCAACACGGAGGATGACATTTCCCCAGCCCAAGCCGAAGCGTTAGGAAGTCTAGTTCGTCGACACCAAGGCATTTTCAATGATATTATGGGATGCGTCAGGGAACCAGAAGAGGACTGGTTATGCATAGACGTACCGTCGGAGTTAGAGGTAAAGCTCAAACCCACCGGTCTGTACCGTCTTACTCCTCGCGGTCGCGCGGCCCTCGACGAGCAGTTTGATCTCAATCGAGAATATGGCCGTATGGCCCCACTTGAACAGCCGAGCCTCTGGGATTTAAAGGTATTCGTTGTCTACCGTGGGACTAAGGCGTGTCCAGTAGTCGACATGTGCAAGTTGAACGCCACCATGATTGGCGACGCGTACCCACTTCCGCGTCAAGAGGAAGTGATACAGGCAATGCAAGGTATGCGATGGCTAGGCTCAGCAGATATCACTTCCGCTTTCTACCAGCGTTTGATCCATCCAGCGCATCGCTACTGTACCGCCATTTCGACCCATAGAGGCCGTGAAGTCTTCAACGTCTCAATTATGGGCGGTAAGACGTCTGTCCAACATCAGCAGTGCCTGATGGACACGAAGCTCATCCAATGCCTGTCTTGGCGGGGCACTTCCTGCTATGTTGACGACATCGTGATGTATGCTCCATCGTTCGCAAATTCCTTGGGATAGTGGACGAGGTTTTCAGTGTGCTCGGAAACTTGGGCATTACCCTCAAAGCGAAGAAGTGCTTTTTGGGGTTCCATTTCCTGGAGATACTCAGCTACCTTGTTGACCAGCTAGGCCTCACCACTGCAGAAGCAAAAGTGAAAGCTGTGCAGAACATTCCGTATCCGGCAACTCTAGCACAGTTGGAATACTTTATAGGCCTGACCAATTGGAACCGACATCTCCTCCCCTACTACGCTCAGCGGATAGCCCCGCTGCAGGCATGAAAGACGCTGCTGTTGAAAGGTGCACCGCTAAGCGCACGTGGTCATAAGGACTATGCCGCCCGTATAGCAGTACCCATCAACGAAGATCTGACGAAGGTGTACAATGACGTAAAGGATGCTCTCGCTTCGCACCCGCGCTTGTACCATGTCGTGGATGACCCTCCAATTTACGCTTTCTTGGATTCATCCAAAGAGTACGGAACCGGTCTAGCGGTCTATCAACTAACCAGGGATCCCAAGGTCTACTCGAAGTCCCGGCTGGTTCCGTTGCACTTCATGTCAAAACCGTTGACCAACGCTGAAACGAGGTACTGGCCAACCCACTTGGAGATGTCCGGACTCGTCTGGGCTGCCAAGCGCTTGTGCCCATACATGGAGAGGGCTTTTGTCACATTCGTCACGGACCATCATAGCAACGTCGCCTTCAAGCTTATATCTTCCAGCACAACCTCCTTCCACTGCCGGCCACCACTTCTCTTCTCTTCAGCAAGCTTCTGGCTGGCGTATTCGTTGGTGTTGTCGGTTATTGTCTTTAGAAGCGAATCGGTCAAAAATAGCCTCAGGATTGCAATTGGCTCTATCGCATCGAGACCTCGGAATATTGCAGGAAGTGTATTGTAGGCTTTATGCGGAAAAGCTACAGGAACCATGGGATGGAATATGGAGGACTGGGGTGATGGTGTTGATGCTGACGAGGCCGACGAAGTTGGGGGAGTAGGATTCGCGATAGTGCCCGAGTGACTTTTCGTGAATCGCATCTTCTTGACTGCCCGTTCATCCCGCGAAGATCGCTTCATGACAGATCGACCAGAATACGGCTGGAGATCATTGTCCGAGGACGAGAGAGTGTTGGATTTATTTTTGGGTTGATGGCGAACAACTGGTTCAGTCATGTTGGGGTTGCTGATGTTCTCGCCAAAGTACCGAACACTCCCCACAAGGTGACTTATTTATCTCCCACCAGAAAGGCCATAGCTCTGAGAATTGATAGCATGAGAGTTCAGATATCAAAGAACAAAATAACCTTCAGTATTGGGGGGTACAATAGGCTATTTCTTCCACTACAATCGAGAGTTGTGGTTGTCGTGGTCCAAATGGCACGGAAACTCAATTTCTATGGTCCAGGGGATAGACGTAGCGTGTCAAGGCAAATGTTGTCCGGATGATGCGTGCCACGGCAGCTGCCTTCCGGACTAGGGGTGTCAGGGCATATCCCTTCTGGACGCAGGTGTCAAGGCAAATGTCGTCCGGACAATGGGTGCCACAGCGTCTAGCTTCTGTATGCTGAGTGTCAGGGCATTTGCCTTCTGGATGGAGCGCGTATCTTACAGACACAGAGTGTCAAGGCAAATGGGATCCAGACGAGGCTTACGATGGCACACCACACATAGGTAATAGAGCGGTCATGGTGGTAGCATCCAGACGTGTCAGGCCACAGTACATTGCAGCTGACACTGCACGCAATGATGTCTAATTCTCTAAGCCTAGCGAAAGCCTCAGCCTAAAGCTACTCCAATCTCCTGCCAAGTCGCTAGCCACAAACTTCCGCCCAAACCCAAAACCTTAACCTTCACCGCGTGCACCGCCGCTCCGCCACACCTCCTTCGCCACGGGCACAGTGGCTCCGCCACAGGCCCCCCCCCTAGGTCCGAGCATACCATGCGAGGACATAACATCATGAAAGCAAACGAACAAATCCACATCAAGCCATTATCATCCTCCAGCGCCCATTACCTCCTCGGCAATAACCAGATCACCATAAACCAAGTGCAAGAAAGCAAAACACACCTGTGGGCACAACCGCCATTACAAACCCAACTTCTTAACATCAGTCCTTCTTATCAATCCTCGTCTCCAACTGCCACTCTCTCTCCACATAGGTCTTCAGTCGATTTCCGTTAACCGGGTTCCGCAAGGTTGACGTTGTCTTTTTGCCGGAATACTTTGGATCCAACCGAAGCCGGTAAGCACCTTTATCCCAAACCTCCCACACTTGGAATGGACCCGTCCATCTCGGGGCAAACACCGGGCATAGTTCTGCACCATCGTATTTGGTCTCACAGAGCCAAATCCAGTAACCAACGTGGAATTCTTCTCGGCCCGGATGGTTGCTGGGAGACCTCTCTGGCGTACGGCGCTCGTCCCTGATACCAGGTATCACGTCTGAAATGAACCGGATTCGGCGAGCCACCAGTTCCCGGTGTTCATCCGTAGTGTTGGGTATTGCTGCAGTATTCGCAGGGCCATCTATCGGGAACTTTATGTTTTCTCCGAATACCAGGAATGATGGGCTGACTTTGGTAGTCGAGTGGGGCGTACACCGGTATACCCAAAGGGCTGCTGGCAAACTCCCAGCCCACGCGACCTTCCTGTTGTCCTCTTCAGGCTGGAGATCATCTACCATCTTCTTCAAGTTGGTTTTGATCGTACCAACCGCCCTCTCGATCGTGCCATTACTCTGCGGGTAATGTGGTGTCGAACGGTGATGGTTGATCTTCAGGATGGCGCTAAGGTTCGTGATAACCTCATTCACGAAATGAGTACTGTTATCAGACTGAATGGACTCGGGTGTTCCGTATCTGCACACGATATCTTCATATATAAAGGTGGCTGCCACTGCTGCACTCCCCGCCTTCACTGTCCTGCCTTGGACCCATCTTGAGAGGAAATCCACTGCCAGCATAACATATTTCCAACCTGTATGCACATCCTGCGGGAATGGACCCGCGAAGTCAACGCTCCAATGTGTGAATACGTCGACTGCCTTAGGCGAATATCCTGGCGAGTGTAGAGTGTTGTTTCCGCTGAACTTCTGCCAGGTTTTGCAGGAGCGGATATATGACTTGATGAGTTTGGCGGATGCAGCAGTCCAAAATCGTGTGGCAAAATATCCGATCACTGCCTGGAGCTGCCTGTGTCCCATCCCATCATGACAAGATCCTGACTCACTAGCCCGTGCTTCTCGACAGGTAACGTAGTCTTGGTCGCCGCTCGGCAGTATTCGGCTGCGCTGTGGCGGTATCTGGCCTTGCCCTAATCTCTTCACGCCCGGCGGGATATCGTTGCGGTATTCAGCTTCGCTCTGGCGGTATTCGGCTTCGCCCCAATCTCTTCACGCCCGGTGTGGTATCGTTGCGGTATTCGGCTTCGCTGTGGCAGTATACGGCTTCGCCCTAATCTCTTCACGCCTGGCATGGTATCGTTGCGGTATTTGGCTTCGCTGTGGTGGTATTTGGCTTCGCTGTGGTGGTATTTGGCTTCGCCCTAATCTCTTCACACCCGGTGTGGTATCATTGCGGTATTCGGCTTCGCTGTGGCGGTATTCGGCTTCGCCCTAATTTCTTCACGCCCGGTGTCGTATCATTGTGGTATTCGGCTTCGCTCTGGTGGTATTCGGCTTCGCCCCAATCTCTTCACGCCCGGCATGGTATCGTTGCGGTATTCGGCTTCGCTGTGGCGGTATTCTGCTTCGCCCTAATCTCTTCACGCCCGGCGTGGTATCGTTGCGGTATTCGGCTTCGCTGTGGCAGTATTCGGCTTCGCTGTGGCGGTATTCGGCTTCGCCCTAATCTCTTCTGGTGTCTTACAGGTGGTGGTCGCAGCGCCGGTTCACGGGGGTAGAGAGATAGGTCGGTGGAGAGAGATAATATTCGATTTCGATCTATCGCGCTTTAACACTACAGGTTTTGTGCGCTCCTCCTCGCCGTACCGCCCCCGTGGGGTTTCTATCTTTCCCGACCGCCGAAGAAATATACACACCAAGGAAAGGAGCAAAACAGGACAGGAATCAAGGATCGCAATGCATGACACAGAAAAGGAAGACCAGGAAATGCTCTGACAGTACAAAGGAAACCAATCGCCTCTTGTCCTTCCTCCCATTCGTCGTGTCGGTCGTGATATCGTTTATGGTTCGAAAGCGCTGAAGTCCGGCTTGGGGGGGTCCGGGTCGCTAACATCGGTGCAGTCTGGTGTGTTGTGGTTTCCGTCGAACTGGATAAGCGCGGAGTGGCCCAGGCCTGTTGCTCGTAGGAAGTGGCACAGCGGGTTTGTGTTTTCGGGTGCGGTGATGAATTCCAGGGACTGAATGTCTCCTGTGGTGGCTTTGCGGAGGAGTACCCGCTGTGGCGTCAGCAGCGGGCAGTCTCGTAGTAGGTGGTGAGAGGAGGTAAGGTCCGTGCCACAGGGGCATGGGTCTGCTGTGATGTTGGGGGGTGGGTCGGAGGGTGATCGGTTGCAGAAGACTCTCCATATTGCTCGTGTATCGGCCTAGTTCGCTCCATGGAGGTGGCTGGGAAACTTGAATGAGGGCTCTGAGAGTGGTAGTTCTGTTTTCCACCGACGGAGGAGCTCTGCTCGTGCTTGAGCCAGTAGCCATGTCTTGGTGGTGAGCGCGAAGCGGCAGGGGACGGCCGAGGTGACTGCCCGTTTGGCGAGTGTGTCGGCTCGCTCGTTCCCCCTGATGTTGCAGTGGGAGGGGCACCAGGTGGTGGAGATCTCCCAGCCCAGTAGGCTGAGGTCGCTAATCACTTCCAGGGCTCGGCGGGCATATTCGTGGTTGTGTTTGTTGAATTGTAGTGTTTCGAGTGCCGCCCGGTTGTCCACGCAGATAATTGCTGTGGCTCGTGGTGCGGTGGTAGTGAGGAGGGATGTGACTGCTTCTTGTATTGCGTGGAGTTCGGCATCGTACACCTCGGCCCGGTTGCCTAGGTGGCAGCTGCCTTCCCCTAGCCGGTAGAGTTGTTGGTCACCGCAGTGGAAGGTTGCCCAACCACACCCGACAGACCCATTCTCAAGTTTGGAGCCGTCAGTGTAGATGACGATGGTGTGGTTTGGTAGCGTGTGGAGCCATTCTTCGTGGAGCTGTTGGGATTTTGTTGTTTTATCTGGGTTTGGGGAGGGGAGCACATTGGTTCCGTCCGCTGTTGAGGTGGTAGTGCGGTTCTCCAGTTTGCCTTGTACTAGGTGCTTGCTGAGTGCATAGAGGCGGTGGAGTCCTGGGAGGTTGGGGTGGGTTTCTGATAGGGCTTGTGGTGGGCCCAGGGCGTGGTGTTGGGGGAGGAAGTGGAGTCGGATGGCGTATCGCAAGGATAGGTAGTCCAGGTACGCCTCCATTGGCGGTAGTTGTGATAGTGTGATGAGGTTCGTCGTTCTGGTGTTGAGCGGGAGTCCTGTAATCCATCGGGCGACTGAGTTGTAGGTGGTGCGTAAGGTTGCAGTGATCATCGGGGTGCCCGTCCACCATGCTGGAGATGCCCAGAACATTGTGGGGAGGATTGCCGTCATTGCCAGGTGGTGGGCGACATGCGCGGGGATGCCCCGTGAGTGGTGTCGCAGGAAGTTGAGGCTGCCGAGGGCCCGGTTGCCCTTGGCCGCTGCCATGGTGGCATGGTGTAGGAAGCTGAGTGATTCATCGATATGCACTCCTAGGTACTTGATTTGTCGTGAGGCCACAACGGTGTTGTTGTTGATTCTGAGGGGGGGATGTGTGCTAAGGCTCCTGTTCTTATCTTTGCTGGTGAGGGGGAGGCAGTAGAGCAGTTCGGTCTTGGGTGGTGCGAAGGTTAGTCCGAGGTGGACTCCCCTGCTGAGGTGTTCTTCAGTCCTTTCTTCAAGGAGTGTGTTGGCTCTGGTGATTGTCGTCGACATTTGGACCATGCATACGTCGTCTACGTAGGATGTGTCGATTGCATCGTGGGATTGATGGCTCCTCTCCAGCATGGCATTGCTGTAGATAAGGAACAGGGCTGGGGAAACTGGGGATCCCTGGGGCAGCCCGCACCTGTATGGTTGGGGCTGTTCTGATTGTTGGTCGAAGCCGAAGGCGATTTTCCGGTCAGTGTTGAAGGCAGTGACCCACTCCGTCAGGTACTGGGGCATGCGTCGTTGTTGCATAACCTCCCGGAGTGTTGCTGGGTGGACTTGGTTGAAGGCGCCCTCGATGTCGTGGGTGAGGACGGCCGGTCGTAGTGGGGTTTTGTTTGCTGTTTTCTTCTGGCTGATTGCCCTAGCAATGGGGGTGATTGTTCTGAGTAGGGCGTCGATTGCTGAGTTTTCTGCCTGGGCCCCCATCTGTGAGGGGTGTGTGGCCCCACAGGTGAGGGCGGCCTGGGAGAGCCGCTTGGCGACGATGGATTCGAGGAGTTTTCCGAAACATGATTGGAGGGAGATGGGGTGGTAGGACTTGGGGTCGGAGTATGTCTTCTTGCTAGGTTTGGGAATGACCACGCAGTTTGCTATTTTCCATTCTGGTGGATGGGTGCCCCAGGTGAGGCAGGCTGTGAACAGGTGCGGGAGGAGGTGAGGGGCCGCCATATTGAAGTGGTGTAGGGTGGTGTATGAGATGTCATCTGGGCCAACTGAGGTTGGGCCGTATTTCAGGTGTACAATTGCCAGATGTGTCTCTTGTATTGTAACTGGCTTTGTGTGTTGGCGGATGTCCTTTGTGGAGTTGAGGAGGCCAGGGGGGAGTCGTGTTCGTGGGGTTGCGTTGACTGGGGGAAAGAGTGCATTGCGTAGTGCATCGCATTTGCCCCTGAAGGTTGTTTGCCCGTTAAGGGGGGGGATTGGTTTGTGGTGTGTGTTGTGGTGGTGGATCGTTTTCCAGATGGTCTTGGATGATGCGGCTTGGAGCTGTTGGATTCGGTACGCTGTTTTAGCGTTGCGTACCATCGTCGACCATTTGTGCTGCTTGTGTTGTCTGCCTTTACGGTTGGTGTCGTTGGGTTCTTGGCGGGCTCGTCTCTCTGCTTGTTTGACTGCTCTTTTTGCCAGTGTCAAGTTCTGGTTCCACCATGGTGCTTCCAGCCTCCGTGGATCTTTCATGGGGACGGCATGGTTGGTCGCTTCGTGGATGAGTTGGGTAATGTTGGAGACGTCACGGAGGGTATCCTCGGTTCCTTGGAGGTTTGAGAGGTCCATCTGGGCGGCCTGTATGTGTGAGGCGAAGCTTTCCCAGTCGGCCTTGTGCCAGCAGCGCTGGGCCTTCTGTGGTGCTGCGTTTGAGGGTAGGGAGAGGGTAGCGGTGAGGGAGCTGTGGTCCGAGGTGGTGTCGTGATCGATTGCCAGGGTGAGAACCAGCTGTGTCGTCCTGCCCCTGGAGAGGCAAAGGTCAATGGTGGAGGGTTGCCCCCTGTTTCGGGGGTGGTGGGTGGGTTTGGCTATTTCATTTTGGAGGTGGAAGTTATTTTCCGTGAGCCAGTTGGCGATGGTGTGGCTGGCCGGGGAGGTGCGTGCTGACTGGGGCAGTGGGCCCTGCCACCACGTGTGGTGGGCATTGAGGTCCCCCATCAGGAGGCAGACTGTTGGTAGGTCGATAGTGGGGAGAATGGTTGCTACTGGGTCCGGTCGTCCAGGGGAGTATAGATTGTATAGGGTGAATGTGGTGGTATGTTGTTGTTGGAGGGATGTGATGGTGGTGCCCAGGAAGGAATCCTGGGCCGCGAAGGTGGTGGTAGCACTGAGCCCGGGCACGCGGCGGATGTATGTGGCACATCTGGGCCGTGTTGGTGTTGGGGTGAACATATCGAAGTTTGGCATAGTGGGAGGGTTTCCATGTCTATCGTTCCATGGTTCTTGGAGGAGGCAGATAAGGTTTTCGGGTTTTCTCGCGAACTCTTGCAATGCTGAGATCGTAGTCGCTTGGACTTTCGCACAGTTCAGCAGCTGTACGGACCCGACATTGTGGAAGGGCATTTTATTCGGTCATTCCCGCCATGGGGGCGTCTCCCGGGGTGGTCGTGGCCGTCGTATTTGTGTTGTTGTTGAAGGATCGGATCTTAATACGTGTGGGGCAGTTGGGGTCGCTGGCCTTGTGGGGTGCGTTGCAGTTGGCACAGCAAATTGGTGGGTGGGTGCAGGTGGGGCCTCTCTTGCAGGCCGGGATGGTGCATGGGTGGTCTTTGGTTTTGTGGGCATCCGCACAGACCGCGCAGCACGACGGGTTTTTGCACAAGGCGGCGGGGTGTCCGTAGCCCTGGCAGTTCCGGCACTGGGTGCTTCTTCCGTCTGAGATGTAATCGTCAAGTTGGCATTCGCGGTTGCAGATGGTGAGGTAGTGTCGTCCAATGTCAGCCTTCTTGGTGCTGCCGCTGAGGGTCATGACTATCGCCGAGGTTGCTTTCTGTTCGCATCGGTCTGCCGGGGTTAGCCAGCATGGCGTCTGGCACTGAATCAGCTGGGGGTAGTTGGTGGCGATGCTGTCAGAGATGTCGGGCAGTGGGAGATGGGTCGGGACTCCGTGGAGCAGGAACTGGCTGAAGCGCCATCCGATTTCGACCTTCTCGCACTTGCCATAGTAAGTGAGGACGTCGGCAATGATTGTCGTGTAGTCTTCATATATGATGTTGTTTTGGGTGTTGGTGGTGGTGAAGATGATGGATCCACGCATGGTTACCCAGGCGCAGAGGAAGGGGGGGCGGTTACATCCTGGTTGTCGACCAGGGCTTTGTTGACTCGGTGGAGGGCTGAATCCGTGGTGACTTGGCGGGCGGTGTAGTCTTGTTCAGCATGGGTGGCGGCTTCGGCGGGGGATGCAGCCAGAAAGTGGCACGTGACCTCGCACTCGGCTTGGGGATATATGGTCGGCATGAGCTTGGGCATGGCAGGCTTCTTTGCCTGGGTTTTCTTCCTCAAGTTCTCCCATCCTTCAACGTTGGTGGCGTGTGTGGCATGTTTGGTTGGTGGGCGTGGTTGGGCAGTCGGTGCTTTGGCGGCGTCGGCGTATGTACGGATGCTGGTGCCGTTGTTGGTCGGAGGGCTGTTGGCGTTGTATTTGTTCTCGGTTGCTCCCTTCCCCTTTCTCTTCCTTTCTTTCTTTGGGTTGGGGCCGGTGTTGCTTTCGTCCCCTGTTGGCTTAGCGGTGGCGGTGGGGCCCTGTGCGACCGAGAGGAGTTGTTGTTGCATTTGGGTGACTCGGGTGCCCAGTGTGGCGATTTGCTTGGTCAGGCTGTTTGTGGAGATTTGGAAGGTGGTGTTGTTTTGGGCGAAAAGCACAGAGATCTCGGCACTAATGGTTCTGGCGAATTGGTCTAGCAGGTTGCTGGTGATGATTTCGATGTCGGCACGGAGTGCTGTGTGCTCAGGGCTGAGTGGGGCTGCCATCTGGGGGGCAGTACTGGTGGGCTCATCCATGTCGCCTTCGATCGCCTGCGTTGCAGTGACTTGTTCCGTGTGTTGGAAGTCCATGGCATTGTCGTTGTCTTCTTCCCTTCCTTCATCTCCAGAGTCGTCGGAGTCGGAGTCGGAGTCGGAGTCGGTGTCGTTCTCCTCGCGTGCACGCTTTGCGGGGGAGGGTGACTGTGAGGTCGCGACTGTTGGCGGTTGAAGGTGGTGTCGGGAGGGGTGCTGCTGGGAGCGTGCTCTTGGGGTGCTGTGCGCAGAGATTTCGGTGGTGGCCGGGGTGTTCGGGCGGAGGAAGGCGTCGAGGGATCCTTGACCGGGGTGGTTGGTGGACATGAAGCCTTTTAGCGAGGTGGTGATAGTTTGGCGATGCGAGCCAAAATCACGAGAAGCAGACGGCGACAGGAGGGAAAATTCCCAGGAGGATTCCGGAGGGGTGCGGCCTCTAGTTAATAAACTATTGACTGACTCCTGAGGTGGGTTTCTGGGGTTGTTGAAAACTTAATTGGGAAGGAAGATTTTTGGTGTCGTGAAAACAGTGAAGTTTTGGGGGGTGTTATGAGGATAATATGCAACTTAGATCAATTACGCTCAAGCACTACAGGCTACTTGCGTTCGCCCTCGCCATACCACCCCCATGGGGCTCCCATCTTTCCCAATCCGCCGAACAAAAGAAAGCAACAAGAACAGAAATTGTGCAAAACAAAAGCATGTAGAGCGAGTAAACGCGACAAAGGAATACCAA
>Ga0307508_10006324_pt1 | contig 11151 bp, 17 predicted proteins | sample 9_EM_MG_FD_203089 | JGI IMG/M metagenome (GOLD analysis project Ga0307508, IMG submission 203089) | Populus trichocarpa ectomycorrhiza microbial communities from riparian zone in the Pacific Northwest, United States - 9_EM | ecosystem: Host-associated > Plants > Roots > Unclassified | place...
CCGCGGGCCCCAGCCTATCAACTGCTCAACTAATGCGCTCATTCGCGGCTCGTGTCCCTGAGATTCGCCATAAGACAACGCTGTAGGCACGACTGAGGAGCGCCAAAGCTCACCTTCCAAAGAGTTTGACCTTGAGCCAGTCATTCATGACCAGGAATCGATTGCGTAAGGAAAACAGGCTCGAGATATAAGCGCTCCTGCAAGGTGAATTAGAATTGGACAGTGAACGCTGGATATAGTGAAATCCAGACAAGACTAGCAACATACCTCCAGAATAGATATGTGGCAACGCCACCACTTGCAAAGTTGCCGTTGAGCAGGGGCAAATCAGCAATAGCCTTCTCAGATCCGATGTACGCAAGAGACCCTTGATGAGAATAGTGAAACGGGCGTGTTTTGGATAATTTATTAATTTGTTTCACGCAGTTCTCAATCTCCTCAGGTGCAGCGTTCGGCTGCGCACGAAGCTCCTTCAACCGAGCCTCGTACTTCTCTTTCTTCGCCATCTGCACGAATTGCCGTGCGAGGTAGACGCCTTGCTGGGAAGCCACTTGGGCTGTTGGCGCGTATGAAGTTGCAGTGCACTGGAGTGGAAATAGGTATAGGTCTCGTCAATAGGAATGTGCCGACCACGCATTTCAGGACTTACGTCTCCCCTGTAGTTATCGCAGAACAAATGAGCTACTATCTTACTGGTGAATGTGAATCAACGCACAAAGCATAAATCCCCTGGGCACCTTTGAGGACCAGGTGGTCATCGACTTCTAGACCGCGTTTGTTAGATTGTGCTTCCCCAATCTTGGCCATTAGGTTGCGGGTCAAATTTCTGCCAACGTTCCCCTTGAGAACAACATGAGCAGGATAAACAAGGCGCTGCGTGATGTTTCCAAAAGCTCACAGCGGCCCAAACGAGTACACCAAACGGAATTTCAACGCGTTCTTTCTTCTGGTTTTCGACGACGACAGCCTGTTCCTTGATTTCCTTCACCATGGTGCGTGTTAGAATATTGATTTTATTCTCTTTGAATGTGGATTCTGTGTACTGGATCAATTGCTTGACGAATTGTTAGCCTAAGTGTCTCCTCTGACGGCAAATGGAAAATACCTTGGAGAACATAGGTAGGACGTTGGGAAGAGCTTCGATTAGCGTGACACGAACTTTGTCGGCCAATTCTGCGCATGTTGGACATTAGACCAGTGAGGTCACTGGGTAAACGAAATTACCTGGATACCAGTTCTTGAGGTCGTCGACGATGAAGTCGTGAAGCTCTCCGCTCTTCAATCGATATCAGCATGAATGGAGAACGGTTATTTGCTTGCGCTGTGCTCACCAGCTCGACGCCGGTCGGTCCCCCGCCAACGACAACTATAACAATCACGGTTAGCTTACTAGACTGCGAAGCCGCCAAGATACAGTGAATATACGCACCCATGTGCAAGAGACGTTCAACATCAACTTGAGAATTGGGATCCTCGAATTCGATGGTGGCAGACTCGATACCTATAGTATGACATTATTGTTTGAAACAGTGTACTCGCAGAATTTCGCGCACAATCCATGACAGATTGACGAAGCTGGAGAGAAGTCAGATTAATGTCACTGGCAGAGTTGCGCGCCTGCAAATACCTTCTCTGCGTCCTTTAGTTCCTTCATAAAACATGAATGCTCCCTGACGCCGGGAATGTTGAAGGTTTGAGTTTCAGCTCCGGCAGCATAAACTAAGTAGTCGTATTTGATTATCCCTTCGTCTTGCCGACCTTTGATTGGAGAAGTATCTGCGAGACGAGTTGAGAATTTGGCACCACACGTCCGTGTCAATGTATTTACCCTTGAACGTGACGGTTTTATTTACGGGCTGAACGCGAAGACTAATGAGGAATCAGCGTATTTGAATCGAAGGATATCTGCCGTACATCGATGTCAGTGGCCTCCGCCTCATAGACGTGAACCGCACGTGCTTTGTGCCGGGTAATGTACCGCGTAGGCTGGATGATAGAGCGTGCATCCAGTGTTCCAATGGCAACGGATGGCAGAAGAGGAGTGAAGAGGAAGTAGTTCCTTGGGCTTATCACAACCTTGGACGCAAAAGCGAGTTAACGAGATCCGGTAAATGGAAGACCGGAAGGGATGCGTACGACATTGTAATCCTCATTATCAATGGACTTAAGAAGGCTAGTTGCTGCCCAGCCACTTCCGAGGACAACAATCGTCTTCTTCTCGGGGTCAAAAGGTTCTTGAGGACCCGGTGTCCGGTCCTTGTAGGAAACGTAATAAAATAAACCACCAGTACCCAGAAGCACCACTAATGTCACACGTCCAAGCGTTTGAAGAAATCGACGCCATCGTGATAGTTGAGGGACGCTGGGCGGCACCGTCGAGTTGAAACGGCGCCCGAACGCAACAGGCGGCTGAAGCAAGAGCCGAGGCGGCGATATGGTTATGCTGCGAGTTATTGCGGCGTGATGACGCGCGGCACGCGTGAAAGACGCCGCAGGGCGCACTGTACGACTGTCAGCATGGCTCCAGCAAAGCGGATAAGAACAACTGGCGGCTGACGTCGAATTCGCATTGCCATCACAGAAGTTGGCATCAGGCCACGACTGCTGCAGGAAAAAAAATTACAAAGAAGCGAACGGACGCAGCGAAGGTGTCGGTTCTGAGCTTCGAAAAGGTTGACGCGGGAGGATAAGGATAAGCGAAAAGAAGGAATTACCCGAACAGGTTCGATTATCTAATCACAAACGGCATCGGCAAGCCTGAGACGCGACTACAGCAAGCGATTACTTTTAGCTACTAGGCGTAAGATTACACCTAATATCATGGACCTGTGGGCGACCACGCCGATCCCCAAGAAACGCACCAGTCGGGCTTGCGACGTCTGTCGCCGCAAGAAGGTGAATTGGAATATTAGTCCGTGGAAGGGCGCTAATGCTGTAGAAAGATTCGCTGTGACGGCGCCGAAAAGCCAGACAACCGTTGTAGTGGCTGTTTCAGCCACAACATCGAGTGCACCTATGAAAGGTCTGAGTCTGCAATGCATCATTCGCGCAAGCTGACTCACATGGTCGCGCATTGCAGCCATTCAAGCCGGGCATCCGGCGGAAACCACCATGAATCTCTGGAGGAAAGGCTATTGGAAATGGAGAGCAAGCTTAACCGAGTACGTTGTCGAAGCACTTCTTCTGAAACCGTTTCTACAGACCGACAGCAAGAAATCCCTCACAGGCTCGCACTCATTACCCAAATACGCTCTCAGTCATCTACCCCAACACCAGGCGTGTGGCAACTTCAACGGAAGAGGAAATCGAGCAGTATGGCATTCCCGAGCTGAGCAAAGACATGGAAGATCTATCCTTGCCCCAGCAATCCTTCTTCAAGCATTATCATGGTACATCTCATCTTTTCCGTAGAGCGCAGCCTCTCACCACCGCCCGCAGGCCGTACTTCTGGTTTCAGCTATTATATGATGGCGAAAGTGCTGAACAGGGGCTCCGATGCTGAGTCCCCAATATCCAAGCCGGTCTCAAATGTTCATCAGTGGAAACACAGACGAGAGCGCTTCTGGGAAGATCGTGAGGTGATACATCCTCTTTGATGAACCATGGTATATTCTCACTCCCAAAACACCTAGAAAAAGAATCCTTTGCCTAAGAAAATTATTCACCCCTCCGATGCGCCATTCCCTCACGAAGAGTTGGGGAGGCGTCTCCTCGCCACTTTCTTTGAGAAGCTTCCATTGTCATTCATGATTGACCGTGCTGAGGTTGAGCGAAAATATTATCAAGGCGAACATCATCGCGAGGATAAATTCGCTGCTCTCGTTTTCACGATTTTCGCAGCCGCGTCCAAATTCATCACTGACGAACCTGCTGTATTTAAAAACTCCGATGACCCGTTCTCTGCAGGTGACGCTTATGCAGATATAGTACAGCCATACTATCGGATGTTTCAAGGTCCTGTGACACTGGAAGAACTCCAGGGCATGGTTTTGTTTGGATTCTTCCAGTTCGCCAGCGGCCGTTCCCATCCTGCATGGGTGATCATAGGAATAACCGTTCGATTGGCTCTTGACGTGGGCGCCCACCGCCGGCGTCCGGAGGCACCCACAAGAGAGGCAGAATACTGGAAACGAACATTCTGGTGAGTCGTGGGCGCTGATGGCCGTATCAACTACGTTAATAGGGCGCCACAATAGGTTCGCATTCATTTCTGATGTAAATGCGAGCTGTATACTCGGCCGAATAACGGCATGTGGCTGGCATGAGTATGTCGTGATGGGGAATGTATGAACAGCGTGCTGACCATTTCTTAGCATCGACCTTGAACTCCCTGTTACTTTGCCGGGAGATTCCCGTCCTGCTGACTTCATATGCTCCGCGCTCAAATTGATGCGCATTCAGGACGGGATCATGAGGACACTTTACTCTGTGAAGCGTCCTGCCATACTTGACCGCCTCCTCGGCGACGATTACGACCAGAATGTTGTTGCAGAACTAGGTATTAATTTCGTTTTTGGCTCTCCATCTATCACCCTTTGACAATTGCCACGACTTAGACTCCAATCTGAATGAATGGTTCGAGTCAGTTCCTGAGCATTGTAAGACGGCACCTTCAATTTGCGCATCAGTATCGTTAGCGTTGACTTTGTCTGGGTACAGTGAAATGGGACCCCGATAAGCAGAACCTTGCGGACCTAGAGCAGTCTGCACATCTCTACTCGGTAGCTTACAGTGTCAGCCAACTTATCCACCGGCCTTTTATTCCATCCCCTGATAAGAAATCCACGTCGTCAATTCCCTCTCTGGCAATTTGCACTCGAGCGGCTCGTTCCTGTGCTAACGTCCTTAATGTTGCTCGAAAACATCACTGGATCCTCATGCCCGGCTCAATCAACGGCGCATTCGCAAGCGCGATCACGCTAGTTATTGCCTCTTGGAGTGCCCTCAGCTCTGGTTCAAAGCTGGATTACAACGCGCTTCTCCTCGACGTGGACAAGTGTATGAGGTACATGATAATGGTGGAAGGTGTTTACATCATGGCGGGGCGTCTTGTGTCAGTATGACAATTCCTCCTTAAGATACCAGTTTTGTTCAACCATCCTTGCCAGTGACATTATTCGAGAACTTGCCGAGTTCGGAGGCATGGAGTTGGCAACCACTGCTGACTCGCCTCCTAGTTTGAAGAGACATCGGGATGAAGGTGACGATGCTGGCCGGGACGTGCCGCCAAGCTCGACACAATCATCCCCACTGACCACACCACTTTTTACGCCGCCGTATCCATCAATGAGCCCCAGTTCGGACAACGTGTACCCGATCTATCCTTTACCGCCTGCAGCCCCAGAAATTTTACCGTTTAGTATCGGTAATATAGGAGACCCGTGGGGGATGGCTCAGGTACCCGCGTTCATGCCGGCTGATGCCACGGAAACATCACAGCACCCCCTGGATGGTGGTTTCCCTGGGACGGATCCAAATCTATTGGATCCGAATTTGTGGATCTCACAAGCGCCGTCGTACCTGCCCCCCGCGCAGGGAACGGAGGCTGCAACGCTTACTGATGAGGCGCTAGGACTGTGGTCCTTCGCACCGTCGACATTTGGGTGGGTGATCACCGGCGTTTGGATCGATGTTCTGTTAGCTGACTCTGTTTTTATTTGAAGGTGGGACCGATGGGGAACGATGATTGACGCGATCAAATACGGTCGTGTCGGAGAATCCGAGGGGACGAGTGTGGATCAGGATCAGAGTAAAAATATACCTGTATGATTGGTGTTGCACTGTAATGTTACTGTTTCCGGTTCATTTCAACAAACTTGCGAGCGGCCGGTTGTCTCCGCCGAAACTTGACACGCGGTCACAGTCTTCGAACAACCAAGGGCATGTCCCTCTGTGCTTCACAACAGGTGTAACTACTGCGGTCCAATAGTGATGGGATGTGTCCCCTCTACGCCGCTACCCCCGTCTACACCGGAGGAGTCAAGCCGTAAGATTCGTTTTCCCGACAGCGTCAAGCCCCCATTTTCTGACTCATCGCACCCCCCACAGGGAACGCGGAGATCGAGGAAGAGATACGACGTGACCGATTAGCAGGGAAGAAGGAGGTGAAGATCCTACTACTAGGGCCTGGTGAGTTTCACCTCGACTCGATCAAAACCTAGGGACTTCTATTTCCCTTGATCCTTACCTCCGGATCACAGGCGAGAGTGGCAAGGTAAAACTCGTTTGCTTGACGTGTTCAGAAGAGTAATTGCTTCATCTTTCTCTTGTAGTCTACAATCCTCAAACAAATGAAGATTTTGCACTGCAATGGCTTTACGGCCGCCGACCGCACTTACTACAAAGAAATCATCTTCTCCAACACTACGCAGTCTATGAAAGTGGTTCTACAAGCGATGGACGAATTGACGATTCCTATATTACCCGAAAATGCCCCTCATCGGTCTTTGATTTTGTCCCTTGCCGCAAACATACACGCTCCATACCTCCCCGCCGATATCTGTACCGCCGTCGAAGCATTGCGCCAAGATCCTGGCGTTGAGGAGGCCATTTTTCGGAATAACGAGTACCAGCTTAATGACTCTGCCACCTAGTGAGCATCCTAGGCAATGGCGGAGCGGGAGATATCTTTCTAACTGTTGGACCCCAGTTACTTTGCCGCCGTAAAGCGGATGGGTGCGAAAGATTACGTACCTACAGACCAGGATATCTTACGTTCAAGAGTGAAGACGACTGGCATCACCGAAATCACCTTCCCTGTGCAAGACTTAATATACAAAGTGTTCGACGTCGGCGGCCAGCGGTCTGAGAGACGGAAGTGGATACATTGTTTTGAGAACCTCAACGCAGTGGTGTTCATGGTGTCCCTTAGCGAATATGACCAAGTTCTACGCGAGGACGAGTCGGTTGTAAGTTGCGTTCGGTTATCTCGCAGCGATGTCGTCTCACGGCCCGCTCGCTTAGAATCGGATGAAAGAGTCAGTGGTCCTATTCGACAGCATTTGCAATTCTCGGTGGTTCGTCCGGACTTCCATGGTACGTTATCTCTGGGTCATTAAAAACAAATTCGGTCACCAAGCTCTTTTGTTAGATACTGTTCTTGAACAAAATGGACCTATTGGCTGATAAGATCAGCAGATCACCATTGAAGCTATATCTTCCGGACTATGAGGGACCAAACACTTATGAAGCTGCAGTCTCGTATTTCCGACGGACTTTTGTCAAGTGCAACAGAGAGGCGAAGACACTCTACACGCATGTCACCTGCGCCACTGACACTCGTCAAATTAAATGTGAGTCCCTCGTGGCGATCGCGTCTTGTGTATGGAATGTCAACACTGAACTCAACTGGTGCGCAGTCGTTTTGAAAGCAATGCTCGATATTCTTATCAAAGAAAGTCTACGCAACATCGGCTTTTTATAGTCGATTGCTACCCCCTGCTCCCCTTTGCTTCCTACACATGCTGCCCGTTTAGCGGCACTGATATCCTGCGCTATTGCAACCACCTTTCCGATCGCTTCCATCCGCATGCTTTCTCCTACCCTCGGCGCGCTTCATTTTGCATGAATTGCATTTGTCTTTCCTCTGTCATCATGGTCTAGTTTTGGATTTCCCTCCCTCTAGGTTGTATTGTAGTATAACAATTTGTCGATGTTTAATTAGGATTACACCCGTCTAATCGGGAGAGGTCGTTAGGCATATCGCGCCACCGACGCGTCGCACGCGTCCGACCCCCTTTGTTGAGCCCCTTTAAATTGGTACGTCAGCGGCGGCTGCGCAGTTGCGCGCACATGGTCGCCGTTCACAGATCGCCGATTCATAAGGTAGCTCAATCACCGCCGCTATTGGCTTTCGCATTTGCCAATAATTGAGAATCGCATTCTCTTTCTCACGCACGCATTCGGTTGCACTGTCACGCATGATCAGTGAGTCCCGCACGGACCGCCAACCACTACGTCTCTTGACCTCGCTAGGTCTTGTACTTGTCCCTGCTACTTCTTTGTCTACCCACCATCCACCCCTCTCTCCGCCTTGTACCTTATTCCTAGTTTAGAACTCATGTATTCTGGGTGCAACCCTTCACTACCTCACCCGAAACCTCAACCTGGTCTATGTTTCATGCACTGTCCTACCTTGTATATTGTACATTAGCGGGGATCGAGTCTCCTGCAATTCAGAGGCCACGCTTGGCCGTCTACTCCTATTCACATCCTGCCGGCTCCAGACCGTGTGCCGGTTAGCTCTATTTCTTCTGTGCATACAAATGGACTGTCCCCTAATTCAAACCAGCTGTCAGCTGAACATGATGAGTATCATATCATATCTTGTAATTGGAATCGGATAGCATCGACCACTTTTCTAATTTCTGGCAGCAAGCAATACTCCTTCCGCAGCACAAATCTTGGGCGACTCGGTCGCAAACAAATGACGTAGGTGGGCGGTACATTTGCTATCCAACTGGTGAGAAAATGTGGCGCCAAGCAGTCTGCATTATCACCCGATATGCAGGAACACACCGGAGCGGCATCGCAGATATTGTTAGGAAATCATTCGAAAGAGTTGTTCCCATTCCTATCTGGCATCCATTTTGAGCAGTTTATCGACTTCCCTCATGTATGCTCAGCAACTCGATGCGCCAGTCACCCACATTTTCCTCAGTTGCAGACGTAGCCTGAGCGCCAAACGCGCCGTACGCTTTCTCCCAGTTTTCCTAGAGCAGCTGCCGTACGTCAGAGATAGCTTCGCAGATCTCCTCGACGGCATCTTTCACAGCAGCATAAAGAGATAAAAGGTTGCAAGAATCGCACCAATTCTGGTTAAGCGTACAGGGGAAAATGTACGTTCCATATTAGGTTGGCGGGAAGTGAGGAGCAACGGACCGAAAGGCAATCAGTGACATTGATTACTTGATGATACCACCCAGATGGGACGAAAATGGTTTGTCCTGCCTATTCCCACGGGTTAATCAAATGCATCAGGAGAACTCAATAATCGGAGATTAACACATGTTGCTCGACACATATCGCTCGGGATTGAGCGTCCTTCCAACCCTGGAAATATTGTCTCGTCGACATCTCTGACGTCGTATACTATCTCTGACCGTCGACTAGAGAGAGGGATTGCGCCGCAGGAGATGGGCTACCTCGGGGGGAAAGAAGTACCACCGCTTGACCCCAGCGATATTGGTTGACCAGGAGTAGGATGTATCTGTAGGCTCGGTATGGTTCGGCTGACACACTCAGTTGCAACTGATACAACAGGCTCTTAAACATCCCTGTGCAAGGGAGTGAAGGTTCCCGCGACACCAGCGTAGCAGAGTCGAAAGTCGTCCTGTCCCTCCGGCGTATTATTTAGCCCTATGGCATGCAATCAGGACAGCCTTTACATATATAATGAACACAAGTCGTCCATAAAAATGGAAGGCGTTTGACGTCAATGAGCGTTGTGCTCTGGAGAACCAAGTACCAATCTTTGATGTACGGCAAATATAGGGATTTACTGGCAGGAGGAGCTTGCAGCCTCGAAACTGCCTCTGCTAGACTCATCGTATCCTGATCGCTGAAGCTACGGGTTGCGCACTCTGCCACCGTCACCTCTTGGTGGCCGTAGGTACGGATTAGATACTGCCAATTAACATCGCCGGATGCCCAGTTTTTGAAGCAGGGCCAGTGTGAGGCAAGCCAAGTACTGCCGTGTTGTTATGTGGTGGTGTTTACGCTTCTTTGCTCTCCAATGGAACACAGAGCTCGAGCCTCGCTGGGCCCACCTGTCCGGGCTGACACCGATCCTGGATCAGTATTCTCGCGAAAACGAGCTGTTAGCGTCTCAGGCAGTCGTGCTGTGTGTTGAATCATCACATTCTAAACAATGCAAATTCTGACCATGCATTCAGGCGCCCCGCAAGTCCATACTCAAGCAACATGTGCCCATATCTCCTGCTGCTGAAACAGAAAACTCGCTGCATGGTGCAAGGCCGTCCCTTGCAGGATCGAACGGGTCAGGGGAAGGTGACTACCAACAAATCCTTTCAGACGCGCCCAGCGTGTTACGAGCAATGCGCAAGAGTGAGGCGGGCAGCAGACGCGTGAGTTTTGCTGCCGACGCAGCGGTGAGAGTCTATTCCCAATGGCACGGGACCCCTAGTCCTGCTCGAGCCTCTCCGCCAAATCGCGCCATCTTCCCAAGCGAAGAGGATTACAATGCAATGTCTCCACTTCAGAAAAAGCTCATCGAGAATTCGAACCGGCATTCCGGAGCCACAAGCACCCCACCACGTAGACCAATGTCCCTGCGGCCTTCATTAGATGGCCATTCACGTTCTCCTTCCGCAAATCCCGTTCCGAAACCTGGACCCCAGTCAACATCTGTTGAGGACGAAGATGTCGACATGGATATCGATGATGAGGCCCAATTTCTTGAAGAGCCGTCTCAATCTTCCGATATGTCTGTCGTGACCAGTGCCCCAAGTGGCCTTCAAAGTCAGCGACCATCCACCGGCGGGTTGGAAGGTGAAGATGACGCGGACATGTCGCTCGTGGATGACTCTATGGAAATTCGCAATGTGATGTCCGCGCCCCGAAAATCTCATATAATCCCTCAAGCTCCTCGATTGTCAACCCAATCAGACATGTCGGTGGCCGCTACCGAATACGATACTCAACAACATTCTATCGCTCAGGATGATATAACTGACCACAGCCTCGCGCCCCCGCTTGCTGAGCAGGAAGAGAATCGTGTCGGCCATGAATTTGTGGTTCCCCTTGGCCATCGCGTTCCGCGCACTGACACGGAAGGCAACGTTCTCTCCCCTACTCAGGCGGAGAAAGACAAAGCGGCTGCATTAGCTGCCCTTGCTGTTTTTGGCGGTGAGAGTGATGATGACGAAGATGAGGGTGAAGATCACGCTCCGGTTGTCCCCGTTCGAGGAAGGAGCGAGATGTCCGCCGAGGATGCGAATCGGCACACGCAGAATCCCTCTCGAGATCTCGCTCCAGAGGATACAACCTCGTCCACAATGTCGCTGGGTGACACCACAGGCGCACTCGCTCCCGCAGAAGCCACCGTCAATATCACCACCCTTCGGCAATCGCTTCTACATCCTCCGCCCCCTCCTCCAATTCAGCCTGCCGCTACAGTGCGGCCATCTGCAA
>Ga0307508_10006325_pt1 | contig 11151 bp, 11 predicted proteins | sample 9_EM_MG_FD_203089 | JGI IMG/M metagenome (GOLD analysis project Ga0307508, IMG submission 203089) | Populus trichocarpa ectomycorrhiza microbial communities from riparian zone in the Pacific Northwest, United States - 9_EM | ecosystem: Host-associated > Plants > Roots > Unclassified | place...
GGCGGTAGTGTTCGTCGGTCCCGGCGGTAAGGTAAATGATCCCGTCCGAGCAATGGATCAGGTCGGCCGGTCCGCCGCCGTTTCCACCATTGCCCAGCCGAGGCGGAGCCTGGCCGCTGATCAGGTAATCCTGCATGATATGGCTGACCATCGCCACCGACGTGTCGAGCAGCGCGATGTCGATGAACTGACCTTCGCCGGTGCGGTTACGGTATTGCAGCGCACCCAGGATCGCGATCGCCGTGTTGTGGCCGGTGATGAAGTCGACCAGGCTCGGCCCGGTCTTGAGCGGCCCGGCACCGGGCTGACCATCGGGAATGCCGGTCACCGCCATCATCCCGCCAGTCGCCTGGAACAGCCCGTCATACCCTGGCAGCGCGGCCATCGGCCCGGTCTGGCCGAACCCGGTGACCGAGCAATAGATCAGGCGTGGGTTGATCGCCTTGAGGCTCTCGTAATCGAGCCCGAAGCGCTTGAGATCGCCGACCTTGTAGTTCTCGATGAGCACATCGGCAGTTTCGACCAGCTTGCGCAGGATCTCCTGCCCCTCGGGCTTGGAGTGGTTGAGCGTGATCGAGCGCTTGTTGCGGTTGGACACGGTGAAGAAGCTGGAATGGCGGGTTTCGATCCCGTCCTTGCCCGGTACCCATGAAAAGCCATAGCCGCGTCCGTCGTCGCCCACCCCGGGGCGCTCGATCTTGATCACGTCGGCGCCAAGATCGCCGAGGATTTGCGCGCCAATCGGGGCTGCGAAGACGCGGCTCATGTCGATAACGCGAATGCCAGACAGGGCGCTGTTGTTGTTGGTCATGGCACATCCCTTACCATGCGGTTGGTGACGGCCAAGGGGGCGCGGGCGAGGTTATCGCAGACACGATCAGCCGGACCTTCGCCATCCTTGTCAGTGCAGGGCATTTGGCGCAGGAGCAAGCGCTAAGGGCACTTGGGAAGGACAGCAGCGTGGTTCAGACGGCGATCATCACCGGCGCGGGCAGCGGGATCGGGCTGGCAACGGCCAAGGCTCTGAATATCATGGGTTTTGCGGTGGTCGGCGTCGGCCGCGATACCGGCAAGCTCGCCACGCTTGAGGCCGAAATCGGCAATCCGGCGATGATCGCGACGATCTCTGCCGATGTCACCGGCGAAGACGCGCCAGACCGCATCGTCGAGCTCGCGATCGAGCGCTTCGGGCGGATCGATGCCTTGGTCAACAACGCCGGCGTGGGCAGCCCCAAGCCCGTCCACGAAGCTACCGATGCCGATTTCGACGGCATGATCGACATCATGCTCAAGGCGCCGTTCCGCCTGATCCGCGCGGCACTGCCACACATGGGTGACGGCGGCTCGATCGTGAATGTCACCAGCACCTTCGCCCATGTCGGCGGGCGGCGGGGCGGGGCTTATTCGGCGGCCAAGGGCGGCCTGAAGTCGCTCACCGAACACATGGCCTGCGAATACGGCCCGCGCGGCATCCGCTCGAACTGCGTTGCGCCGGGCGTGACCATGACCGAAATGGTCGCGCACCGTTTCGAAGACGAGGTGTTCAAGCGCGCCAATGTCGAGACCACCCCTTATCCGCGCCTCGCCAGTCCCGAAGATATCGCCAGCGTCATCGCGTTCCTGTGCGGGCCGGGCAGCGATATGATCAATGGCCAGTCAATCGTGGTCGATGGCGGCTGGAATAACACCAAGTACCTCAGCCCGAGGGCGACAAACTCCAGGTGGATCGAGGAATGACCCGGGAGATCACCAAGATCATCATCGGCTTGAAACGCCGCCCCGGCATGAGCGTCGCGGAGTTTCGCGATTATTACGAGACCATCCATACCAAGGTCGCGGGCAAGTATACCCAACCCGGGATGGTCTATTACGCCCGGCGCTACCTCGACCCGATGCCGCATCTCGATACAAAGGAGATCTATGAGCCCGAGTTCGATGTGATCACCGAGCTGTGGTACGACGACCCCAAAGCCGCCGCCGGGCTGATCTGGATGGTCAGCGAAGGCAAGCTTCCGGCCGATGTGTTCGAGGATGAGCACAATCTGTTCGACCGGCCCAAAACCCGCTATTTCCGCACCACGGAGTGCGTAACTGGGCTTTAGCTCGGGCTCATGTAGATCGTGTAGATCCGCTCCGAAAACCGCCACCCGTCCTGGGTCTTGCGGAAGCTGTCGCGGTATTCGCCGAGCGTTTCGCCACCGCCTGGACAGATCGTTGCAATCATCAGCGAAGTGGCAACGGCACGGTCGCCGCTGACTTCGATCAGCAGGTTATGGATTGCCGGAAACACCCGCCTCGCGCCGGTCGAAGCGCCCACAGATGCGACGATCGCATCGCTCCCTTCGCTGCGCTTGCGAACCTGTGCATTTGCGGGATCGAGCGGGTCGACATCGCGGACTTCGAAGGCGGCGTCGGTTGTGAACAGGCCGCGCACCCGTTCCGGTTCGCGGTTCCTGATATGCAGCGCATAGGTGTGCACCAGATCGGCAATGTCCGACTTGGCGAGCAGCACCTCCAACGCATCGTTCATCGTCCTGTCTCCTGCAGCAATCGCACAGATGATCATCGCTGCTCCAAGCTGGACGGCAAGCCAATTCGTCCCCAAATGGCGCCCGGACACGTTGGCCAACTGACTTGCAGCGCAATCGGACAATCAAGGCGAGGACGACATGAGCATTGACCAGTTCCTGAAGCAGCAGTGCTTCATTGGCGGCACCTGGTGCAGTGCCGACAGCGGCGGCACGATCCCGGTAACCGATCCGGCGACTGGGCAGACACTCGGCACCGTCCCCAACATGGGCCAGGCCGAAACCGGGCGCGCGATCGATGCCGCCGAAGCTGCACTGCCCGCATGGCGTGCCAAGACGGCTGGCGAACGCGCGAAAATCATGCGCAAGTTCTTTGACCTGATGATCGCCAATCAGGATGCGCTGGGCGAACTGCTGACCCGCGAACAGGGCAAGCCGCTGTCTGAAGCGAAGGGCGAGATCGCCTATTCCGCCAGCTTCATTGAATGGTTCGCCGAGGAGGGCAAGCGCGCATACGGCGAAGTCGTTCCCAGTCATGCCGGGGACCGCCGCATCGTCACGCTCAAGCAAGGCATCGGTGTGGTCGGCGCGATCACTCCGTGGAACTTCCCCAGCGCGATGATCGGGCGCAAGCTTGGACCCGCGCTGGCGGCCGGCTGCACCATGGTGCTCAAGCCTGCCACCGCGACACCCTATTCGGCGCTGGCGTTGGCCGTGCTTGCCGAGCAGGCTGGCATCCCGGCGGGCGTATTCAACGTCGTCACCGGATCGGCCCGCGCAATCGGTGGTGAACTCACCCGCAACCCAAAGGTCCGCAAGATCACCTTCACCGGCTCGACCGAAGTCGGCATTGAACTGATGCGCCAGAGCGCGGACACGATGAAGAAGCTGTCGATGGAACTGGGCGGCAATGCGCCGTTCCTGGTGTTCGACGATGCCGATGTCGATGCCGCAGTCGATGGCGCGATTATCTCCAAGTTCCGCAACTGCGGCCAGACCTGCGTCTGCACTAACCGGTTTTATGTCCAGGACAGCGTTTATGATGAATTCGTCGGCAAGCTCGCCGAGCGGGTTAAGGCGCTTAAGGTCGGCAACGGCATGGACGATGGCACCGCGATCGGGCCGATGATCGACATGGCGGGCGTCGAGAAGGTTGAGGAGCACCTTGAAGATGCGCTGGCGGGCGGAGCAACGCTGCTCGCCGGCGGCAAGCGCTCGGCACTGGGCGGCACTTATTTCGAGCCCACTGTTGTCGCCAACGTTAAGGCTGACATGAAGCTGGCGCGCGAAGAGACCTTCGGCCCGCTGGCCGGAGTGATCCGGTTCAAGGACGAGGCTGAGGCGATCGCCATGGCCAACGACAGCGAGTTTGGTCTGGCGAGTTATTTCTATTCGCGCGACCTGGGCCGGGTGTGGCGGGTTGCCGAGGCATTGGAAGCCGGAATCGTCGGCATCAACACCGGGCTGATCTCAACCGAGGTGGCGCCGTTCGGCGGCGTCAAGATGTCGGGCCTCGGCCGCGAAGGATCGCGCCACGGGCTCGATGACTACATGGAGCTCAAGTACCTCTGCATGGGTATCTGATCAGGGAGCAGGCGGCGGGGGAATGGCCGGGCCGGTCCAGCCGCCTGCGGTCGCCACATACAGCCGCACCAGATCGACGAACTGCCGCCCGCGCGCATCGAGCAGGGCGAGCCGTGCACGCTGCGCGGTCCGGCTTGAATCGAGCACGGTCAGAACGCCGCTGTTGCCGATCTGGAAGCTGCGACGAGAGAGGCTGAGCGAGCGTTCGGCCACGTTGACCGATTCACCCTGCAAGCCCACCGAGCGGGCATCGTTTTCAAGCGCCGAAAGCAGATCGGACACCTGCCCAAAAGCTTCGAGCACGGTCTGTTGATAGCGCGCAGCGGACGCGCGCAGCTCGGCTTCGGCGGCGCGCTTGTCGGCCTTGAGCTGGCCGCCGTCGAAGATCGGCGCGGCGAGGCGGGCGAAGATGTTGAAACCGTTCGCCCCGGCGGTGAAGATATCGAGCGGATGAGTGGTCATTTGCTGGAACGTCGCGCCCAGCGAGATCGACGGATACAGCTTGGCGGTGGCCATCCCGACTGCGGCGGTGGCCGAATGCAGCCGGGCCTCGGCGGCGAGGATGTCTGGACGCTTGTGAACCAGCTCGGACGGAAGGGCGACCGGCACATTGGCGGGCAGCGTCAACGCGCTCAGCGAAAAGGCGGTGGGACCAAGCTCACCGGGGCTGATCCCGAGCAGGATCGCGAGCATGTCGCGCGCTTCGACACGTTGCTGGTCAAGCTGCGGCAGCACGGTACGGTCGCCTGCGAGCTGCGCCTGTGCATTCAGCACCTCGACCATCGTGCCTTCACCGCCGCGCCGCTTCTTGTCGACCAGAGTGACGTTGCGTTCGTCTTCGGCAATAAGCGCGTTGACCGCCGCAATGCGATCATCGAGCGCACCAATGGTCAACGCCTGCAGCACCACGCGGCCGGCGATGGTCAGGTGCGCGGCCTGTGTTTCGCGCAGTTGCGTTTCCTCGTCGGCCAATGCCTGCTCGCGGGCGCGGCGGTTCGCACCGAACAGGTCGGGATCGTAGCTGACCCCGCCACCGACCGAGAGCAGCGTCGCTTCGGGATTGCCTGCGCTGGGCAGACCGAACGAGCTGGGGTCGATCCCGAAGGCTGAGAGATTGAAGCGCTGGCGCTCGATCCCGGCATTGGCATCGACCTGCGGGTAGAGCTTTCCCTGGACTGAGCGGGCGTGCTCGCGCGCCTTTTCCAACGTGGCCAAGCTGGCTGCGAGCGACTTGTTGCCGGCCATTGCGCGGTCGACGAGGGCATCGATATCGGGCGAACCGAGCGCTTCCCACCAGCGCAAAGGTGTTTCAACGCCAAATACGGCGCTAGGTCCGCGCACAGTTTTATTTGTGGCAGCGTAGCTCGCACTGGCCGGATCGGCCGGGCGCGCGAAGTCGGGTCCCATGGCCTTGCAGCCCGCCAGAGCGACCAGCGGCAGGGCCAGCAGCAGGCGGCGCGCTGCGCCTTTCAGGTGAGTCACTGGCCTGGTGCCCGGGCGCTGGCCCGGGGTACGACCGGCGGGGTATCGGGTCCGAACAGGTTGCGCTTGTGGCCGGTGTCGACCGAAACTTCGACGCTGAGTCCAGCGTGGATTGGCAGGTCCTTGGGCCAGCTGTTGAGCACGATGATGACTGGCAGTCGCTGCGTCACCTTGACCCAGTTGCCGGTCGCGTTCTCGGCCGGAAGGACCGAGAAGCTGTTGCCGGTGCCAGGGCTGAAACTGCCGACTACGCCTTTCAACTCAAGGTCAGGGAAAGCGTCGATCGTGATCGTCGCAGTCTGGCCCAGCCGCATGTACCGCAGCTGGTTTTCCTTGAAGTTCGCCTCGACCCAGAAGCGCGTTCCGGTGAGCACGAACAGCGGCTTGCCCGCGCTGACATAGCTGCCGACCTGAAGCTGGTTGACCTTGGTAACGATCCCGTCCTGCGGCGCGCGAACGACAGTATCTTCGAGAGCGATGCGGGCCTGCTGGAGGCTCGCCTGCGCGCGCTTGGATTCGGGGATCCCGTTTGCAGGAAGCCGGGCGGCGATGCTGGCTGCCTTGGCGCGATCCGCTTGGATCGAGGCAAGGGCGTCGCGTACTGCAAGATCGGCTTGATCGGCCTGCGCCTTCGAGCTGATCCCATCGTTCAGCAATGCGTGCTGGCGCCTGGCCTCAGCCCGGGCATAGGCCAGCGCGGCTTCGGACTTGCGGAGATCAGCCTGGCTGGCTGCGAGGTCGGCGCGAGTCGAACCGGCGCTGCTTCTCGCGCTGGCTACGCCGGCTTCGGCTTCGCTCACCCCGGTCTCGAAGCTGCTCGAATCGATCCGGAACAACACCTGGCCAGCCTTGACGAACTGGTTCTCCTGGACCTCGACCGAAACCACCTTTCCGCTGACGCTGGCGGCGATCATCACCTTGCCGGCCTGCATCTGGGCATTGTCGGTTTCGACATAGCGCCCGCCCGACAAGTAGAACCAAAGTCCGACCACCGCAGCGACGACCAGGCCGCCAATCATCAGCGGGCGGCGCAGGCGCGAGCGTGTTTCGTTGGCGGATTCTTCGGCTGGAACTGCAGGACTTTCGTCAGCCACGTGATTCTCCGATGCAGCAAGCGCGCCGCATTACGCATTGGCAAATACTAAGCAATGCTATTATCGGCAAGGGGACTAAATCCGCAGGAGCGGTGATCGAGTGCTTGGCTTCAAGGGTATCCACAATTTCCGCGATTATGGCGGCTATCCGGCGGCTGGAGGAGGCCGCGTGCGCAGTGGTTTGCTGTTCCGCTCGGGCCAGCACCACGATGCCACCGACGCCGATCTTGCCCGCCTCGAAGAGCTTGGCATCCAGCACGTGTTCGATCTGCGCACCGACCGCGAGCGGGCATTCTATCCCTGCCGCCGGCCCGATGGCTTTGCCGGGCAAGTCCACTTCGTCAGCGACGCAAGCGCGGTCCGGGCGCCGCATGTCGATGCGGTCCGTCACCGCGACGCGGCATCGACCCGCGCGGCGATGCACCGCAGCTATGTGAATTTGCCCTACCGCCAGCCGCTCGGCCAGGCGATCCGCGCCATGTTCGCCGTGCTCGCTGCAGGCGAAGCCGGTCCAAGCGTGGTCAACTGCATGGCCGGCAAGGACCGCACCGGAATCGCGGTGATGGCAGTGCAGCACGCGCTTGGCGTGCACCGCGACGATATCGTGCATGACTATCTCCTGACCAATACCGCCGGGAATGTCGAAGCGCGGATCGCTGCGGGTTACAAAACCGTGCGCACGCTGGTTGGGGACCTCGATGACGAGGCGCGACGGGTAATGATGGGGGTCGAACCCGCATACCTCGAGATCGCCTTTGCGGCGATTGCGGAGCGCAGCGGCTCGCTCGATGGCTGGGTCGAGCAGGAGTTCGGCGTCGATGCCAGGATGCGCGCCGCGTTGCGCGAGCGGTTCGTCGAACCCTAGTCCGCGAGGAACGCCGTCACATCCTCCATGAACCGGTCGAACTGGTCATGGTGGAGCCAGTGGCCGGCGTTTTCGTACTCCACCACCCGGGCATTGCGGAAGTGCGCCGCACGGCCATCGCGCTCGGGGTTCGAAGCCCAGCTGTCCGCGCCGTACAGCAGCAGTACCGGGCACTCGATCCCCTCCCACAGTTGTTCGATTTCGGATATCGGCAGTTCGTGCGGCGCCCAGACGTTGAGGTAGTTGTCGAACTTCCAGCTCCAGGTCCCGTCTTCGTTGCGGTTGGCGCCGTGGACGGTGAGGTGGCGGGCCTGTTCATCGGTCAGGAAGGCATTTTCCGCCTTCATCCGGGCAAATGCGGCCTCAAGCGTCGGGTACCGCTTGGGCAAGCGGCCTGCAGCGGCGCGCTTGTTGCCGATCCATTCGCGCATCCGTTTGGCGTAAGGGACAGCAGTGCGCGCGGCGAGGACCTTGGGTGAGACGCCGAGGCCTTCGATATTGATCAGCTTGCGCACTTTTTCGGGATAGAACCCGGTGAACCGGGTCGCGATGTTGCCACCCAGCGAATGGGCAACGATCGTCACCTGGTCGTGCCCCAGTGTGTGGACCAGTTGGGCGAAGTCGTAGACGAAGGCCTGCATCGAATAGTCGCCGTCGGGTGACCAGGCGCTGTCGCCGTGGCCGCGCGCGTCTGGCGCGATGACATGCCAGTCCTTCGCCAGTTCGGCCGCCACCCAGTCCCACGAGCGGCAATGATCGCGCCCGCCATGTTGAAGGATCAACGGCGGTGCTTCCGGGTTGCCCCAGTCGACATAATGGAGCCGCAGCCGCTGCGACATGAACGAGTTCGAAACCGGGCCGGAGAGTGTCATGCCCGCCAGATGGAGCAGGGGCCGGGCAGGCGTCAACTGCGTAAGATGTGAGGCAGGTCGGCACTTGACTCGATTTATGAATCCAATATTTCCAGAAAGATCGAAATGAGGAAGCCATGAACGCCGATTCGACGATCCGCGCGCTCGCTGCCCTGGCGCAGGAGCACCGCCTTGCCGCCTACCGCCTGCTGGTCCAGACCGGGCGGCAAGGGCTGGCCGCCGGGGCCATCGCCGAAGCGCTCGCCCTGCCGGCTTCGTCGATGAGCTTTCACCTTGCCCAACTGACCCATGCCGGGCTGGTCACGCCAGTCCGCCATGGTCGCAGCATCGTCTACGCCGCTGATTACGGCGCGATGGGCGCCCTGATGGCCTACCTCACCGAAAACTGCTGCGGCGGTGAGCCGTGCGATGGGGGCGCCGCATGAGCCGGCGACTGTTCGCCGAAGCGCTCGGCTCGTTCCTGCTGTTCGCCACCGTGATCGGCTCTGGCGTGATGGGCGAGTCGCTCTCGGGCGGCAATGTCGCGGTGGCCTTGCTCGGAAATACTGGCGCGACCGGCGCGATGCTGTTCGTGCTGATCACGATGCTCGGACCGATTTCTGGTGCGCATTTCAACCCGGCGGTCACACTGGTGATGCGCCTGCGCGGCGAAATCGCGAGCGGCGAAGCACTGGGCTTTGTCGCCGCGCAGGTCATCGGCGGTGTGCTCGGCGTCTGGGCCGCGCACCTGATGTTCGACCTGCCGATCGTCCAGTTCTCGGTCAAGGCGCGCACTGGCTCGGGGCAATGGGCGGGCGAATTCATCGCCACCTTCGGCTTGATCCTGACGATCCTCGGCACCCTGCGTAGCCGCCCGGCGGCAGTCCCGGCCAGCGTCGCGCTCTATATCACCGCTGCCTACTGGTTCACCTCATCGACCAGTTTCGCCAATCCGGCGATTACGCTCGCGCGCAGCCTGAGCAACACCTTCGCCGGGATTGCACCCGCCGATGCACCGGGGTTCATCGCCGCGCAGCTGTGCGGTGCGCTCGCAGGGTTGGGCTGCGCACGGGTTCTGTTCGGGCGCGAGGCCTAGAATTCCAGTTCCAGGTTGAGCCGGACCATCCCGTCGGCATCGTCTTTGGCCGCGCCGAGTGCGAACAGGTAGCCGGTTTCGATCTTGAGCGTGCGGCCAAAAGTAGCGGTGCGGAACTTGAAATTGGGGCCGATGAAATGCTCATCGCGCGGCGCGAAGGTGCTGAAGGTACCCAGTCCGCCGAAGGCAGCCACGCCCGCGCGGACGCCTTCAGCCACCGCGACATCGGCCGATGCGGCATAGCCCAATTCCACTTTCGCACCCGAGGCCAGCGGCTTGCCCGCGATCAGGTTGACGCGAATGTCGGTTAGACGGCTGCGATATTCGAGCAGCAGCTTGCCTTCCAGTTCATCGGTGCCGCCGCGCACGGCCTCGTATTCGGCGTAAACCGCCACGTCGATCGGGCCGATCCGACCAATGTTCTGGAGCGCTTCGATGCTGATGGCTTCGAGTTTGCGCGGAGCACCGGGCTCTTTTTCGAACTCTGCGACCACGGCAATACGGGTGTGCCCGGTGATCCCGTAAGCCACTTCGAGCTTGAAATTGTTTTCGCCCGCATCCGGCCCGCCGGTCAATATGCCCGAGCGCATCTCGACCTCGATTTCGCCGGGCTCGACCGTGGCGCCATAGATTTCGCCGCCCAGGCCATGTGAGGCCCAGGCTGCGGGTGCAATGATCAGTCCCGCTGCAAGAACTGCAGCGGCAGCAATGTTTCGAATCATGATGGTCCCGTCTCCCTGTGCCGCCCCGCTAATGCGAGGCGTTCGCAGAAACAAGACCAACTTTCACCCGGACAAGCATTGATCTGGGACAAAACCGCATGGCGCTCTGGCATTCATGATGGCCGCCGATTATCTCGCGCCCAGCCGGGCCGAATTGGCTCTTTTAGGGACTGAACTATGGCGACGCACAAAACCCGCATGCTGATCATCGGGTCGGGTCCGGCCGGGCTTTCGGCCGCGATCTATGGCGCGCGCGCCTCGCTCCAGCCGATCGTCGTGCAGGGGCTGCAGCCCGGCGGTCAGCTGACCATTACAACCGACGTAGAAAACTACCCCGGCTTTCGCGATGTGATCCAGGGACCTTGGCTGATGCAGGAGATGCAGGCCCAGGCCGAACATGTCGGCACGCGGATGCTGTGGGATACCATCGTCGATATCGATCTTTTAGGGGCCGGAAAGCCAGGAGCGCCATTCCGCGCGATCGGCGATTCGGGCGATGTTTACGAAGGCGAGACGCTGGTCATCGCCACCGGCGCCCAGGCCAAGTGGTTGGGCGTTGAGAATGAGCAATCGCTTTCGGGCAAGGGCGTTTCGGCCTGCGCGACCTGTGACGGGTTCTTCTATCGCGGCAAGAAGGTGGTGGTGATCGGCGGCGGCAACACTGCGGTCGAGGAAGCGCTCTACCTCACCAACCATTCGCACGATGTCACCGTCATCCACCGCCGCGATTCATTCCGCGCCGAAAAGATCCTGCAGGATCGGCTGTTCGCGAACGAAAAGATCAAGGTGGTGTGGAACAAGGGCGTCCAGCGCTTCGTCGCCGATCCCGTCAGCGGCGCGCTGTGCGCGGTCGAGGTGATCGATACCCAGACCGGGGAAGTCTCGCAGATCGCCACCGAAGGCGCCTTCGTCGCGATCGGCCATGCGCC
>Ga0307508_10006327_pt1 | contig 11147 bp, 6 predicted proteins | sample 9_EM_MG_FD_203089 | JGI IMG/M metagenome (GOLD analysis project Ga0307508, IMG submission 203089) | Populus trichocarpa ectomycorrhiza microbial communities from riparian zone in the Pacific Northwest, United States - 9_EM | ecosystem: Host-associated > Plants > Roots > Unclassified | place...
GGTGTCCTTTCGGGCGAAGGTCAAGTGCTTCTCGATCGAGGACAATGGCCTCGTCGAGGTCCTCCATCCCCCCGAGCTGCTTGTACCGACTGGAGAGACGAGCTGCTAGGTTGTTCAAAGACCCTGGCCGACCAGGGTGTCCTTTCGGGCGAAGGTCAAGTGCTTCTCGATCGAGGACAATGGCCTCGTCGAGGTCCTCCATCCCCCCGAGCTGGTTGTACCGACTGGAGAGATCAACTGCAAGGTTGTTCAAAGACATGGACCGACCAGGGTGTCCTTTCGGGCGAAGGTCAAGTGCTTCTCGATCGAGGACAATGGCCTCGTCGAGGTCCTCCATCCCCCCGAGCTGGTCGTACCGACTGGAGAGATCAACTGCTAGGTTGTTCAAAAACTCCGACCGATCTGGGTGCCCTTGAGGGCAAAGGTTGAGCGCTTCTCGGTGGAGGATGATAGCCTCTTTCAAGTCACTCGCCGCTCCAAATTGATTGTAGCGATCACGGAGATGAAGTGCAAGGTAAGTGACAGAGAGAGATCGCTTGGGGTGGTTGGGTGAGCAAAGTTGTAGTGCTTCACGATCAAGGTTGATCGCCTCCTCGATGCAACTCCTCCCCCCTCCTTGCTTAAACTCGGCGACAAGAGACCCTGCCAGGGAATGCAGCCGTTCAACTGGTAGGCACATCATTATGATGTTCCGTACATCAACAGAAAGACACACGTACCTTTTGAATCCATTCTAGCTCGACGAGCTCGATGCAACACGGTGGGTTGGCAAAGCGCAGGTATGTGGCGTGCAGGTGCCGGGTAAGCACCAAAAAGGCAACGATGCACAGGATTTACGACTCCCACTGTACGCCACGTGGATGGTATGTTCAGCAAACATTGGGCAGAAGTGAGTGCCGTAGTATGTGGTGCAATCCTCGTCACCCAAGGAGTGTCGTTGCCGGACTAGTTCAGGCCACATAAAGTAAATGGCTTCGGAAAACGCTACAAGGCGTGTAATGTTGGTCAAGCCGAGATCCGCGTTGGACCGCGGGCGATGGCTTCGTCTCGGTTGAGCGTGGTGCTGAGGGGTTTTCCCTCCTAGAGGAGCTGTGTGCGTGGAGGGACGACAGGGATACAGGTGGTACCACCGATGAGCTCGACAGCGTCGATGTGGCCGACGGAGAGACCAGACTCGGGGCTTGTTGGAGAGGAACGGCGACGCGATCAAGGACAGGTGCAACGAGTTCCTCGTAGGCGTTACGGGAGCTTGGAGGAAGCATCGATGTCATTCGTAAGGGATTCAGCATTGAGAGGAGCCCCTGAGTTTGCAGATAATTGTTTTGAGGCATTCACAGCTAATGGCAAGGCAGAAGGTGGCCATTGGGCCGGAGAGGACATTGATTTTGTCTTGAACCCGGTGGCAGAGTGCTGGAGAAGGGCATAGCCGATGTCGTGGTCTGTCGTATGCGGCAGATTCAAACCGACGATGGCGGAAGAGTGACGAGGAGGATGTGACTGGATCGGTGACGCAGTTGAGACCGGCAGTCGACACAAACCGTGGGACATTGCTTGTTCTGCCTGAGCTATCATAAGCGCATTGCTGCTAGTCTTGCACCCTTCAGTATAATCTAGAGGCTGTCTGGAGGCCTTGACAAGCGTCACGCGTTCGAGTTCGTTCACCTCCAGCTTTGCTCCTCTGATCCCGGGCCATTACCAACCCTCTCGCAAATTTTGACAATATGCAAGTCGATCAGTCCTCGAAACCCATTGCTGGTCCCAGAGTTCTTCCATTGCATCCTTGTATGTCTTTGTACACCACTCCCACAGTGTCCTACCCAGGAGGAACGGCGAATCTTCACTGCGCTGGCCCGAACGTGTCGTGCGTTCTCGGAACCTTCCCTTGACCGTTTTCGGCGGCGTTTAAGCTCGCTCCCTCCTCTCGTTCGGTGTTTGTCTCATGTTGTGGATGGAGCTAGGGTAAAGATAGTAGCTGAATCACCTTCGCAGGCAATGTAGACGATACTCATGTTGTTGACAGACCCCTCCATCCCCTCACGAATGGCCTGTCTTAATCGATATTCCCATCACATTCAGGAACACCTTGGGGAACGGGTGTTTGTCCCTGCACTCTTTGCAACGCACGGGTCTCGTCTTGCCAAATCTAAGGGTGTTCAGATGGAAATCCGGGCTTCCCACCTCGTCAGAACTCCCTTCCGACTCCATCACATTTCTCTTGCTATTGCTTACACCCAACACCGCTACCCTGGAAATAAACTTGGTCCATACAAGTGACCCAAAGTATCGATTGTTTCCAGAGAATTTTCCCATCCCCTGTCCGAATCTGAAGTCGATTGCATTCACTTCCCTTTGGGATCAGCGACCATAAAGCTGTCCCACAGGCTCTTTCCCGAGCTATCAATGCAGACTGGCAGCATATCGAGCTTGCACCTTCTGTAGACGATGTTGTATTCAAACACCTTGGCTTGTCTTCCACACTTAAGACGGCTTCCTTGACACTGGCCCCAGACATCACGACCAGACGAGACTTGCTTCGGACCTATCTCTCGTGTTATGGAATCCCCTTGATTTCGTTACATGCCTCCTGCGACTTCATGATCAAGTGCGCCACAGTTTCGCAGTCACGCTATCGGCGCTAGCTTCCCCTCAGCGCATGCATTCACTTCAATCAGTCACAATCGGCCACATTGCATATATCGTTTCCGGAGTTGGTATATCTCCTAGCGACATGCAAGGCATACTAGTGTGTCGACCTCTCTCGTATGAGACGTTTCGTCCCTTGCCTCCCTCGTGCATCTCCGGGAACTGGTTATCAATCTGAACCATCCGACTTCGCTCAACGATGAAGAGATCGCAAACCTGGTTCACAATTGGCCTTTGCTCGATGTTCTGGAGATGATGTGGGCGCGTGGAGAGCACCCAGTGGCGTCGATAACTTTGAAGGGGCTGTTGTCGCTTCTCTTGTCTTGCCGAACGCCTTGCAGAACTTTTGTTGAAACACCTGCCGTCCATGCCTGGTGTGCTTCCATCGTTTACTTGTGGCCCGCCGCTAGCAAACCCCAGACCGATCCACTCGGAACTCATCCGGGAGTACCAACGACTGTGGTGGCAAGTGAATAAATACATGCTTTTTCGTGAGTAACTCTTGAAAACTCCACATCTTTAATGTTTAACACCGTTTTAGACGCTCGGACAAAGTTGCGCCGTTACAGGTGGAATTCCGTTGGACTAAGATTATCATTAATTGATGAGATTAGCCTCGTGTCTCGGTAACTTTGTCAGCTGCGCAATGATCAATCATTGAGATTGTCGCGATGACTCCGAGTCGGCGGACGTTCCTTTCCATTCTACGCAAATTGGTACTCTATCACAGAGATTGTCCTTTGGACGCAAATCATGGGTATACATTACTGAAAAGGCAATGGGTAATGACAACATTGCGGCCAGGAAATATAGTGATAAAGATGGTATCGTGTGATTCAAAGTCCAAGAACTGGGTATCTCCGGGTATCTTGTCGCATAAACACCCCATAAATGACTCTAAAAAAAATCAAAGTGAGACCTTTTTGGTCAAGTCCTGCAGACAATTTGAGCAACGGGTAATTCATCCAGGGTGGTGCTCGACGATACACATACCGTGTAGGAACCAGTCAAAATCTAGATTCCAACAAGTGAGGAGATCGCTCGGCTTTCACCCTGGGAACACTCACCCTTGGTTCTTGCGTCCAAGTTTCGTGCGTCACATCGCTCTCACAAGCTGAACCCCGCAAATATGTTTCATCGTACCTGGCCCGGATATCAGCGACGAGTTCCCTGGTAAATCATATCAGTCGCCAAATGGGTAATTTCAAGGTCACAGATCAACTCACTTGAGTTTCTCACGGAGCTCCGTCCATGTAATATTTGCTTTTGCCGCCATAGCGTCCATGAAACACTTGCAATGAGAGTTGTGGTCAGTCCGGAAATGTGATAGCGCTCGAAACATTCTACCTTTGTGAAAGTTAGTTCTCGTTCGCAATCGTCATGTGCCAGTTGTCCGTCTCTGCAAGCAGACAAGGAAATCTAACGAAAATAGGTTAATTTCAAGAAGGTACGGAAGGCTATGCAATGAGGTGCGTACCACACTGAGCTCTCCCACCTCCTCGATCTTGTGTGTCGGGGGACTGCACCATTTGGTACTGGCTCGCCTCGGAGGCGGTGGGACGTTGGAGTGTTTCTTCCGATGTTTCTTGCTCAGTTTAACTATGATACTTTAAATATCGATCCCATAAGCACCGAGAGAAGCCTACAGAGATTGGTAATGACAGTCGAGAGATCTGATCTCAAATGTTAGTATTCAAATTGTAATGTCGAGTAACCGATTGACCTATGAATAGCTGACCAGGGCCAATTTTCCACACCCTCGAATACTTGTTTGGTCCGATGCCCCTCTTCAAGTCTGCCGATGAAGGAACGTCACGGATACAGTGCATTGACGAGGTGTATCACGCATTACGCACCCAATAAACCCTCAGAGTGGCAACAGTCGAAGAGGGCCTAACCAGTGTCAACGAACGAATTGATTGAATCCCAGCACACTGAGACATACAAATAGTTTCGAGCCTTTCACATTCCGAAGGGGTGCGACCAAACGATCGTGAAGAACCTGAATGATATATGGTCGACTGTGTTACTATTCATATAAGGTTACTCACATGATCAAGAATGGGCTTCGCATCCGCGCAAACAATTTCTAATGTACCGTGGGTATGAGCACGAGGACAATAACAGTTCCACTGACCGCCATCCTTGCCGTCTGCTCTCATACTTGCACGATCAATGTTGCAGTCTTCCTCTAGGGCGTGTCCCGAGACTGTAGTTTGTGTTCTATCGTGTTATTCTCGCATGAATCTACAGGACCTACAATAGAAGAAGAAATGACAATCTTCAGGAGCGTCGCTGGTCAGTAGATCTATTTGGTGCAACTACACAACAAAAACGTTTCAGAGCCGAAGATTCCACACGGAAAGTAGAGAACGCACGATCCTGTCGCGGGTAGGCCAGAGGTGTTCCGGATGATTTTTATCATCCATCATCAAAATGATATCATCCATGTGGTACCCGTGAGAAGCTAAGACGGATGAGATCGATCAAACTAAAAAGTGAAATGGCATGAACCTATCAGGAAGTCTCGAAGCGCCTCGGCATCTCGATGGGCGAGATCAAGATTAGGCAGATTGCCGAATTTGGATCCAGCTTTGCGACGGACGTGTTGTATGGCAATCAAAAGAGCTCTCCTCTTTCTTAGAGGTTTGGAGAGGGTGGCCATAGTGATGGTATGCACAAGTGCCGCGATGTTGAGTGTATAGACTCGATCGTGGGTGCGGGTTGATGTTATTGAACTACAGTGGAATATGGCCTTGTGTGGAGATCGAGTCAGACCTTACTGAGGGTGAGGGCCTGAGGGATAAAGTGGGATGCGTCCCCCATCCAGAAAGCTTTTATAATCACACACAGGATCACAGCCTAAAGCGCACGGGTCGAAAGACGTCGCAAATGCACACATACAGCATAAAGCACAGGCGGCGGGCACCCACTCTGAAATTACCCAATTCGACAGTGAACGTGCATGCGGAAGAAGTGCCCCCCAGCCGCAGTAAGCTCCCTATTAAAGAAAGTAAGCCACTGAATCGATCAAACCTGGAAGAGATATACTAACACATCGTGTCACAGTTGAGTACGGCTATGTACCAGGGTAGCGCGGGGTGGCTCTGTCTCGCATCCACCAATGATGACAGACGTGACGTACCGTACCGTAACGAAAATGAAGCTCGATCCAAAATTGTTCAGTTGTCGGATAGACCCGGTCAAAGGACGGGTGTGTTTGAAGTCCGGAGTAAAATTTTCCGGGGAGGAACGTTTCTGGAAAGCGTACGCCAAGGCTGAGCGGGGACAGGGCGCACCGTGAACCCCCTGGATTTCCGGAATTCGTTGTACGTAAGTGCTCCCCCGAAATACGATGGACCCTGCGCTGTGCTCCGAATCAGCCATTGGGGGGATTCAATGAGTCAGTTCAAGTCAGCGTTGTGACACTTGAAACTTACAGAATTATTGACGATGCACGAGAGTCGGCCTGACTCGCTGAGCGGGAGCACTCAGATTGATTTTCGCTGAATACCAGTGGTACTTAGTACTAGTATAAGCCTGCGAGCTCACGAGAGACCTTCTGCGTTTCAGTCAGACTCGCCTGTCGGAATTCTACTAGTCAGTAGGCGACTCGTGTGGTGGCAGATCTACCAACTAGTAGTAGTAGTATCGTCACAGGGGAAATAGCCAAGAGTTGGAGTCTACTTACTTGCGCCACGCTTGTTCCCCTGTTGTCGCAAACCATCCGTCTTCCAAGTTTGTGCGCCAGTACGACAAATGGAAATGGACCAGGATTACGAGAACGGGCTGCGTATCAAAGGCAGTGACGGTCCAACTCGCCACCAACAGGGAGCACTAGAATACCGCAGGCTGTGGTAGCATATGACTTTTTTCCACTCGAAGTTTTCTTCGCACTTGACGCGTTGACGTGCCGTTTGCGATGCATTGGCAGGCCAGCACTCCGACCTAGCTCCGGTGAGGCTGAACCTAGTCTGTGCTTTCCGATCGAAGACCAGGCACTCTTGGCCCCACGGGAAACAATGACGAGTAAAGATTGTTACGTGCGCGTTGTGAGGCTGCGCAATACATTGCGATGAAAACACGAAACAGTCCCCTTGCGGCACAGGGACACTGAGCCCACTATACATAGGAATAAAGAATTTGAAGCAAAGCAAGGTATCAAGACAGCAAAGATGCCGGGGTATCGATGAGATAATTGTTACGTATAAATAGAAAGCTGTGCATTCCCTTCGAAAACAATTGAAAAACGTCGACGAGCGAATGAGAGTCAGAGATCAACGAGTTCGTTGAGGTCCTAAGTATGTACATCGTGATGGAAGGGCGATTAGCGGAGCTCTGAAACATGGCAGTGCAACACTTACTAATCGATAATGACTAGAGTACTGCCGATATTGGAGAGGAGGGATGCTGATTAGCGTTCAAGTTCCCCAAAACGATACACAAAAGAACTCACACTCGGTTTCTGAGAGAACTTATCCTCGTCTTCTTTTTGAGCACTTGATGATGTGAACAATTCGTCCAGAGTATCAACATTGACTTCGGTCTCCCGGCGTTTAACCTGAGGAGTCCAGTCCGTCTTGATTCCGACTCTTCGACCGCTACCAAAGGTTCTTCGTCGAGAAATGACTCTGGTCCCCCTATCGTATTCCCTGCGTGCCGCAGTGATCTCGTCGACGCGTTGTCTAATGAATATATCGTGAAAGTGTATTCACCAACAATATCCTGGGGAACGAACCTAACGCCCTGCAACAATTCCAGCAATGTCGACTTGGGCCTTACCCCTTGACCGAAAAATAAGCACACGGTGACAACATAAATGCTCGGCGGCTTACTCAGATGATCAACGAAAAACTTTAACCCAGGTCAGTGATAGCTTTCTTTCGCAGTTGGGAGTGTAACGTACTGATGTCATCGTTCCACTGCAAGCGTCGTCAAAAGCTGACTCGTTATCTTTGCAAGCAGACAGAGATATCTATGGGCCACAGTGAGCGGAATCAGTGCACAAGAGGCATCACTCACGACATGAGCACGTTTCGCGTCACTCTCTGTTTGTAAAGGGCACCTTCCATTGCATTTGAACCAAGAAGGCGGGGAAAGGACGCGTTGAATACCCTCTACGGAGAAGGGGATCCATTTAGACAGTGGCGGAGAGCCCCCGTCAGAGACTGCAGTAATTGATACGGAAGCTCGAGTTGTCGGTCGTCCTCGAAGTTCGTAAGGCGCAATAATGGGCACACTCTTCGAGGCCGGAGTCACCCCGATCTTCCCTAAATAAACATGTGAAGCTGATCGAGATGAAACATGCCTGAAAACCAACGTACGGAAGCGTCTGGCACGAACTAAGCAAAGGTGTTAGTTATATGCTTGCTAGAGCTGTAATCTCACAAACCTCGCCAAGACGTTGACTGAGAACCAGACTCTCGACAGAGTCGCATACGTCGCTCAATTCTTGGCTCGTTGCAAATGTAGTGGTCAAGGTCTGTCAGACAAGTAACGGTCAAAGAGGGCATCACTCGAGAGTGAGCAGCCCACCAAGAATCGTGTGAGAATGGCACGAATCCCACAATGCCTATATGCGTTCATTATTGGCTAGACTTAAAGGCCAGCAGTAAGGACAACGGACAAATAATTTGCAACCATGCGGGAGTGGGTCAACTAGCCATGTCTTAAGTTCCTGGGGGGCTGATCAGCCGTTTTCACAAAAGAACACTGCAGGAGTAGTTACATTATCCATGATCTCTTTCCCAGTGCAGGTGTATATCTCTAATCAAGTCACGGATGATTGACGTGATGGACAGTATTAAGATAACATACCCTCATCCAACCCATCGGGTTCGGTGTGATGGTGGCAGGGCACCTGGCGACCATGGCCGGAGTCTCTCGAATAGGAATGGCCGCACATCAGAATGCAAGAGCAATGACTGGGTGGCAAATTTACTGACAATAAAAGAAGAGATGATCTCCAGCGGAAACGCCTCGCACGAAAAGTTGTATTTGGTTTATCTTTAATGGGGCGAAAACCGTGAGCCTCCCACCAGTTTGGATGAATATCGGGATCTCACTATGTTTGTTTTGGTGGGCCAAAGCTCCTTCGCGATAGACTTATGATCCATCATCAACACAATGTCTTTCGCTGGATATTCGCAGACCTCTACGCGTTCCGATCAGCAGCATGAAGCTGAAGCAGTTAGATGCTCACGATACCTATTAAAAGGCGTTGCAAGTTCCTGGCATCATGCTGTGCGTGAGGAAGTCTAGGGAAACCTTCTACCCCGTTGTCTTCAACGACAATCAACAGTGCCTTCTTCTTGCCGCTAGTAGTAGTACCCCGGACCGGCCCGCAATCGGCCGCGTCAGAATCAATGCGTGTCATGGCGCAGATCAATTCCACGAATGGCGTTGCTACCACAGGGGTGCAGATAAGATACGAAGGGCGCCAATAGTGACTTGACGAGGAAGGGTGAAGAGGCAAGAGTGGCCCCACCCATTTAAACTGCTGAGGAGGGCGGTGCCTGTTCCTCAACCCCATAACACAGGACCTACAGCATTTGGAAAAAAAAAAAAGTTGCACGGACCAGTTTTCACAAATAATCCACCACACAAGGGAGTTTTTCGAAGCTTGATTGTTGGAGCAGATAATCCATAACAAGAGTGTGTACAAGTTAAACGGGCAATCCGATGGACCATGTGCTATTAATACTACACCGAATATTGTCCGATAGACGAAGACTATGGGATACATATGAAGTGGCGATGAGATGACGTCCGTTGTAGATTGCATCGTGACGGCGTCGAGTGTCAAAGAACATGTTCATAAACATTGCAAGCCACCCGGGTCAGCCATATGTCCCTCATTTCCCTTTTCCACCTACGCAGGCATCGGCAGAACGGATGAAGATCAGTTGTGCAATGACATTCCCACCACATAGGAGGTCTCCATGTCCCTTCAAATGGTTGTCCCTGCTGTGAAGGTGATCCCCTACCGAGACCGGTTTTAACAGGAGCCTCCCGCTGTTTCGTCCGATCACGAATTCCATTAGACCGAAGGCCAGGAAGGAATAAAGTGTTGATATCAGTTGCGTAGTGGACGATCCGCATGCGCTGCTGGTGTGAAAGCGAGGGGGCGAGATACAAGATAATCTCTTGCAGTAATTCGTCTGGCAGGTCAAAAATTGGAGAGTGTGTGTTGAATGACTGCGAATTCCTATTCGGTCGAGGTAAGGAGGCAAATTTCTTTTTCGCCCCACCCCTTCGTGAGCGCAGGAAGAGGGCACGTGAATAGCGGAGGAGGGAAAGCGACTCGTTCTTGATCTGCGCCATCTGTGCCGAGTTGCGCTGAAGGACAACGGACAGAGCTCGATTGCAAGCTTGCCATCCCATGGTTCTATCCTCAGCGGCGACGACAGCAGCATGGTCGTCTATGTGCAGGTCGTCCAGTCTGACGTTCCGTAAAGAGTAATTCTCTTCGATTGCACTGACGATGCTGCATGCCCCACTCAGCGTCAGGCTGTTTGCATTGCACTGCAAACGTTCTAGACGACAGCGAGTTGACCTCACGTAATCTGCGAGGGTTGGTACGATGGCTCGAGTCATGTTGATGGCGGAGAGATCCAGCTCTCGAAGATATGGTGTGGTGAGTTGAGGTAGGAAGACTTGGGTGAATGAGTCGCCTAAGGAGCTGCTGTGAAGTATTTGCAGCGTGCATAAACGGGATGAATTCAGTGCGCTCGCAAACTCGGCAATAACATCTGGATCAGTGGTCAGAGGGTTCTAGGGTGCATCTACGTGAATGAGTGAAAAAGGGCACAAGCTGGTGACACTTACCCCAGAAAGACATAGTTCTCTCAGGACCGTATTACCTCTCAAAAAAGCCACCACAGCAAGGAGACCTCGAGCACCGATTTCGTTGTTCGTAAGAAAGAGTTCAGTGAGACCCTCGCGGCAATGAAGACCGGCAGGCGAGGCTAGGAATTCAAACAATCGGACGCAACCTGCGTCACCTAGAGAGCTGGCCCCCAAGTACAATCGGTGGATAACTTGGCGCTTTCGGATTGCACTGATAATCGCGCTAACCGCTATACGGCGGGGAACTCAGCGCTGAGATTGCACTCGGAGTAAAAACAACATACACAAGCTTGACGCAAGACGAAAACTAATGTTCTGCAGTCTATAGCTGACTGAGGAGCATATCGTAGCTGGGTCCTGGTCGTATTTGTGCCGCCACTTTGGAGATGATCTGGATGACAACTTGAGCTGCATGTCGCAAAGGCAACGTTGGTGGCATGCGTTTTAGGCGTCAATGCATGTCTTGAGTATGTACTTGAACGACGGTGTGGGGTGTCCGCGTGTGAGTCATGGCAGGCAGTGGTGCGCGCGTGGATGTCATCGTGTCACTATCCATTCCTCGGCGGCTTGCGCACTCCATTTGGCGATGTCGATGAGTGCCAGATCACCGGGTCCCGGGATCAGTAAAAGTTTGTGCCACTGCTCATCCCCACCAA
>Ga0307508_10006328_pt1 | contig 11145 bp, 11 predicted proteins | sample 9_EM_MG_FD_203089 | JGI IMG/M metagenome (GOLD analysis project Ga0307508, IMG submission 203089) | Populus trichocarpa ectomycorrhiza microbial communities from riparian zone in the Pacific Northwest, United States - 9_EM | ecosystem: Host-associated > Plants > Roots > Unclassified | place...
GCTTCAACTCGACCCCTGGCTACCCAAACTTCCTTGCTCGTCGTTGGCGTTGAGCAGGACCTTCTTTCTCTTCACACATCTGCCTCGTGTCGACCGGAGGGAGAGTGAGTGGCTGACAATCGACGTCATCTGAAGGTCGAAATTCTCGAGAAAGGTGACTTGAACCCTAGATTATAGTGTGACACTGGGACGTCCGGTCAACGTCGGAGTGACGGTAATATCGAACTAGTCAGGTTTCTCGATAGTCATGAAGGAGATGGGGCGTGCGCGGTCTTCGCCGGCGTTCAATTATTATACAAGAATAACTTCCCCAATGACCCTCCTTCCAAGTTCGCCCACCATTAGGGGATTCACAGCGAATAATCTAAGGGGTTCGGTTCGGTATCGGCGCCGCCCGCCGGCTGCGGCTTGAGCGCCGGATCGTACGCGGCTCCGCGGCAACGGCTTGCTCGACGGATCGCTCGTGTATCGCTTCGGCGGATGGTTCGAGGCGGGCCCGCATCAGGAAAAAAAAAAAATGCGTCTCGAGCGTCCCGACGCACTAGACGCACTCGACGTTTCGGACGCAACCTCCTTAACTCGGACGCAGCTTACCATGGCACCGTGCGTTCAGACGCAGCACGCCACGGCACCGTGCGTCTGGATGCAGCTGACAAGGCGACTGCGTTCGGACGCAATTGCCACGGCGTATTCCATCCAGACGAGGAGTGTCAGGGCATTTGCCTTCCGGACGCAGCTGTCACGGCACCACGCGTATAGACGCAGCTGTCAAGGCGATTGCGTTCGGACGCAACTGCCATGGCATATACCTTGGAGACGAGGAGTGCCAGGGCATTTGCCATCCGGACGCAGCTGCCATGGCATCACCCGTACAGACGCAGCTGTCAAGGCGACTGCGTTCAGACGCAACTGCCACGGCATCTTTCTTCCGGATGACGAGTGTCAGGGCATTCGCCATCCGAACGCAACGCGTGTCTTACAGACGCAGAGTGTCAAGGCAAATGTCTTCCGGACTAGGAGTGTCAGGGCATTTACCATCCAGACGCAGCGCGTGTGTTCCGGACGCAGAGTGTCATGGCATATTTCTTCCAGACGCAAGGTGTCAAGGCAAATGTCGTCCGGACGACGCGTGCCACAGCATCTGCCTTCTGGACGAGGATTGTCAGGGCATTTGCCATTACGGACGCAGGGTGTCAAGGCAATTTTCTTCCAGTGGGAGCGTGTCAAGGCGAATTTCGTCCTGACGGGGCTTACGATGGAGCGCCACACATAGGTAACAGAGCAGTCACAGTGATAGCATCCAGACGCGACTGTCACGGCACGGTACATTGCAGCGAAGACTATCAAACACGCATTTGCTTCAAGGCATTGTGACTCAATCCAGTTCTATTGATGACATCTAATGTATATATATACCACACTAGCTTACCCAGTTCAAGCACCCAGCGTCACATCCATCGCCTGTAATGCTGTTCCTATCGTGGATAACATCGCTCTGCGGGACAGAAACAAAGGCAGTTAGCGGAGAAGGCACGATGCACTGAGAACGAAATCAACGAATACATACCAATGAGGATACCGGCGGCAGGGACGATCGCGAATAAACCCCTGCGAGAAGGTCGACGAGCTTCCTGATTGTTAGCACAGCTCTCAGAGGGACAGACGCAGGGGAAAGTTGTAGAATACGACGCGACAAGTACGATGTCGATGAGGAAACCGGCGGCATGGTTGTCAAGCAAGACGCGACGAGTACAATGTCGATGACGATGGCGGCGAGGATGCCGGCGGCAGTGACTGTCGCCAAAAAGACGCGTCGAGAAGGTCATCGAGCTTCGTGAGATTGTTAGCACAGCTCTCAGAGGGACAGACACAGCGGGAAGTAGTACAATACGACACAGTGAGTACGATGTCGATGAGGATGGCGGTGAGGATACCAGCGGCGTGGATGATGTCAAGTAAGACGCGACGAGTACGATGTCGATGAGGATGGCGGCGAAGATGCCGGCGGCAGTGACTATCGCGAAAAAGACGCGTCGAGAAAATCGTCGAGCTTCGTGAGGTTGTTAGCACAGCTCTCGGTGGGACAGAAACAGCGGGAAGTAGTACAATACGACACAGTGAGTACGATGTCGATGAGGATACCCGTGGTGTGGATGATGTCAAGACGCGACAAGTACGATGTCGATGAGGATGGCGGTGAGGATGCCGGCGGCAGTGACTATCTTCAAAAAGACGCGCCGAGAACATCGTCGAGCTTCGTGAGATTATGCGCAGCTCTCAGAGGGACAGACACAGCGGGAAGTAGTACAATACGACACCGTGAGTACGATGTCGATGAGGATACCGGCGGCGTGGATGGTGTCAAGTAAGACGCGACAGGTACAATGTCGATGAGGATACTGGCGGCATAGTTGTCAAGCAAGACGCGACGAGTACGATGTCGATGAGGATGGCGGTGAGGATGCCGGCGGCAGGGACTATCGCGAAAAAGACGCGGCGAGAACATCGTTGAACTTGGTGAGATTGTTAGCGCAGCTCTCAGAGGGACAGAAACAGCGGAAAGTTCTACAATACGACACAGTGAGTACGATGTCGATGAGGATACCGGCAGCGTGGATGATGTCAAGTATGACGCGACAAGTACGATGACGATGAGGATGGCGGTGAGGATGCCGGCGGCAGTGACTATCTTGAAAAATACGTGCCGAGAAGATCGTCGAGCTTCGTGAGATTATGCGCAGCTCTCAGAGGGACAGACACAGCGGGAAGTAGTACAATACGACACAGTGAGTACGATGTCGATGAGGATACCGGCGGCGTGGATGATATCAAGAAAGACGCGACAAGTACGATGTCGATGAGGAAACCGGCCGTGTGGTTGTCAAGCAAGACGCGACAAGTACTATGTCGATGAGGATGGCGGTGAGGATGCCGGCGGCAGGGACTATCGCGAAAAAGCGCGGCGAGAAGATCATTGAGCTTGGTGAGATTGTTAGCACAGCTCTCAGAGGGACAGAAAGATCGGGAAGTTGTACAATGCGACACAGTTAGTACGATGTCGATGAGGATACCGGCGGCGTGGATGATGTCAAGACGCGACAAACGCGATGTCGATGAGGTTACGGTGAGGATGCCGGCGGCAGTGACTATCTCGAAAAAGACGCGGCGAGAAGATCGTTGAGCTTCGTGAGATTGTTAGTGCAGCTCTCAGAGGGACAGACACAGCGGGAAGTAGAACAATACGACACAGTGAGTACGATGTCGATTAGGATACCGGCGGCGTGGATGATGTCAAGTAAGACGCGACAAGTACGATGTCGATGAGGATACTGGCGGCGTGGTTGTCAAGCAAGACGCGACGAGTACGATGTCGATGAGGATGGCGGTGAAGATGCCGGCGGCAGGGACTATCGCGAAAAAGACGCAGCGAGAAGATCGTTGAGCTTCGTGAGATTGTTAGCGCAGCTCTCAGAGGGACAGAAACAGCGGGAAGTTGTGCAATACGACACAGTGAGTACGATGTCGATGAGGATACCGGCGGCGTGGATGATGTCAAGACGCGACGAGTCCGAAGTCGATGTGGATACCGGCTGCGTGGTAAGTTGCGTCGAGTCTATGCTGGTGGCGCGTCAATTAATGAAAGGAGAAGAAAAAAAGGGGTGGAAATATGAGGCCCGTATATACCGTGGTGACCGAGCCGACCTGAGCCATACGGAAGCGTAGCCGCTAGAAAATGCTTGGCAACTCGTCAATTGCATGAGAAATCACTCGTAATGTACAAAACATGTGAATTCCACTCCCACTGTCGTCGATACCCCCCGGAACCCAGAGTTTATATTCGTACAATCGTTGCCTGTCGTATCGATCGAGTCTGGGCGAAAGGTTGTGCGTACTGGCTCGTGCTTAGGTACATATCGATGCCGCTGACACTTGTAGTCCAGATATCATAAGATGTGACGCCTCAGATATGAATGTGATGGTAGACATCACCATCGCTACCTTACAAAGCAGGAGCCAGTATGCACAACCTTTCGGCCAGATGGGAACGATACGACAAGGAACAATTGTACGAATATAAACTGTGGGTTCCAGGCGTTATCGACGATGGTGGGAGTGGAATTCACATGTTTTGTACATTACGAGTGATTTCTCATGCAATTGACGAGTTGCCAAGCATTTTCTAGCGGCTACGCTTCCGTATGGCTCGGGTCGGCTCGGTCACCACGGTATATACGGGCCTCATATTTCCACCCCTTTTTTTCTTCTCCTTTCATTACATCAGCAAAAACTCGAAAAATGCTCCCGGTGCTCGCGGTGATTCCGTAAGCTTTATTAAGCTTTATTAAGCTTCTGTAAGAGAGAAGTTATATTTTGCTCCCGTAAGGATTTGGAAAAAAATAATCTCTTTTATTTCAACTAAAACACCGAGAAAGGAAATTTAAAATTTGTGTCTCACTTCGAAAAAAAGCAATATACCTCAACTTTTCATTTTTTTGCTGATGTAATTGACGCGCCACCAGCATAGACTCGACGCAACTTACCACGCAGCCGGTATCCTCATCGACTTCGGACTCGTCGCGTCTTGACATCATCCACGCCGCCGGTATCCTCATCGACATCGTACTCACTGTGTCGTATTGTACAACTTCCCGCTGTTTCTGTCCCTCTGAGAGCTGCGCTAACAATCTCACGAAGCTCAACGATCTTCTCGCCGCGTCTTTTTCGCGATAGTCCCTGCCGCCGGCATCTTCACCGCCATCCTCATCGACATCGTACTCGTCACGTCTTGCTTGACAACCACGCCGCCAGTATCCTCATCGACATCGTACTTGTCGCATCTTACTTGACATCATCCACGCCGCTGGTATCCTAATCGACATCGTACTCACTGTGCCGTATTGTACTACTTCCCGCTGTGTCTGTCCCTCTGAGAGCTGCGCATAATCTCACGAAGCTCGACGATCTTCTCGGCGCGTCTTTTTGAAGATAGTCACTGCCGCCGGCATCCTCACCGCCATCCTCATCGACATCGTACTTGTCGCGTCTTGACATCATCCACACCACCGGTATCCTCATCGACATCGTACTCTCTGTGTCGTATTGTACTACTTCCCGCTGTGTCTGTCCCACTGAGAGCTGTGCTAACAATCTCATGAAGCTCGACGATCTTCTCGACGCGTCTTTTTCGCGATAGTCCCTGCCGCCAGCATCCGCACCACCATCCTCATCGACATCGTACTCGTCGCGTCTTGCTTGACAACCACGCCGCCGGTTTCCTCATCGTCATCGTACTTGTCGCGCCATACTTGACATCATCCACGCTGCCGGTATCCTCATCGACATCGTACTCACTGTGTCGTATTGTAGAACTTCCCGCTGTTTCTGTCCCTCTGAGAGCTGCGCTAACAATCTCACCAAGTTCAACGATGTTCTCGCCGCCTCTTTTTCGCGATAGTCCCTGCCGCCGGCATCCTCGCCGCCATCCTCATCGACATCGTACTCGTTGCGTCTTGCTTGACAACTACACCGCCAGTATCCTGATCGACATCGTACTTGTCGCGTCTTAGTTGACATCATCCACGCCGCCGGTATCCTCATCGACATCGTACTCACTGTGTCGTATTGTACAACTTCCCGCTGTTTCTGTCCCTCTCAGAGCTGCGCTAACAATCTCACGAAGCTCAATGATCTTCTCGCCGCGTCTTTTTTGCGATATTCCCTGCCGCCGGCATCCTCGCCGCCATCCTCATCGACATCGTACTCGTCGCGTCTTGCTTGACAACCACGCCACCCGTTCCTCATCGACATCGTACTTGTCGCGTCTTACTTGACATCATCCACGCCGCCGGTATCCTCATCGACATCGTACTCACATTGTCGTATTGTACAACTTCCCGCTGTTTCTGTCCCTCTGAGAGCTGCGCTAACAATCTCACCAAGCTCAACGATCTTCTCGCCGCGTCTTTTTTGCGATAGTTCCTGCCGCCGGCATCCTCACCGCCATCCTCATCGACATCGTACTCGTCACGTCATACTTGACATCATCCACGCCGCCAGTATCCTCATCGACATCGTACTCATCGCGTCGTATTCTACAACTTCCCCCTGCGTCTGTCCCTCTGAGAGCTGTGCTAACAATCAGGAAGCTCGTCGACCTTCTCGCAGGGGTTTATTCGCGATCGTCCTTGCCGCCGGTATCCTCATTGGTATGTCTTCGTTGATGTCGTTCTCCATGCATCGTGCCTTCTCCGCTAACTGCCTTTGTTTCTGTCCCATAGAGCGATGTTATCCACGATAGGAACAGCATTACAGGCGATGGATGTGACGCTGGGTGCTTGAACTGGGTAAGCTAGTGTGGTATATATATACATTAGATGTCATCAATAGAACTGGATTGAGTCATAATGCCTTGAAGCAAATGCGTATTTGATAGTCTTCGCTGCAATGTACCGTGCCGTGACAGTCGCGTCTGGATGCTATCACTGTGACCGCTCTGTTACCTATGTGTGGCGCTCCATCGTAAGCCCCGTCAGGACGAAATTCGCCTTGACACGCTCCCACTGGAAGAAAATTGCCTTGACACCCTGCGTCCGTAATGGCAAATGCCCTGACAATCCTCGTCCAGAAGGCAGATGCTGTGGCACGCGTCGTCCTGACGACATTTGCCTTGACACCCTGCGTCTGGAAGAAATATGCCATGACACTCTGCGTCCGGAACACACGCGCTGCCTCCGGATGGCAAATGCGCTGACACTCCTCGCCCGGAAGACATTTGCGTTGATACTCTGCGTCTGGAACACACGCGCTGCGTCCGGATGGCAAATGCCCTGACACTCTTCGTCCGGAAGGCATATGCCTTGACACTCTGCGTCCGGAAGACACGCGCTGCGTCCAGATGGGAAATGCTTTGATACTCCTCGTCCGGAAGGCTGATGCCGTGGCGCGCGTCGTCCGGACGACATTTGCCTTGACACTCTGCGTCTGGAAGAAATATGCCTTGACACTCTGCGTCCGGAACACACGCGCTGCGTCTGGATGGCAAATGCCCTGACACTCCTCGTCCGGAAGGCATATGCCTTGACACTCTGCGTCCGGATGGCAAATGCCCTGACACTCCTCGTCCGGAATGCAGATGCCTTGACACTCTGCGTCCGGAACACACGCGCTGCGTCCGGATGGCAAATGCCCTGACACTCTTCATCCGGAAGGCATATGCCTTGACACTCTGCGTCCGGAAGACACGCGCTGCGTCCAGATGGGAAATGCTTTGATACTCCTCGTCCGGAAGGCTGATGCCGTGGCACGCGTCGTCCGGACGACATTTGCCTTGACACTCTGCGTCTGGAAGAAATATGCCTTGACACTCTGCGTCCGGAACACACGCGCTGCGCCCGGATGGCAAATGCCCTGACACTCCTCGTCCGGAAGGCATATGCCTTGACACTCTGCCTCCGGATGGCAAATGCCCTGACACTCCTCGTCCGGAATGCAGATACCTTGACGCTCTGCGTCCGGAACACACGCGCTGAATCCAGATGGCAAATGCCCTGACACTGCTCGTCCGGAAGGCAGATGCCGTGGCACGCGTCGTCTGGACGACATTTGCCTTGACACGCAGCGTCTGGAAGAAATATGCCTTGACACTCTGCGTCCGGAAGGCAGATGCAGTGGCATACGTCGTCCTGACGACATTTGCCTTGTTACTCTGCATCTGGAAGAAATATGCCTTGACACTCTGCGTCCGGAAGACACGCGCTGCGTCCGGATGGCAAATGCCCTGACACTCCTCGTCCGGAAGACATTTGCCTTGACACTCTGCGTCCGGAACACACGCGCTGCGTCCGGATGGCAAATGCCCTGACACTCCTCGTCCGGAAGGCATATGCCTTGACACTCCGCGTCCGGAAGACACGCGCTGCGTCCAGATGGGAATTGCCTTGACACTCCTCGTCCGGAAGGCTGATTCCGTGGCGCGCGTCGTCCGGAAGACCTTTGCCTTGACACTCTGCATTTGGAAGAAATATGCCTTGACACTCTGCGTCCGGAAGACACGCGCTGCGTCCGGATGGCAAATGCCCTGACACTCCTCGTCCGGAAGGCATATGCCTTGACACTCTGCGTCCGGTCGACACGCACTGCGTCCGGATGGGAAATGCCTTGACACTCCTTGTCCGGAAGGCTGATTCCGTGGCGCGCGTCGTCCGGACGACCTTTGCCGTGACACTCTGCATCTGGAAGAAATATGCCTCGACACTCTGCGTCCGGAAGACACGCGCTGCGTGCGGATGCCAAATGCCATGACACTCCTCGTCCGGAAGGCATATGCCTTGACACTCTGCGTCCGGATGGCAAATGCCCTGACACTCCTCGTGCGGAAGGCAGATACCTTGACACTCTGCGTCCGGAACACAGGCGCTGCGTCCTGATGGCCAATGCCCTGACACTCCTCGTCCGGAAGGCTGATGCCGTGGCGCGCGCTGTCCGGAAGACATTTGCCTTGACACTCTGCGTCTGGAAGAAATATGCCTTGACACTCTGAGTCCGGTCGACACGCGCTGCGTCCGGATGGGAAATGCCTTGACACTCCTCGTCCGGAAGGCTGATTCCGTGGCGCGCGTCGTCCGGACGACCTTTGCCGTGACACTCTGCATCTGGAAGAAATATGCCTCGACACTCTGCGTCCGGAAGACACGCGCTGCGTCCGGATGCCAAATGCCATGACACTCCTCGTCCGGAAGGCAGATGCCTTAACACTCTGCGTCCGGAACACACGCGCTGCGTCCGGATGGCCAATGCCCTGACACTCCTCGTCTGGAAGGCTGGTGCCATGGCGCGCGTCGTCCGGATGAAATTTGCCGTGACACTCTGCGTCTGGAAGAAATATGCCTTGACACTCTGCGTCCGGAAGACACGCGCTGCGTCCGGAAGGCTAATGCCCTGACACTCCTCGTCCGGAAGGCTGATGCCGTGGCGCGCGTCGTCCGGACGACATTTGCCTTGACACTCTGCGTCTGGAAGACACGCGCTGCGTCCAGAAGGGAAATACCCTGACAGTCCTCGTCCGGAAGGCAGATGCCATGGCGTGTGTCGTTCGGAGCGACCTGTGCGCTGACATGGGTCGTCCGGGTGGAGACTACCTTGCCAGTTTGCGTTCTGAGCGTCTAGTGCGTCTGCAGCGCCCGGACGCAGCCCCTGCGTCCGGACGCAGAATTTTTTTCCTGATGCGGCGTCTTGCCCGACGGCTCGCTCGCGGCGCTTCGGCGGAGGATTCGATTCGAGACGGGCCCGGCGTCTTGCCCGACGGCTCGCTCACGGCGCTTCGGCGGAGGATTCGATTCGAGACGGGCCCGGCGTCTTGCCCGACGGCTCGCTCGCGGCGCTTCGGTGGAGGATGCGATTCGAGATGGGCCCGGCGTCTTGCCCGACGGCTCGCTCGACAACTGCTTCACGGGTAAGATAAGGAAAGGAATACGCTCACACACCAGACCCTCCTGGGTGCGGGCCGGAGCCCGAAGCTACTCGTCCTGGTCGGTTTGACAATAGGATCCGCCCAATGGTATCACGGACCGCGCCATTCCCTCAGCTTATAGCTGGGTTCAAGTCACGACCCCACGTCAGCCCTTGGCTACGGCCTCGGGGATTATACCCTCAACGGGGGTCCTATCCGTGCCGACCGACGTGTTGCCCATCAGACCCTTCCTATCTCCCGCCTAGACTCTCGAGCCCCTCACGTATCCTTCCGTCTCCTTCCCGATCCACTGTCGTCTCACTCGCCGCGCTTAGGCGTATCTGCGCTTCGGCGGATGGTACGAATCGAAACGGGCCCGGCGTATTGCCCGACGGCTCGCTCGTGGCACTTAGGCGGATCGTTCGAATTGAGACGGCGGGTGGGAAGAGTCGGTGCATCGTTCGGCGTATCGGATTGTCGACACACGCCCGGTGGCGTGCCCGACGGCGTGCGTATATCGTTTATGTGGATCGTCCGACGCTTCGGCGTCTGCCAAACGGCTCACGGGACATGATAGGAGGCCATTCAATGGTGTCATGGGCTGTGCAATTCCCTCAGCTCATGGCTGGGTTCAAGTCACGACCCCACGACGGCTCAAGCATCGGTCTCGGGGATTATACCCTTCTAAGGAGGTCCGCCGCGTAGCGGTCGGGGATTAAACTCCTTGAAGGGGTCCTAGCCGTGCCCCCCGCGTGTTGCCCATCTGGCATTTCCTATCTCCCGCCTAGACTCTCGAGCTCCTCACGTTTCCTTCCCCGATCGACTGTCGTCCCGCTTGCGGCGCTTAGGCGTATCGCGCCTCAGGGCGCAGGTCCGGCGTATGCCGGAGGACTGCAAGTATCGCGGCGGTTCGTTCGACGCAAGCCCGGGGGCGGCCCGACGGCTTGCGCGTATCGCGGCGTAGGCTCGGCGTCGTGCCAGAGACTTGTGAGTATCGTTGCGGCGGTTCGTTCGACGCAAGCCCGGGGGCGGCCTGACGGCTTGCGAGTGTTGCTGCGGTTCGTTCGCGGCATCGTTTGTAGGATCGCCCGTAGGATCGCTCGTAGGATCGCTCGTAGGATCGCTCGTAGGGGGATGGTCGTCGACTCGATGTCTGGGTGACCGGTGGATAGTGCGTTGATGATTCCACTGATGATTCTTTGATGATCCGCCCTCCGTTGCCAACCGCTCGTCGGCGGGAAGTCGTATAAGTATCCGGCTCGGCAAAGTCACGTGCTGCGGGGAACTACCCCGCACTGCGACGTGAAAATTCTTCGCCTTGGCACTAGATTTCATCAGCGCATCGCAAGTAGATAATCTCTCGATTGGATCGGACAGCTGGTGCTTCCCCCGTATCCTCCCGAGAGTGGCCAGAGCAGGTGCCTCTCCTTAAGTTCTCCTGTCGTGATTGGGTGATGCGATTTGGTTGTGTGCGGGGTTCATTTCGTTACCGGAGTCATAGATAACGAACCCTCAACCGTACCCGCTAATCCTTCTCGGCCGCAACGGGCACCAAGGTATAGCTCCGCCCCATATCGCTCCCAACAGACTCTCGAACTGTTCCTGAGGTGCAGTCCTGTAGCGGCGTTTGCACTTTCCCGAATCACGAGCCGGTACTTGGTCCGGGGGCTACCCAGCGCTACAGGATTGGCTTGCGG
>Ga0307508_10006329_pt1 | contig 11144 bp, 6 predicted proteins | sample 9_EM_MG_FD_203089 | JGI IMG/M metagenome (GOLD analysis project Ga0307508, IMG submission 203089) | Populus trichocarpa ectomycorrhiza microbial communities from riparian zone in the Pacific Northwest, United States - 9_EM | ecosystem: Host-associated > Plants > Roots > Unclassified | place...
CAACCCCGGCAACCTCAACAGCCCGTTCAGCTCGAACGGCGGCAACATCAATCTTAGGCCTTATCAATCGACCAATTTCGACGTGTCGTTCGAGAAATACTTCTCCGGCGGCGGCTATGTCGCGCTTGCGGGGTACTTCAAACACCTGACCGACTTCGTCGATCCGAACAACAGTCTGCCGTTCGACTTCACCGCGGCGCTCGGCCAGCTCAGCCCGGCGCAGCGCGCGATCGTTGTCGCCAATGGCTGGACGACGGGTCTTTCCAGCGCGCCCGCCAATACCGGACGCGGCTATCTGGTCGGGATGGAAGCGACCTTGTCGCTGCCCTTCAAGGCCATTTCCCCGGCGCTCGACGGCTTCGGCTTCTTCGGCAGCGGCAGTTTCAACGAAAGCGCGATCAAGCTTGGTAGCAACCCGACCCAGGCCATTACCCTGCCGGGCCTGTCGAAATATGTGGCCAGCGGTGAAGTCTATTACGAAAAACACGGCTTCCAGCTACGGGCGAGCTACCGCTATCGCTCGTCCTTCCTCGGCGAAGTCGCCGGCCTGTCGGCCGCACCGACCTATCGCCAGGTGGTGGCGGAAGGCATTCTGGATGCCCAGATCGGCTATGAATTCCAGGGCGGCCCGCTCAAGGGTCTCGCCATCCTGGCACAGGCCAAGAACCTCACCGACCGGCCGTTCATCACCTATCAGAACAATGACCGCCGCCAGGTGATCGACTATCAGCGCTACGGCCGCGATTATTATCTTGGCCTGACCTACAAGTTCTGACGGAGCCCCCTCCCGTCACAACTGGGGCCGCCGGCATGGAATTTGTCGGCGGCCCTGTCCTTTTTCCACCCCACGGGTCGCTCCAGGACCCGGCAGATCAGAGGGAGCATCCCGCGTGACCGAACAGCCAGACCCGGTCACCATCGTGATCGCCGGCGGCGGCAGCGCCGGCTGGATGACGGCGGCCGCGCTGGGGCATTTCCTGGAGACCGGCTATCGGATCCGGCTGATTGAATCCGAAGAGATCGGCACCGTCGGGGTCGGCGAATCCACTATTCCGCAGATCAGGCTGTTCAACGAGGCACTCGGTCTCGACCAGGATGCTTTTGTCCGGGCGACGCAGGCGACGTTCAAGCTCGGCATCGAATTCGACGGCTGGTCGCGCCCGGGTGAGCGCTACATGCATGCCTTTGGCGCGGTCGGCCGTGATGTGGGGCTGATCCCCTTCCAGCATTACTGGCTGCGCGCGCGCCGGCTCGGCCTGGCCAAGAGCCTGGATCATTATGCGCTCAACGAGGTCGCTGCACGCGAGAACAAAATGCACCGCGGCGCGGCGCTGAGCGGTGCCGCGATCCCAGCCCTGCCCTATGCCTTCCAGTTCGATGCCGGGCTCTATGCCGCATGGTTGCGCCGTTTCGCCGAACTGCGCGGGGTGCAACGCGCCGAAGGCAAGGTGATCGAGGTGGTCCGTGATGGCGAGAGCGGCGATGTGGCCGCGTTGCTGCTAGAGTCCGGCGAGCGCATCGCCGGTGACATCTTCATCGACTGCACCGGCTTTCGCGGCCTGCTGATCGAGCAGGCGCTGGAGAGCGGGTTCGAGGACTGGTCGCACTGGCTGCCCTGCGATCGCGCGCTCGCCGTGCCGAGCGTCAGCACGGGCACGCTCACGCCTTATACCCGCGCCCGCGCGCTCACCGCCGGCTGGCAATGGCGCATTCCGTTGCAACACCGCGTCGGCAATGGCCATGTCTATTCGAGCCGCCATCTCAGCGACGACGAGGCGACGGTTTTGCTGCTCTCCAATCTCGACAGCGAACCGCTCGCCGAGCCGCGCCCGCTGCGCTTCAAGGCGGGCAAGCGCAAGCACGCCTGGGAGCGCAACGTCATCGCCATCGGCCTGTCGAGCGGCTTCCTCGAACCACTTGAATCGACCAGCATCCACATGATCCAGTCAGCGGTGTCGCGACTGCTCAAGCTCATGCCGGGCCGCCATGTCGCGGCCGCCGACCGCGACGAATATAACCGCCAGACCGATTTCGAGATCGAGCGGATCCGCGACTTCCTGATCCTGCACTACCACGCCAACCAGCGCGACGAGCCCTTCTGGCAGGCGTGCCGCGCAATGGACCTGCCCGACACGCTGGCGCGCAAGATCGCGCTGTTCCAGGCCAATGGCAACATCGTGCGCGAGCATGAGGAACTCTTCACCGAAGTCGGCTGGCTGCAGGTGCTCATCGGCCAGGGCGTGATCCCGCACGGCTATCACCCGCTCGCCGACCAGATCGAACGCAGCGACCTCGGCGAGTTCATGGAGACGATCGAACTGCTCTACGCCCGCGAGGCTGGCCGCATGACGGACCATGCCGACTTCATCGCCCTGCACTGCGCGGCGCCGAAATGAGCGGGTCGGCTGAATACGTATGCCGGTGGGTTGGCTTCGCGCCGCGCCGATCTCAAGAGACGATCAAACACATGGCGCGCACGGTCATAGTCGCGCGCCGGGAGAGGGTGGAATGAGCCGTTCGACGCGCCTTGGCGCCCTTGCTCTGCTGATCGCGACAACTTTGCCGCTCGCCGCGCGCGCGCAAACCGCGCCGGCGGCCGCCAGCTTCCGCGAGCGCCTGCCGCAGGACGAGGTGATCTATTTCCTGCTGCCCGACCGCTTCGACAATGGCGATGCGGCGAACGATCGCGGCGGGCTGACCGGCGATCGGCTGAAGACCGGCTATGATCCGACCGCCAAGGGCTTCTATCACGGCGGCGACCTCAAGGGCCTGATCCGCCGGCTCGGCTATATCCAGGATCTTGGCGCGACCGCGATCTGGGTTGGGCCGATCTTCAAGAACAAGCCGGTGCAAGGTCCGCCGGGCGAGGAATCCGCCGGCTATCACGGTTACTGGATCACCGATTTCACTCAGGTTGACCCGCATCTCGGCAGCAATGCCGATTTCAAGGCGCTGGTCGATGCGGCACATGCGCGCGGGATGAAGGTCTATATGGACATCATCGCCAACCACACCGCCGACGTCATCCAATATCGTGAATGCGGGCCTGGCAGCGCCTGCCCCTATCGTTCGATCGCCGACTATCCCTTCCAGCGGCGCGGCGGCCCGGCTGGCGCGGCGATCAATCCCGGCTTTCTCGGCGAGGATGTGCAGATGCCGGAAAATTTCGCCCGGCTGACCGACCCGACCTACGCCTATACGCCCTATGTCCCGCCGGCCGAGGCGGGCATCAAGGTGCCGGCGTGGCTCAACGATGTGCGCTGGTATCATAATCGCGGCGACACGACCTATTATGGCGAGAGCGCGACACTGGGCGATTTTGCCGGCCTCGACGATCTCGACACCGAGAATCCGCGCGTCGTGCAGGGTATGATCGAGATCTTCGGCGGCTGGATCGACCGCTACGGCGTGGACGGTTTCCGCATCGACACGGCGCGCCACGTCAATCCGGAATTCTGGGCGCAGTTCGTCCCCGCCATGCGCGAGCGGGCGAAAGCGAAGGGGATTCCCAACTTCCATATCTTCGGCGAGGTCGCCTATGAATCGCTCGATGTCGGCCTGCTCGCGCGACACACGATCGTCGACAAGCTCCCGGCGGTGCTCGATTTCGCCTTCCGCCAGGCCGTGCTCGAGGCCGTCACCGGGCAACAGGAATTCGGCGCCTGGGACAAGCTGGTGCTCGGCGACGCGCTTTACGCGCATGGCTTCGACACGGCGGTCACGCTGCCGACATTCGTCTCCAACCATGATGCCGGGCGGCTCGGTTTCTACATCCGCAAGGCCTTCCCCGGGGCGAGCGACGACGAGGTCCTGAAGCGCGAGATGCTCGCCAACGCAATGCTGCTGACATGGCGCGGCGTGCCGACAATCTATTCGGGTGACGAGCAGGGTTTCGCCGGCGATGGCGGCGATCAGGATGCGCGCGAGGATATGTTCGCGAGCAAGGTCGCGGTCTATAACGACAACAGGCTGATCGGCAGCGACACGACCACCGCCACGGCGCATTTCGGCGAGGACCACCCGCTGTTCAAACAGATCGCGGCGCTCGCCCGGCTGCGCCTGTCGCACCCGGCGCTGACCCGAGGCCGGCTCGTGCTGCGCGCGCGCGACGACAAACCGGGCCTGGTCGCCATCTCGCGCTTCGATCCGGGCAGCGGCGCGGAAACGCTGCTTGCCTTCAACACATCGGCCGAACCGCTGACGCGACAGGTCGCGGTCGAGGCCGGCTCGACCGCCTTCACCACGCTGGCCGGTCACTGCGCCGCGAGTGCCAGCGCTCCGGGCAGCGTCACCGTCACCCTGGCCGGCTTCAGCTACGCGATCTGCGAGGCGCATCAATGACCGACGCTACTCGCCTGCCCATCCCCGCCGACCGGCCGATCGACCGGGTCTGGTGGCGCGGTGCCGCGATCTACCAGATCTATCCGCGCAGCTTCGCGGATTCGAACGGCGACGGCATTGGCGATCTCGCCGGAATCACGGCACATCTCGACTATGTCGCGTCGCTCGGCGTTGACGGCATCTGGCTGTCGCCCTTCTTCACGTCGCCGATGGCCGATTTTGGCTACGACGTGGCCGATTATTGCGATGTCGACCCGATCTTCGGCACGCTTGCCGATTTCGATGCGCTGGTGGCGCGGGCCCATACGCTCGGGCTGCGCGTGATCATCGATCAGGTCTATTCGCACACCTCGGACGAGCATCCCTGGTTCAGCGAGAGCCGCGCGAGCCGCGGCAACGCCAGGGCCGCCTGGTATGTCTGGGCCGACGCAAAACCCGATGGCAGCCCGCCCAACAACTGGCAGTCAGTGTTCGGCGGCCCGGCCTGGACATGGGATGCGCGGCGCCGGCAATATTATATGCACAATTTCCTCAGCGCCCAGCCGCAACTGCACGTGCACCTGCCCGAGGTGCAGCAGGCATTGCTCGATACGGCGCGCTTCTGGCTTGAGCGCGGGGTCGACGGCTTCCGCATCGATGCCATCAACTTCGCGATGCACGACCCCGAATTGCGCGACAATCCCCCCGCGCCCGAGACCAATGGCTTGCGCACCCGGCCTTTCGATTTCCAGCAGCACATCCACAACCAAAGCCACCCGGACATCCCCGCCTTCCTCGAGCGGCTGCGCGCCCTGGTCGACGAATATGGCGCGCGCTTCACCGTCGCAGAAGTCGGCGGCGAAGCACCCGAGCGCGAGATGCACGCCTTCACCGCGGAAGGGCGACGGCTCAACTCGGCCTATGGCTTCAACTTCCTCTATGCCGACCGGCTGACCCCCGCGCTGGTGCGCGAAGCGGTCGAGCAATGGCCTGACGTGCCGGGTACGGGCTGGCCGAGTTGGGCGTTCGAGAATCACGACGCGCCGCGCGCTCTGTCGCGCTGGGTGACGCCCGAGCATCGCGACGCCTTCGCCGCGCTCAAGATGCTGCTGCTGGTTTGCTTGCGCGGCAACATCTTCCTTTATCAGGGCGAGGAGCTCGGCCTGACCCAGGTCGATATCCCGTTCGACCGGCTGCGGGACCCCGAGGCGATCGCCAACTGGCCGCTGACGCTCAGCCGCGACGGCGCGCGCACGCCAATGCCGTGGTCAGCCGGTGCGCCACATCTCGGATTTTCGATCGTCGAGCCATGGCTGCCGACCGGCCCGGATCACGCCGCACTGGCGGTCGACCAGCAGGAGATCGACAGCGCTTCGATGCTCGCACTGACCCGCTGTCTTCTCGCCTTCCGCAACGCCAGCGCGGCGCTGCTGATCGGCGACATCCGCGTTATCGAGGCGTCCGACACGTTGCTCGCGTTCGAGCGCATCGCCGCCGACCAACGGCTGCTGTGCGTTTTCAACATCGGGGAAGCGCCGCGCGACTGGATGCCCGACCAGTGCGACGCCTGGCGGATCGTCGAGCAGGTCGGAGACGTGACCGACTGGCATTTCGCGCCATTCGCCGCGCTGGTCGCCGAACATGGCGCATAAGGAGCAAGTGATGCGTTTCCTCCCGGCCCTGCTTGCGCTGCTGGCCTTTGCCGCCGCACCCGCTTCGGCGCAGGTCATCGCCAGCGTCGCCTCGCCCGATGCGAGCATCAAGGTCGAGGTGACGCTCAACGGCGAGGGCCGCGCGGGCTACCAGGTCAGCCGGCTCGGCAAGCCGCTGATTGCTGAATCGCATCTCGGCTTCCTGTTCACCGACGCACCGCAGATGCTGCGCAACTTCGCGCTCGAAAGCCAGGCGAGCAGCGATCACGACGATAGCTGGACCCAGCCCTGGGGCGAATGGACGAGCGTGCGCGATCATTATCGGGAACTTCGGATTCGCCTGCGCGAAACCAGCGCGCTGCACCGCGCGCTCGATATTGTGTTCCGCGTGTTCGATAACGGCGTCGGCTTCCGCTACGAATTCCCCGACCAGGCCAGTCTGCGCCAGGCCAACATCGCGGAGGAACTGACTCAGTTCAATCTCGCCCAGCCGGCCGAGGCATGGTGGTGCGAAGCGTTCGAATCCAACCGCGAGGAATATCTCTACCACCACACGCCGGTGGCCGAGATCGGCATCGCCCAGACCCCGCTGACGGTGAAGCTCGCCGACGGCACGCACATCGCGTTCCACGAGGCGGCACTGGTCGATTATGCCGGGATGAATATCGCCAAGGTGGTCGGCGGCAATTTGAAGGCAGTGCTCACCCCGGCCGCGACCGGCCCCAAAGTCAGCCGATTGGCGCCCTTTCCGACGCCGTGGCGCGTGATGCTGATCTCGCCCGACGCGGCCAGGCTGTATATGGCCAACCCGCTGATCCTGAACCTCAACGAGCCCAACAAGCTCGGCGATGTTTCCTGGGTCCACCCGCGCAAATATGTCGGCATCTGGTGGGGCATGCATCTCGACACGCAAAGCTGGGCGTCGGGGCCGAAGCATGGCGCGACTACCGCCAACACCCGCGCGATGATCGATTTCGCCGCGAAGAACGGGTTCGGCGGCGTGCTGGTCGAGGGCTGGAATCAGGGTTGGGACGGCGACTGGTTCGCCAATGGCGAGAGCTTCAGCTTCACCCAGCCCTATCCGGACTTCGACCTTCCCGGCCTCGCCGCCTATGGCAAATCGAAAGGCGTGGTGCTGATCGGCCATCATGAGACTTCGGCCAATGCCGCGCATTACGAGGAACAGATGCGCGCCGCGTTCGACCTCGACGAGAAGCTCGGCATCGACGCGGTCAAGACCGGCTATGTCTCGGACGCCGGCGGCTTCAAGGCGAAGGCCGGCCCGGACGGCGCGATCCGCTATGAATGGCATGAGGGCCAGGCGTCGTCGGTCCATCACCTACTGGTCGTGACCGAAGCGGCCAGGCGCCATGTCGCGATCGACGCGCATGAGCCGATCAAGGATACGGGCCTGCGCCGCACCTACCCCAACTGGGTCTCGCGCGAAGGGCAGCGCGGCATGGAGTACAATGCCTGGGGCGTACCCAAGAACCCGCCCGAGCATGAGGCCAATCTCGTCTTCACCCGCATGCTCGGCGGGCCGATGGACTTCACCCCCGGCGTGCTCAGCCTGAAAGGGCGCGGCGGCACTGACATATTGTCGACCATCGCCAAACAGCTCGCGCTCTATGTCGTGATCTATTCGCCGATCCAGATGGCCGCCGACCTGCCGGAGAACTATGCTAGGTACCCGGGTGCGTTCCAGTTCATCAAGGACGTGCCGACCGACTGGTCCGACACGCGCGTGCTCAACGGCGAGGTCGGCGATTATGTCACCATCGCCCGCAAGGACCGCCGCTCGAACGACTGGTATCTCGGCGCCGTGACCGACGAGAATGGCCGCACGCTCGACGTGACGCTCGACTTCCTCGACCCGGGCAAGAGCTATACCGCCCAGATCTACCGCGACGGCCCCGGCGCCGACTACCGCACCGACACCCGTCATGCGATCACGATCGAGAAGCTGAAAGTGCGCAGAGGCGACAAGCTCAGCCTGCCCCTCGCTCCCGGCGGCGGCGAAGCGATCCGTTTCGTGGCGGGGCGGTGATCGTTCGCATCGCCGCCCGGTTGCTCGCATGAGCGCACCCGGCCGCATCGTCATCCTCGGCGGCGGGACCGCCGGCTGGATGGCGGCCAATCTGTTCGCGCAGCGCTGGCCCGGCACGGCGCAGGTCACCGTCATCGAAAGCCCGGAGATCGGCATCATCGGCGTCGGCGAGGGCTCTACCCCACAATTGAAGGCGTTCTTCGACACGCTCGGTATTGCTGAATCCGAGTGGATGCCGGCATGCAATGCGACGTACAAAAACGGCATCTCCTTCCATGGCTGGTCGGATCGGACCGGCCACGAAAGCTATTTCCACCCCTTCCCCAGCGCGCTCGACCTGCACACCGCGCCGGCCTTTTTCTTCAACTGCCAGGCGCGACGCTTCGGCAATGACGTGTGGGCGCACCCCGATCGCTTCTTCCTCCAGCCGCGCCTCGCCGCGCAGCGCCTCGCGCCGATCGCACCCGAGACGTTCCCGCTCGGCCCAAGCTACGGCTATCATTTCGACGCCCATCTCGTCGGTGCCTTCCTGCGCCAGCATGCCATCGGGCGCGGCGTCACGCATCTCCAGCGCCGCATCGTCGACGTCGCGATCGACAATGGCGCGGTAACGCATCTCGTTACCGAGGATGGCGAGACGATCCCCGGCGACCTGTTCGTCGATTCCAGCGGCTTCTGTTCGGTCATTCATCAGGCGGCGCTTGGCGTGCCGTTCCGTTCCTTCGCCGACAACCTGTTCAACGACCGCGCGGTGGTGATGCCGACCCCGGCCGATCCGACCGGAACCAACGCAGCGACCAGGTCCACCGCGCTTAGCAACGGCTGGGCGTGGGACATCCCGCTGACCAGCCGCACCGGCAATGGCTATGTCTATGCCTCGCGCTACAGCACGCCCGAGGAAGCCGAATCCGAGTTGCGCGCGCATCTCGGGCTGGGCGACGAAGTGCCCGCGCGGCACCTGACGATGAAGGTCGGCCGTGTCGAGCAGAGCTGGGCGGGCAACAGCCTCGCCATCGGCCTCGCCCAGGGCTTTATCGAGCCGCTCGAGGCGACCGCGCTGCACATCGTCCAGGCGACCGTCGAGGGCTTCATCACCGCCTGGGAGCAAGGCGGTTTTACGCCGGCCAACCGCGATGCGTTCAACCAGCGCATCGCCGCGCGCTATGACGGCATCCGCGATTACATTGTCTGCCATTACCGCATGAACCGCCGCACCGACACGCCCTACTGGCGCGACAGTGCCGCCAACCAAAACCTGTCGGATTCCTTGAAAGCGATCATGACCTGCTGGTTCACCGGCAAGGATCTCGAACGCGAGATCGCCGACCAGGGCATTGCGGCCTACTACCCGGCGACCTCCTGGCATTGCCTGCTCGCCGGCTATGGCCAGTTCCCAGATGACCATCGCATCCACACGCCCGAGCCCGCCGCACAGCGCCATGACATGGCCGCGATCGACGAGCTGCTGCGCCGCGCCTCCCTCAATTTCCGTGACCACAAGGCCGTGCTGGCCGAGCTTGCCTGAAGGATAGCCCATGCGCTGGATCACCGCCCTGCTGATCGCCGCCCTCGCGCTGCCCGCCGCCGCCCAGCCGATCCCGGCGCGCTACGTGCCGCAGTCCTATGTGAAGATTCAGCACCCGGCATGGAGCCAGCAGGCGGTGCTCTACCAGCTCAACACGCGCCAGTTCACGCCCGAAGGCAGTTTCCGCGCCGCCGAAAAGCAGCTGCCCCGCCTCAAGGCACTCGGCGTCGACATTGTCTGGCTGATGCCGGTCAACCCGATCGGCATGAAGAACCGCAAGGGCACGCTCGGCAGCCCCTATTCGGTACGCGACTATTATGGCGTGAACCCCGAATTCGGCACCATCGCCGACCTCAAGGCGTTCATCGCCACCGCGCACAAGCTCGGCCTGCATGTCATTCTCGACTGGGTCGCCAACCACACGGCATGGGACAACAAGCTCGCGACCGAGCATCCCGACTGGTACGAGCATGACTGGAAAGGGCGCTTCCGCCCGACGCCATGGTTCGACTGGTCGGACATCATCGACCTCAATTACGACAAGCCGGCCTTGCGCCAGTACATGACCGCGGCGATGAAATACTGGGTACGCGACATCGGCTTTGACGGCTTCCGTTGCGACGTCGCCGGCATGGTACCACTCGATTTCTGGAACAATGCCCGCGCCGAGCTGTCGGCGATCAAACCGGTGTTCATGCTCGCCGAGTGGAACTGGCCCGACTATCACGCGCGCTCTTTCGACGCGACCTATGCCTGGGACTGGTGGGACGCGATGCACGCGATCGGCACCGGCAAGGGCGATGCGAGCGGGCTGTTCGGCTATTACAGCTGGAACGATGGTGCCTGGCCGCGCGGCGCGATGCGCATGCTGTTCACCACCAACCACGACAAGAACAGTTGGGACGGCAGCGACGAGGAACTGTTCGGCAGGAGCTTTGCCACGGCGACCGCCCTGAGCTTCGTCAGCGACGGCCTGCCGCTGATCTATAACGGTCAGGAAGCGGGGAACCCAAAGCGCCTCGCCTTCTTCGAGCGCGACCCGATCGCCTGGCGCGACCACCCAAATGCCGCGCTGTTCCGGCGGCTGATCGCGTTCCGCAAAGCCCATCCGGCGCTCGACAATGCGCCATGGGGGGCGCCGATGATCCGCGTCGTCAACGACCGTCCTGAAAAGATCTTCTCCTTCGTCCGCCAGAAGGGCAACGACCATGTGCTGGCGGTGTTCAACTTCTCGGGCGAAGCGCAGACGGTGACGCTCAGCGATGGGCCAATCGACGGCACCTTCCGCGACGAGCGGGACGGCAACGCCGTCACCCTGAGCGAGGGCATGACCATGACGCTGGCGCCCTGGGGCTTTCGGCTGTTGTCGCGCTGACGCGGGCGCAGCCAAGGCTCGGCCGCCGGGGAAAGTGAAAAGATTTTCCCAAGCGCACACGGCGAAAAAGACGAGTTCTGGCTCAATTGAGGCCGGCTTTCGCCGCCATTCGTGCCGTAGGCTGGCCGTCTTGATACAATCTCAGTTCGCCGGCACCGCGACAGGGTCGTGGCTGCCTTTCAGCAAGACGACGAGAAACTTCGCGGGCTTGGTCCGGCTGGCGTT